>Ga0136846_1221228_pt1 | contig 319679 bp, 292 predicted proteins | sample HopSoiMetagenom2_FD_96841 | JGI IMG/M metagenome (GOLD analysis project Ga0136846, IMG submission 96841) | Grasslands soil microbial communities from Hopland, California, USA - 2 Assembly 2016 (version 4) | ecosystem: Environmental > Terrestrial > Soil > Grasslands | place: USA: Hopland... | reverse complement strand
GCCTCGGCGGCGGTGGTGAGCACCAGGGCGGCGGCGCCGTCGTTGATCTTGCTGGCGTTGCCGGCGGTGACGGTGCCGTCCTTCGGCTGGAAGGCCGGGCGCAGCGAGCCGATGCGGGAGAGGTCGGCCTTGAACGGCTCCTCGTCGCGGTCCACCACCACCGGCTCGCCCTTCTTCTGGGGGATCTGGACGGGCACGATCTCCTCGGCGAACAGCCCCTTCTCGGTGGCCTCGCGGGAGCGGCGGTAGCTCTCGAGGGAGTAGGCGTCCTGCTCCTCGCGGCTGAGCTTGTAGTCGGCGGCGCAGAGCTCGGCGCAACTGCCCATGTGGACGTCGCCGTAGGGGTCCCACAGGCCGTCGAGGATCATCGAGTCGAGGAGCTTGCCGTGGCCCAGGCGCAGCCCGTCGCGGGTGCCGGGAGCGAGGTAGGGCGCCTGGCTCATGCTCTCCATGCCGCCCGCGGCGACGATCTTGAAGTCGCCGCAGCGCAGGTCGTTGGCGGCGATCATCACCGCCCGCATGCCGGAGCCGCAGACCTTGTTGAGGGTGATGGCGCCGGTCGCCGGCGGGCAGCCGGCGCCGAGAGCCGCCTGGCGAGCCGGGGCCTGCCCCTGGCCGGCGGTGAGGACGCAGCCCATGTTGACCTGCTGCACGTCCTGGGGAGACAGGGCCGCCCGTTCGATGGCGGCGGCCAGGGCGCGCGCCCCGAGGGCGTGCGCCGGAAGGCCCGAGAGCGCACCCTGGAAGGTTCCGATCGGTGTGCGCACCGCGCTCAAGATGACGACGTCGTCCATGGCCTCTCCTGTGTCGCGCTGGGGGGAGTTGCTGGCCGCGATACCTCCCTTACGGCAGCGGCCGGCGGACGGGACTCGGGCGATGCTAGCACATCCTTTTCCCCAGCTTCTCCAGCTTCTCCCGCTTCGGGCAACGGTACAATACGCCCCAGAGGTGGACGTGACCATGCGCTCCCTGGGCATCGACTTCGGCGAGAAACGGATCGGCCTGGCCATCTCGGACCCGGCCGGCCGGGTCGCCGTGCCGCTCGCCACCCTGGAGCGCCGCAACGACCGCTCGGCGGTGCGGCAGATCGCGGAGATCGCCCGCCGCGAGGGGATCGAGCGGCTGGTCCTCGGGGAGCCGGTGGGCCTGGATGGCCGGCGCGGCCCGGCCGCCGAGCGGGTCGAGCGCTTCGGCCGCAAGCTCACCGAGCTCACCGGGCTGCCGCTCGAGCGGGTCGACGAGGCCCTGACCACCGTCGAGGCGGCCGCGCGGCTGCGCGCGGCGGGGGTCGACCCCCGCCGGCAGCCGGAGCGGCTCGACGCCCTGGCGGCCCAGATCCTGCTCCAGGACGCGCTGGACAGCGGGAAGCCCTAGAGGAGGAGCTGTGGCGAAAGGCAAGCGGTCCCGCGGCGGCAAAACCGGCGGCGGCAAAACGAGAGGCGGCTGCCGGCGGGTCTTCCTGGGGATGTTCATCCTCCTCCTGCTGCTCCTGGTCCCGGCCGGCATGGTGGCCTGGTCGTGGTGGAAGCTGCAGCGCCCCTACAAGGGCTACCCCGAGCCGGAGCGCCAGGTGACCATCGCGCCCGGGACGAGCGCCACCCAGACGCTCGTCAACCTGGAGAAGGAGGGGGTGCTGGCCGACGCCAAGCTGGCCCGCGTCTATCTCATCTACTCCATGCGGGACCCGAAGATCCAGGCCGGCGAGTACCTCTTCCGCGGCTCCCTCGCCACCCCCCAGGTGCTGCGCATGCTGGTGCGCGGCCAGACCCTCACCCACCGCTTCACCCTGGTCGAGGGAATGACCCTGGAGGAGACCGCCGACCTGCTCGCCACCCAGGGCTTCGGCCGGCGCGAGGCCTTCCTCGCGGCGATGCGCTCGCCGCAGCGGATCGCCGACCTCGACCCCGAGGCCCGCGACCTCGAGGGCTACCTCTTCCCGGAGACCTACAGCTTCGCCGCCCGCACCGGCGAGAAGGAGATCGTCGACCTGCTGGTGCGCACCTTCCGCCGCCGCTTCGAGAAGGACGTCCGCCCCCTCCTCGCCCAGGGGCCGCCCGGTCGCAATGCCCGCGACGTCCGGCAGGTGGTGATCCTGGCCAGCATCGTCGAGAAGGAGGCCAAGGCGAGCGGCGAGCGGCCGCTGATCGCCGCCGTCTACCAGAACCGCGTGCGGCAGAAGATCGGCCTGGCGGCGGACCCCACGGTCATCTATGCGCTGAAGAAGCTGGGACGGTGGGACGGCAACCTGCGGCGCGACGATCTGCGCATGGACTCGCCCTACAACACCTACCGCTGGGCCGGCCTGCCGCCGGGCCCCATCTGCTCGCCGGGCCTCGCCAGCCTCAAGGCAGCCGCCGTGCCGGCGAACGTCCCCTACCTCTACTTCGTGAGCCGCAACGACGGCACCCACGTCTTCGCCGAGACGCTCGCGGAGCACAACCGCAACGTCGAGATCTGGCAGCGCCAGTACTGGCGCGACCGCCGCGCCGCCGGCCGGTAGCCATTCCTTGATTGACAGTTCTCGATTGCTGGTGTATCAAGCGACTGGACAAGTCCACGAACATCAGATGCGCCGCCCCTCTCCAACGGGGAATCGCTGACGGGCGGCGGCGCCGGCCTGAAGGAGGCATGCCATGAACATCCCGGAGGAGTTTGGGAAGTATCTGCTGCTCAAGAAGCTGACTGAGGATCCGCTTGGCGAGACCTTCCGCGCCGGCAGGGTGGGGCAGGAGGGGATGGAGCAGGTGGTGCTGCTCCGGGTGTTCAACGGCAAGGGGCTCGACGGCGAGAAGCTGTGGGCCCGGGTCTCGGGGCGGGCCGGCCTGCAGGAGATCCTGAAGAGTCCCAACATCGGCAACGGCGTCGACCTGGGCCGCGTCCGCAGCTTCCCCTACACCGCCTACGACTACATCTCGGGCAAGAGCCTGGCGAGCGTCTTCGCCCAGTCCGCCCGCCAGCGGTCGCCCATCCCCACCGACCATGCGCTGCTCATCGCCGAGCGCGTCTCCCTGGCCCTGGCCGCGGCCTCCGAGAGCCGCTTCGAGGACGAGCGGGTGATGCATGGCTTCGTGGTGCCGCAACTGGTGATGATCTCCAACGAGGGCGAGACCCGCCTCCTGGGCTTCGAGGTGGCCCCCGGGCTGCGCGAGCTGGCGGCCGGCGGCTGGCAGGAGGAGACCCTCCGCCCCTATCTCGCCCCCGAGGCACTGGCCGGAGCGGCGCCCTCCCGCGCCGACGACGTCTACTCCCTGGGCGCCCTGCTCTTCGAGCTGCTGACCTGCGAGCGATTGCCCACGGGGTCAGCCGCGCCGCCCGAGGGGTACGGCGCCCTGATCGACGGTGCCGAGCTCCCCAACGACGGGACGCCGATGCCCGCGCCCATCGCGGCCCTGCTCAAGAAGAGCCTGGTCGGCCGCGAGCAGCGGATCGCCGACGCCGTGACCTGGCACAAGACGTTGTCGAAGCTGATGATCGACGGCCATTTCAGCCCCACCACCTTCAACCTCGCTTTCTTCATGCACAACCTCTTCCGCGACGACATCGAGCGGGAGAGCCAGGAGATGCAGGCGGAGAAGAAGCTCGAGCTGCCGAAGCGGCAGCCGGCGCCCGCTCCCGTGGCGGTGGTGGCGGCCGCCGCCGCCACCGCGACATTGCGCGAGGGCACCGGGGTGCGCGAGGGGACGCTCTCCGGCACCCTTTCCGGCACCCGCTCCCAGGCCGCCCCCGAGCCGTCCAGGAAGGGACTGTGGATGGGCATCGCCGCCGCTCTGGCCGTCGCGGTGCTGGCTGGCGGCGGCTACTTCGTCTTCGGGCGCTCGGCCGCGCCCGCCCAGGCCGGGGGGCCGGCCCCCGGCGCCGCCCCGACTCCCCGCGTCGCCTCCCTGGGGGCCACCCCGGCGCCCGGCGCCGCCCCGGCCGCCACGGGTCCCTCCGAGGAGCAGCTCAACGCCCAGATCCAACAGATGTTCGACGCCCGCAGCAAGGAGATGGAGGCGAAGCTCAAGAACCAGTACGACGACCGGATCAAGCTTCTCCAGAAACAGCTCGAGGACACCCGCAAGGGGAGCTCCGAACGGCCGCAGACCGCGGCGGTGCCGGCCGCTCCCGTCGAGACCCGTCCCGCCCCGCGCAACGAGCCCCCGGTTCCGACGCCGGTCCAGGAGAAGCCCGCCATCGCCGTACCCACGCCGACGCCGGCCGAACGGCAGGCCCCCACGCCGACGCCGACTCCGGCGAGCCCGGCGCCCGCCAATCCGGTGCCGGCCGCTCCCGCCCGGCCAGCGCAGGTGCAGGTGGGAGACCTGGTGCAGCCCGGCCCCGGCGTGGCGCCGCCCAAGCTTCAGGGGCAGCTCGATCCGCGCTATCCGTTTGCAGCCCAGCGCCTGAACCGGGCGGCCCAGGTGGACATCAAGGTGCTGGTCGACGAGCGGGGCCGGGTGATGGATGCCGAGCGGCTCGGCGCCAAGGCCGGCTTCGGCTTCGACGAGGCCGCCCTGGAGGCTGCCCGGCGGGCCACCTTCCAGCCCGCCAGCAAGGACGGCGTGAAGGTCAAAATGTGGATGATGCTGCGGGTGAACTTCAGCCCGCCAGTGCACTAGGAGCAGGCTGAGGACAGGGACATAAGGGACTTCAGGGACTTCAGGGACGGCAGGGACGAAAAGAGCTCCCGTCCCGTCTTCGTCCCTGTTGTCCCTGAAGTCCCTGCCGTCCCTTGTTTTTCGATCAGAAATCGGCGTGCTTCAGGCTGGCGACCAGCTTCTGGATGCACGGCTTCATGACCTTGTCGAACATCCGGTTGTCGTCCACACCGCCGCCGAAGCCGAACACCGAGACCTTGATGCTCGACTCTTCCTGGCTGGCCTCGTCGGCCCACACGATCTCGCCGGTGCTGGCGTTGATCAGCCGGGCGTTGAGCGCCGCCACGAACTTGCGCTTGCCGGCGGAGACGCCGCCGCCGCCGCCGCTCACGTCGGTGTTGCCGTACTCGGTCACCGCGCCGGTCAGCAGGTAGTTCAGGCCCAGGAGCTTGCCGAGCTTCATGGCGGTGCTCTTGTCGATGTCCCCCGACTGGGTCAGGTGCTTCTCCTGCATCATCGCGTCGAGCTGCTCGCGGTCGACGACGGTGAATTTACCGCTCTTGACCAGCTCGGTGACGAACACGTCCTGCGCCGCCGTGGCGCCGCCGTGGTACCACCACTGGTTGTCGGCCTTGTTCTTGAACTCCAGCACCGCGATGCGGGGCTTGGCGCCGGCCGCCGCGCTGGACAGGGCAGGGACGAGCACCACGCCCAGCAGGGCGAGGCCGCAGAGGGCGAGAATGGTAAAACGCTTCATAACGATAGACCTCCTTGAGAAAAGCGGCTTTCATCCTGAGTTTACCCCGGAAGAAGGCTCCACCGCTATCCGTCTCCTTCAGCCGTCCAGCTCCTGGGCGTCGACGACACAGAGGGCCGTCATGTTCACGATGTCGCTCACCTCGAGGCCGCTCTGCAGCACGTGGATGGGCTTGGCCATGCCCAGCAGGATCGGCCCGATGGCCTCCGCCCCCGCCAGGCGCCAGATCAGCTTGTAGGCGGTGTTGGCCGACTGCAGCTCGGGGAAGATGAGGACGTTGGCGGGTGCCTTGAGGCGGCTCCACGGGTAGCTCTCGTGGAGGATCTGCTCGAAGACGGCCGTGTCGGCCTGCATCTCGCCGTCGACCTCCAGGTCCGGCTCCAGAGCGGCGACGATCTCCACGGCGCGGCGGACTTTGCGGGCCGCCGGGTGGGTGTTGGAGCCGAAGTTGGAGAAGGAGAGCATGGCCACCCGGGGGACGACGCCGAAGCGGCGGGCGAATCCCACGGTGAGCAGGGCGATCTCCGCCAGCTCCTCGGGGGTGGGCTCGATGTTGACCGTGGTGTCGGCGAGGAAGAAGAGGCGATCCTGGAGGATGAGGACGTAGGCGCCGGAGACCCGGCGCACCCCGGGCCGGGTGCCGACGATCTGCAGCGCCGGGCGGATCGTGTCCGGGTAGGACTGGGTGAGGCCGGAGATCAGGCCGTCGGCGTCCCCCCTCTCCACCATCATGGTGCCGAAGTAGTTGCGCAGCCGCATCCGCTTGCGGGCATCCCCGAGGGTGATGCCGTCGCGCCGCCGCCGCTCGTGGAAGCGGCGGGCGTAGGTCTCAAAGAGCTCGCTGCTCTCGTTGTGGATGATGGTGACCCGGTCCTCGGGCAGGTCGAGGTCCTTCAGCCGGTCGGCGATCATCTCCCGGCGGGCGAGGAGGATGGGGTGGGCGATCCCCTCATCGACGAGGATCTTGGCGGCGCGCAGGATCTGCTCGTGCTCGCCCTCGGGGAAGACCACCCGCCGGGGGGAGCGCCGGGCTTGGTCGAGGAGGCCGCGCATCAGCTCCAGCCGGCGGGAGATCAGCGTCTCCAGCCGCCGCTGGTAGGCGGCGAAGTCCGCGATGGGCACCCGGGCGACGCCGCTTTCCATGGCGGCGCGGGCCACCGCCGGCGGCACGCGCAGCAGCACCCGGTAGTCGAACGGCTTGGGGATCAGGTACTCGCGGCCGAAGCGCAGGGAGTCGAGGCCGTAGGCCCGCAGCACCGCGTCCGGCACGTCCTCCCGCGCCAGCTCGGCCAGCGCCTTGACGGCCGCCAGCTTCATCGGCTCGTTGATATCGGTGGCCCGCACGTCGAGCGCGCCGCGGAAAAGGAAGGGGAAGCCGAGGACGTTGTTGACCTGGTTGGGGTAGTCGCTGCGGCCGGTGGCCGCGATGGCGTCCGGGCGCGCGGCGCGGACCTCCTCGTAGCCGATCTCGGGATCGGGGTTGGCCATGGCGAAGACGATGGGGTCGCGGGCCATGGAGCGCACCATCTCCGGCGTCACCACGCCGCCCACCGAGAGCCCGACGAACACGTCGGCCCCCGCCATCGCCTCGGCCAGGGTGCGCGCCGGGGTGTCGGCGGCGAATTCCCCCTTGTTGGGCTCCATGTCCTCCGCGCGGCCGCGGTAGATCACCCCCGTGCGATCGCAGAGGACGACGTTCTCCCGCCGCGCCCCGAGCTGGAGGTAGAGGCGGGCGCAGGAGACGGCCGCGGCGCCGGCACCGGAGAAGACGATGCGGACCTCCTCGATCCGCTTGTTCACCACCACCAGGGCGTTGAGCAGGGCGGCGCCGGAGATGATGGCCGTGCCGTGCTGGTCGTCGTGGAAGACGGGGATGCTCATCTCCGCCTTCAGGCGCCGCTCGATCTCGAAGCACTCGGGCGCGCGGATGTCCTCCAGGTTGATGCCGCCGAAGGTGGGCTCGAGCAGCTTGACCGCGCGGATGAATTCCTCGGGGTCCGTGGTGGCGACCTCGAGGTCGAAGACGTCGATGTCGGCGAAGCGCTTGAACAGGACCCCCTTGCCCTCCATCACCGGCTTGCCGGCGAGGGCCCCGATGTTGCCGAGGCCGAGCACCGCCGTACCGTTGGTGATCACTCCCACCAGGTTCCCTTTGGCGGTGTACTCGTAGGCCAGGAGGGGGTCCCGCTCGATCTCCTGGCAGGGGATGGCCACCCCCGGACTGTAGGCGAGCGAGAGGTCCCACTGGGTGGCCGTGGGCTTGGTGGGGACGACCTGGACCTTCCCCTTGCGCCCCCGCGAGTGGTAGGCGAGCGCGTCCTCGCGGCTGATCTTCTTCATGACGCCCCCCGGCCTGACCGGAATCCAGGCCGGGGATCTTACTATGAGAGGGGAGAGGTCAGGGCGCGGGCTCGAGATCCTCCGGCTCCGGAACCGCGGCCAGGACCACCTGTTCGAACACCCGCCGGTAGAGCAGCAGGAGATCGGTGAACACCTGCCGGAAGGCCTGGTCGGTGGTCTCGGCGAGCAGGCTCTCCCCCTTGATCAGAGGCGGCAGATAGAGGATGTCCTCGGGGATGATGCCGGCCTCCCCCTCCTCTTTCAGCTCCAGATCGGCGGCCCGGCGATCGACCAGGTAGAGGGTGTAGAAGAACTCGAAGTACCCCACCTGCAAGGCGATGAGGACCTTTTCCAGCGAGTCCAGCTTGGGCAGCTCCTTGCCGTTCTCATACTTGGAGAGCTGACTCTTGCCGATACCCGCCTCGCGGGCCACCCGGGCCTGGCTCTTGCCCCGCAGCTCCCGCAGAAGACTCAACGTACGTCCCAGGTTTGCGAACATGCCCATGCAGGAAATGTATCGGCTGCACGCCACCGAAAGCAAGCGCAAGTCTCTGAAATCATGGAGCTTATCGTCAGCGGTCGTGGTCTGATTCGACAACGAATGGCCGGCGTGCGACGGATAAGAGCCGGCTGCGTTCCCACCCCGCGCAACAAAGACCTGAAAGCGGGCACTGGCGACAGATCAGCGCTTGCGCTTGCGAACGCCCGCCGGACGGCCCGGCTTGGCGGGTTTCTCCTCGCCGCCGCCGGCCGGTGGGGGAGCGGCGGAGCGCGGAATCACCCGGAAGAGCACCACCAGGTCGCCCACCTCGATCGCTCCCTGGGCCACCGTGCCGGCCGGCTGGAGGGTGGACTGGAGGAAGGATTCGAGCCGGCCCACGAGTTCCTGCACCTCCGGCGGCGAGGGGCTCGCGCCCGCCGCCACCCCGCCTTTCTCGCGCTCGACGGCCAAGGCCTCGGACTCCACCAGATCGTAGCGGCGGAAGAACTCGCGCCGGCTCACCCCCTGGCAGGTGAGGATCTTGGCCAAGGTCGAGAGCGTCGCCTCCTGCTTGTGGTTCTCGATGCGCGAGAGCTGGCCACGGCCGAGCTCGGCCCGCTCGCCGAGCTCCTCCAGGGTCAGGCCCCGCTCCCGGCGCAGCCGCCGCAGGGTCTCGCCGATGAGCTCGAACATGGCCACGCCCCGAATCTATCCGGACCCAGCCCCGCGCATCAACCTAAGTCCTTTTCCTTGAAGAATTTAACCAGCTTTCCTCGTTACCTTGAGCGACGAGTTGTTGCCGCTCACGGCGCAGCATCCGCAAAATTCTGATGCTCGACGGCAAGGAAAATGGTCTGAACGGGAAGTGGCGGCTCGCCGGCCGGGGCTCGACTCCCGCACGGCGTCATCCGGAACCGGGAATCGCGCGTAGGGTAGGGCGTGCACCTCGCGACGCTCATCCAGCCCCCTCGTCCGCTCCGGCCGGTTGGCGTATATTCCGTGCCGGAGACCACGCGCTTGCCGCCAGCAGCCTCGCCGCCCCCCAGCGACCTCCTCCTCCTCGGCCGCATCGCGGAGGGGGACCTGGAGGCGTTCCACACCTTCTATGGCCGCTACGCCGGCCGGGTGCTGGCCTACGTGCGGCAGCTCAGCCGTCACCCGGACGGGGCGGAGGACGTGGTGCAGGAAGTATTCGTGGCGGTGTGGCGGCGGGCGTCCAGCTTCCGGCCCGACCGCGGCGACCCTGCGGGGTGGCTGTACACCATCACCCGCAACAAGCTGGTGGACCTGTGGCGGCGGCAGGGGGACGCCGCGGACTTGGCCGAGCTGAGCGAGCCGATGGATCCCGCCCAGGAGCAGGGCGAGCTGCGTCTGACCATGCACCAGGCCCTGACCCGGGTGGCCCCGGAGCAGAGGAGGGCGATCGAGATGGCCTACTTCGGGGGGCTCACCTACGAGGAGACGGCCCGGCGTCTGGACCTGCCGGTCGGGACCCTCAAGTCGCGCATCCGCTCGGGGCTCAAGTCCCTGCGCGCCGTGCTGGAGGGCCATTGACCGCCATGCACCCGTCCGAAGAGCTCCTCGTCGCCGTCGCCTCCGGTCAGGCCGACCTCCCCCACCGGGTGATGGTGGAGGGGCACCTCGACTCCTGCGCCCCCTGCCGCGCCGCCCTGGCCGAGGTCAGCACCCCGGGCGGCCTCCTGCTCGCCAGCCTCCCGGCCGCGCGCCCGCCGGACGCCCTGTGGGAGCGGCTGCGGGTCGGCATCGGCGCCCTGCCGCCGGGAGGCGGCGCCGCGAAGAACCCCGCCCTCGCCCCCTTTCCCCTGCCGGAGGGGGCGCGCCGGGAGATGCCCGACATCGCGGCGCCGCGCTGGCACCGGGTGCCGGCCAACCCCGGCCGTTACGCCGTCCTCTTCCGGGACCAGGTCTCGGGCAGCGTCCTCCTCCTCGGCCACATGCCCCCCCGCCGCGGCTTCCCCGCCCACCTCCACCTCGGCCCCGAGGACATCCTCGTCCTCACCGGCGGCTACGAGGACCACCTCGGTTCCTTCGAGCAGGGGGACTGGGCCTCCTACCCCCCCGGCAGCCAGCACCGCACCTTCACCGAGCCCGGCGAGGAGTGCTGGACGCTCACCCGCCTGGAGAAGCCCAACCTCTACCTGGGGTGGCGGGGCTGGCTCCAGCGCCTGCGGCGCTGATCTCGGCTCGTTTATCCCTTGACTTACTACTACTAATATATAGAAACTCCTCTCTCTACTGATAGAGACGCGCACCTACTCGGCGATGAACCGGAGGACGTCATGCACGGCATTCCGCGGCGGGCAAAGCTCATCGTGACCCGGGTACTCCTGGGCGCAGCTCTCGGTCTGGTCACCCTCACGGGCACCCTGGCGCTGTTCGCCGCGCCGGCCCCGGCCAGTCTCCGCCTGGTCGCGCGCTACGCCGTCCCCGGGCAGCCGACCTCGCCGACGGACGTCCGCTGGGCCGGCGAGAATTCGGTCTATCTCGCGCGCTTTGAGGACGGCGTGGCCGAGGTGAAGCTCGCCCCGGGTCTGCCCGTCGTTCGCACGCTGGTGCCGAGCCAGGCCATGGGCCACCTGGCCAGGTACTTCTGGCACGTCGCCGCCTCCGAGGGGATCCTGGCCTTTGCAGATCGAGACATGAAACTGGGCTGGCGCCCCATCCAGGCGTCGCCCGACCGGAAGGTCCTGTTCAAAATGAGACACGTGGCGCTCACGGCAGGGGTGGACCTGCGTGGCGACCGCCTCCTCCTCCTGGGCGTCGGGCTCGAGGAGGGTTTGGAGGACAGGTACGATAGCGAGGGTGGGCTCGCAGGATTTGGCAAGCTCACCTCGGACCTTCAGGATCTGAAACCCCTGCGGCTCGACTCGGAAGGGAGAGGGTCACCGCATCTCTCCCGCTGCGGATTGCTGGACGCCGGTGGGGCCCGCTTTCTTCAGGACGGCTCCATGTTCATCGTGCCGGCCGTCGAGCCAGGAGCTTTCCTCTACGACGCCGAGGGCGCCCTGCTGCACTCCTGGACCAACGTCGACCTGGGGGTGGACGACCTCTGCTCAGGCGTCACCAATTCCTTTGCCAAGACTTGGACTCCCTTGAAGTGCCGTGCTTGGAGAAGCTCGCACCGGGTCGTGGACGCCGTCCTCCCTCTGCCCCAAGGGCCGGCGGTCATCGTCCGCACGATGGTCAACAGCAGACCCACGTGGCAACTGAAGGTGCTCGGCTCGCACGGGATGATCCGGAGTTTCGCGATTCCTGTGTCGAACGCTGGACCGAACGACCGGCTCACGGCGGATGCTCGCGGGAGCAGCATCGTCATCCTGCGAAGAGAACAGATCCCCAGCCTCGATGACGAGTCGATGCCCGGGGAGCTCCTCGTCATGGAGCTGCCAATCCGGTGACACGAGCTCACCAAACAAACTTCAACGCTCAGGAGGGACTCTTCATGCCTGAAGATCGATGTGTCCAACGCTTCGCGCTGCTGGCTCTCGCTTTGGCCATCTCTTCCACCGTGCTCGTGCGCTCTTCGCCGGTGGTGGCCGACGCTGTCGGCTGTACCGGCATAAGAGACACCATGGCTTTCCCCGGCGCCGCATGCACGTATAGCCAAGGCAACACGTGTTACCTGTGTGAGCGCAGCTATAATGGCGGCGCCGACATCTCATGTGCAGAGTCGCCCGACGGCAGCATTGCGTACTGCAAGCCCTTCACCCCCTCGGTCAACCCGTAGACGATCTAGCCGGCCAGCCCCGGGCCGCGGCGACGCTTCAGGAGAGCGCGCAGGGCTCGCCTTTTGCATTCACGATCGGCTATCAGCCATGTCCCAGGCCGGGGAGTAGACTGAACCGCATGGACGAAGACGACCCTGGACAGGTCCCCGAGCGGGACCGGACGAAGCAGGCGCCCGAGGTCTCGCCCCTCCTGCTCTCCATGTTCGAGCGCTACGTCCGGGGGTATCTCGCCCGGCACTTCCACGCCTTTCGCCTGGCCAAGGCCCAGCGCCCCGATCCGGTGGCCATCCGCGGCAAGCCGCTCATCGTCTACTTCAACCACCCGTCCTGGTGGGACCCCCTGATCTGCCTGCGCCTGGCGGAGCAGTTCTTCCCCGACCGCACGAGCTACGCCCCTATGGACGCCGCGGCGCTGCGCAAGTACCCGTTGTTCGAGCGCCTGGGGTTCTTCGGCGTCGAGCTCGGCAGCGCCCGCGGCGCCCGCCACTTCCTCACCCTCTCGCAGCAGGTGCTGTCGCGGCCCGACACAGCGCTCTGGATCGCCGCCGAGGGGCAGCTCACGGATCCCCGGGCGCGCCCCCTGCGGCTGCGCTCCGGGATCGGCCATCTCGCCGCCCGGGTACGCCAGGCCGTGCTCCTCCCCCTGGCGTTGGAGTACCCGTTCTGGGAGGAGCGGACGCCCGAGGCCCTGGCCCGCTTCGGCGAGGAGATCGCCGCCAGCGAGGCGGGCCTCACCGCCACCGACTGGACGACGGTGCTGGAGACCCGCCTGCAGACGGGCCTGGACGCGCTCGCCGCCGACTCGCTCGCCCGCGACCCCGCCCGCTTCGACGTCCTGCTGGACGGCGCGGCAGGGGTGGGCGGCGTCTATGATGCCTGGCGGCGCCTCAAGGCCCGCCTCCGCGGCGATCCCTTCCAGCCGGAGCACGGCGACGATGCACTCCCTGAGCCGCCACGGAGGAAAATCTGAAGCGGGCTTCGCGAAGCCCCTCAGCGGCCCCGCGAAGCCGTTACGAGAATTCGTGAGGCCGTTACGAGAATTCGCGAGGCCCGGCGCGGGCTTCGCGAGGCCGATGACGGGCATGGCGAAGCCGATGACGGGCTTCGCGAGGTCGATGACGGGCTTCGCGAGGCCGATGACGGGCTTCGCGAGGCCGGTGACGGGCTTCGCGAAGCCGATGAGAGGCTTCGCGAAGCCGATGAGCGGGATCGGGGGCGGCTTCACGCCGGCCGGGGGATGACTTCAGACCCCAGGGGCCAGTCACCGGCGAGGAAGGCCTCGGCCGCCGGGAAGAACTCCTGCGGGCGCTCGAGGTAGGGGTGGTGGCCCGCCCCTTCGATGCGCAGGAAGCGGCCGTCGCCGGCGTGGGCCGCCCACTCGCGCGACGCCTCCTCCGGCACCAGGTCGTCCGTCCCCTGCATCACCAGCAGCGGCCGCCGCAGGCTCCCCAGGCGCGGCCGGAAGTCCCACCCCTTGATCTTGGGGATGATGTGCCGGAAGTAGAGGCTCATGACGTTCGGCGGCCACTCGTTGGGGAAGGAGCAGATGTCGTCGAGCGGGAAGCGCGCCGCGGCGGACAGCTCGCCCATCTGGGCGGGGAGCAGGAAGTAGGTGAACCAGGCGCGGCAGAAGGCCACCGGGTCGTCGCGGTCGACCCCCTCGCGCCGCATCTCCTCCAGCCGCGGGACTCCCGGCGGATAGGTCAGCTCCTCCCAGGTGGGGGTCTCCTGCAGCCACTCCCCCGGACGCCGCGGGGTGATGGGGCAGACGAGGAGCATCCGCTCCACGTGCTCCGGGTTGTCCAGGGCGTAGAGGGCGGTGATGGCCGCGTGGTAGGAGGAGCCGAGGAGAGCCATGCGCTCCAGGCCGAAGTAGCGCCGCACGGCCTCCAGGTCGGCGACGTCCTCCTCCAGGCTGAGATGGCGGCCGTCGGTGACGGCGCTCGACCGGCCGCGGCTGCGCGGGTCGTAGAGGATGAGCCGCCGCCGGCTCCCTTCGGCGGCCAGCGGCTGGAGGATCTCCGCCAGCCAGTTGGCATTGGGCACCACCACCGCCTCTTCCCCGTCCCCCAGGACGTGGTAGTAGAGGTGGAGCCCCGGCCGGACGAAAACGAACCCTTCGCTGCTCCGCATCGCAGAGGATCGTATCGCAGAGCGGCACCGAATCAGGCCCTCTCGAACCGCAGTTCCGGGTCATGCTGGGCGCGGTAGAGGAACTTCACCACCCGCCGCGTCAGCTCGACCGTGGCAGCCTCCCGCTTGGCGGCGTCGCAGAAAATCTGGAGCGCCGCCAGAGCCTCCCGCTCCACCTTCTGTGCCTGGAAGATCCGCAGCATCTCCTCGGCGAGCGTACGGGTCTCGCCGGTGCGGCCCTGCTCCAGGAGGATCAGGGCCAGCTCCAGGCTCACCACCGCGTAGTCCCAGGTCAGCTCGCGCCGACCGAACACCTCTCTTGCCTGCTCGAAAGCCGTCTGCGCTTCCGAGATTCGCCCGAGCCCCGCGGCGATCTTCCCCTCCAGCCATACCACGCGCGTTGAATCCAGCTCCTCGCCCAGCCGCTCGGCCAGCTCCCGCACCTCGTACAGCCTCGGCTCGGCCTCCGCGAACCTGTGGAGAAAAGTCAGATCCACCAGGAGGTTGAACCGCAGCACCAACGCGTTCCGCGGCTGGCGGGCGGAGTCGATGAGGGGGGCCGCCTCGGCAAGCGCCGCAGCCGAGCCTTCCGGGTCGGCAAGAATCTGGAAGATCGCTGACTTGCTGAGAAGGATCTCCCCTCTCAGCTCTCCTCCCCGATCGAGGGCCAGGGCCTCGTCGATCCGCTTCAGGGCCTCCGGCAAACGCCTTTGTTCCCGGCGGAGCGACGCTTCGAGCCGCGGCAGCCAGGCTGCGTTCAAGAGACCCGGGTCTGCGGCGGCGCCGGCCTCCCACAGTTTCTTCGCGCCGGCGAACGCCTCCTCGGCGCCAGGCAGGTCGTTACACACGCGGCGGCCGTTGCTCACGTGCGCCCAGGCATAGCCCTGGAGTCGCCAGCTCCAGACCGTTTCCGCAGGAGTCAACTCGGCGATGAACAGCGCCAGCTCGGCCAGCTCCAGGGCTTGCCGAGGCTGATTGGGTGCCGCGGTGATGCTCTCCCGGGCCACTCGCTCGCACAACGCCCAGGTGCGGAACTCGTCCAGCTCTTCCACCAGCATCCGTCGCTCCGCGGCCGTGCACGTTTGCAGACGATCCCAGAGCGCCGCCGCCTCCGCACGATCCTGGATTCCCGGGCGAACGATCCCGGGCGTTGCGTGGAGGGGCTCCAGGATCAGGTCCGCCGCCCTCTGGACCAGGACGATGAGCTCGGCGGAGACCCCGTCCCCAAAGACGCGGCCGGCGCGTGAGCGCCCCCGCGCCGCGGTCCGGAAGGAGCGGAGCCCCCGCAGCAGAGGGTCGAGCAGGTAGAGTGGGAAGCTGGCCGCTGCCGCGACCTTCTCCAGAGCCTCCCGCGGAATCGCCCGTTTCCCCTCGTCATAAGTAGAGACCTGACTCCGCCCGATCCCGGCGGCCTTGGCGAGCTGGCCATGGGTCCTCCAGCCGCGAAGATAGCGGAGCAGGACCATGGCCAGCCTCGCCTCAGGATCGTTCGCCTCGGGATCGTTCTTCGCGCCATCTTCCATCTCATCCTCCTTGGGAGTGACGAGGTGTCACTCTTCCAGGGGTTTTCTCCCCGAATCCCTGGCACCATGGGCACCCGGGAGGCTTGGGACTCCGCGGCCATGGGGGCCGCCGGCGAGCCGCCTCCCGGAAAGGAACTGGTCATGCGAGTCCTTCGCAGAGCAGCCGTCTTGATCCTCCTCGGGCTCACCCTCGGAACACCTTGGGCTGGGGCCTCTCCGCTTCGGCCGGCGGCCCAAAGCCACCCTTCGAGGCGGGCCACCGCGCAGCACGTCCTCGACTACCTGGGCGGCCTCCTCACGAGCTTCTGGCTCAAGACCGGCTGCACGATCGACCCCAACGGCCGCTGCGCACCGGGTACGCAGACCCGGAACATCGATGCGGGGTGCGGAATGGACCCCTTGGGCCACTGCGCGCCGGGCCACTAGCAATCCAGAGCTTCCTTGGGGCTGAAGCGCTTCACTCCACTTCGGCCCCTTTCTCCACTTCGGCAAACCGTAGCTTGGGGTCGTGCTGCGCGCGGTAGAGATATTTCACGACCCGTCGCGTCAGCTCGATGGTGGCGGCCTCACGCTTCGCGGCGTTGCAGAAGAGCTGGAGCGCCGCCAGGGCCTCCCTTTCAACCTTCTGCGCCTGGAAGATCCGTAGCATTTCCTCGGCGAGCGTGCGTGTCTCGCCGGTGCGGCCCTGCGCCAAGAGGATCAGGGCCAGCTCCAGGCTCACCAGCGCGTAGTCGTACGTCAGCTCGCGCCGAGCGAACACCTGCCGCGCCTGCTTGAAAGCCGCCTTTGCTTCCTCGATCCCGCCAGCTCTGGCGGCTGGGCGACGAGGCACGGCTGAAGATCCGGAAACGGCGAGTGCCCGCGCTGGAGCTCGGGATCCTTCCGGACGAGGGCGAAACGGCCGCATCGGAGACTCCGCCGCGCAGACGGATGGAGGCCATGGAGTGATCGAAAGCGAGAGGCAGGAACTGCGGGCTGCCGCAAGGGGTCTGACGGCGATCCGGTACCGGCTCTTGGGCGTGCAGGCGAGCATTCCACCGTCTGCGCAGGAGACTTCGCGGGAAGACCTCGAAGGCGACCGGGACGTGGAGACGGAGATGCGCAGCGTCATCGCCAACGGAATTCAAAACTGCCTGGACCCTCTGATCGCCGATCTTCTCGCGGCAGCCGAGTATCAGCCGGAGAGCGGGGAGGCGGAGAGGCTCAGTACGCCGCCGCCAGGGTGAACGAGAAGACGCTGCCTTCGCCGGGCGGCGAGTCGACCCAGACGGAGCCGCCGTGGGCCTCGACGATCCGCTTGGCGATGGAGAGCCCCAGCCCGGAGCCGCCCTTGGACTGGGGCGCGGCCTGCCAGAAGGGGACGAAGAGGTGCGGCAGGTCCTCCTCAGCGATCCCCGGCCCCGTGTCGGCGACGTAGAAACGCACCTCGCGCCCGGCCGCGAAACGCTCGGCGCCCACCACGATCCGGCCGCCCGCGGGAGTGAACTTGAGGGCGTTGGCCACCAGGTTGGCCAGCACCCGCAGCAGGCGGTCCCGGTCCGCGTCCACCTCCGGAATCTCCGGCGCCACCTCGGCCTCCAGCCGCAGCGACTTGTGATCCGCCAGCGGCCGGTGGGACTCCACCACCTCCTCGATCAAGGCTCCCGGCGCCAGCCGCTCGCGCTCCAGGACCAGCCGCCCCTCGTCCAGCCGCGCCACGTCCAGGAGGTCGCGGATGAGGCGGTCCATCTGGTCCACCGAGCGCCGCATCGCCTCCAGCGGCCGGCGCCCCTCCGGCGGCGCGGCGGCGAGCATCCGCGCCGCGCTCATGGCGAGCGGGTTCAGCAGGTTGCGCAGGTCGTGGGAGACCACCGCCAGCACCTCGTCGCGGGCGCGCACCGCCTGCCGGGCGTCCTGATAGAGGTAAAGGTTGTCCACCGCCAGGGCCGTCCGCCGCGCCAGCTCCTCGGCCAGGCTGACGTCCCAGCGCCGGTAGTGACGGCCCGGCTCCGCGGAGAGGAGGACGATCGCTCCCCGCGTCTTGCCGCGGGCGACGAGCGGCACGACCAGCGTGGAGAGGAGGCCGAGGCCCGCCAGCGCGGCGCGGCTCCCGGACCCCTGGGCGAAATCGTCGAGGACGTCGGCCGTGACGCGGGATGCGACCTGGGCCTCGCCCGTACGCATGGCCCGGATCACGGGATGCCGCTCGCAGCCGGCGTCCGGCACTCCGGGGAGGGCTTCGCGCAGGAGGTCCCCGCGGTCCGGCGCCGCCTTGAAGGCGGCCCGGCGGAGGACGCCCCGCTCCACCACGTCGATCAGACAGTGGTCGGCGAACCCCGGCACCACCAGGCCGGCCACGCTCTGCAGCACGGAGTCGGGATCGAGCGAGACCGAGAGGACCGAGTTGGCCTCCGCCAGCAGCCGCAGGGCCCCCTCGATCCGCTTGCGGTCGGTGACCTCGATGCAGACGCCCACCAGGCGGGTGGGGCGGCCGTCCTCGTCCCGCACCAGGCGCCCCCGGGCCTCCACCCAGCGCATCTCGCCGTCCGGCGGCAGGATGCGATACTCCATTTCGTGCCCGTCGGGACCGGCGAGGGACTCGGCAATGGACCGCAACACCCGGTCCCGGTCCTCCGGATGGATGTCGCGCTGGAAATCCTCGAAGGTGCCGCCGAAGCTCCCCGGCGCCAGGCCGTGGATGCGCTCCAGCGCGGACGACCAGCTCACCCGGCCGCTCTGGAGGTCCCACTCCCACGTACCCATCCGGCCGGCTTCCAACGCGAGCCGCAACCAATCCTCACGCCCGCCGGCCTCGCCCCGCCCGCTCACGGGACCTCCTCCCCCGTTGGGGATCTCTGAATTCTGTAAATTATATCAGGATTCAGGAGCTCTCCCCAACCGCAACCTCGAAGACGCGGAAGGGGGGGCGGTCCGGATAGGCGTGGCGCAGGAGCGAGAGGCTGACGTTGAACACCGGCACGCCCTGGGCGGTCTTGCCCTCCGGCTGCCCGCGGTGGGCGTGGCCGTGGAAGACGGCCTGCACGGGATAGCGGGTCAGCGGCTCCTCCAGCCGGCTGGAGCCGAGGAACGGGAAGATCTCCACCGGCTCCCCTTCCACCGTCTCCTGGATGGGCGAGTAGTGGAGCACGGCGATGCGCGGCCTCCCCCTCAACCGGGCGAGGGCCGACTCCAGCTTCAGGGCCTCGTCCACGGCCTCGCGGACGAACTGCTTGATGATGTCCTCCCCCCAGGGCCCCAGGGCGCGCTTGCCGAAGCCGCCGGCGAACCCCTTCACCCCCGCGAACCCCACCCCCTTCACCTCCGTGGCGTCGCCGTCCAGCACCCGGATGCCGCTGTCGCAGAGCAGCCGCTTGATCTCCTCCTGCCTGCCGCCCTCGAAGTCGTGGTTGCCGAGCACCGCGATCACCGGCACGCTGACCGACGCGTGGATCTCCCGCGCCAGGTCCACCGCCTCCTCGGGCAGGCCATGGTCCGTCAGGTCGCCGCACAGCAGCACGACGTCGCAATCCCGCCCCGCCTGCGTCAGCACCTCCCGCACCGTGGGCTCAGGCGACCGCGCGTAGTGCAGGTCCGCCAGCGCTGCGATGCGCACCGTTCCATTTCTCTGGGTCATTGCCTTCTCTCCCGCCGCCAGTGGGTTTCAAGAGGCGTGCCAGAGTCTGAAGCTCGAAGCAAGGTCGAGTCTCGGGCGATATCATTCTTTGTCCCTGCCGTCCTTGCTGTCCTTTGTGTCCTTGCTTTCCCGGCACCAACGGCCTTGGCCAGAACCTCTCTGGTACGCCTCTTGCTCTCTCCCGCGACGATGATCGAGACCAAAACCCCGCAGGCGCAGAACGTCCTGGCTCCCGAGACCCTGGACTTCTATCGCGAGGCCATGGCAGCCTTCGAAGAGGGGGGCGTCCCCTACCTCGTGGGGGGCGCCTACGCCTATGCCCGCTATACCGGCATCGTCCGCCACACCAAGGACTTCGACGTCTTCGTCCGCCCCCGGGACTTCGACCGCGCCCTCGACGTCTTCACCCGCAAAGGCTGGAAGACCGAGCGCACCTTCGCCCACTGGCTGGGCAAGGGCTTCCAGGGCGACGACTTCGTGGACGTGATCTTCAGCTCCGGCAACGGCGTCGCCCGGGTCGACGACGAGTGGTTCGAGCACGCGGTGGACGAGACGGTCCTCGACCGCCCCGCGAAGCTCGTGCCGGCCGAGGAGATGATCTGGTCGAAGTCCTTCATCATGGAGCGCGAGCGCTTCGACGGCGCCGACGTGGCGCACGTGCTCCACTCCCGCGCCACGGACCTGGACTGGGACCGCCTCCTCCGCCGCTTCGAGCCTCACGGCGGCTGGCGGGTGCTCTTCGCCCACCTCGTCCTCTTCGGCTACATCTACCCGGGAAGAGCCGGCCTCATCCCCGGCCGCGTCCTGGAGACCCTCGCCGGCCGCCTGCGCAGCGACACCGCCGGCGAAGAGGACGAGAGGATCTGCCGCGGCCCGATCCTCTCCCGCTCCCAGTACCTGGTGGACATTCTCCAGTGGGGCTATGAGGACGCCCGCCTGCGCCCCGAAGGGAACATGAGCCCCGAGGAGGTCGAGCGCTGGACGCTCGCCGCCGAGAAGGACGGCGACCTCAGCCAGCTCGCGGCGATCGAGGGGGAGTAGGCGTCCACCCCTGGGGCGCCATCTCGAAGCTGGCGAACTGGAACCCCGGCGCCACCGTGCACCCCACGAGGGTCCAGCCGCCCAGGGTGCGGGCCGTCTGCCAGACCCCGGCCGGCACCACCCCCTGGGGCCGCTGACCGGCCGCGAGGTCCGGGCCCAGGAGCACAGCCGAGCGCTCCCGGCCATCCCAGAGGATCAGCTCCAGGGGAGCGCCGGCGTAGTGGTGCCAGACCTCGTCGGCGTCCACCACCCGGTGCCAGGCCGACACCTTCCCTTCCGGCAGCAGGTAATAGATGGCCGTCGAGGCGCCGCGCTCCCCCTCGGGCGCCGGAGCGCGGAACGTCTCGCGGTAGAAGCCCCCCTCGGGATGGGGAGCGAGGCCGAGGAGCCGGACGACCTCCTCGGCCGTCATGGGGCGATCCCCGTCATTGGGAGATCCGATACCGGATCGTGACGCTCGCCTCGACTCCCACCTGGCCAGCCGAAACCGGAGTCGGAGCCATGGACTCCGCCATCGCCATGCGGGCGACTCCAAACCGCGGCGAGGGCGGCGGCTGGACCGACACTCCTCCCTCCGCGACCTCCAGGATCTCCCCCAGGTGCAGACCGAGGGCCTTGGCCAGGGTCTCGGCCTTGGCGCGGGCCGCCCGCGCGGCGTCGGCCAGGGCCTGGGCGCGGGCCGCCTCGTCGTTGCGCAGCCCGAAGTCGACCCCCTCCAGGGTGTTGGCCCCGGCGCCGAGGCCGGCGTCGACGACCGGGCCGACCTTGGCGAGGTCGGTCACCCGCACGCTGACCGTGTTGTTGGCCTGATAACCGGTGATCCGGGGAGCTTGGTTCTCGGCGCCCGGCCGGTTCTGCGAGTAGAGGGGGGAGAGCGAGAGACCGGAGGTCTGGATCTCCTCGGCCGGGATCCCCACCTTGCGGATAGCGTCCAGCACGGCGTTGGCGGTGCGGTTCACCTGGTCCTGGACGGCGCGGGCGGTGGGCGCCTGGGCCACCACCCCCAGCCGGACGTTGGCCTCGTCGGGAGCCACCCGGGCCTGGCCCGAGCCCGACACGATGAGGGTGGGAACGGCGGCATCCATGGGCCCTCCTCCCGCCGGCGGCCTGGGAGCCTGGGCCGCCAGGGGCAGCGCCAGCAGGGCCAGGACGGCGGCGATCGTCAGTCGTTTGCGGTGTTTGCGGTGTTTGCGGTGTTTGCGGTGCTTGCGCATGAGGTCTCTCCTTTGCCGCCCACCAGTATAGACAGACGCCCCCGCCGGCGCTGAGGCCGGGCGGGGGCGGGGCGTAAACCGATGCCTCTCTATTTTCGCTCGAGCTGTTTCATGTTCAGTTTGCCTTCTCTGTCGACCACGTTCGTGGAAACGTTGACCGTATTCACGGTAGTGGCGAGGTCGTAGGCGCCGAAAATGAAGCTGCCCAACGCCGCGATCCCGGCGAGGGGACCGCGCCCCAGGAAACCCAGAATCGTCGCGATCACCGCGAGAACGAGAGCGATCACCTGCACCGCTCTGGGCGGAGGAGGACCGACAGGTATGTGATAGATCGGACCGTCTTCAGCGGAATCCCCAACTGGTATTGTGGACATTTGATCCCTCCTTGCCGGACAGACGTCGATCCCGCCCGGTGGCATGATTGAGCGCCAGAGCGATGGGGCTCCGCGCCGGCTGTTTTAATAGCAATTCGTCTATGACTGCTGGGCCGTCTCTCCAGACCGGCCGCTCACGGCCTCTTATAGGCGTCGTACAGGGTCCGGCGTTACGCGCATTCTCATCGAGGCTCTCCGATCAGTATGAAGGGCGCCCAGTAGGAGGGATGGGGGTATCGACCATCCGCAATCATCTTCAGCTTGGCTCTCTGCAGCGCTTTGCTCTTATCGTGCAGCTGGTCGAGATCTTTGTAGAAATCCAGCATCAGATCCGGCGTCGGCCCATCCGTGACGTTCCACAGACTTACCACGAGACTAGGCACACCGGCATAGAAGAAAGCTCGCGTCAAACCGACCAGGCCCTCGCCCGTAACCTCCTTGCCCAGCCCCGTCTGGCAGGCTGACAGGACGGCCAACTCCGCGGACAGTTTGAGGTTGAAGATCTCGCGCACCTGCAGCAGCCCCCCGGAGCCGCCGCGCGCCCTCAGCGCCAGGTAGGAGTTCTCCGGATAGCGCTCGTCGGTCTTCGCGTGGGTGGCGAGGTGGAGCCGGCGGGCGCTGGCCACCCGGGGACTTCTGACCACGTCCTCGGTGGCCGCATCGTCCAGGAAGCTCACCGCCTCCCCGGGATAGAGCCCGGCGATTCCGGCGACCTCCTGCTGGGAGGCGGGCAGGCGCTGGAACCCGCTCTGCGCGGACGAGGCGAAAGGGGCGAAGGCCGCGACCTGCGTGCGCTCCGCCGCCAGAGGCTCCGGCCGCGGATCGCGCAGGCCGGCGAGCACGCTGGCCGACGGGACGTAGGCGATGGGGACTTGGCGCAGGAGATAGGGCAGGCTCCCGTAGTCACGGTCCTCCGTCACCGGCGCGGTGAGCAGGGTTTCGAAGGGGATGTAATAGAGCGGCCCGTCGGGGGCGACCAGAAGATAGGACTTGCCGACGAACGACCTGGAAGCCGGCGCCAGGAGCGTCTGATACAGCCGGTAAGCCAGATCGAAATAGTCCTTGCGGGTGAGATTGCTCTCCTTCTCCAGAGCCTCTCGCAGCCGCTGGACCTGTTCCGCAATGACCCCCTCGGGAGGCAGGGGAAAGCTGTGGATCTGCGAGCGGGTCACCACGAACAGGACGGAGCTCTCCTCTCCGAGGAAGAACTCGAGCAGGGCCGTGCGGTCGTCGAGGACCCGGCGCTGGATCTCGGAGGAGGTCAGCGGCTTCGGGTAACGGACCTGGGCGTAGCGCGGGTTGCGGGCGTGGATCTCCAGGTCGAGCGCCTGCCAGCGCTCGTCCAGACGGTCGAGCGCTGCGCGCAGGTCCCGGGCTTGGTCCGGCGTCGTCCCGGGATCGCGCAGGTGGATCTGCGCCTGGGCGAGCTCGTCGGAGAGCTGGTTCTCCCGCTGTCGAAGATCGGGGTCGAGCCCCTGGCTGACGTCGATGCGTCCTTCCGCCAGCAGGTCCAGCATCCCGCGGGCCCGGGCCTGCTCGCTGGCCGCCAAGGCCAGGTCCTCGTAGTGCTTCCCGGGATGCGAGCGGGCCAGCCGCAGCAGCAAGCCAATGTAGAGCTCGTAGAAATTCCGCCGGTTGGCCAGGAAGCTCGTCCGGAGCTGCGATCCCGCAATGTTGTCCCGCGTGGACTCGACGATCTTCAGGGCGCTCTCGACGTCGCTCCGGGCCGCGGCGAGGCGGCCCCGGTCACTCCACAGCCCGGCACGCCGCAGCAGAGCAGGAGCTACGACTCTCTGCAATTCGATGGAGGACCCCACAGCGATGGCCTGACCGAACCGGTCGGCCGCGAGATCCAGCTTGCCCAGGTCACGGTAGACCGAGCCCAACGCAAGCAGGGTTGGAGCTTCGCTCGAAGGGGTGTGGCTCGCTTGGGCCTTGGCGAGCGCCCGCTCCAGGGTGGGAAGCGCTTCCTGGGGCCGGCCCGCGACGTACTGCGCGACTCCCAGGTAATGGAGAACGGTCCACGATTCCTGAGGAGCTACCCTGCGAGCCTCTTCGAGCACACCCAGCGCCTTGGCCTTTTCTCCCATCCTCTGATAAGCCGAGCCAATGCCGACCAGCGCACCGACCTCGAGGTCGGGTCTACCCGCCTGGTGGTAGGCCTCTCTGGAGAGAGTGTAGTTTTTCAGTGCCTTCTCCGGCTCCCCCAACTCGAGGAAGATCGCGCCCAAGTTGAGAAAGTGGACCCCCACATCCTCGGGCTGCCCCCCTGAGCGGACCAGCCGGGTATACATCTCCACCGCCTTCTGGAGCTGACCTTTGGTTTGGTAGATCGCACCCAGGTTGTGCTCCGCCGAGACTTCGGACCTCGCGTCGCCGCCGACGGACCGGCTGAGCTCCAAGGCCTTCTCGAAGGCCTGCCGCGCCTCGCCGAGTTGGCCCTCGTTGTAGCGGGAGGAACCGATGCCGATCAGGACCCTGGCCTGCCGCACGACGTCACCGGCCTCGACGGCCAGAGGCAGGGCCTCTTGAAACGCCTCCAGTGCAGCATCCGGCTTACCCTGGTACAGATAAGCGGTGCCAAGGCTTTCGAGCGTGGAAGCCTGCTCGTAAGCCCCGCCCGCCTGGCGCCAGAGGCTCAGGGATCGCCGGTAGAGATCGATCGCCTGGTCGTACTGTCCCGAGGGCAGGGTGTAGTCGCCCAGGTTGGAGAGGGCCCTGGCCTCACCTCCCGTAAAACCGATCTCATGGGCGCGCGCCACGGCCTTCTTCTGCCAGTCGCGGGCGGCCTGAGGGTCCCCCTGGTGGCTTTTCAGGAGGGCCAGGTCTCCGAGGGTCTCCACCTCGCCACGGCCGTCTCCCGCCTCCTTCCACGCGGCGAGAGCTTCCTGCAACCGAGTGATCGCCTCTCGGCGCCTGCTCTTTTCGAAACGACGGCCCTCGGTCAGTGCCTTGGCAGCTCTGACCCGGGCCTCGTCCCCGGCCACCGGCGGGTGTTGCATCACACGCACCGTCACCCTGTATCGGCCTGCGAGCTTCGGTGAGCCCGAGGCGCTCACGTCGATGCGGTAGGTGCCGGTCTCCCTAGCTATCCAAGCGAGGAGTTGGGAGTCGAGAGATCCACCTCCCTCCCCCACGGCAACCTCGTCTCCGTACGGATCCCGCAGTCTGGACGACAGACTGGCGCGACGCTGAGAGATCTCGAGGACGACGAAGGTACCGTCGGTAACGCGAAGGCTGAATCCCTGTCTCGCCCCGCCGCGGACCTCGCGCTCGATAAAGGAACCCGGCTGCGGTGGAAGCCCCAGGTCGCCGGGGTAGGGAGCCAGGGGCTTACGCCTACATCCCGCCGCGAGGCCGGCCACCAGCAAGGCCACTCCGCAGAAGGAGAGGATGCGAAGTGAGCGGAATGCGCACGAAGCTGTCACGTAGGTCAAGTTTATCGCACTCGCGGCGAAGAACTTCGTAGAGGAGGACTCGCGATGGAGCCTGGAGAATACGCAAGGGGGACTGGAGACTATAGGATGTTGTCTATGGCGACGGACGACCGGGAGATGGTCGCCCGCTTTCTACGGGGCGAAACCGAGGCGGTAGGGACGGTGGACGGCTGGATCTCGCGCGCCGCGTGGCCATATCAGCGCCGGCTGGCCGACCGCTGGGACGACGTCCTCCAGGACGTCCGGCTGGAGGTGACGCGCCTCCTCGGCCAGGGGAAGTTCCGGGGCGAGTCGAGCCTGCGCACCTATCTCTGGCGGGTGGTCAGCCACACCTGCCTCGACCAACTCCGGGCCCAGAGCAAGTGGAAGTGGGCCGATCTGGACACCCTGGACCAGGGGGAGGGCCCCGCCGCCGCGTTCCACGTCCCCACCTCCAACCGGGAGGACCGGGACCTGCTCCTCAGAGTGCTGGAGCGGGTCTCTCAGGACTGCCGGGAGATGTGGCGCATGATCCTGGCGGGCCTCTCTTACAAGGAGATGAGCGTGCGCCTGAACGTCGCGGAGGGGACGCTGCGGGTGCGCGTCCTGCGCTGCCGGGAGAAGGCGGCCGCCTTGAGGCGGGATCTCCTGGACGGCGGGACGGCGAATGGGCGTAACGTCACGGTCAAAGGTTCGCCTAACAAGAGTGAAAGGGCGAAACCTAATGACCTGTGACCAAGCCATCGAGCTCCTCCCCTGGTACCTGAATGGCACCCTCGAATCCGGGGAGCTCGCCGAAGTCCGGCAGCACCTGGAGACCTGCGAACGCTGCCGCGCGGCCCTGGCCGAGACCGGACAGGCCTGGTCGGTGTTCACCCAGCACGTCCCCGCCCAGGATCTGGTGGCTCTCGCCTGGGGGGAAGACCCCTCTCTCGCCGCCGAGGAGCACCTGGCCGCGTGCGCCGAGTGCGCCGCGGAGTTGGAGATGGCGCGAATGAGCCGGCGGCTGGAGGAGGAGGACAACGTCGCCGTGTTCCCGGTCGCGAAGCCGCGTCCCGCAGCCGGCGCCGCCCCGCGGACCTGGCGCGCCGCGGCCCTCGCCGCGAGCCTGGCGGCGACGGTGGCCGCGGGCGGCTGGCTCCACGCCGTCCGGCAGCCGGGCGATCAACTCGCCCACACGAAGACTCTCGTCGCCTTCGATTTCGATACGGTCGACATGGGTGCGGGTGGCGTGGTGCGGAGCTCTATCCAAGAGTTTCCCAACGACCGGTTCAAAGTCCTGTTCCTGACGACGAACGCTTCGGGAAACCTCGAAGCCGAGGTCGTGGACGAGACGGGAAAGGTCTCCCAGAGAAGTCCCCTCAGCCCTCTCCCTGGTGTCCAAGGTGTCCATATAGTCCTTATCCGCGCCGGCCTGGAGCCCGGTGAATACACCCTCCGGCTCCGGAAGGACGGCTCCCCGCTGTCCGACAAGACCTGGACCTTCCGGGTCGTGAAGCCTGCCGCCGCGCCTTCCTAGGCCGCCTGGTCCTTTTCTCCCGCTTCCAGGCAATCTCCATACCGCAGCTCTGAACGGCTGGTGGCGAGCGCCAACTGCTATCACGGCAGCGGCGACTCCTACCTTGCCAGCGGCTGCTGCCGAGCCAGCAACGGCCGCTGCCAGCCCAGCAACGACCGCTGCCGGCCCAGCAGCGACTGCTGCCAGCCTAGCGACGATCGCTGCCGGCCCAGCAGTGACTGCTGCCAGCCCAGCAACGACCGCTGGCGACCCAGCAGCGACTGCTGCCGGCCCAGCGACGACCGCTGGCGGCCCAGCAGCGACCGCTGCCGAGCCAGCAACGACTGCTGCCAGCCCAGCAGCGACCGCTGGCGGCCCAGCAGTGACTGCTGCCTTGACAGCGATTCCTGCTATGGCCGAAGCAGGCTCCTACCGCCCCACCACCTCTCGCGCCGCCGCTCCCTGGATGGCCAGGGTCGCCGGGTCCTGGAGGAAGGCGGCCACTCCCAGGGCGTCCACCTTCCAGCGCTTGTCGACGCCGAGGACGATCTCGGCATTTCTCCCCGCCTTTTCCCGGCATGGAGGCACTGTGGACGGCCCTACGCCTTTCTTGCGCCACTAAATCTGGTACCAGTGTCTACCAGGACCCTTAGATTTTGTGTAGGCAGCTTGGTAGTGGTATGCTGAGGCCCAAGGCTGGCTTTCATGATTCCCCAGCCTGTGCTGTCTGGCGGAGCTCCAAGAATGGCGAAACTGAGAAAAGGCGAGCGCCTAAGCCGAAGGCTTGAGGCGGTCGTGGCAAGGCTATGCGAAAAGCTAGGCCCGATGACCACGACCCGTGCCGTGAAGCTTCCCTACCTGGTCGACGTCGAGGCGACCCACTATCTTGGTCGCCACATAACCGATGGCACGCACGAGACCTGGGATCATGGCGTCGTCACGAGCGAGGTCTGGTCCTACGTCCAGAATGGCGGCGACATCCAAGGACCTTTTGACATCTCGCCGCACTCCTTCTCAGAAGGCGGCAAGCAGATCTCCCTGGCTGGCGAACCAGACAACGACCTCACCGAGGAAGAGCTGGCCATTGTGGACCTGGTCGCCGAAAAGTATGGACGGATGGACGCAGGAAGTCTGGGAAGATTGACGAAGGCGCTAAACACCCACTTCGATTCTCACGTCTGGGGTAAGAACCGTCGAGCTGCCGTGGATGAGGACGCCTATTCCAGGTTGGCCGATGGTTACCAGGCATTTTGTGGTCGTCTCCCCTACCTTGATTTCACGAATGAGGAGGAATGGGGCGAGCCCATCGATGATCCGCATGAATACTTGAGGCGCAAGCTGGCTGGGTAGACCTGTCGTTCCTTACGAGCCAACCTGGCTTGACAAGACCTTCCAAAAAGAGCTCAACTCGCTCAACAGCAGCGAGCAGGGTAAGTGTACCCGTCTATTGGCCGAGCTCATCGACGCCCTCAAGTCATGTAGACACCCGCTCCTACCGCCCCACCTCTCGCGCCGCCGCTCCCTGGATGGCCAGGGTCGCCGGGTCCTGGAGGAAGGCGGCCACTCCCAGGGCGTCCACCTTCCAGCGCTTGTCGATGCCGAGGACGATCTCGGCCGACTTCTCGGAGCCGGCGGCGGCCGGCAGGGTCAGGGCCTTCTCGAAGCGGCGCACCACCCGGTCATTGCGCAGGACGCGCGAGGCGTTCTCCCCCGCCTTCACCGGCGTGGACAGCCCGCTCTCGTAGATGGCCACCCAGAGGTCGAGGTCCCCCGATCCGGCGGCGCGGGCCATCTTGGCTCCCACTTTCACCCGCAGGTGGCCGTCCGGCGTGGGCGGATCGACGGCCAGGGTGACCCGGCCGGCCGGCTCCTGGCTCAGGGCGTCGCCGATGCGGCCGATCACCTGCCCCTCCTCGGAGCCCACGCACTCCGCCCGGCCGTTGATCACCACCTGCGGGGTGTAGATCCGGTTGGTGTGGAACACCCGGGCACCGTAGAGCTTCTGCCGGTCGGACCAGCGCGCCGAGGAGAAGGGGTCCTGCCAGCCGATGTAGTTCCAGTAGTCGACGTGGAACGATAGCGGGATGACCCTCCCCTGGTACTGGGGGTCGTGGGCCAGCTTGGCCAGCAATCTATCCGCCGGCGGGCAGCTCGAGCACCCCTGGGAGGTGAAGAGCTCGACGACGGCGGTGCGGTCGGAGTCGGCCGCCGCCGCGCCGGAGCCCCCGCGGGGAGCGAGGACGGCCAGGACCAGGGCGAGGAAGGAGAGCTTCAGGATGGTGCTCATGGGATCGGACCTCCAGGGCGGCGGATCATTGGCGCCGGCTCTGATGATACGGCGGGACGGCCGGATCGGCCTTCACCCCTGGCCCACGATCCCCAGGATCTCCCGCCCATATTTCTGCACGATCGTCGGCCCGATGCCGGGGACGTTGAGGAGGTCGGACTCGCTCTGCGGCCGGCTGGCGGCGAGGGCGTGGACGGCGCGGTCGGTGAGGATGCGGAAGGCGGGAACGCGCCGGCGGCTGGCCTCGGCCCGGCGCCAGACCTTGAGGGCCTCGACGAGCGGCGGCGAGACCAGCTCGGGCGCCGCGCCGGGTGCGAGGCCCTCCTGGCCGGCGCGGGCCGCGAGCCGCTCGCGATAGGCCCGAGATTCCCCCTTGTCTGGGCGCTGGCGCTTCTTCCGCGTCTTGGGCATCTCCTCGGCCATCTCCACCCGGCCGATGATCGCCGGATCGCCGTTGTAGCCTTCGGGGGTCAGGACGGCGCGCTGGAAGCGGATGGTCTTGCCGTCCTTCTCGAAGGCGTCCTCCTGGAGCCTGAGGAGGCCGGCGCGGGCCATGCCGCCCAGCAGGCGCTCGAAGGACTTGCGGTCCGAGAGCTCGTCCGGGCAGATCTCGCGGTAGAGCTGGCCGGTGGACTGGCCGTCGCGCCGGCGCAGGCCTTTGAGGACGCTGACCAGCAGCTCCCGCTCCAGGTCGTTGGGCGCCCGGAAGCGGCGGGCCACGCAGTCGTCCGGAGCGCAGACGTCGCACAGGCCGCACGGCTGCCCTGAGTCCTCCTGGTCGCCGAAGTGGCGCACGAGATGGAGCATGCGGCAGCCGTGGGACTCGGCGTAGCGCACCATCCGCTCGAGCTGCTCGAGCTTGTGGTCGCGCTGCGCCAGGTAGGCCCGCTGCCAGCCGCTGGCCGCAGTCGTGCCGAGGGCGACGTTGCCGTCCGCGTCCACCAGGGCGCCGCCGTGGATCCACAGCTTCTCCAGGGCGCGCTCGAAGAGCTCCTCGTCCATCCCCAGCCGTTTGCGGACCTGGCCGTCCACCTGGGACTGGGAATTGAGGGCGCGGAAGATGCGGTCGAGCTCGGCCACCTCGGGGTAGTCGCGGTTGTGGAACCATTCGTGGCTGCGGCGGTCGTTGTAGGAGTAGAGGAGGATGGCGCGCGAGGGGAGGCCGTCGCGGCCGGCGCGGCCGATCTCCTGGTAGTAGCCTTCGACGCTCCCGGGCAGGCCGGTGTGGATGACCGTGCGGATGTTCGCCTTGTCCACCCCCATGCCGAAGGCGATGGTGGCGACGATGACCTCCAGCCGGCCGGAGAGGAAGGCGGTCTGCACGCGGTCGCGCTCGTGGGTGGTCATGCCGGCGTGATAGGTGGCGGCGGGGAAGTCGTCGTGCAGGAGCGTGCCGAGGAGGTCTGCCTCCTTGCGGGTGGGGGCGTAGACGATGGCCGGCCGGCGCTCGGGGTCCGCCAGGATGCGGCGGACGGTGTCGGCGCGGTCCGAGGGGAGCATCTCCACCGGCTCGACGGCGATGTTGGTGCGCCGGAAGCCGTGGATGAAGCGCTCCTCGCGGGCGAGGCCGAGCTGGGCGGCGATGTCGTCCTGCACGAGCGGCGTGGCGGTGGCGGTCAGGGCGATGACCGGCGCCGGCCGGAGCAGCGGCAGGCGTCCGCCCAGCAGCCGGTAGTCGGGCCGGAAGTCGTGCCCCCACTGGGAGATGCAGTGCGCCTCGTCGACCGCGATGAGGGCCGGCGTGCGCCTGGCCAGCATCTCGGGAAAGCCGGGGACGGAGAGACGCTCGGGGGCGATGAAGAGGTAGTCGAGCTTGCCCGCCAGATAATCCAGGCACACCTGCCGCGACGCGGAGCGATCCCGGCCCGAGTGGATGCGCTCGGCCTTGAGGCCCAGCTCCCGGAGCTTGGCCACCTGATCCTCCATCAGGGCGATCAGCGGCGAGACGACCAGCGTCGTGCCCCCCCGGGCGAGGCCGGGGAGCTGATAGCAGAGCGACTTGCCGGCGCCCGTGGGCATGACGAGGAGGACGTCCTTGCCTGCCACGACCGCTTTGCAGACCGCCTCCTGGTAGGGACGGAAGGCGGTGAGGCGGAAGGCGGTGCGGAGGAGGGTGGGGAGGTCGTGGGCGCGGGGGGCGGCTACCCTGGCCTCAGAGCGCGCCCGCCCAAGACCCTCATCACCCCGACCCTCTTCTCCCACCGCACTCCCCCCAACCGGGAGAAGAGGGAGACCAGCAAGACCGCGACCTCCGGGTCCCCCTCTCCCGGTCGGGGGGAGTGCGGCGGGAGAGGGGACAGGGGTGAGGGATCTTGGGAGGGGGGTGGCGGCCGGGCAGGTGAGGCCTCCCCCCACCACCTCCCGCACGTACTCCTCGATCCCCTTCATGAACGCCGCGAGATCGCCCTGGCCGCGCTGGATGCGCTGGAGCTGGGCCTCCCACTGACCGGTCATGGCGGGGCTCTTGACGTGGGGGTGGACGACCTCGACGAGGCGGACGCCCTTGTCGGTCGCCTCCAGGGTCTTGCCGGTGCGCACGATGTACTCGCGGCGCAGGAGGGTTTCGATGATCTCCGCCCGGGTGGCCGGAGTCCCCAGGCCGGACTCCTTCATCGCGTCGGAGAGCTCCTTGTCGTCCAGGGTCTTGCCGGCCGTCTCCATGGCGGTGAGGAGGGTCGCCTCGGTGAAGCGCTTGGGCGGCCGGGTCTGCTTGGCCACGGCGCGGACGTCCAGCACCTCCTGCGCCTGGCCCTGGGTCAGGCCCGGCGGCAGGTCCTGGTTCTCCTCGACGGGAGCGGGGTCGGCGGCCTCGTCGTCCTTCTTCTTGTCCCTGTCGTCCCTGTCGTCCTTGTCGTCCTTTCTCTTCGCCTTCTTCCTCTCGATATCGAGCACCTTCCAGCCCACCTGATCCACCAGCGTGCCGGTGCTGTGGTAGCGGTCCACGGCCGGCTCGCCGATCCCCGAGGGCGGGGGATTGCTGATGGCGGTGATGACGGTGGTGACGGACCAGACGTGGTCGTCGTGCCAGGCGGAGAGCAGGCGCCGGCAGATGAGGTCGTAGACCTTGCGCTCGTCGTCGAGGAGGTCGGCGCCCGCGGGCGAGGTCGGCGTGGGGATGATGGCGTGGTGGTCCGTGACCTTGGAGTCGTCCACGAACCGCTTGCTCAAGGGCCGCTCGCCGGTGCCGGGGGCCAGCTTGTTGAGATAGGGACCCTCGACGGCGCGCACGATCTCGTTCAGGGTGGCGGCGACGTCGGTCGAGAGGTGGCGGCTGTCCGTGCGCGGATAGCTGATGAGCTTCTTCTGCTCGTAGAGGGTCTGGGCGAGCCCCAGGGTCTTCTTGGCGCTGAAGCCGTAGAGGCGGTTGGCGTGGCGCTGCAGCTCCGTCAAGTCGTAGAGGAGCGGCGGCGGCATCCTCTTGGTCTCGGCGCGGATCGACTCGATCTCCGCCCGGCCGGTGCGAGCCCGGCCGACGATCCGCATGGCCTCTTCGAGATCCGACCCCGGCTTCGCGTCCGGCGCCGCCTTGATCCGCTTCGCCTCGGGATGGGGTGAGTCTCCCCGGAACCAGGTGCCTTTATAAGAAGGACGGGCTTCCTCCTCGATTCCCCTGGCCCCGATAGTCCCCTCGGGCGAGAAGGTGGCCAGAACCTCCAGGTAGTCCTCAGGCACGAAGGCGCGGATGGCCAGCTCGCGCTCCACCAGCATGGCGAGCGTGGGGGTCTGGACGCGCCCCACGGAGAGGTCCTCGTTGAAGTCCAGGGTGTAGGCGCGGGAGAGGTTCATCCCCACCAGCCAGTCGGCCCGGCTGCGGCCGCGGGCGGCGTCGGCGAGCGGGTCGAAGTCGTGGCCGTCGCGCAGCTTGCGGAAGCCCTGGCGGATGGCGTCGGCGGTGAGCGAGGAGATCCACAGCCGCTGCACGGGCTTGGAGCAGCCGGCCGCCTCGTAGATGTAGCGGAAGATCAGCTCGCCCTCGCGGCCGGCGTCCGTGGCGCAGACGATGCGCTCGACGCCGGGGGCGGTGATCACCCGGCGGACGGCCTCGAACTGCTCCTTCGTGTCCTCGGCGACGACGAGAGGCCAGTCGCGGGGGAGCATGGGCAGCAGGTCCCGCCGCCAGCGCCGCCAGTCCGGATTGATCTCGTGGGGCTGGGCGAGGGTGACCAGATGGCCGATGGCCCAGGTCACGACGTAGCCGTTGCCCTGGAGAAAGCCCTCCCCCCGCTGGCTCGCGCCGAGCACACGGGCGATGTCCCGGGCGACGGCGGGCTTCTCTGCAATGACCGCGATGCTGGCGATGGTGGCGATGGTTTCTGAGGGCATGTCCGGCAAAGGCTCAGGGTATCGGCGAGCGGCTCCGATTTTACCGCACTTCGCGACGCCCGGAAGCGGCGAGGTGGATCGGAGCTCCCAGAGTCTAGAGGATGCGGAGAGGCTTGGCGAGGAGAGGAAGGAACCCCGCCGCCGCTCCTCCAGGAGTTGGAGCGGCGGCGGGGGCCGGGTACAACTTCAGCGCCTTTGGACGACAACAGAGGACTTCAAGAGAAATTGCAAAGCTGTCTATGGAGTGCGGCAAGGTCGCGGGACCGTGACACCGCCGTCACCGGAAATTTCTCATGTCCCCACTCCCACCAGCTCCCCCGACTGCACCTGCCACAGATCGGCGTAGATGCCGCCCTTGGCGACCAGGTCGTCGTGGTGCCCCTCCTCGGCCACTTCGCCGTCGCGCAGGACGAGGATACGGTCGGCGTGGCGGATGGTGGAGAGGCGGTGGGCGATGATGAGGGCGGTGCGGCCGGCGATCAGGGTGCCGAGGTTCTGCTGGATGGCCCGCTCGGTCTCGGTGTCGACCGAGCTGGTGGCCTCGTCGAGGATGAGGATGGGGGCGTCCTTGACGATGGCGCGGGCGATGGAGAGGCGCTGGCGCTGGCCGCCCGAGAGCTTCACCCCGCGCTCGCCCACCAGGGTGTCGTACCCTTGAGGGAGGGAGGCCACGAAGCCGTGGAGCTGGGCGAGCCGGGCCGCCCGCACCACCTCCTCCAGCGAGGCGCCGCTCGAATAGGTGATGTTCTCCCGGATCGTGCCGTGGAAGAGGTAGACGTCCTGGCTCACCAGGGCGATATTGCGCCGCAGGTCCTCCAGAGTGACGGCGCGCACGTCGTGGCCGTCGATCCGCACGGCACCGCCCGAAACGTCGTAGAAGCGGAGGAGGAGCTTGATGAGAGTGGACTTGCCGGCGCCGGTGGCGCCGGCGATCCCCAGGGTCTCGCCCGGGGCGATGCGGAAGCTCACGCCCTTCAGTACCGCCTGATCGGCCCGGCCGCGGGAGTAGCGGAACTGCACGCGGTCGAAGACCACCTCGCCGCGGGCCCGACCGAGGAGCTCGGGGCGCTCCGGGTCCTGGATGGCCGGCGCGGTGTCCAGCAGGCCGAAGGCGCGGCGGGCGCTGGCCTTCGCCCGCTCGTAGTCGTCGACCGTGGTGCCGAGGCGTGTCAGCGGCCAGAGCAGCCGCTCGGTCATCATCGCGAAGAGCACCAGCTCGCCGACGGTGATGTTGCCCTTGCCATTGAGGATCCAGTAGCTGCCGATGAGCAGCACGCCGGCGAAGCCCATCACGATGGCCATGCGGATGAGGGGGGTGTAGATCGCCGACAGGCGGATGGCGTCGAAGTTGGCCTGCTGGTACTCCGCCGACGCCTGGCGCACCCGCTCGGTCTCGAACTCCTCGGCGGTGAAGCTCTTGATGACGTGGATGCCGGCGATGTTGTTCTCCAGCCGGCTGGCGAGGCCCCCCACCCCCTGGCGCACCTTGCGGTAGCGGGGCTCGATGCGGCGCTGGTAGACGAGGCTCCCCCAGAGGATGAGCGGGACGGGCGCCACCGCCACCAGCGAGAGCTGCCAGGAGAGGGGGAACATCACCGCGAAGGCGAAGGCGAAGAGCACGGCGAGCTGGACGAATTCGTTGAAGCCGGTGTTCAGGAAGCGCTCGAGCTGGTTGACGTCGTCGTTGAGCATGGCCAGCATCTCGCCCAGCCGGTGCTCCTCGAAGAAGGCGATCTCGCGCGACTGGATGCGGTTGTAGACGTCCATCCGCAGGTCGTGCTGCACCCGCTGGGCAAGGGTCATGAACCCCGCCTGGTACAGCCACTGGAAGAGGCTCTCGAAAAAGAAGATGACGACCGAGAGGCCGGCCAGCACCATCGCCATCTGCCACGGGTCGCGGGTGCCGGCGAGCGCGGAGATCCAGCCCGGGGGCCTGCCGCGCAGCGAGTCGATGACCCAGCCCACCAGCAGCGGCGGCATGAGGTCGAGGACTTTGTTGGCGACGCTGGCGCCGGTGGCGAGCGCCAGCCTGCCGCGGTAGGGAGCGAGATAGGTGAACAGGCGGACCATGGGCCGCCGGGCCTCGGGCAACGATGCGGAAAGCGGCGCCGGCTCGTTCATGCCGAAGGCGGACGGCCCATCCTGGCGGCCCCCATCTTGGCGGAATTGAAGGCGGCGCTGCCGCCCCGCGGCACCGAGAGGGTCTGCCAGTGGTCCGAGGCGAAGTGCTTGGCCAGGAAGACGATCTGGCCGAGGTGGTAGGCGTTGTGGGTGAGCTGCCGGTTGATGGCCCGGATCACGCTGTGGGGCTCGGCGCGGATGAGGACGGTCAGCGGCAGATCCTTCTCGTGCAGGGCGGTCAGCGCCTGGAAGAGACAGCGCCACCCCTCCTCCCAGCGGGCGAGGAGCTCCGCGCGGGTGGTGCTCGCGGCCACCACGAACTCGGAGTCGCGGTCGCGGTCCGGCTTCTCGCCGTCGGAATTGAGGAAGTCGGTCCAGCGGGAGCGCAGGTTCCCGGCCAGGTGCTGGATGAGGATCGCCAGACTGTTGGACTCGGGGTCGAGGGTGGCGAAGAGGTCCTCGTCGCGCACCTGGGCCAGAGCCTTGTCTCCCAGCTCCTTGAGCTTGCGGAACTGGTCGACCACGTCCTTCAGATAGAGAGACGCCGGAGAGTCGGTCACGGGTCAGGTCTCCAGAAAGGGGCCGCCGGGCGGCAGGCCCGGGGAGAGGGTATCACCGGCACGGTAAAACCCGGTCCGGCCACGCCAGGGAGGGGCACGACTGGCGCGGACCGGACCGGGGACTTGAGGCGGCTGCCCGGAGGAGGCCCCGGACAACCGCCTGCCGTTGTCACGGCCAGCTCCAACCCTAACTCAGCGCTTCCGCAGGCGCTGTGAAGAGATTCACAGTCCGCCTGCGAGGAACCTCACAGAGTTTTTCCCTCGGAGAGCGCGATATAATCCACGGGTTCCGGATCAGCTTCGTCGTCGCGAGCCGTTTGTCGATGTCCGTAACTCTGCTGGAGGACGATGCCTCCCCGGCGCGGAAACCCATGGAGCCCATGGAGAAAGACGACATCTTCCGCCTCATCGCCGACAGCCTCCCCGAGGGGCTGGGGATCGGTGACGCCGAGGGGCGGCTGGTCTACGTCAACGACCGGTTCTGCGAGATGGTGGGCTACCCGCGCGAGGAGCTCCTGGGGCGGCGGTGCGCCGATCTCCTGGACGACGCCAACCGCGCCCGGCATGAACAGGAGATCGGCCGCCGCCGCCAGGGGGAGAACGCGCGCTACGAGCTGGAGGTGACGACCCGCGAGGGCGGCCGTCTCTCCACGGCCCTGTTCCCCCGCGGGTTGTTCGACGCCGATGGGCGGTTCCTCGGCTCCTTCGCCGTCGTCACCGACGTCTCCCAGAAGAAGCGGGACGAGGAGCAGGTGGAGCGCGCCCTGCGCGAGTCGGAGGTGCGCTACCACGGCCTGTTCGAGGGCGTGCCCGTGGGCCTCTACCGCACCACTCCGGCGGGGGTCATGCTGGACGCCAACAGCACGCTGGTGAAGATCCTGGGCTTCCCCAGCCTGGAGTCGCTGCTGGAAACCAAGGTCGGCGACCTCTACCAGGACCCGGAGGACCGCCGCCGCTGGCAGCAGGCCATCGCCGCCGCCGCCTCGGCGCAGAGCTTCGAGGCGCGGGTGCGCCGCTTCGACGGCGTCGTCATCTGGGTGCGCTTCACCGTGCGCGCCTTCCGCGGCGACGACGGCGAGATCCTGCGCTACGAGGGGGCCCTGGAGGACATCACCGACCGCCACCGGGCCGAGGAGGCGCTGCGGGCGAGCGAGGAGCGCTTCCGCTCCCTGGTGCAGAACGCCTCGGACCTCATCTGCATCCTCGACGCCCAGGGGATCGTGCGCTACGAGAGCCCCTCGCACCGCCGGGTGCTGGGCTCCGAGCCGGAGGAGCACGTGGGCCGCAGTCTGCCGGAGCTGGTCCACCCCGAGGACCGGACGGTGCTGGAGAACGCCCTGCGCCAGCTCGTGGAGGAGCCGCGGGAGATCGTCACCTTCGAGTACCGCCTCCTCCACCGCGACGGCGACTGGCGGGCCCTCGAATCCACGGCCTCGAACCTCCTGGGCCAGCCCGCCGTGGCCGGCATCGTGCTCAACGCCCACGACATCACCGACCATAAGCGGGCCGAGGAGAAGCTGCTCCACGACGCCCTGCACGACGAGCTGACGGGCCTGCCCAACCGGGCCCTGTTCATGGACCGCCTGCGCCAGTCGATGGAGCGCTCGCGCCGCGAGCCGGACCGCCTCACCGCCGTCCTCTTCCTCGACCTCGACCGCTTCAAGATCGTCAACGACAGCCTCGGCCATCTGGTGGGGGACGAGCTGCTGATCCAGATCTCCGGCGCCCTCGCCGCCGCCCTGCGGCCGTCGGACACCATCGCCCGGGTGGGCGGCGACGAGTTCGCCATCCTCCTCGAGGGGGGGCGCGACGTCAGCGATGCCGTGCGCGTGGCCGACCGCATCCACGACCGCCTCTCGACCCCCACCAACCTGGGCGGCCACGAGGTCTTCATCACCGCCTCGATCGGCATCGCCGTCCACACCCCGGAATACGAGCGGCCGGAGGACCTGCTGCGCGACGCCGACACGGCCATGTACCGCGCCAAGACCTCGGGACGGGCCTGTCACGTGGTGTTCAACCGGGTGATGCACCGCTTCGTGATGGCCCGCCTGCAACTGGAGACCGACCTGCGGCGGGCGGTCGAGCGGGGCCAGCTCCGGGTGCACTACCAGCCGTTCGTGGACCTCGCCACGGACGAGGTCACGGGTTTCGAGGCGCTCGTGCGCTGGCACCATCCGCGGCGGGGCCTGCTGCCGCCGGACGAGTTCCTCTCCGTGGCCGAGGAGACGGGGCTCATCGTGCCCATCGGCCGCTTCGTCCTGATCGAAGGGTGCCGGCAGATCCGCGAGCTCCAGCGCAAGCACCCCGAGATGGGGGACCTCAAGCTCACCGTCAACCTCTCGAACAAGCAGTTCTTCCAGGCCGACCTCTTCGACCAGATCGCCGAGGCCCTCGCCACCTCGGGACTCGATCCCGCCTGTCTCGGGCTGGAGATCACGGAGGGGGTGATCATCCGCCAGGCCGATTCGGCGAGCGGCCGCTTCTCGCGCCTCAAGGGCATGGGCGTGCAGCTCTATCTCGACGACTTCGGCAAGGGCTACTCCTCGCTCAACTACCTCCACCGCTTCCCCATGGACGTCCTCAAGATCGACCGCTCCTTCGTCTCCCGCATCGAGGAGGCGGAGGGGAACTTCGCGATCGTCAAGGCCATCGTCACCCTCGCCCACCAGCTCGGCATGGAGGTGGTGGCCGAGGGGATCCAGACCCCGGAGCAGCGGGCGCGTCTCCGGGGTCTCGGCTGCGAGTACGGCCAGGGCTTCTACCTCTCCCACCCCCTCCCCGCCGACGAGGCCGAGCTGCTGCTGATGCGGCGGGTGCGCACCCTCACGCCCTGACCTCACCTCCAGCCACGAATCAGAGGCAGCACTCGACCGACTGGTAGTAGCAGGTCGGGGTCCCCGAAGGGATGCCGTTGCAGGTCGTGGGGTGCTTGGGGCATTCCGGCGCGCGGCAGCTCACCCCGTTGGGGTAGTAGCACGTGTCGATCTCGTAGGCCGGGCAGGCCTGGGCCGGTGGCACGGGCGTCAAAGCCACCACGGTGGAGAGGACGGCCAGCAGCAGCATGAGGATCCGGACGTTGAGCGATTTGGTCATGGTTACCTCCTCCTTATTGAGACATAGAGTAATCGCAAAAGGCGAGCCGGCGCCAGCGGGGAGAGGCGATGCTATCGTTCTCCCTGACCAGGTCCGCGCGCAAGCGCGAAGGAGCTCCGCATGGCGTCCGGTCTCGCCCCCATCGAGCACATCGTCGTCCTGATGATGGAGAACCGCTCCTTCGACAACCTCCTCGGCTGGCAGTTCGGCCTCGATCCCGACCTCCACAACCGCACCGACAGCGGCGAGCGCATCTACGTCTGGGGCAACGAGGGGACCGACTACGGGACCATGAACCTCCCCGAGCCGGCCGGCGAGCGCTTCACCGACATCAACTACCAGCTCTTCGAGACCTACTTCCCCGACACCGTCCTCGGCGACGAGGTCACCATGGGCGGCTTTGTCCGCAGCTACGTCAACCAGACCGTGGCCACCACCCTGGAGTACGACCCGCGGGCGATCATGCACTGCTTCCACCCGCGCGAGGTGCCGGCCACCAGCGCGCTCGCCGCCGGCTTCGGCGTCGCCGACCCGTGGTTCGCCTCGGCCCCCTGCCAGACCTGGCCCAACCGCCTCTTCGCCCACTGCGCCACGGCCAACGGCTACGTCAACAACCTGCCGATCCCGTCCTGGAAGGTCGTCGAGCGCTTCCCGTTCGACATGCCCACGATCTTCGGCCAGGTCCGGGAGCGCTTCCCGGAGCCCGGCCGCGGGTGGCGCATCTACTTCCACGACTTCCCCCACTCCCTCCTGCTGTCGAACCTCTGGCCGCACCTGGACCACTTCCAGGGCTACAGCCGGTTCCGTCAGGACGTGGCCGCAGGCGAGCTCCCGCCCTACTCCTTCATCGAGCCGCGCTACTTCCCCAACCTCAAGCGCGAGCTGATGCCCAACGACCAGCACCCGCCCCACGACGTCTCCCTGGGCGAGCAGCTCATCGCCGAGGTCTACAACACCCTGCGGGCGAGCCGCCTGTGGACGAAGACGCTGCTGCTGGTGCTCTGGGACGATCACGGCGGCTGCTACGACCACGTGCCGCCGCCGCCCGCCCCGGAGCCGGACGACGGCCGCTCCCCGAAGCCCGGGCAGGACGGCTTCACCTTCGACCGCTATGGTGTGCGGGTGCCGGCCCTGCTGATCTCGCCCTACGTCCCGCCCGGGATCGTCCGCCCGCCGGGCGACGTCCCCTTCGACCACGCCTCGATCCTCAAGACCGTCCGCGAGGGTCTCGGCTTGCAAAGCGGCCCCCTGACCCGCCGCGACGAAGCCGCCCCCAGCCTCGCCCACGCCCTCACCCTGGGCCCGGACAACCTCAACCACGGACCGGAGAGCCTGCCGATGCCGCTCTACACGCCGCCCGGAGAGGTCGTGGAGACCGCCGCCTGGGCGCCGCTGACCGGCTATCAGAAGTCCCTCCTCTACGCCGCCGCCGCCCTGCCGGCCCGGGACAAGACGCTGGCGCCCCTCCCCCAGGAGACTCCCGCCGAGGCGCTGCCCTACATTCAGGAGAAGCTGTGGGGGTTTTTAGGGCGGAAGGTGGAGGAGTAGGGCGGTCTTGAACCGGCGAACGCCGGTGTCGAGAGGTCAGGCCAGCCGCTCGATCACTGCGCTCCAGACGCGTGGGAACTCGTCCCGCAGTCGACGGAAGGGTTCCTCATCCTGGCCTTCACGGAGAAAGAACCAGTTCACGAGCCCGTAGTCGTTCGAGTCCTCGATGCTCTCGAAAAGCTCCTGGAGAGACTCCGCGGAGACATCCTGACCGCTGCTGTCTCGTCCCTCGTGGGCAAGGAACGACCGGACCGCACGGCGCAGATTGCGGAAGACGCGCCTGCGTCCCTCCGTCACAGCCTGATGCCGAAGAGTAGAGAAGATCGCCAAGAGAGCGCTCCCCTTTGAGCTCTCCAACCGGGTCTCTCTGTCCCACCGCGCAGTGATCTCACCCGTCATGGGGTCAAAGAAAAGAAAGTCCCACGGATCCTCAGCCGTTGGATCGATCAGAAGAGGCTGGCCCGAGGCATCACAGGGGAAACGACTCCCCTTACTGCGATTACATCCGGAGCATATCCAGAGCATATTAAGCCATAGAAAGACATGATCTTTGAAGATGGCTTGAGGCTTGAAATGTTCGATGTCCGTACCGCGGGAATCCTCGCAGTACATGCACCGTTGTCTGGGTCCCGTCATGCCGGCCAGGATCTGAGCAACTCGCTTCATCGAGGCGCTCTGCCTCTGCGCCCTCCACGTCGCCTTGACATCGGCACCTGTATCGACGAGAGCCTGCATGCGATCAAGGTAATCCCTGAGGGCCTCCTCGAGGGTCGGCCTGGTAAGGCGGCGCATGGGAGGTCAGGGCTCTTCGTCAGGTTCGACGTAGCGCTCGAAGAGGTTCAGTTGTTTGTTCTCCTCCGGAGTCAGGCCAATCGTCTTCTTCTTCGCATTGAGACGGGCATAATTCTGTCGGGCTGCCACGGCGTCAGGAGAGCGGGTTTGCAGGAGACCGAAAGCAGGACTGATATAGATGTCATCGGTCTTTGCGCGAACAATATTCCAATAATCTTCATCGTCCAACTGAAACGGGGATTCATCGCTTCCCGGCGGCGGCAGATGAAAAATTCCATTTTCGTCGGCCGCCTGGCAAACCAGGGCACTATGGGTTGTAACGATAAATTGAATCTTCGGGAACCTCCGCTTGAGCCAGAAGCCGATCTCCCTTTGCCAGGCAGGGTGTAGATGCGCGTCGATCTCATCGATCAGTACCACCCCCGGATGCGGTACGACGATGGCGTCTCCCTTCTGCTCGATGAGGCTCTCGTCTCCATAGACCTTCTCGATATGGCGGAGAATATCAATCATCAATGCCAGCGCCGCGCGGTACCCCTCGCTCATATCTGCCAGGGAGAGGACCGTGCCCGCCGCATCTTTGAGCCAAAGCCCATCGGAGTCGACTCGCTCGACCCGTAGGCCGTTGCGAAGAAAGTCGTCATTGAGAATCGCAAAGACCTGATCGAGAACCCGCGTCTCTCTCTCCCGCCTCTCCAGCCTCTTATGGCTCAAGTCTTTGAGCCATATCTCGCACTCAAGGAGGGTAGCGTCTTCTTTGAACATCGTGGCGAAGCGGGCAATGCGGCTGGGACCGGACATCAGGCGCTGCGCCTCCGGCGAAGCTCCGTAGAGTCTGCGGAAAGGGCCGTAGCCTGCGGCAAACCAGCCCCCGGTGTTCTCCGCCCAAGGGCCGTTCAATGGACCTCTCTTCTTCTTTCCCCTCCGCTTGCTCCCGGGTTTCATCGAAACCTCGGGGCCACCGTTTTTCTGGAGCTCAAGCTCGGCCCAAAAGGGTTGCGTGTATCGCCGCCCCGTGGTGAACTTGTCGTAATCGTCCACCTTGATCTGGACCGCGATCTCCGCCCTCTCAGCACCCTCTCGGATCCAGCCCCGAAGAGCCGGCTGCAGGACCCGGCCAAGATCCGGGCCCACGAGTGTCAGAGCGATTGCCTTGAGGAGCGCCGTCTTGCCCGAGCCGTTATCGCCAGTGAGGACCGTCCACCCCGCAAGCCGTCCGTCGGGACGCTGGAAGGAAAAGTCGAGCGTCTTGAAGCCTTTCAGGTTCTCGAGGATCACACGCTGGATGTACATCGCCGGTCTCCACCTATCCTTATACCATCTTGACACCTCCCTCAGCACCCGCGAGATGGGAACAGCCACCAGGGACCCGGAGTTGTTCCCGCAACCCTGCTCTCCCCCGCCTCGTAGTATCGCCCGACGAGCCCGGCCCCATCCATTCTCCCTCGCCGGGCTGAAGGAGAGAGATCATGCGGCGTATCTTCGCCCTGTTGCTTTTTCTGCTGTCCCTCCCGGCGGCGGCCCTCGAGATCCGTGTCCATCCCGCCGACCTCGTCTATGCGTATCAGGTCGATCCGGCCCGCGGCCTCTATACCGTCGTGCTCCAGAACGTGGCGGTCGTCCAGAAGGCCGGCGGACCGGTCACCGTGGACTCCCTGGAGATCCAGGCGGTCTCCGGCGGCCAGGTCCTGCAAACCGTCGTCATCCCCGCGGCCGACCTCGACAAGGGGGCTCAGCGCCTCGCCGCCATGGAGGGCCAAGGAGTCCTCAAACTGTACGACTTCCACTTTCAGACCAGCCGCTACCTGGCCGGCCTCCATCTCTCGGGGAGCCGCACGCTCGCTCCGGGTACGGCCCTCGTCGTCTTCGGCAAGCCGCTGCTGCTGCTCAGGTGGCAGCCGATGCTACCGAGGCCAACGAGCGCCTGCGGCGTCCCGGCGAGAGCCCGGAGGGCTTCCAGCAGCGGACCGTCCAGGCCCAGACCGAGCTGCTGATGAAGAACCCCAAGGCGGTGATCGGCAACTACGTGGTCCTCCGCCACGCCGGCGGCGAGTACTCCCAGTATGCCCACCTCAAGCAGGGGAGCGTGCGGGTGAAGGTGGGCGACGCCGTGACCCGCGGCCAAGTTCTCGGTCAGGTCGGCCAGACCGGCAACACGACCGAGCCCCATCTCCACTTCCAGCTCACCGACGGTCAGGACCCCCTCTACTCGCGGGGCATCCCCATCGTCTTCAAGGGCCTCGCCGTCGAAGGGCTGGACCTCGTGGGCCGGCCGCTGCAGACGGGCTGGATCGTGACGACGGCGGCGAAGTGACCCAGCCCGCGGCGAGGGAAGCTAAAACCCCACCCAAAACTCCGCCCCTCCCCCCTCGCCAGTCTCCAGGCTGAAGTCGAAGCCGTGGGCGGTGAGGATCTCCTGCACCAGAGTCAGCCCCAGACCGCGGCCGTTTCGCTTGGTGGAGAAGAAGGGGGTGAAAAGGAGGGCCCGGACCTCCTCCGGGATGCCCGGACCGCTGTCCTCGATCGACAAGGACGGCCGGCCCCCCTCGCGACTGAGCCGGAGGGTGATCGCGCCGTCCTCCCCGATCGACTCCTGGGCGTTCTTCAGGACGTTCACCAACACCTGCTCGATCTGGTTGCGGTCCAGCTCGATCGGCGGGATCGTCTCCGACTGCTCCCAGCGGACGGCGATCCGCCTCCGGTCCAGCTCCGGGCGCAGCAGGATGAGGATCTCGTCCACGAGCTGCTTGACGTCCGTGGCCCGCCGGTCCGGCGGCGGCAGGCGGACCACCTCGGCGAAGCCGTTCATGAAGGCCCGCAGGTTTTCGAGACGCGTGACGGCCACGGCGATGGCCTGGAGGAAATCGTCCCGGTCCTCCTCCCCCAGCTCCGGGGCGTAGCCGCGAAAGGAGTCTAGGAGCGATCCGACCGCTCCCACCGAGTTGTTGATCTCATGCGACATCATGCGGATCAGCTTGCCGTAGGCCGCCTTCTCCGACGCCCGCAGCTCCTCCGTCAGCTCCTCCAGCAGCAGGAAGCTGCGGGGAAAACCGCGATCGAAGAACTCCGCCCGCGACGCCTTGAGCCGCCGGCCACTACCCTGGAGGGACAGCACCTCGGACCCACCCACGGGGATCGCCGCCAGGGCCGGCGCCAGCTCCGCGAGACTCTTTTCATTCGCCTCCTCCGGCGCGACCCCGAGGAGCCTCCCCGCCGCCGGATTGAGGGCGGTCACCCGGCCGTCGAAGTCAAGGGTCACGATCCCGGCGGGCGAGGCGGTGAGGAGGCGGTCCAGAAGATAGTGCTGCTCCCGGAGCTTGAGCCGCTCCTCGCGCAGACGGCCGATCATCTGGTTGTAGATGCGGATCAGGGCGTCCATCTCCGGCTGGCCCACTTCGCGGAACTGGGAGGTGAAGTCCCGCTCGCCGATCAGCTCCGCCCCCGTCCGGATCAGGTCGAGGGGGACGAAGAACGCCCGCACCAGCAGGGAACCCAGGACGATCGAGAGGACGAACAATCCCTCCACTGCCAGCAGCCACAATCGGTTCTCCCGCAAGACCACGAACGAGATCACTGCCAGAATGGCGTGGATCAGAGCGAGATAGAGGAGGATCTTGACCCGCAAGCTCATGAAATCTCCAGGAAACAAGGCGCGAAGGCCGGGAACAATAGGTCGGGGAGCTTCAACATTGCGCGGGAGCGAATTCACATTGCGCCACGGATTTTTGCAATGGGCTGATTCGTCGGCGCAATGGGTCCAGGAGTTTCTTCAATGGGTGGGGCCGTAAACACAGACCGGGGACGATTTTGCCAATGTGCTCAGGCGCTTTCGCATTACGAAAAGGCTCCGGCCCATTGCAAAAACCGCCAGGCCCCCAGGAAAGCCGTCCGGAGCTCAGGAAAAGCTCAGCTCATACTTTTCAAGGCGCCGGTACAATGCAGCGCGGGACAATCCCAGTGCTTCAGCCACCCGCGTAATGTTCCCTTCATAGTGGCGCATGCATTTGACGATCATGGCCTTCTCCATTTCGTCGAGCGTCATGGTCCCGGGGCTGGGGAGGGCGGTCGCGCCGCGGGCCTCGCGCTCGGCGAGACCGGAGAGGGCCACCAGGTCCGCCACCTCCAGGCGGTCGCCGTCGAGCACCAGCACCGCCCGCTCCAGCGTCTGCTTGAGCTGGCGGATGTTACCCGGCCACGGCTGGTCGGACAACCAGTCCAGGGCCCGGCCCGTGATCTCGACTGGTCCCCGGCGGTAGGTGCGGGCGCTGGCGTCGAGGAAATGGCGAGCCAGCGCGGGCACGTCCCCCCGCCGTTCGCGCAGAGCGGGGAGGCGCACGGCGATCAGGTTGAGCCGGTAGAGGAGGTCCTCCCGGAACTGCCCCTTCTCCACCATCTCCCCGAGATCACGGTTCGTGGCCGAAACCACCCGCACGTCCACCGTCCGCGTGTGGCTCGATCCCAGCACCTCGTAGGAGCGATCCTGGAGCACTCGCAGCAGCTTCACCTGCGCCGCGGGGTCGACCTCGCCGATCTCGTCGAGGAAGATGGTACCGCCATCCGCCATCTCGAAACGCCCCTTGCGGTCCGCCCGGGCGTCGGTGAAGGCGCCCTTGACGTGGCCGAACATCTCGCTCTCGAACAGGGTCGAGGAGATTCCTCCGAGATTCACCTTGACGAACGGCCCCGCCTTGCGCCGGCTGTTGCGGTGGATGGCTTCGGCGATCAGCTCCTTGCCCGTGCCGCTCTCGCCGGTGACGAGCACCGAGGCGTCCGTGGGCGCGACCCGGCCGATGAGCTCGAGGATCTTGAGGAACCGGGGATCGGCGCCGATCAGCCCGCCAAAGTCAAAGCGACGGTCGAGCTCCTCGCGCGAGACCACGGCGCCCCGCCCGTCCCCCGGCTGGGCGGCGAGCGACAGGGCCGTCTCCACCGCCTGCAGGAGCTGGGCATTGTTCCACGGCTTGGTGACGAAGTCCGACGCGCCGGCCTTCATCCCCTCGACCGCCAGGCCGATCGACCCCCAGGCGGTGATGAGGATCACCGGCAGCCGCGGACGCAGCCGCCGGATCTCGCCCAGCAGATCCAGCCCCTCCTCCCCGGAAGTGCCGCGGGAGAAGTTCATATCCTGGAGCACCAGGTCGAGCTCCTGCTCGCGCAGCAGGCGAAGAGCCTCCTCCGGCGACCGGGCCCCCCGCGCGGGGTGGCCGTGGCGCTTGAGGAGGAGGCCGAGAGAGGCGACCACCGAGGGGTCGTCGTCAACGATTAGGATCATCGGCTCATTCGTATCTCAAGGCGTCGGCCGGCTGCACCCTGGCGGCCATGGCGCTGGGGTAGAGTGCGCACAGGATCGAGAGAAGATAGATCGAGACCATGGCCACGAGCAGCCCGCCGGCGAAGACCCGGCCGCTGACGAAGCCGATCAGGTCGAGGATCGGGATCTGTGCCACCAGCACGGTGCCGAGGAAGACCCCCAGCGTAGTGAGCAGGATCTGCTCCATCACCACCTGGCGGTGGACCTCCGCCCGCGACGCCCCCGTCGCCCGCCGCAAGCCGATCTCGCGGGTGCGCTGCAGAAGATTCTGCCACAGCACCCCGATCAGCCCGAGCCCGACCATCAGCAGCAGGAAGAAGGCCACGATGCCGCCCACGATCAGGGGCGTGAGCCGCAGCCGGAAGGCCGACTCCCGGAGCTGAGTCAGCGGCTTGACCTCGAACGACCACTCGGGAGCGACACCTTGGGCGCGCGCCATGAGCGTCTCCTCGAACGACGCCGGCGTCCCCGATCGCACCTTGACGAGGATGATCCGCCCCGGCCGGTCGTCCGGATTGCCCAGGCGTTTCAGATCGAACCGGTAGTTGCCCGGTCCCGACAGCTCGCCGGCCCGGCGGAAGTCGTCCACCACGCCGATCACCCGCATCCCGGGTTTGGGCTTCATGCCATCCGGCGCCGGCTCGTCGAGCCGCTGGCCGATCGCCTCCTGACCGCCGAAGGCGTCGCGGGCGAGGTCGCGATCGATCACCACCGGCAGCCAGGACAGCTTCTCGTCGCCCTCCTGGAACCAGCGGCCGGCCACCAGCCGCAGCCCCAGCACGTCCTTGAGCTCCGGCGTCACCTCGTTGAACTCCATGGTCACGTCGTGGTGATGGATCGTCATACCGCTCTGGTACTGGCCGAACTCATACGGCGCGCCCATCGCGCCCGCCGCCGACTCAATGGCGTCGAAGGACTTCACCTCCTTGAGCAGCCGCGCGAACGTCGCGGACTCCTCGGGGGTGTGCTGATCGTCCGACTTCTTCGTCTCGATGCGAAGCTGCCAGACGTTTTTGATGGAGAACCCCAGCGGACGCTTGTAGTTATCCCAGCAATACATCCCCAGCGTCGCCACCACGAAGACCACCAGGAAAGAAAAAAAGATCTCCAGGATCAGCAGCGCGCTCGTGCGTTTGCGATTCCACACCAGCTTGAAGAGATGACGGATCATACTTGCCTCCCGCGCAGAGCTTGGACAGGGTGGAGCTTGGACATCCGCCAGGCCGGATAGACCCCGGAGAACAGGCCGAAGAAAAGGGCGATGCCGAGGCCGTAGAGGAACACCCGGCCATTCAGATGGAGATCCGAGTAGGGGATCGCGCCGCTCGCGTTGAGAGTGGAGAGCACCGCCGCGGCGAGGATGAGACCGATCCCGGCGCCGATCAGCGTCAGGAAAACGTTCTCCACCACGAACTGCCCCACCAGCGTCCAGGACGACGCTCCGAACGCCTTACGCACCCCGATCTCCGACGACCGATCGAGAATGCGACTGAGATTGATATTGACCAGGTTTACGGTGGGCAGGATCATGAACAGCATCATCAGCAGCAGGAACACGCCGAGCAGCCGCTCCGGATGGCTGTCCGCGAGGCTGTTGGTGCTGAACAGGACGCGGGAGAAAGCCCCGAGCAACGTATCGGCGCCGCCGAAGATCCACTTGTACATCTCCGGGTTGGGGATGCCGGCCTCGGCCGCCTTCAGCCGCGCCGCCACCTCCGACCTGATCGCCGGGAAATCAGCGCGGCTGCGCGCCAGCAGGATCGCCATGAAATTGCCGATGTAATCCTTTCGGTAGGTGCTCGATTTGAAGGTGCTGATCGGGACCCAGACGTCCGAAAAGGCGACGACCCGCAGGACCGGCACGTCCTTGACCACCCCCACCACCCGGAACGTCTGGCCGTCGATCGCGATCGTCTTGCCGACGGCGGGCTTGCCACCGAAGAAGCGGTCGCGGGTCGACGCATTGATCACCGCCACGTGATGGCCGTTCTTCTCGTCGTCCTGGCTGAACGGCTGTCCCTCCAGGAACTGGAAATCGAGGATGCGCCAGAATTCCCCGTCCGTGCGCTTGAACCACGACTCCACCCGTTTGCCGTCGAGATAGGAGATGGCGGTGCTCTGGACGCTGAGGATCGACGTGCGCTCCACCGCCGGCACCTCCGTCGTGAGGTTCCGCAGGACGCGGTCCAGCAGGCCGTAGCCGGCGAATCCGGTGTAGGCGATCTGCTCGCTACGCAGTCCGACCTGATAGATGCCGAGCGTACGGTCGCCATGGACCTCCGGCGCCTCGGGAGCGAAGACCTGGTCCAACAGCGCGGTCGCCACCATCAGCACCACCAGCGTCACCGAGATGCCGAAGAGGCTGATGAAGGTGAAGAACTTCCTCCGGCCCAGAACCTTGAGCGCGACCTTCAAATAATTTTTGATCATTACCCTCTCCTACTGCACCTGCCGGCCGTCGAACAGACGGACGACGCGATGGGTTTTTTCGGCCATCCGCGGATCGTGCGTCACCATCACGATCGTCGTCTTCTCATTGGCGTTGAGATCTTCCAGGATGCTCATGATCTCGTCGCCCATCTGGCTGTCGAGGTTGCCCGTGGGCTCGTCCGCGAGGAGGATCCCCGGCCGGCCGACGATGGCCCGCGCGATCGCCACCCGCTGCTGCTGGCCGCCCGAGAGCTGCGTCGGAAAGTGACGGGTGCGGCTCGACAGCCCCACGCGGTCGAGGGCCGCGAGGGCCGCGCGGCGACGCTCCTTGTTCGACATCTTGCGGTAGAGCAGCGGGATCTCCACGTTGTCCACCACCGACAGATCGGACACGAGATGGAATTGCTGGAAGATGAACCCCAGCCGCTCGTTGCGCACCCGAGCCAGATCGCGGTCGCCATAGCGGTCGATGGCCTTGCCGTCCAGCGCCACCTTCCCCGACGTCGGCTCGTCGAGCAGACCGATGAGATTGAGCAGCGTACTCTTGCCGCACCCTGAAGGTCCCATGACGGAGATGAATTCACCTTTCCCAACGTCCAGGTTGATGTTGTCCAGCGCCGTCGTCTCGACGCGGTCCGTGCGGTACAGCTTGCTGACCTCTTGCAGGTGGATCATGATTATCTCCCTGAGATTTGTCTATTTCAAATTCAGCCGTTGCAGGTGAACGTAGTCCTTCATGTCGGAGAGGACGACCTCCTCCCCGGGGATCAAGCCGTCGAGGACTTCGTAGGAGTCGTAGCCCGAGATCCCGAAGCGCACCGTGCGGCGCACGGCGTGGTCCCCTTGAACGACGAACACCGGCTCCGCGGCGCCCCCTTGAGCGAACGGTCCTTTGGGCACGCGCACGGCGCTGGCCCGCGCATCGGTCACCGCCAGCACGTCCACCCGCAGGTTGTTGCGCAGCTTGGGATTCCTGGCATCGTCGAGATCGACCTTGAACTTGATGGCGCCGTTTTCGATCGTCGGATCGATCTGGGCCAGGCGACCGTTGAGGGACTGACCGTCCAGCATCACCCGCACGGTCTGGCCCGGATGGAGGCGAGAGGAGTGGACGTCCGACACCGTGGCCTCGACGCGGAACGAATCGAGATCGGCGATCTTGGCGATGACGTCACCGCGTCGCACCGTCGTCCCCTCCTGAGCGACCACCCAGGTGAGGACGCCGGAGCGATCCGACCGCGTGGTGGCGAGCTCGAGCAGCCGGCGGGCGTCGTCCCGCTCCTTGCGCAGGGTGGCGAGATCGAGCTCCACGCCTTGGAGTTGGGCGTCGGTCGACCGGTGCGCGCTTGCGACGGACGCCTGGAGCTGCTCCAGCTCGATCTTCGCCTTCTTGGCGTCCGCCTCCGAGGCCCGCGCCGTCTGCTCGGAGACGAGGCCATCCGTCCGCAGCTTGCGGTTCTGCTCCGCGCGATAGGCGGCGCCTTCGGCGTCGAGCTTCTGCCGCTCGATCTGACCTTTGAGATCGATGAGGCTCTTTTCCAGGTTGATGCGGAGCTGCTGCTGCTCGTTGGCCTTCTTGGCGAGCTGATCCTGCAGCTTTTCGAGATCGAGCCTGGAAGCCGACGTATCGAGCCTGAGGATCGCCTCCCCCGCCTTCACCACCTCCCCCGGCCGCTTGAGCACCTTCTCCACCCGCGCCTCGACCGGACTCGAAATCACCGACTCGAACGCCGGGATGACCGTCCCCGAAGCCTCCACGATCCCCTCGACCGGTCCCCGATCCACCTTCCCCGTCCGGATCTCCGCCCGGGCCACCGAGGGCCGCAGCCACCCCGGCAACAGCAGCAGGACGACCACCGCCAAGGCGATCCCCCCGCCGCCCCAAGCCGCCCGGCGTCCCAACCGGCGATATCTGTAACTGGCCTCCAACTCGCGGTCCATGTTCGCTCTCCCTCGGTCGTACCTGAGAGAGCACGGCCTGTGCCATGGGCTAAGTCGTTGAATCCTCTAGCCTTGGCCTGTCCGCGAACGAGGCGGGGACGTCCGGCCTTGGACGCCACTGTTCGGAAATGAACGGTGGAGCCGCGAGCTCGGCGTGGACGGCAGCGCCTGACTGTGGTATCGTTCATGGACGACAGGGTACGTCGGGGAGGAACAGAAGAATGCCCAAACACGCAGCGGCCGCCCTCGAAGACACAGAGGATTGGAATGAGCCTCCCACGCCGGAGGAGATCGAGCGCCGGAGACGGCTCCTGGCCGAGATCCGCGCCCTCAGGAGTCATCCTCTGACCGAGGAAGAACGGGATTTCTGGCGGAAGTTCGACGAAGAGGTGACTCTGGAGAAGAGCCGCGGAAGGGGCGCCTGGCCGCCGTTGAACGCGCCTGTTACTCCGGAGGAGATGGAGCACCGGAAACGTGTGATCGCACGGATTCAAGCCCGAATGGCCAAGCCCGCCACGGAGGCCGACAAGCGGATTTGGGAGGAGTTCATTGCGGATCTTGAGAGGGAGCGTTCAACATTTCGCTCTTGAGACATGTCCCTGCCTCTTCTTCTCGATAGCACCATCTTGGCGAGAATCGTACGGTCTGATCTCGATCAGAACAGGCCGGTTGTGACGGCGATCTTCCGTCTTCAGCAGGACCCAGAATTCCGCGTCTCTGTACCAGAAATCATAGATTACGAGCTCCGTCGCAAGCTCATCCACCTTGGATATCAACGACATCACGCAAGAAAATGGGCACGAGATGCTCTCATCAATCTGGATGAGTTTGTCTCTCTGGGCTACACCCCCCTCACGACGGAGGCCATGAAGTTGGCGGCCAGTATTTGGGCTCAAACCCGTGGCGAGGGACAGTCGCGAGTTGCAGAAGACGGGCTGGACGTAGACGTCATCCTCGCCGCCCAAGCCAGGGTGTCAGGCGGGCATATCATCACGGCCAACGAAAAGCACTTCCGGAACATCGCGGAGGTATTCGATTGGACTCCGTTTCAGGATTCCTGAGGGCTTGGAAGGAGGCGTCCTCGATGACCGAGAGAATAGAGTCGAAGCGGAACGATCTCCCCTTGCCGGAGGAGAGGGAACAGCGGAAGCGTTTCGCGGAATTGATTCTCTCCCATATGGACAGGCCGGTCACGGAATATGAAGAGAAGCTCTGGCAAGAGCTGAAGGCAGCGCTCGAAAGAGAGCGCCCGCCATTCCGCTCTTGAGACATATCTATCCTTGCTTCTCCTCGACAGCGGGATTCTCGACCAGAAGCACTTCCGGAATATCGTCGACTGCTTCGATCTGATGCCTTTTCAAGATCCTTGATTGGGTGAGGTGGTTATCCCATCAGCATCCTCGCGAGAATCAGATTCTTCCGGCAAACGGTCACAGAGCACGAACACGCCGTGCGTATACGGCGGATCGAAGTCGTTCGTCGTCTGGGCGAGATCGAACCAGAGATTCCAGGCGCGGTCCAGCTCCTCGCGGGTCATGTCCTTGAGGTTCAGGTCGTCTTCGCTGAGCAGCTCCATCTCGATCCTCCACCCACATTATAATAGACCGCGCTTTTCCCCTCTCTACTTGCTCCCGGCCGCAGCCGTGGTGATCGACGGGCAGATCGGCATCGCCGGGATGAAGTTCCCCGAGACGCACTCGGGCGCGCCGCCCGGCCTCGCCTTGCCGTAGGAGGACGGGTCCTGGGGGCAGACGGTCTGGACGCCGAACATCATGCCGCGGTCCTCGTGGCCGAGGAAGTGGCAGTGCAGCACGTAGCCGCCCGTGAAGTCCGTGTAGCGCTGGCGCAGGAGGACGCTCTGCGTCTGCGGCGTGCCGACAGGGAGGGCGATGGTGTCCATCCACACCCAGGGCGCCGTATAGGTCGTGCTGCCGTTGCGCAGGAGTTGGAACGGGTTGGTGTGAATGTGGAACGGGTGCTGGGGGCCGCTGCTGTTGCTCACCGTCCACTCCTCGGCCGTCCCCAGCTTCGTCGTGACGTCGTCGCAACTGGAGCTGAACTGCTTGCCGTTGATCAGGAACTTCGTCGTGGGGTTGCCCGCTCCGGCGGTCATGCTGAAGAGCAGGCTCTCCCGCGCCTGGATCTCGTTGTCGCCGATGTCGCTCAGGTATGAAGGGAGCGGCGGCCATTGCGCCGGCGTCGGCAGGCCGGTCGCCACCGTCTGGGTAGCACCCTTCGCCGGCGCCTGGACCACCAGGGTGACGAGCGGCGGGCGAGCGCCACCGCCGCCGCCGAGCCCGCTCTGCCGCACCGTCTGAGGGGCCAGCTCCCCGAGGTTGCCGAAGACCTCGTAGCTCAACGGAAAGGTGCCTGCGATCGTCGGCGCCTGGACGAGGAAGTCCGCTCGATTGCCCGGCGAGATTTGGAACGCGCTCGGATTGCTCGGCGAGAAGAGCGGCTGGCGGCGGTAGTTCTCAGGCGCGAACTGGATGCCGTCCATGGCGATCTGCCGCGCGGCCGCCTGCGCGGGGAAGTAGAGCGACACCTGGGCCGAGGCCTGGAGCGTGGCGTTGAGGAAACGCCAGCGCTGCACCTCGCCGGGAGCCATGGTGATCACGGGGCTGGCCTGGCCGTTGACCAGCAGAGCCGGGGCGCCCTGGCCCTGGCCATAGAGATTGGTCTTCTCCTGGACCTGCTGGAGGACCAGGAGCTTCTCCTTGAGGTTGTTCTGGTAGAAGGCTCTCAGCCAGTCGTCGAACGGGCCTTCGATCAGCAGGGCGCCCGGCATGCCGTTGGCCAACTGGACCGACACCGAGCCGTGCTTGTGGGGGTGATACCAGAAGGTGCCTTCCGACTGGGTGAAGAGGAGCGGATCGACCTTGTATTGATACTGGCCATAAGCCACGATCCCGTGGTCGTGAGCCGGGGGAGGAGCCGGGTCCGTCGTCGTCTGGTTCGGACGGAGCTCGAGGAGCACGTAGTCCTGAGGCGGCTGCGGCGAGACGTGCGTGCCGTGGAAGTGGAGGTTCGTCGTGTTGTCGCCGTGGAAGCAGTTGGGCGCGGTCTGGCTGCGGTCCACCCAGCAGCAGCACAGGGGATCTCCTGGACAGGAGGTATTGGGATTCGGGAGCTGCGAGGGGTCCGTGGGGCAGACGGTGCCGGTGGGACAGGCCGAGTCGCAGGGGGTCGTGGTGCTGTTGACTTCGGGCGGGAGGTTGTTGACGAGCAGAATGGCGAGAGAGTCGCCCATGGCATAGGGTGAGCTCGGCTTGCGCAGGTGAAGGGTCGGGCCGGGGAAGCCCCAGCCAACCTGGCCGGCGCTGTTCGAGTAGACGTAGGTCCGCAGGTTCATCGCCACGCTCGACCACGTCTGGCTGGCAAACACCGGCACGCACTGGCGCTTCAGCTCGACGGTGAACGTCGTGCTGAGGAGCCCGTTCGTGGCATAGAGGCTCGGGATGTCGCGCAGCTCCGCGCCGACCTGAGGGGGCGGGCAGGCCGGGATGCTTTGCGCCCGCGAGGCACGGCCGGCCAAAGTTAGCAGGAACGCTGCGAAGAGCACCCCCGCTGCCAAGGGGGTCCGCTGGGTTTGGAACATGGCTCTCTCCTTTCTTGCTCACCTTCATCCATCAAGGTGCCTCTGGGGTAGCTTCCAGGGACTTGGAGCGCAAAGGAGAAAGGCGTCGCAGCCCGTCCACGACACCCACCTCAAAGCCGCAGGTAGGTCATCGTGGACGGGCGTACTGCTCAGATCGACTCGATTTTGGCCGTCAGCCCTGCGTCGACTTCTTCGCATGCACGGCGAAGGGGCCGCCCTGGGGATCGAGGATCGTGGCGATCAGATCGCCGCCGGGAACCTCCATCGGTCCGTTCAGCACCTGACCGCCCTGCTGGCGCACGGTCTCGACGGCGGCGTTCGCGTCTGCCACCCGGGCGTAGTGGAGCCAAGCGGGCGGGGTGTCGGCGGTGGTCGGTTTGTAGATGCCGCCGAGGGTCGCGCCGTGACGCCCGTACATCTGGTAGACGCCAGCCGGTCCCATGTCCATGGCCGAGGTCTTTTCCCAGCCGAAGAGGTCGTGGTAGAAGTCGAAGGCCGCCTCGGGGTCCGTGGTGGCGAGCTCGTGCCACGAGAACTCGCCCACGGGCGGCATGCCTTCGGGCTCCGGTCCCAGGTTGTCCGGCGTGTAGGGGGCGATCATGGCACCCTGTGGATCGACGATGACCGCAAAGCGGCCGACGGTTGGAATGCTGGTCGGCGGCATCATGACCTTGGCTCCGAGCTCCGTCGCGCGCGTGAAGGTTGCTTCCACGTCGGGCACGGTGACGTAGGCCAGCCAGTGGGGCCGCGCGCCGGCGGCGACGGCCTCGTCCGGCAGCTTCATGATGCCGCCGATGGCGCGATCGCCGACGGTCCACATCGTGTAGGACATCCCCGGGTTCTCCCAGACCTGGGTCCCCCAGCCCATGACGGCGGTGTAGAAGGCTTTGGCGGCCTCCGGATCAGGGGTCATCAGGTCGTACCAGACGAATCGGCCGCGGGCGCTGTCTTCGGACATATACTCCTCCTTTGGATGACGGAATTTACCATGCTCCGCCATCCTAATACGGAACTGGGGCGTAAGTCCACCGGCAAAGTGTGCCAGCGGCGTGACAAACAAGGTCTCGGTTAAACTTGTCGCTGCTACCGTGGGCTCACGAGAGGAGAGCATCCCCCATGATCCGCCAGACCGCTCCGAAGCTGCTCCCGTTTCTGCTCCTCCTGCTCGGCGCCGCCGTCGCGTCGGCGCAGGACGTCAAGGCTCCTCCTCTGGCCAAGGTCTGGTTCGCGATTCACACCGGGAAATGGGAGGACGCGGCCCGGAACCTGGCCAGCGCGCAGAAGGCGGGCGCCTGCAAGGGCGAGGTCTGCACCGTGGCACAGGCCCTCATCGCGGACGGGACCGGCAACGGCGCGCAGGCGGTGGAGCTCGCCCGCCAGGCCGTTGCGGCCGGCCAGGATTCCGGTCTGCACGCCGAGCAATACAACGATCTCGGAGCCCTCCTGTACCGCCGGGCCGAAGGCAAACGGGAGCTCCTGGAGCTCGCCGAGAAGACGCTCCGCCGTGCGGACTCTCTCTACACCGGTGGCGCCTCGAACATCCGCTTCAACCTGGCCAAGGTGCTGGAGAAGCTGGGACGCGAGGACCAGGCAGAGGAGATCATGAAGCAGCTCGAGGCGGACGGGATCCTGATCAATCCCGGGATGGCCGTCCTCGGCGATTTCCATCTGCCGGTGGTTCCCTTCAAGCCGAACGCCCCACCCCACCGCCGGTGAACGGCCGCCGCTGCCGGCGTAACTTCCCCGGCTCCCTTGCGTAGAATGAAGCAGGGCGCCCACGGTGACGGTCGTGGGGGCGTGTCGCAGCAACTTCAAGGGCAGCTTTTGGGAGGCGATTTCCGTGAAACGCAAGGTCCTCTGGATTCTTATTGCCGTCGTGTTGCTGGCGGTGCTCGGCGGCTTCGCATACTCCAAGCGCGGGCCCCAGCCGACCGAGGTGCAGACGGCGACCATAGGGCGCGAGGACCTCCAGGCCAAGGTCAGCGCCAACGGCAAGATCCAGGCGCAGAAGAAGGTCGACATCTCGGCCACGATCCCCGGCCAGATCACCCATCTCGCGGTCGAGGAGGGGGACCGGGTCAAGAAGGGGCAGTTCCTGCTCCAGATCGACGCCGTCAATCCGCGCGCCGCGGCGCGCAGCAACGAGTACTCGATGCAGGCGCTGCGGCAGGACCTGGAGTCGGCCAAGAGCACGCTGGAGCAGGCCCGCGCCGACTTCCGGCGCGCCGACGGGAATTTCAAGGCGGGGATCATCCCCGCCGCCGACATGGAGCGCACGCGCACCGCGGTCCGCTCGGCCGAGGCCGCCGTCCAGGCCGCCCAGCAACGGGTGGAGCAGGCGGGCGCCACGCTCGAAGGGGCGCGCGACACTCTGGCCAAGACGACCATCCGCTCGCCCATGGACGGCGTCGTCACCGCCCGCCGGGTCGAGGAGGGCGAGGTGGCGGTGATCGGCATCCAGAACAGCCCGGGGACGGTGCTGCTGACGATCTCCGACATGTCGGTGGTCGAGGCCGAGATGGAGGTGGACGAGACTTCGATCCCCAGCGTCAAGCTCGGTCAGGAGGCGCGGGTGCGGCTCGACGCCTACCCCAACCAGACCTTCCACGGCACGGTCACCGAGGTGGGTAGCAGTCCACTGGTGGCCGCCACGAACCAGGCGATCAAGTTCAAGGTCAAGGTCCGGGTGGACAATCCGCCGGCGGACATCAAGCCCGGCCTCTCGGCCCGTGCCGACATCCTGACCGGTTTCCGCGCCCACGCTCTGGTGGTGCCGCTGCAGGCGCTGGTGGTGCGCGATCTCGAGAAGAAGACCGGGCAGCCCGCGCCAGGTCCGGACGCGCCCCGCGAGCAGGAGGGCGTCTATCTCATGGAAGGCGGAAAGGCCCGCTTCCAGCCGCTCAAGACCGGCCTCATCGGCGATCTGGCGATCGAGGTGGTCGACGGCCTCCACGGCGGCGAGACGGTCGTCAACGGTCCGTTCAAGGCCCTGCGCACGCTCAATCCAGGCGATCCGGTGAAGCTCGAAGAGGAGAAGAAGGGAGAGGGGCGCGGCGGCCCCGCGAAATAATGGATCTCGCGGAGCTGTTCAGCGAAGCCCTGCGGGCCATCCGGACACATGCTCTGCGCAGCTTCCTCACGCTGCTCGGCATCGTCATCGGAGTGGCGACGCTGGTCGGCGTGATCTCGGTGATCTCGGGGCTCAACGTCTTCGTCCGCGACAAGCTCTTCGGCCTGGCTCCCGACGTCTTCGTGGTCACCAAGTTCGGCATCATCCGTAGCCATGAGGAGTTCCTGGATGCCTTGAAGCGGCCGGACGTCAACTGGGAGGATTACCAGCGGCTGCGGGCGGAGCTGAAGCAGGCCGCGCAGGTGGGGGCGCAGGTGGGGGGCACGGCCGCCGTCACCTTCCGCGATCACCGCCTCGGCGGCGTCCGGATCCAAGGCACCACGGCGAACTACGCCTCCCTGATGAGCCTGGATCTGGCGGCGGGACGGTATTTCCTGGACAGTGAAGCGCGGGCCGGCCAGGCCGTCGCGGTGATCGGCTGGGACGTCAAGGACGAGCTCTATCCGCATCTCGACCCGATCGGCCGCGACGTCCTGATCGACGGCGTCCCCTTCCGGGTGATCGGTCTGCTCACCCAGCAGGGGAAGACTCTCGGCGAGAGCCGCGACAACGTGGTCATGGTGCCCATTGACACCCATCGCAAGGCGTTCAGCGGCGGCCGCACGACGCTCGACGTCCTGATCCAGGCCCGGGACGGGGTCGAAGGAGTCGAGACCTCGGCCGACGAGGCGCGGGCGCTGCTGCGGGCTCTGCGCCACACCGACTTCCGCGCCCCCGATCCCTTCGGCATCATCACCGCCGAGAGCCTGCAGGAGATCTGGCGCCAGATCTCGACCGCGGCCTTCCTGCTCACCGTGCTCATCGCTTCGGTGTCGCTCGGGGTGGGCGGGATCGTGATCATGAACATCATGCTGGTCGCCGTCGCCGAGCGCACGCAGGAGATCGGCCTGCGCCGGGCGCTGGGGGCGCGCCAGCGGGACGTGCGCCGCCAGTTCCTGCTGGAGGCGTCGCTGCTGTCGCTGGCCGGGGGCCTGGCCGGCGTGCTCGTGGGCTCGCTGGTGGCGCTGGCGGTAGACCGCATCGCCCACTTTCCGGCCAACCTGACCCCGGGCACGGCGGCCCTGGGGCTCGGCCTCTCGATCGCCGTCGGCCTCGCGGCCGGCTATTGGCCGGCGGTCGCCGCCTCCAACCTGCTGCCGGTGGACGCCCTGAGGGCCGAGTGATGGCGCCGCGGCCGGGCTCCCGCCTGCGCCTCTCCTGGACGGAGAACGTCCGCTTCGCCCTGGTGGCGATGCGGGCGCAGAAGCTGCGCACCTTTCTCACCCTGCTCGGCGTCGTGGCCGGTGTCGCCACGGTGATCATGATGGTCTCTTTCGTCGCCGGCTTCGACCGCTCGGTGACCACGGCGTTTTCGAGCTTCGGCACTCACCTCGTACAGTTCCAGAAATTCGAGCCCCGCTTCGGCGGCGACGACCGGCGGGACGAGGAGAAGAATCGCCGCGACCTGACGCTGGACGACGCGGCGGCGCTCAAGCGGCTGGGGACCTTCGCGGCGGCGGTCTCCCCTGAGCGCTACCTCTTCGCGCCGGTCGAGGTGCGGGCCGGACGCGAGATCGCCAACGGCCCGACGCCGGTGGGAGCGACCCCGGAGTACACGCTCGCCAATCACTCCTCCGTCCAGGATGGCCGCTTCCTGATCGACGCCGACGTGCGTCATGCCGCCCGCGTGGCCGTCCTCGGCGCCGACGTGGCCGAAGCGCTCTTCCCGCACCGCGACCCGATCGGCCGCCGCATCCAGATCGAGGGCATCGATTACGACGTCATCGGCGTGCTCGACAAAAAGGGCTCGTTCCTGGGCGGCAGCAACGACAACCTTTTCATCATCCCGATCACCGCCTTCGACGAGCAATTCCCGCAAATTCGCGACGGCGGCGGCGACACCCTGCACATCGCGACCGTCCCCAGGCGGCCCGAGGACGTGGACAAGCTGATCGATCAGGAGACGGCGATCCTGCGCACCCGGCGCAAGCTGCGCTCCAACCAGGCGAACGACTTCGCGATCTTCACCAGCATGGAGATGCTGAACAATTTCCGCCAGATCACGGGCGGCGTGGCGGCGGTGATGATCCTGATCGCGGGCATTTCGCTGATCGTCGGCGGCGTCGGCGTGATGAACATCATGCTGGTCAACGTCACCCAGCGGACGCGCGAGATCGGCCTGCGCAAGGCCTTGGGCGCCACGAAGCGGGACATCGCCGTCCAGTTCCTCGCCGAGGCGGTGACGCTGACCGGCGTGGGCGGCGGCCTCGGCATCGCCATCGGCCTGGGCGCGGCCCTCCTCGCCCGCGTCGCGTTTAATTTCCAAGCCGCGGCCCCTCTCTGGTCGATCGTCCTCGGCTTCGCCGTCTCCACCACCGTGGGCCTCGCCGCCGGCCTCTGGCCCGCGATGAAGGCGGCACGGCAGGACCCGATCGAGGCGCTGCGGTATGAGTAGGTCTCCACGGTCGCCGGGACTGCCGTGGTCTGGGATTTGCTTCAACCTTTCCGAATCGATTCCGCCTCCGACAGAGCGGGACAGGAAAGGAGAAGCCATGAAGAATCTGAGAAAACTCGCCCTGACCGTTGGGCTCCTGGCGCTGTGCGCCTGCGCCTCCCGGACCCCGGGCACCGACACCTCGGGATCGAAGGAGGGCAGGGTGGATTGCTCGACCGTTCGCTGCGCGGCCTGCCCCACGGGCCAGCACCCGATCCTCAAGCCGCCAGACTGCTGCCGCTGCGTGCCGGATTGAGGCTCGCCGCGAATCCGTCCAGGCCGGCCAGGGTGTACCATCAAGCCATGAAGATTCGATCGCTGGCTGGGGTCGCCCTGCTGTTCGCCTCGTGCGCGCCGGCCCGCAGCCCTGCCCCGCAGGCGAAGACGCGGCCGGCCGCCATTCGGGCCTCTGCGCCTGTACCGACGGCGGCGGCCCTGCGGCCGGTGGACTTCGCAATGCAGATCCGTCCGATCCTGGAGAAGCGCTGTCAGCCCTGCCACTTCACGGGCGGCAAGATGTACGAAAAGATGCCGTTCGATCGCCCTCAGACGATCCGGACGCTCGGGCAGAAGATGTTCACCCGCATCAAGGACCCGCAGGAGCAGGAGCTTCTGCGGTCGTTCCTGGCGCAGGAGGCTCCGGAGACGAATGGCGTGGCGCGATAGGGCTGCCGCCCTCTCCATCCTGGCCTCGCTCCTCGCCGGCTGCGCCATGATCGACCGCATGAGCGGCGTGGCGGAGGCCAAGCGGCTCCAGACGTCGGGGGTGGTCGCGAGCGCGCGGATCGTGGAGATCTGGGACACGGGAATCACCGTCAATCAGGACCCCGTGATTGGCATGAAGGTGGAGGTCACCCGCGCGGACGGCTCGACCTACTCCGCCACGATCCTCAAGAGCCTGATCTCCCGGCTGGACATCCCCCGCTTCCAGCCCGGCTCCGTGGTCGACGTCCGGATCGACCCCCAGGACCCGGCGAAAGTGGCGCTGGATGCGTATACCTATCACTGAGGGGCCGGCGCCCTATCCGGGCCGGCCGCGCCGGCGGGCGAGGAACAGCGCGTGGCGCCGTTTCCCGTGGCCGAAGGCGGAAACGCGCTCGGTCCACGCCTCGAAGCCGGCCTTGCGGAGCCGGCGCTCGAACTCCGGGCTGGTCGCGGCGGACCAGACCGCGAGCACTCCTCGCTTCGTCAGGCTCTGCCACAGGCGGGCGAGCCCCTCGGGGCTGTAGAGCCGGTCGTTCGAGCGCAGTGTGAACGCCTCGGGGCCGTTATCGACGTCGAGCAGGATGGCGTCGAAGCGCTCGCGGCCGTCGAGGAGGGACTGCACGTCGGCCCGCACGGCGGTGACGCGCCGGTCCTCGAGCGGCCGGCCGGCGAGGTCGGCCAGCAGGCTGCGGTGCCAGTCCAGCAGCGAGGCGAAGACCTCGCAGACCACCACCGCGGCCCCCTTCGGCAGGTGATCGAGAGCCGCGCGCAGCGTGTAGCCGAAGCCGAGACCGCCGATGAGCACGCGCGGGGCCTTCCTCTCCGCAATCGCCTCGCACGCCCGGCGGGCCAGGGTCTCCTCGGAGCCGTGGACGCGGCTCGTCATCAGCTCCAGGCCGTCGATGCTCAGGGTGTAGGCGCCGTCATGCCGGGAGAGCACGAGCTCCCCGCCGTCCGACGTCCTCTCCCGCGCCAGCGTCTCGGTCGGCTTCACGGCGACAAGACTATCCCGGAGCGCCCTCGGGCGGGCCTATACTGTTCTCCAGCGCAACTCAAGGGAGGATTTTCAACTCATGAAAGAGCTCTGGGTCCCATCCATCCACTGGTGGGAGCTCATTTTTCGCTCCGTCCTGGTCTACCTCTTCCTCATCATCGTGCTGCGGCTCACCGGCAAGCGCCAGGTGGGGCAGCTCGCCCCGTTCGACCTCGTCCTGCTCCTCGTCCTCTCGAACGCGGTCCAGAACTCGATGAATGGCGGCGACAACTCGCTCACCGGCGGGCTCATCTCGGCGGCGACGCTCATCGTCCTCAACTACACGGTGGGGATCGCCACCTTCCGCAGCAAGAAGCTGGAAGCCCTCATCGAGGGTCGGCCGCAGGTCCTGATCCACAACGGCAAGCTGTTCGAGGAGGTCCTGGGCCGCTCCCAGCTCACCCGCCACGAGCTCAACTCGGCCCTGCGGCAGTCGGGGTGCACCTGCGTCGAGGAGGTCCATACCGCGATCCTCGAGAACAACGGCTCGATCTCGGTCACCTTGAGGAAGGAGAAGGCTTAGCGCCCGGCTACGCCCTGGTGCCGCTGCGGCTCCCTGCCGCCGGCACCAGGGCCTCGCGGCGCCCCAGCAGGCTGCGCAGTTGCAGCAGCGGCCCGGTCATGAAGGTCGTGATCAGCGCCATCAGGACCAGCATGGTGAAGATCCGTGGCGACAGGATCCCCAGGTCGTAGCCCAGGTTCAGCACGATCAGCTCGACGAGGCCACGGGTGTTCATGAGGGCGCCGAGCGAGAAGGAGTCCCCCCAGCTCATCCCCGTCCAGCGCGCCGCCCCCAGGGTCCCGACCAGCTTGCCGGTGATCGCCACCACGACGATCCCCAGGCACGTCAGCCAGCTCCGCCAGTCGTCGAGCAGGCCGACCTGGGTGCGCAGGCCGGTGAAGGCGAAGAAGAGCGGCAGCAGGAGGACCGAGCTGAAGGTCTCCAGACGCTCGCGGAGGAACTGGCGCAGACCGGAGTCCGGCGGCATGCAGACGCCGGCGAGGAAGGCGCCGAACAGCGCGTGGATACCGATCATCTCCGTGCACAGCGCCGAGACGAAGAGGAATGAGAAGAGGATGGCCAGGAGCCCCACGCTCGGAGCCTGCCCCTCGGGGCGCTGGCGCCCGATCCGGCTCACCAGCGGCCTGACCCCGAAGAGCATCACCGCGATGAACAGCAGAGTGAGACCAATGGTCAGCAGCGAGCCGGCCATGCCGTTGGCTTTGACGATGGCCACCACCACGGCCAGCAGGCACCAGGCGGTGACGTCGTCCACGGCCGCGCACGCGATGGCGGTGCTCCCGAGGTGGGAGCGGGTCATCCGGCGCTCTTCGAGGATGCGTGCCAGGACCGGGAAGGCCGTGATGCTCATGGCGACCCCGATGAACAGCGCGAAGGCGCTGAACGGAATGCCGGCGGGGGCCAGGGAGCGATAGAGCAGCAGCGCCGAGGCGCAGCCCAGGAAGAACGGCACGATGATGCTCGCGTGGCTGACCATCACCGCCGCGTCCGCCTTCTTGCGCAGGTGCTGCACGTCCAGCTCGATGCCCACCACGAACATGAAGAGGACGACCCCGATCTGGCTGAGCATCCGCAGCGGGCCCATCGACGCCGCCGGAAAGAGGAAAGTCTGCACTCCCGGGGCCACCAGCCCGAGCAGGGAGGGGCCAAGGAGGATCCCGGCGACCATCTCGCCGATGACCGGAGGCTGGCCGATCTTGTGAACGAGAGTGCCGAGGAGCCTGGCGGCAAGGACGATGACGACGACCTGAAGCAGGAGGATGCTCAACGGGCTCTGCACGTTCTCGATCAGAGTCCGGCCGATCCCGCCCCCTGGCGCCTTCTTCACCTCCGGCCCGAGGCCCGGGTGGGTCGCGGAAGGTTGAGCCGCTGCGACCGACGAGACCGACGCATCCGGTTTCAGCCGCGAGCCGAAGTCCAGCAGGAAGTAGATCCCCGTGCCGAAGACCAGGAGCACGACGAAGTAGAAGAAGACGTTTTTCGCGTTTCTCGACATGGCCAACCCCCAAGATCATAAGACTTCATGAGCTGCACAGGACCTCTGAAGCAGTGCCCGGGACAGGTCGGAGCGGGACAGAGGGCCTGACGGGGTCGGAAGACCGGACATCGGATCAGTGGCCCCCCGTCCGCCCCTTCTCGTCCAGGTTGAGGGCCGGCTTGACCTGGCCGCGGTGGCAGGTCGTGCAGTTCACGATCGGCTTGTCGCTCATCAGGCCGGGCATCCCCTTGAGGTATTTCTCGTTGATGTCCACCACCATCTTCATCATGCCGCGGGCGGCCTGCTTCTCGTCCTTGGCGTCGCTCTCCCAGTGCTCCACGTCGTGGCAGTGCGTGCAGGAGACTCCCAGGGCGGGGCTGAAGCCCTTTTCCATGGCTGCCACCAGCCGGCCCGCGGGAACGCCGGTGAAGTTCTTGATGTTCTTGAACACCTTCTCGGACGGCTCGTTCTCCTTGCCGGCGATGGCCTTGTGCAGCTCGGCCACGGCCTTGTGCACCTCGGCGTCCCCGGCGGCGGCGTGCTCGTGCTCCTCGGCATGCGCGGCCGGCGGCGGGCTCTCGGGTTTCGACTGCGGCACGGAGAACGCGGGAACGGCGGCGAGCCCGGCGAGCAGCAGGCCGCCGGCGACCAGATCACGGATGGCAATGCGCATCGGCTCCTCCTTCACAAAGGAACGTCAGTCTACCGCAGGGCCGATGCTAAAATGAAAGGCTGTACACCTCATCTCGGAGCGCCGGTCGTTGGAGGGCCTCATGCTGAGAAACCGCGCTGTGCTCGTTCTGACCTTTCTCCTTCTCGGCTCCGCGGCCAAGGCGGCTGGAGTGCCGCAGCTCCTGGCGGACGCCAACCAGCAACCCGGCCCCAACGACCGGTCGGCGGCGGTGGCCTCCGGCTTCGTCCCGGCGGGAGACCACCGGATGGTCTTCTGGACGACGACCCTGGGGGACTCCGGTCTGTGGAGCACGGATGGGACGGCCGCGGGAACCTCGTGGCTGCCGCTCTCGCTCTGTCCGGGCTCCTGCGCCGTCACCTCGGCGGGCAGCCTGCACGACGTGGCACTGCTGAAAGTTCAGGCGGTAGAGACGAGCTTCCCGGCCTCGGTCCGCCTCTGGCGGACGGACGGCACGCTCGCCGGGACCTATCCACTCACCGAGCTCCTCTCAGACCTTTCCGAGCCCACTCTGGTGGAGGGCCCCGGTACCGCGTTCATGGCTTTCGTGGGCTGCCGGCCGGCAGAGGGGTGCGAGATCTGGCGCAGCGACGGCACTCCCGGCGGGACAGTCAAGGACGTCCACCCCGGGCCTGACGGCGTCATCCCACACGGGTTGACCGCCTGGCACGGCAGGCTCTACTTCTTCGCCGACGACGGAACGGGGATGGGCCTCTGGTCGACCGACGGCACCGAGGGTGGCACCGCTTTCCTGGCCGCCGTGGACGAAGATACATGGCCGGAGATCCTCGGCGCCGGCACTGCGCGGCTCTTCTTCACGGCGGGTCAATTCCGCCAGGAGCTCTGGGCCACCGACGGCACGGCCGCGGGCAGCCGGCTGGTGAGGGCGTTCGACGTGCGCCACTGCTCGGTCCCCGGCGCCGACGGCTGCCCCTTCATCAACTCCTTCCAGGCGTTCGGGGACGGCATCCTCTTCGGGGCCTATGACGATGCGCTCGGAGAAGATCAGTACTGGAGCAGCGACGGCACCGCGGCCGGCACCCTCCGCCGGCTCGGCTTTCCCATGCGGAGAAGCCAGACCTTCGGCCCCCTCCTGGACGACACCCTGCGCCGGGTGGGCACGCGTTGGGTCGTGCTGGTCACCAACCCGGACAACATCGGTTACCGGCTCTGGGCGAGCGACGGCGACCTCGGCAGCGCGACCCCCCTCGCCGGGTGCGAAGGCGGCTGTCCCATCGCGAGCAGCCTCCAGGGGTTCGAGGCTCATACGGGCGGTCTGCTCTTCGGCGGTTTCGACCCGGATCACGGCACGGAGCTCTGGATCACCGATGGCACGGGGCCGGGAACGCACCGGCTCACCGACGTCTGCCCTGGACCGTGCGCGGGCGTCGTTGGCGGTCGCTCGCCCGGCCCATCGTTCTCCGGCGGAACCTACTTCGTGGCCACGCCGGACGGGAACCGCCGCGAGCTCTGGATCACGGACGGCTCCCCGGCGGGAACGCACCGGCTCGAGAGCCTCGCCGCCGACGTGGGCGTCCGCGACGGCCTCGCCTATTTCGCCACCTCCGAGGGCGAGGTCCGGGTGACCGACGGCACACCGGCCGGGGACCGGCGGCTCACCGTGCTGCAGAGGCGCGCCCCGAGCTCCAATCCGCTCTTCGCGCCGGTCCAGGGCGGCGTGGTGATGCTGGCCGACGAAGGGAGGCAGCAATACCTCTGGGCGAGCGACGGCACGCCCGCGGGGACCCGCCGGCTCGTCGACACGCCCGTCAACGATTTTTTCAATTTTGGCTTCTCCGGGGCGGGCCGCCTGCAGTTTTTCGCAGTCGCGAAAACGGACTCGGAGGGCAACGACAGCCAGGAGCTCTGGCGCACGGACGGCACTGAGAAGGGGACGTTCCGAGTGCGGGCGTTCAGCTCAGGACGGCTGCTGTCGGCTGGAGTGGACTGGAACGGCAGGCTCCTGTTCCAGGTCTACGAATTCGCCTCCGACCGGTGCTCCGGCTGGTGGGTCAGCGACGGCACGCCCGCCGGCACCCGGGAGATCCTCCAAGTCCCCCGGGACGTCCAGTGTGCGGAGGGAGTCCAGGCGTTCGGCTCGCAGTTCCTGTTTTTCGCCCGCGTCGGAACGGGCCGCGTCGTCGTGCCACAGATCTTCGTCTCCGACGGCACGCCCGCCGGCACTCGCCAGGTCTCACGCATCGAGGGGTATCGCTACCCCGTGTATCCCAGCCTCACCCGCGTCGGCGGCACCGCTGTCTTCCTGATCGCCGACCCCAGGGACCGTGCCGTCGAGGTCTGGCGCAGCGACGGCAGTCCGCAGGGGACCTCCTACGTGACCAAGGTGCCGGTGCCGGATCTGTACAGCGTGCTCGTCCCCTTCCGCGGCGCGGTCTACTTCCTGGCGCCGACCAGCCGGGACGTCCCCTCTCCCATAGCCCTCTGGCGCGTGTCCCTTCATGGCCCTCCAGTGGTGCTGCACGTCACTCAAAACGGCTTCCCCCTGCAACTGGCTCCACTCGGCGACCGTCTCCTCTTCGCCGCCAACGGCGACGACGGCCATGGCGTCGAGCTCTGGCAGACGGACGGCACGCCGGCGGGCACGACGCTGGTGAAGGACATTGCTCCGGGTGAAGGCTCCTCGTTTCCCATGGGCCTGACCGCGGCCGGCGGCCGGGTCTTCTTCTCCGCCCGCGACGGCCTGCACGGCTGGGAGCTGTGGGAGAGCGACGGCACCGCCGCCGGCACCCGGATGGTGGAGGATCTAAACCCGGGGCCGTTCTCGTCGGTGCCGTCTGGCTTCGTCCCCTCCGGCTCCAACCTATTCTTCGCCGCCGCCGACGGCGTCACCGGCTTCGAGCCCTGGGTGTTCCCCCTGGAGCCGCGGACGCCGTAGCCGGCTCAAAGCCAGCCTCTCCCTGTCACGCCTCTTGCAGAGGCCATTGTCCCGGAGAATCCGCCGCACTGCGGGTCCTTGCCGGCTTCTTAGGGAGAGCTCCAATGGATGGCAAGAACCCTGCAGCCACTGCTTTGTTCATCCTGTTCCTGAGCACCGGGCCCGCCACGGCCCAGCAGCCGCCCCGCCTGCTGGCGGACATCAACCAGCAGCCCTGGGCCACGGCGGACCCCCTGCCCGTGGAGGCCCGCGCCTTCGTCCCGGCGGGGGGCCGGCTCGTCTTCTCGATCTTCGGCACCGCAGACGACGGCAGCCTCTGGGCCACGGACGGCACGCCGCAGGGCACGGCATCGCTCCCGGTCTCCATCTGCCCTTCGCCCTGCCAGTCCATCACCCCCCTGGCCACGCCGCACGGCGTGGCCCTGCTGCGGGCCGAGTCGGGGACCGAGCTCGACGACAAGACGGTCCGCCTCTGGCGCACGGACGGCACGCGGGAGGGAACAGTCCCGCTCACCGAACCGCTCGCCGACGTCCAGGGAGCCCTGGCGGACGGCCCCCTCCCCGGCACCGCGGCCCTGTTCTTCGTGGGCTGCCGGGCCGCCGAGGGGTGCGAGCTCTGGCGCAGCGACGGCACGGCGGCCGGGACGGGGATCGTCGGCGACCTCCGGCCCGGGCCCGACGGCAGCAACCCCCACGCGCTCACGGCTTGGCGCGGCCGCCTCTACTTCCTCGCCGACGATGGCCGAGGGACGGGGCTCTGGTCGACCGACGGCACGGCCGGCGGCACCACCTTCCTGACCGCGGTGCAGGAAGGCGGCGACCGGGCGGAGCTCCTCGCCGCCACGCCGTCGCGCCTCTTCTTCACGATGGGCGTCAATCGGGAAGCGCTCTGGGTCACCGACGGCACGGCGGCGGGCACCCGGCGGGCGAAGGCGTTCGACAAGGTGCGCCGCTGCCGGAGCGCCTCCGGCTGCCCGTTCATCCAATCCCTGGGAGTCTTCGGCGACGAGCTCTTCTTCACCGCCCGGGACCAGCAGCGGAAAGAGAACCAGTACTGGAGCAGCGACGGCACGGAGGCGGGCACCCGCCGCTGGCTCGGCTTCCCCAGCCAGCCCAGCCAGGGCGATGCCGGCAACGGCCCGCGGGTGGATGGCACCCTGCGGCGGGTCGGCACGCGGTGGGTCCTGATGGCCCCCGCGGCAGGCGTCCAGAGGCTCTGGACGAGCGGCGCCGACCTCGGCAGCGCGAGCGCCTTGACGGGCTGCGCGGGGGGTTGCCCCACGCCGATCTCCTGGGTGGCGACGGAGGTCCATAGCGGCGGCCTGCTGTTCGTGGGCGCGGATTCAACCTATGGCCAGGAGCTCTGGATCACCGACGGCACGGGAGCGGGCACGCGGCGCCTCACGGACGCCTGCCCGGGGGCGTGCTCGGGATTCGCGGACGGCGGGGAGCCGTCGCCCGGCTCGTTCGCCGCGGGCACCTACGTCGTGGCCACGCCGGACCCGGACGATCAGCGCGAGCTCTGGGCCACCGACGGCACCCCCGAGGGGACGCGGAAGATCGCCGGCCCCGTGTCCGACCTGGCCGTCTGGGGCGGCGTCTCCTTCTTCGGCGCCATCGCGGGATCGCCGGCCCGGGGCGAGGTGTGGGCGACCGACGGGACGGCGGCCGGGACCCGGCAGGTGGCCGTCCTGGAGCACACGGCTCCGGGCTCCGACCCGCTCCTCGCCTCGGTTCGCGGCGGCGTGGTGATGCTGGCCCGGGAAGGGAATCACCGCTATGTCTGGGGGAGCGACGAGACGTCTACCGGTGCGGGTGCGGGAACGCGCCGGCTCTCCGACGTCGATCTCGGCAGCGATCAGGCCGCCTTTGCCGCCGGCTTCTTCGCGGCCGGCGGACTGCAGTTCTACGAGGTGATCAAGCTCATCCCGGGGGGCGGCTGGCAGGAGGAGCTCTGGCGCAGCGACGGTACGCCACAGGGGACCCGTCCCGCGCTGGCCTTCACCCCCCTGCGCACCCTGAGGCTCGCCGTGGACTGGAACGGCCAGCTCCTGTTCCAGATGGAGGGACCGGGCGCGAACCAGTGCGCCTGGTGGATCAGCGACGGCACCGCCGCCGGCACCCGGGAGATCCTCCCCTTTCCCCAGGACGTCCACTGCGCGACGGGAGTCCAGCCTTTCGGTTCGCAGTTCCTGTTCGTCGCCCGCACCGGAGCGGGGCGCAGGCTCGTCCCCCAGCTCTTCGTGTCCGACGGCACGCCGGCCGGCACCCGGCAGATCTCGCGCGTCCAGGGGAGCCGCGACGAGATCGCCCCCGGCTTCGTCCGTGTCGGTAGCTCGGCCTTCTTCCTGATCGTGAGCCGGAAGGGGATGGACGCGGAAATCTGGCGCACCGACGGCACGCTCCAGGGGACCCGCCAGGCCCTCACGCTGCGGCAGCCGAGCCGGCTCTTCAGCTTCCAGGGCTCGCTCTACCTCACCGCCGGCGTGCCGGGGGATACCAGCGGCCAGCTCGCCCTCTGGCGCGTGCCTGCCGATGGCAAGCCGGCCCTGCTGCACACATTGCGGTACGGTCCCGATCCCTCGTACACCCCGCTGGGCGACCGGCTCCTCTTCGTCGCCGAGGGCGATGCCAACGGCGTCGAGCTGTGGGGAACGGACGGCACGCCGCAGGGCACGGCGCTGGTGAGCGACGTCCTGCCGGGCGCGGGCTCCTCCATGCCCACGGGTCTGACCGCCGTGGGCGGGAAGGTCTTCTTCGCCGCGCACGACGGCGAGCACGGGTGGGAGCCGTGGGAGAGCGACGGCACCGCCGCCGGGACCCGGATGATACAGGACCTCAACCCGGGGCCGTTCTCGTCGATGCCGACCGGCTTCGTCGTCTCCGGCTCCAACCTCTTCTTCGCGGCCGACGACGGCGTTGCCGGCGTGGAGCCCTGGGTGCTGCCGCTGGGGCGGTAGGAGAGGGACAGCAGGGACTTCAGGGACACGAAAACTACAGATGAGACCGGAGCTCTTTTCGTCCCTGCTGTCTCTGGTGTCCCTGCTGTCTCTGTCTCTGCCTTCCTGCGCGCAGGCTCCGGCGTATCATCCCTCCGCCATGCCCTTCACCATCGACCAGATCCGCACCGCCCTCTCCGGCCACAGCCCCCAGCTCCTGGAACCGCAGCCGTCCCATGCCGAGGCGGCGGTGGCGCTGGTGCTGGCCGGCACGGGCGACGACCTGTCGCTCTGCGCCATCCGCCGCGCCGAGCATCCGCTGGACCCGTGGTCCGGCCACATGGCCCTGCCGGGCGGACGCTCGTCGCCGGAGGACCCCAGCCGGCGGGCGGTGGCCGAGCGCGAGACCTTCGAGGAGGTGGGGATCGCCCTCGGCGACCCGCACTGGATCGGCCCCCTCTCCGACGTCCTGGTGCGCCTGGGCGGCGGCGACCACCAGATGATCCTCTCCCCTTTCGTCTACTTCCTGGGGGAGGACCTGGCACCGTTCACGACCAGCGACGAGGTGGCCGAAGCGTACTGGATCCCCCTCTCCCATCTCTGGGACGCGCGCAACGCGGATCACATGGAGTGGGAGCGCAGCGGCGCCCGCCTGCTCTACCCCGCGATCCGCTTCCGCGGCCACTCCATCTGGGGGCTCACCTTCCGTGTCCTCACCCTGTTCTCGGACGTCCTCGACGCCCCGCTCCCTCATCTCGAAGAGATTCCCGGCCTCGGGCGGTGAGATCAGGCTCCATAAGAATAGAATGCAAGTGGAGGAGAATTCGATGATCAAGCGAAGCTCTGCGTTCCTAATGCTGGTCCTGGCTGTGGCCCTGACCGCGCCCACCGGTGCTGCCAAGACGACGAAGTGCGAGATGAAGTACACCCTCTCCGGCTGGTCGGCCTTCTACAAGGTCGCCCACGGCCAGGGGACGATCACCTGCGACAACGGCCAGACAGCGCGCGTGACGCTCGAGGCCAAAGGCGGCGGGCTGACGGCGGGCAAGTACAAGATCACTGACGGGATCGGCAAGTTCTCCGAGGTGGCGAACATCTCCGAGCTCTTCGGCACCTACGTCGCGTCGGCCGCCGAGGCGGGAGCTGTCAAGTCCAGCTCGGCGGGAGCCATGACCAAGGGAGAGGTCTCCCTCGCCCTGGCCGGCAAGGGCACCGGCTTCAACCTGGGCGTGAGCTTCGGCAAGTTCACCATAACGAAGAAGTAGGGGCGCGGACGGTGGCGAGGTAAAGTATCCCCGCTTGACCACGACACCGTCGCTCCTCGTCCTGGAGCCCCTGCTCTTCCTCCTCGGGGCTCTCCTGCTGGCTGCCGCCGTGCGCTGGTGGCGGCCGCAGGTCTCGCGCCGGGCGGCTCTGGCCTACGTAGTCCTGGTGGCGGCGTTCTTCGCCGCGCCGCTGTTCACTGGCGCGCTGCAGGTCCCCACCGACCTCGCCTATCGCTGGTGGCTCCCCTGGCGGGAGGGGGCGCCGCGCGTGCCGCCCGTCAACTCGCTGCTGTCGGACACGCTGCTGGAGCAGATCCCGTTCCACGCCCAGACCCGCCGGCGCCTCCTGGCCCTGGAGGCCCCCCTCTGGAGCCACGAGATGGGCGCCGGGCAGCCGCTGCTCGGCAATGCCCAGTCCGCCCCCTTCGCGCCGCTCCACCTGATGGCGCTGCCGCTGCCCACGGTGCGGGCGCTCTCGGTCAGCGCCGCCTGGGAGATCCTCCTCGCGCTGCTGCTGACGCATGCCCTCCTGCTGGAGCTCGGCGCCGGCGAGCTGGGCGCGGCCTTCGGCGCCGTCGCCGCCGGGCTTTCGACCTATGCCATCGTCTGGTCCTACGACACGCTGGGGATGACCGCGGCCTGGATCCCCGGCGTGCTCCTCGGCCTCGTCCTGCTGCGACACGGCGAGCGGGGAGGGTTCGCGGGGCTGGTGGTCTGCGCCGTGGGGATGGCGGCCAGCGGCCATCCCGAGACCATGGCCTACGCCGCTCTCGCCGCCGGCATGGTGACGGTCGCCCTGATGATCGGCCCCGCTCCCGGCCGCTGGCGGTTCGCCGCCCGCCTGCTCGCCGCCGGCGCCCTGGCCGGCTGCCTCGCCGCGCCGGTGATCCTCCCGGCCGTGGCGGAGCTGCCGCGCAGCGAGCGGATGGAGCAGGTCCGGCATTTCGAGGACCGCATGCAGCCGCCCCCGTTCACAGCGCTCAACGCCCTGCCGTTGATCGATCCCCTGGTGTTCGGGAGCCCGCGGGACCGCAACTGGGGCGGTGCCGCGAATTTCAACGAGACCGGCAGCGGCTACGCCGGGCTCGTCGCCCTGGCCGCGGCACTGGCAGGGGCGATCGTCTTCCGCGGACGGATCGCCGCCATCCTGTTCGGCGGCCTGGTGGCACTGCTGGCCGCGCTGCGGATCTTCCCCTTCTACGACCTGATCCACGCGCTCCCCGCATTGGGCGACGCCGCCACCGGCCGGCTGCGGCTCTTTTGGACGCTGGCGGTGGCGATCGCCGGGGGCTTGAGCGTCGGCCGGCTGGCGGCGGACCGCCGGGGCCGGATCGCCGGAGCGGTCGCGCTGGTGCTGGCCATGGCCGGGCTCACGGCCTGGCAGCCCCAGCCCGGCTTCCCCTGGGAGCAGGCCTGGTGGATCGCCACCTTCGCCGGCGCGGCCGTGGCACTGGCAACGCTGCTCGTGCCCCGCACCCGGCGGTGGTTCGCCCTGGTGGCCCTGGCCACCTTGACGATCGACCTCTTCCTGCTGGAGATGCGTTACCAGCCTGTCGTACCCGCCACCCAGGACCTCTCGCCACCGCCGGCACTCGCCTTCGTGATCGAGCGGATGCGGACCTCGCCGGAGCCGTTCCGGGTGATCTCCTACGGCGACCTGACCTCGAACCTCGCGTCCTATTACGGGCTCTGGGATCCCCGGGGCTACGATCCCATGCACCCGGCGGGATCGTCCCGCTTCGTCCGCCGCCGGCTGTTGCCCGAGGACAATGTTCAGCGGCGCAGCGCCGAGGACTACCTCGGCATCCGCTACTGCCTCACCCATCACCGGCAGTACCTGCCGCCTCCCTGGCAGCCGGCCTTCAACGACGTGGGGGGGAGGATCTGGGAGAACCCCGCCGCCCTGCCGCTGTTCTTCATGCCGCGGAGCTTCCAGCGGCTGCCGGACGAGGACCAGGTCTGGAACCTGATCCAGAGCTGGCACGCCTTCCACGATTTCCGCGCCCTCGGAGTGGCTGCGGGAAGGAGCGGCGCGCCGGTCCCCCAGCAGGGGACGGTGACGTCGATCCGCGCCGGCAGCAACCGGTTCGACCTGGAGACCGAATCCGCGACGGGTGGCATCGTGGTCTCCAGTGTGACCTACGTTCCGGGATGGCGGGTGGAGATGGACGACAGGCGGAGCCCGGCCTTCCAGGTGAACTCCGGATTCCTCGGCTTCCAGGTGCCGCCGGGGAGGCACGCCGTTCATCTCCTCTACCGGCCGGTAGAGTGGACGATGGGGCTGGCTCTCTTCGGTTTGGGGGTCCTGGCCGCCCTGATTGGCGGGGCGGTCTCATGGGGCCGCCTTGCGAAGCGCTCTCCCTGATGCTCGTCCTGGTCCCCGCCGTCTTCTTCCTCGGTGCGCTGCTGCTGGTCGCCGCGGTGCGCTGGTGGCGGCCGCAGGTCTCGCGCCGGGCGGCTCTGGCCTACGTGGTCCTGGTGGCGGCCTTCTTCGCCGCGCCGCTGTTCACCGGCGCGCTCCAGGTCCCCACCGACATCGTCTACGACTGGCTCCCCTGGCGGGCGGCGGTCGAAAAACGCCCCGTGCCGCTCAACCCGCTGCTGTCGGACGTCGTCCTCCAGGAGCTGCCCTACCGCTCGCTGGTGCGGGCGCGCCTGCTCGCGCTGGAGGCGCCGCTGTGGGCGAACGAGATGGGCGCCGGCCAGCCGCTCCTCGCCAACGGCCAGTCCACGCCCTTCGCACCCCTCCACCTGCTGGCCCTCCCCCTGCCGCCGCCGCGGGCCTTCGCCGTCAGCGTCGCCTGGGAGATCCTCCTCGCGCTGCTGCTGATGCACGCCCTGCTGCTGCGGCTGGGAGCGGGAGGGGCGGGGGCCGCTTTCGGGGCGATCTCATCCGGGCTCTCGACGTTCATGATCGCCTGGGCGTTCTACCCGCTCGCCATGACGGCGGCGTGGATCCCTGGCCTTCTCCTCGGGCTCCTCCTGCTGCGTGACGGCGAGCGGGGGAGCTTTCCGGGGCTGGTCGTCTGCGGCCTGGGGCTCGCGGCGAGCGGTCAGCCGGAGGTGCTGGGCTTCACGGCCCTCGCCGCCGCGGCCGTGGCGGTCGCCCTGGCGCTCGGCTCCTCCAGCGGCCGCGGGGGCCGCGGGGGCCGCGGGCGGTTCCTCCTCCGGCTGCTGGCGGCGGGCGCCCTCACCGCCAGCCTCGCCGCGCCCCTCCTCCTGCCGGTGCTGGAGCAGCTTCCACACAGCGCGCGGATGGAGCTCGTCCGGCGCTCGCCGGACGCGATGCAGCCGCCTCCCTTCGAAGCCCGGATGGCGCTGCCGGCGCTCGATCCCCTGGCGTTCGGCAGCCCGCGGGATGGGAACTGGAACGGCCCCTGGAACTTCAACGAGCTGTGCAGCGACTACGCCGGGCTCCTCGCCCTCGCCGTGGCGGTGGCCGGAGCCCTGGCCTTCCGCGGCCGTATCGCCGGGATCCTCCTGGGCGGCCTGATCGCGCTGCTGGCTGCGCTGCGAATCTCTCCCATCCACGATCTGATCCGCGCCGTTCCCCTCGTCGGCGAGGCCGCCTCCGGTCGGCTGCGGATCTTCTGGGTGCTGGCCGTGGCCATCGCCGGGGGGCTGAGCGTCGAGCGGCTGGCCGCGGACCGCCGAGGCCGCATCGCCGGGGCTGTGGCGCTGATCCTGGCCCTCGCCGCGCTCGCGGTCCTGCCTCCGCCGGCCGACGCACCCTGGCAGCGGGCGTGGTGGCTCGCCGTCCTCGCCGGCGGGGCGGCGGCTCTGGCGGCACTGCTCCTGCCGGGCGCCCCGGAGGCGCGCCGCCGGTTCGCCGGGGTGGCCGTCGCCGGCCTGCTGCTCGACCTCTTCCTGCTCGGCGTGCGCTTCAACCCCGTGGTCCCCGCCGGGCTCGACCTCTCGCCACCGCCGTCCCTCGCCTTCCTGATGGACCGGGCGCGGAGCTCCCCGGAGCCCTTCCGGGTGCTGGCGGACGGCTACGACCTGCAGCCGAACCTCGCGGCGATCTACGGCCTCTGGGACCCGCGCAGCGCCGATCCCATGCAGCCCCTGGATTCGGCCCGCTTCGTGAACGAACGGCTGCGCTCCGGCGACGGCACGCAGCGGCTCGCGGCCGAGAGCTACCTGGGGGTCCGCTACCGGCTGCTCCCGAAGCGGCGCAGCCTGCCTCCGCCCTGGCGGCCGGTCTTCCCCGGCCCGGGCGGCTGGGTGTGGGAGAACCCGCAGGCCAGGCCGCTCTTCTTCCGGCCCGCCGGCCAGGAGGGGACGGTGCGGACGGTCCATGCCGGCAACAACGGCTTCGACCTGGACGTTGGGTCTATTGCCGGCGGCACGGTCCTCTCCAGCGTCTCCTGGGCACCGGGCTGGCGGGTGACGATGGATGGACGGCAGAGCCCGGCGTTCGAGGCCGTCGAGGTCGATTCGGCCTTCCTCGGCTTCCGGGTGCCGCCGGGGAGGCACGCCGTCCGGCTCGTCTACCGGCCGGCGAGTTGGACCCTGGGGCTCTTCCTCTCTGCCTTGGGAGCTGCCGGTGCCCTGGCCGCCGGGTTCCTGACCCGGCGGCGCTCGCGGTGACCGGTGGTGACCGGCGTCAGGGATTCACGATCACGTTGCCGGGCTTGCGAGGCGGATCGTTGCGGGGCCGCTCGGCCACCGCGGGGTTCTGGTTGAACTCCGGCGCCAGCTCGGCGTTGATGGCCGCCCATTCCGGGTCCTCGTCCTCGGTCTCGAGGATGGCGCCGATGGGGCATTCAGGCAGACAGAGGCCGCAGTCGATGCAGGCCTCGGGATCGATGATCATGAACTCTTCGCCCCGGTAGTCGCCCGGTTTGATGCAGTCCACCGGGCAGACCGAGACGCAGGTCGCGTAGCGCTCTCCCAGGCACTTCTCCGTAATGATGTACGACATTGGAACCTTCCTCCCCCACTCTGTGGGTCCGTTCGGTTGCAGTTTCCGGCGGCATTACAGTAGGAGGAACGGAGGGGCGGCGTCAATCTCCAGGCGCGGTTCGGCCGTGTGGGCTAGAATCGCCCGGGAGGGTGAGCGCCACCGACCTCGAGGCGCTGCGCCAGATCGTGGCCGACATCCGCCGCCGCCTCGAGCGCTCCGGCAGCCGGTTCGCGGGTTGAAGATCCGCGGGACAGATCTGGCATAATTCCCTCATGACCACCCACGGCCGTCTCTCCAGCCGCGTCACCGAGCTGGTCGCCGAGAACCGCATCCGCGCGGCGATCGAGGAAGGTAAGTTCGACAACCTCGCCGGCGAAGGCAAGCCCATCTCCGACATCGATGAGCCCTATGATCCCGACTGGTGGGTCAAGAAGTGGATCCGCCGCGAGCGGGTGGGCCAGGTCCTGGCCGAGAAGTTCGGCCGGGACTGGTCCTGGTCCCGCTGACCGTCCCCGCAGAGGTCCGGTGCTAGCATGGTCCCTTCGATCCCAGGAGGGACTGCCCATGTCTCCGGACCCGTCGACGCCGACCGCCGCGCAGGACCACCTCCGCTTTCACGCGCCTCATCTCCACCTGAGCTCGGTCTTCGGCGGCGACTGGTTCGGCCGCAAGGCGGAGACCTTCGCCCGCTTCTTCGGCACGCCCACCTTCCTCATCGCCCAGACGGTGCTGGTGGGGATCTGGATAGCCGCCAACATCTGGGGATTTGCCCACTTCGACCTCTATCCGTTCATCCTCCTAAACCTCGCCTTCAGTCTCCAGGCCGCCTACGCGGCGCCGCTGATCCTCCTCGCCCAGACGCGGCAGGCGGACCGCGACAAGATGATGACCGAGGCCGATGCCCAGCACCGCGAGGCCCTGGCCACCGCCAGCGTCGAGCGGCAGAGGATCGCTACGGAGACCCAGGAGCAGATTCTGAAGCTATTGCAGCAGAACACCGAGCTGACCGAGATCACCCGGGCGCTCACCCAGCGCATCGAGGAGCTGACGCGGGATATCCACAGCCGCACCTGCGCGGAGGGCACGGCACCCTAAGCGATCCGCGCATTGCCGTGGCTGAGCTTGGCGATCTCCGCGTCGCCCATCTGCCGCGCCAGCCCTTCGCACCAGCGGGACATCTCCCGGCAGGCCCAGTGGGCATCCGGGCCGTAGGTCCTCAGGAGGAAGACGGGCCAGTTGCAGGCGGCGAGGCGCAGGCCGTTGTGCCAGGCCGTGGGCAGGGCTTCGGCTTCGGACTCCAGGAGCCGCCGGAGGCTGCGCCGGAATTGAAGCCAGCGCTCCACCTCGGCCAGAGGGGTGTCCAGCTTGCGCGGGAAATCGTTGAAGCCGTGGCCGCGGAAGGGCTCGACCTCGGCCTGGACGGCGGCGAAGAGGCGATCGAGGCGGTGCCGCCGGACCTGCGCGGCGAGGCTCTCCCGGCGGCGCGGCTCGGGCCAGGGACCCTCGGCGGCCTCGGCGAGGTCCTCCAGCTCGGACTCGATCGACCGGGGCCAGGCAGCGACCACCGCCTGGACGTCCGCCACGCCCAGCTCCGCTCCACGGATCATCAACCGCAGTTGAGCGTCCCCGCCGAGCTCGGCCTCCCAGCGGTCGGCCAGCGCCTGCACCTTCGCCGGCCGCACCGGCTGCCCGGCCGCGGCCGCAGACAGGAGCCCCAGATGGCGGTGGAAGACGTTGTCTTCGCCAGTCGCCGGGATCCGCCTCGGTCCCGGCCTCTCCGCCGGCCCTGGAGCGCGCTCCGCCGGCTTCAGGGCGGAGCGGACGAGGGGGAGCGTCCGGCGGCGCTCCGGCGCGAGGAGCCAGAGCAGCCATAGAACGGCGGACTGTGGAGCCTGGCCGCCATGGACCGTCGCCAGCCGGCGCAACAGGCGCACGCCTCGGCCGTGGCCGGGAGCCAGCCGGCGGCCGGCCTCCTCCCAGGCGGCCCGCTCGATCGCCGGCCAGGCCAGCAGCTCGATCCCCTGGCCCCGCAGCCGCCACGGCAATCGCCCGGCCGTCTCCGGATCCAGCATCTCCAGCAGTTGCTCCGCCTGCCGCGGGCTGCCCTGCGCCTCGCCGTCCAGAGCCGCGGCGAAAAGGAGCCACCAGCTCGCCGTCCGGCTCTCCCGCCCGGGCTTGCCGCCGTAGGCCGAGGCGAAGAAGGCGCGGTTGCCGCGGAAGGTCTCGAGCAGTCCGAAAGGCGCCAGCCAGAGACAGACGCGGCCGAGCGCGCTGAAGCCCAGCGGACCCAGCACCCGCCACGCCAGCCAGCGCGGACCCGGACCGAGCGCGAGCACCGCCGCGATGAAGGCCAGCCAGGTGAGGGGTACCGAATCCGTGGCATCGTGGACGAGAATCGTCATGCCCAAGGCAAGAGGCAGGTAGACGGAGATGAACAGCAGGACGTGACCCAGCGAGGCCGTCATTCTGAAGCCTGTCGAGGCCGTAGGCGCGGCGCCTGAAACCGAGCCCTTCCCCCGCAGACCGCGGTAGATCCAGACCAGAGCCCAGAGGATGGGACCGACGGGAATGATCAACACCACGGCCACTACTCCGGAAGGGGAGACCGCCGCGGCGCGGCAGCCGGGAGCTGCCCGGCAAGCCCCCGGGACCACCACTCATGGAGCAGCCGCCGGGCGGGATCGCGCAGCTCGGCCAGAGCGGCCCGCACCATCTCGGAGGTGCGCTCCCGCAGACCCAGCGGCGTGGAGTAGGAGGCAGCGCCCCCGACCCCGGCGGCGAGCAGGGCCAGCAGCTTCGCGCCCTGGCGCTCCAGCTCGTCGCGGCTGGCGTTCGGCACCAGCTCCAGGACCAGGAAGGGATTGGCGAGGTGCCGCTGCAGGTGGTTCTCGCACTCGGCGCCGGGATCGGCCATCAGCGCACTCCCGAGCCGAAGCTGCGCCGGCGGTCCGCCGCCGAGCCCGGAAACAGCTCGTCGAGCTGGCGGTTGACCTGCCGCAGCGCCGCCTGGTCCCCCTTCTTCGCGATCTTGCGCCCCTGCTCGATGAGGGCCTGGGCCTGCCGGGGGTCCGTGGCCTCGGCGGCGCGGCCCTGGTACCAGTCGAAGACGAGGAAGACGGATTGAGGGTCCCGCACGAAGGCGGCATGCCGCAGCGAGCGCAGCACCCGCACCTCGCGGTCGAGGGCGGCGGCGTCCCGGTTCTGCCGCGCCTCGGCCACTCCGGCCAGGGCGCTCTCGCAGAGCTGCTGCTCGGCCGGCGTGCCGTGCGCCGAGATCCAGGAGAGGGCGTTCTCGATCTCATCACCCGCCTCGGACTCCAGGGTGGGCCAGTCGAGCTCCGTCTCGGTCTGATCGAGCGCTCCGTCGAGGTCGAGAAGCAGGCGATGGACCCGTGCCGCGGCGTCGGCGTCGCCGCCGCGGGCGGCCTCCAGCCCGGCGCGGGCCTCGGCCAGGAGGTCCGCGGCACCCTTCATCGTCCGCACCAGGGCGGGCCGGCCGCTGGAGAAGCCCCGCCGCCGCACCTCGGCGACCCGCTGCTGCGTCGCCTCCAGCTCCTTCTCCAGCACCTCGGGCGAGGCCGTGGGGACGAGGACGTGGACCACGTCCTCGAAGCTCTCCCCCGCCTCCGGCAGGTCCGCCCGGGCATGGAGCTGCCCCGAGCGGTCGAGCTGGAGCGTGACCTCCACCCGCGAGCCCGCCGGCAGGTTCCGCTTCAGCCGCCCGCCCTCGATCTTGAGACTGCCGATCAGCCGGTTGAGATGGGCGCGGGAAAACTCCCCCTGGATGACGGGGATCGCCAGCGCATCCTCGGCGCTGCCGGCCGGCACCCGCTGCACCGTCTTGTGGATCGCCGTGCGCCGCGCCGGCAGGGGCGTGCCCTTCTCGAAATAGACGAGGACCGTGTTGTCCGACCGCGCCACGCCGACACTGCGGGCGAGCGGCGGATCGGCGATCGAGACGCCATGGACGATGGCGAGCTCCGGGGAGCGCAGCTCGACCTCGCGGCCCCTGGCACCCCAGGCGGAGAGCCGGAAGCGGTTCTGGCGGTGCCGCTCCAGGCGGACCTGGACCACGAACGCCCCTTCGCCGCTCACCTCGACGTCCCCGCTCTCGAAGCCCCCATCCTCGCGCGCGATCCGCACTCGGACGGGCAGCTCCTCCCCCCTCTCCGGCAGGAAGCGCCCGACCACGAACGGCTCCGTGTCCGCCATCACCGCCGGATGCTCCATCCGCACCACCAGGCCAGTGGGGGCCGCCGGCGCCGCCGGCCGCGCCGCGAGCCCCACGGTGGCGGCATAGAGGGCCGCGCCACGGGCCACGATGGTCATCGGGTCGATCCCCTCGGCCACCCGGCCGCCGAAGAGACCGCCCACCCGCTGCCGCAGCGCCGGCATCAGCGTCGGGCCGCCCACGAACACCACCCGGCCCACGGCGTCCGGGCCCAGCCGGTTCTTCTCCAGCACCGACCGGCAGACGTCCAGGCTGCGCTCGACCAGCGGCAGCACCAGCCCCTCCAGGTCGGCGCGGGTCACCGGCAGGTCAGCGTCCACCGGATTGCCCTGCGGATCGGAGAAGACCTCGGCGCAGACGATCGACGTGCGCTCCAGGCGGGACAGGTCGATCTTCGCCTGCTCGCAGGCCGCCTTGAGCTTGCTCAAGGGTCGCCGGTGAGACGGGTTCGTCCGCGACAGGGGCGGCAGGCCCGTCTCCGCGGCCAGGCGGGCCGCGGCCCAGTCGGTGAGCGCGTTGTCGAAGTCCTTGCCGCCCAGGAAATTGTCGCCGCCGTGGTCGACCACCCGCAGCCAGCCGTCGCGGGTCTCGAGCAGCGAGACGTCGAGCGTGCCGCCGCCGAGGTCGTAGACCAGCCAGACCCCTTCCGCCTCCACCCGCCAGCCGGCGGCGATGGCGCTGGCGATGGGCTCCGGGATGAGCGTCACCTCGGCGAGGCCCGCGAGCTGGCCCGCCTTCATCGTGGCATGGTTCTGGGGCAGCTCGAAAAGGGCCGGAGTGGAGACCACGGCCGCCGCCGGCCGGTAGCCGAGAACGGCTTCGGCGTCCGCCAGCAGAGACGCGAGCACCTTGGCGGACAGCTCCTCGGGGAGGAACGACCGGCCGGAGGCTTCGAAGCGGAGCCGCTCCTCGGTCCCCATGAGCCGCTTGAACTCCCCCCGCGTGTTCCCCGGGTCCGTCTCCAGGAAGCGGAACGCGCGCCGCCCCACCAACTCGGAGCCGCGACCGTCGATCCGCACCACGGACGGCGTCAGCACCTCGCCCTGCGCGTTGGGCACCACGGTCATGGTGTCGCCGTCGAAGGTGGCGAGGACGGAGTTGGTGGTCCCGAGATCGATCCCGACGTGCATCGCTCTTCAATCTCCCCAGGTCAGATGGCCGGATTCTATCGGACCTTTCGGGGTCCTGGAAAAGCAGGGACCTCAGGGACAGCAGGGACAGCAGGGACAGCAGGGACAGCAGGGACAGCAGGGACAAAGCCTCCCACGATTTCTCCGCCCGTCCCTGAAGTCCCTGGAGTCCCTGTTGTCCCTGGAGTCCCTGTTGTCCCTGGAGTCCCTGTTGTCCCTGAAGTCCCTGCTTGCCTGATTGACCAGGCTCCGCTCTCGGCATAGGCTCCCCGAAGCAGAGCTCGCGGAATTTCATCGCAAGGAGGATCACGGATGCGCCGTAACCTTGCTGCCTTCGCCATCCTCGTCGGCGGCTCCATCGCCGGAGCGCTCGACATCACCTATGCGATCGTGTTCTCGGCCTTCCGCGGCGTTCCCCCCGTTCGCATCCTCCAGTCCGTCGCCAGCGGACTTCTCGGCGCGGCGGCCTACGATGGGGGACTGCCCACGGCGGCTCTGGGACTCCTCCTTCACTTCTTCATCGCCTTTTCGGCGGCGGCCATTTTCTACCTCGCCAGCCGGTGGTTCCCACTCCTCATCCGGCAAGCAGTCCTCTCGGGGGTGCTCTACGGCGCCGGCATCTATGCGGTCATGAACCTCGTCGTCGTACCTCTTTCAGCGTTTCCTCGCAAACTATCCTTCCCACCTCTCGTCCTGGCCACCGGCCTCTTCGTGCACATGTTCTTCATCGGCCTGCCCATCGCGCTGGCGGCTCGGAGGGCTTCCCAGCCGGCGTAGGCTTTCAACGCCGCCGTTTCGTCTCGATAACGCGGGCATTCAAAGAGAGGGAGAAATGACGGAGCAAAGCATGCTGGCTTCTGCCTGGAGGGCACCAAAGGCCTTCTGGAACCTACTGTGGGCTTTGACCGGATCAGTTCTACTCTTAGTCCTCATTCTTTTGGTCTATCTGGTTCTTGGTTGGAAACTGAAGATCACGGATAAAATTACTATTTCATTGGAGAAGGCCGACTCGCCGCCTATTGCAATCAACGCACAAGTCTTCATGGCTGAAACAGAGCCGAAATATAAGGAAGTGGCGATTGACAACCCCGATCCGCCAACACCTCCAGCCCCATTCGAGTACCAGAAGGCACTAATACATGTCGATGACTTCAACAACATCATACGCTATGAATTGAAATTCCCTAAGCGGGTCGACTTTGTGGTGCCGCAGGAAATTCGCGGTATGCCGACGTGGAAAGCGCAGTTATACCCAGGCGATCCATCAGGTGAGCGCTGGCTGGTCAGCTTTCAGGTGCCTACAAACAGAAAGGGAACTGAAAAAGCATTCGGAAGTTTCGCCGGAGTGAGGTTGTACAAAACGGGTCAGCAATAATTTGAGGATTAACATGGACGCACGCCTTGTGACCAACGCAGCATCACACTCTCTTGAGGCATATGGGCCCTTTCCGAACCAGGCCACGCATATTAGAACGGTCGAACAATTTCAACCAGCAGGAGAGTTCGCGGCTCTTGTTACTCTCGACTCTCACAAAAAGGAGGTTTATGTCGCGTTTCGCGGTACAGAACTCCTCGGCAATTGGCGATTTACAAACTTTCAAGCCTTCTTTTCACCTCTTTCTATAGTCGACGACAGCCTCTCGGCATCGCCTTCCATACCCCTCCAGGGAGGCTCTTACAGATTGCCCTTTGCCGGCTCAGCACATCAGGGATTCAGTCGAGCCTTCACATGGCTCTGGTATGGTACAGACCCCCTTTTAGGAATTAGCGAAGCTGATATTGCTGAAGCTGATATTGCTGTATCCGCACGTTGGCGCATACTTCGTCACGGAACCATTATTGCACTTCCTCTACTGATCTGGCTACTCGCTCTTCCGCTTCGCTTCCCTTTCCCTTTAGCGGTCGCCCTCCTAATCGCACTTTTGTTATCACTAGCGGTTGTCGGTGTCGAGCGCGGCACGTGGGAGGCACTGCATAGACGTAAACCGTCAACATGCGGGCGGGCCCTACACGAACTTCTTCCTGAACTCAATCAACACGATGTCGTGATTTTTACCGGACATTCCTTGGGAGGCGCAGTTGCGACCATCGCATTTGCGATTTATCGCCTCTGGTGTAGAAGCAGCAGCCAACGTCGAGATAATGCCCAGCTTATCACCTTTGGAGCGCCACGCGTTGGTGATCAGAGGCTAGTGACTGCCTTTGAGCACGAGCACGCCGATCGCTTCGTTCACGTAGTTAACCGTGGCGATCCGGTACCCGAAATGCCCCCTCGGCGCCCAGCCGCAATGCTCGCCCAACGCTTCTGGCTACGAAGCCCGCTGGGATTGTTGCTTACCGCCCTGTCGCCACTCTGGAGTCTCTATGCGTTCTTCTATCGGCTACACAGGCCCGGCGAGTGGTCGGAGGAAAATGTTTGCTTGACAGGGACGAGCCCCGGTGCCCTCAGGTTTTCCAATCATAGCATGGAGGGGTATCGGGACGCAGTGAACATGTGAACGTCTGCTCATGGAGCCCCCGGATGCCCTAACCGTCGTTGCAGCGGATTCGCTTCGCTTGCCGCTGAATTCCAACGTTAACCAGAGCTCATGAACGCACCCCTCGCGATATTCGACATCGACGGCACCCTCTGCGACACGCTCGAGGTCGACGACGAGTGCTTTTGCAGCGTGGCCAGCGAGCTGTTGCAGATCTCGCTCGCGAGTTGGGAGGAGTCTCCACAGGTCACGGACGCAGGGATCGTAGACTGGCTGTGGCGTCGGTATCGAAGCCGGGCGCCGACGCAGCCCGAGATCGAGGCCTTCGTTGCCAGGTATGAGGCCGCTCTTTCACGACAGTTGAATCAGGCACCGAGTCGCTTCGCCGCAACGCGCGGGGCGGCTCCGCTTCTCGACTGCCTGCGTCGTGAGGGATGGCACGTAGGCATCGCAACCGGCGGTTGGAGCAGGACCGCACTCCTGAAGCTCCGAGCTGCGGATTTGCCTGTCGAGTTGCTTTTCGCGTCCTCGGACGATTCGCCTGACAGGGTCACCATCTTCGAGCTCGCGAAACGCCGCGCCGACGCGACCTATCATGGGATTCACGAACGAGTCGTACTGATTGGAGATGGGCTCTGGGACATCCGCGTGGCTGCCAGTCTCGGCTGGGCGCTCCTCGGTGTCGGGTGCGGGGAGCGTGGCGCCCGACTTCGACAGGGAGGAGCCACCGCGGTCGTGGACGATTTCCTGGACGGCAACGAGGTGCTACGTCTTCTGCGAGGTTGCGCTGTGCCGTCGATTCCGCTGTCCGCGGCCGCAGCCTCCGCCCGGGCATAGTGTGGACGATCTCCCTCCGCGAGGGTCGTTTCGTCGCTGAGAATCAGAGCTCCGAGATCAGCGTCGAGATCGCCCCGAATGGACTCGCTGTTCTCCCGCTCCCGAGATTACTTCCGCCGTCACTGGATGAACCTGCCACACTCGAGTCGCGAGGCCACGGACTCGCGAGTCAGGTCATCCGCAACTCGGATGAGGTCACTCCATCCGCGGATGAGGTCATTCAATTCGTGAATGAGGTCGTCCACTTCGCGGATGAGAAGACCCGCAACTCGGATGAGCTCACTCAATCCGCGAATGAGATGACCTGAAACTCGGATGAGATGACCTGTAACGCGGGTCAGGTCACTCGCCCCGCGAATTTGGTCACCCAATCCGCGAATGGAGTGACCCGCAACTCGGATGAGGTCACCTGAAACTCGAATCAGGTCATCCGCCAGAGATTTCTGTATGCGCAAGAGCGATGAAACCGGGCAGTCTGCCTTGCGCAGGATGCTCCGCGCCGTCGCGCGCCTTACCCTCCAAGGGAGATAATCAGGCACAGAGCCGGAAAATGTCAAGAGACCCCTTGATGGGCCGGCCGGCTTCGTGCCATAGATATCTGCATACCTGAACGTGGAAGCCAGAGCACGGCTAGCCGGTGTCGCACTTCGAAGCCATGGACTCTCCAGGGGGAATGAGTCTATGCTTCAGCCTATGAAGTCACTCCTTGTAGAGGTAGACGACGAGTTGGCGGGCCGCTTGGAGCGGGTTGCTCCTGCTCGCTCTCGCCGACGGTCGGAGTTCATTCGAGCGGCGATTTTGAAGGCGCTCTGGGAGGCCGAGGAACAGGCCACGGCCGAGGCATACGCGCGCCATCCAGACAGCCCTGATACACCGTTCGATCCTACCGTCTGGGAAGGCCGCAGTGCCCCGGGCGAGGGATGAGGCAGTACGAGATCTGGTGGGCCGACCTTCCAGCACCCGTGGGGCGGCGGCCAGTCCTGCTGCTGACGCGTTCTGCGGCCTACGCATACTTGAACAAGGCGATCGTCGCCGAGATCACCACGACCATCCGAGGCATTCCGCAAGAGGTGCCGGTGGGGGAGCCTGAAGGACTCGCGCCATCGGTCGTCAACTTCGACAACGTCCATGTCGTCGCGAAGCGCCTCCTGTCCTCCCGGGTTGGTGTGCTGGCAGCCGCACGAGAAAGAGAAGTGAAGCGGGCGCTCGGGTACGCGCTCGACTGGGCCGAGCTCAAGGTGCCGTGATTCTCCCGGGCTCCGGCCGCTGCCCTGACTCGCGGTATCTTTGCTCATGAGCGACGGCCCCCTGAATGTCCTCGACGTCCTGGTGATCGGCGCCGGCATCTCCGGCCTGACCACCGCCTTCCGCCTCGCCCGGGGCGGGCTGCGCGTGGCCGTCGTGGAGGCCGCCGGCCGCGTAGGCGGGGCGATCGAGACCCATACGGACGGCCCCTGGCGTTTCGAGCTGGGGCCCAACACCGTCGTCGAAAGCCACGAAACCGTGGGCCGGCTGATCCGCGACGCCGGCCTGGACGGCGAGAAGGTCGTGGCGGCCCCCGCGGCCAGGCGGCGGTATCTCTACAAGGATGGCTGGCTCGTTCCTCTGCCGGGCGGGCCGGGGAGCTTTCTGGCCACTCGCCTCTTCCCGCCCAGCGCCAAGCTCCGCCTTCTGAAAGAGCCCTGGATCGGCCGGCCGCCGGAGGGGACGGAGGAGAGCATCGCAACGTTCGTCCGCCGCCGGCTGGGGCAGCCCTTTCTGGATTACGCCGTGGGGCCGTTCGTCTCCGGCGTCTACGCCGGCGATCCCGAGCGGCTCTCCATGCGCTGGGCCGTGCCCAGGATCTGGAGCCTGGAGCACGACCACGCCAGCCTGATCCGGGGCGCCCTCTCCCGTCGCAAGGGACCGCGCCCGGGAGGCGCCATGATCTCCTTCCGTGATGGCCTCGAGGCCCTTCCCCTCAAGCTGGCGGCGGAGGTCGGCGACGTGCGCACCGGTGTCGCTGTGCAGCGGATCGTCCGCGCGGCGGGAGGATACCGGGCGGACACCTCCGCCGGTCCGATCGACGCGAAAAGGGTCGTCCTCGCCGTGCCCGCGGACGTGGCGGCCCGCCTCCTGGACGAGGTCACGGCCGGGGCCAGCCGCCTCTTCGATCAGATCCCCTACGCCGCCGTGGCTGTCCTCGCCATCGGCTGGCGCCGCGCGGACGTGGGCCATCCGCTGGACGGCTTCGGCTTCCTCGCTCCGCGCAAGGAAGGGCTCCGCTCGCTCGGCTGCCTCTTCCCCTCGGAGCTCTTCCCCGACCGGGCTCCGGAAGGCCATGTCGCCCTCGCCGCCTTCGCCGGCGGCAGGACCGATCCCGAGATCGTCGCCTGGGACGAGGACCGCATCGCCACCACCCTGATCGACGAGCTGCGAGGCCCGCTGAGCCTCCGCGGCGAGCCCGCCTACCGCCTCGTCCGCCGCTGGCCCCGGGCCATCCCCCAGTACGAGGTCGGCCACGGCCGCTTCGTGGACCGCGCCCGGGAGATCGAGCAAGCCCTCCCCGGCCTCCACATCGGCGGCAACTTCCTGGGGGGAGTCTCGGTGCCGGGCTGCATTCAGGGCGGGACGGAGCTGGCGGCGCAGATGCTGAGAGGCTGACCCATAGGCGCTAACTTTGGCCTCGATGCTTAGGGTAGGGGCGGGTCTGGACGGCAGGTTGGGGGCTCGACCCGCCCTGGGGAGGACATCTCGCCGTTGCAGGGCGGGTCGCGCCGCCTCCCGCCCGTCCAGACCCGCCCCTACCCTAAGCAAAGCAGCGCATGCTCCCTCCAGACATGTGGCGCGCACGAGCCATAGCCGATGGCGCATGCTATCTTTTGGCGAACCTCTGCGGGTTCCTCGTCGAAAGGAGAGCTGATGATGAAGAAGATGGGCCTGTTCCTGATTGCCGCGGCCCTCACCGCCACGGCCCTCGTCACCGGACCAGCGAAAGCGGCCCCCGGGCCGAAATGCAACGCTCCCGCCTGCTTCCGCACGCCCGGCTGCTGCCAGGATTCGGACTGCGCCACCTACTGCGCCGGCCGGGAGCCTGGCAGCGACCCCTACTGCCAAGGGGAATGCTGCGAGTGCGCGATCGTCCTGTGACCGAAAGGAGACATGAGATGAAACGCATTACCCTGTTCCTCGCCGCCCTCAGCCTTTCCGCCGCTGCTCTCGCCAGCGCGCCGCCGTTCCCGAAGCTCTCCATCTGCAGGCCCCCCGCCTGCTTCGCCTCCCCGGGCTGCTGCTTCGGAGAGTCGTGCGACACCTGGTGCGGCGGTGCCGGCCTGGGCCGCTGTGGCGGCAACGGGTCGGGCGGCTGCTGCTGGTGCGCCGGATAGCCCACGCCCAAAGAGGTCCCGGGGCGCGCCGGCTGGCCGGCCGTCCCCGCGGGCTCTTTCCTTCGTGTAGAATCTCCCTGAGAGGAGATCGGCATGCTGTGGAGAGCTGAGAGGCTTCGTCGGACCGGGATCGTCTTCGCGCTGGGAGCCTGCCTGCTGGTCCCGGCCGTCGCCGCGTTTGCGGATGGCGGGGAACCTGCTCCCCCCTTCTCCCTGCAGACCCTGGATGGCAAGACCGTCACCCGCGACAGCCTGAAAGGCAAGGTCGTGCTGCTGGACTTCTGGGCCACCTGGTGCATCCCCTGCATCAAGGCCCTGCCCGAGCTCAAGGACCTACGCCAGAAGAACGCCGGCCAGCCGCTGGTCATCGTCAGCGTCAGCGTGGACGAGGACAAGAAGACGGTCCAGGAATTCGCCAGCAAAAACGGCATGGACTGGCTCCAAGCCTGGGACGGCGAGATGAGGGCCGTCAACGCCTTCCGGGTCGACAGCTTCCCCAGTTACGTGATCCTCGATTCCGAGGGCGGGATCGCCTACCGCCAGAAGGGCTGGGCTCCGGGCCGCTCGGCCGCCGCCTTGGGCGCGGCCGTCAGCAAGGCGCTGGAATCGGTCCACAAGCCGGTGGCGAAGGGCGTGGCCTCGACCCGCTGAAAAGCCCGCTGAAGCCGGGCCGGAGCCGCCATGAGCGCCTCAACTTCCCACCTCGGGCAGATCGGCCAGATCGCCGTCACCGTTCACGATCTGGAGCGCGCAGTGGGCTTCTACAAGGAAGTCCTGGGCTTGCCGCTCCTCTACCAGTTCCCGCCCAAGCTGGCGTTCTTCGATTGCGCCGGGGTCCGCCTGATGCTCTCCCTCCCCGAGGACCCCCAGTTCGACCACCCCGGCTCCATCCTCTACTTCAAAGTGGATGACATCCAAGCCACCTGGACCGCCCTGCGCGAAGGCGGCGCCGACCTCATCCACGAGCCCCAACTCGTCGCCCGAATGCCGGACCACGAGCTGTGGATCGCGTCCTTCAAGGACTCGGAGGGGAACACGCTGGCGTTGATGAGCGAGGTGCGGGGCTGAGCAGGGCCGGCGGCGCGGGAAGGTTTCCCTGGGACCGCCGGCGTCCCGCCGGCCTTCTAACTTAACTAGCAGCTTGGCGAGCAGCCATGCGAACAGAATCTCGGATTGATGTCGCAGGCCGAGCAGCAGGGCAGAGCGTGGGCTTTCCTCACGGTGAAGGAGCTCAGAAAGCCAAAACACACCGTCAACAGCGCCAGCAGAACGAAGAGCTTCCGAAGGGGACTGGTCAAAGCCTGTTTCAACATTGACGCTTCTCCTTTTCCCGATTGGGTCGTCGATAGGCAGCAGGGGCCGCCGTCTTCACTACCAAGGAAAGTGCGCTCGACGGCTAAAAGCGAGCCAAGGAGACTCCTAGAAGTCGCCGAGCAGCTCACAAAGGTCATCGAGGAAGCCGAGGTGGCCGACGAGAATCCGACGCTTCGCTTCAGGAATCCCAAACCATTCGGCCCGATCGACCTCGGGGAACTCCTTCTGGCGACCCGATCCTTTGGGCCATTCCAAGAGGAAGGTATTGCTTCGTATCTGCCGTGGGTCCAGATCGCCCTCGACGGCCCAGGCATGAACGACCTTTCCGCCGGGCTGCTTTCGCGGCGGGAGCGGTAGGAAGGCGCCGTCGATCGATGATCCTGTCTCCTCCTGGAACTCTCGGATCGCCGCCGCGAGAGGATCTTCTGCCTCGGCGAGCTCTCCCTTGGGAATGGACCAGGCCCCCAGGTCCTTCCTGGCCCAGAAGGGGCCACCGGGATGGACCAGGAACACCTCGAGCCGACCCTCCCGAAGGCGATAGACGAGAAGGCCAGCGCTGGTCTTCGGCATTGGATCGCTCCTTGGGGCGCGCGGCCCCTACATAGAGCAGCCAACATATTGGCGCTTCGCCTCGCCAACGCCCCTTTATTGCTCGTATACTAGCAGTTGTGAGAAGCTCGCGACAGGAGGGCGCCATGAGTGTATTTTCCCTCGCGACGCCCGAGCAAGTCAGCAAGACCTTGGCGGCTCGGGTCAAAGCGCTGCGGCTGGCCAGAGGTTGGAAGCAGATCACCCTGGCGCAACGGTCCGGAGTCAGTCTGGCGTCCCTGCGGCGTTTCGAGGAGTCGGGCAAAGTGTCTCTCCAGTCCCTGCTCGAGCTCGCCTTTGCCCTGAACCGGCTGGATGACTTCGATGCCCTTTTCCAAGGTTCCCCGGCGTCGTCGCTGGCCGAGCTCGAAGCCGGCGAGAAGCGACCCGCGCGCAAACGAGGCCGGATATGAGGAAGCTGAGCAAGGCGCAGGGAGGTAGTGATTTGCCGAGATCGCGAGATGATGTTATGCTGGACCGCGACGAGGAGATCCCTATGGCACGTACCGTGGATGAGATCGAAGCCGAAGCCCTGAACCTGCCCGAAGATGATCGGGCTCGCGTTTTTGAGAGCCTGCTGCTCAGCTTCCAGGGTCCTGAGAATGACGAGACCGCCCGCGCTTGGGCGGAGGAGGCGCAGAGGCGCGATCAAGCCATGGAGAATGGCGAAGAGCCTGGAATTCCGGCGGAGGAAGTCTTCAGGAAGGCGCATTCTCTCCTTCAATGACGGGCGTCCGCTTCAACCCGCTGGCGGAGCAGGAGCTCCTTGAGGCGATCCAGTACTACGAAGAGCAATCCTCAGGATTGGGGGCTAAATTCTCCGCCGAGGTCGAGCGTTCGTTGACCTTCCTTCGACGCTATCCCGAAGCAGCACCGCGAATCTTGGGGTCGATCCGCCGTTTCGTTCTGCCACTCTTTCCTTACTATCTCCTGTATCGGCCGCTCAAATCCGGCGATCTCCGGATCTTGGCTGTTGGGCATCAGAAGCGCCATCCACGATACTGGCGCAGGCGAACTTGAATCCGTTTATGACTCGCGATCAGCAGCCTAAGGAGCGTCTTCTGAAGCAATCGGACGACGAGGTACTGCGTCGTTTTGACGAGGTCCGGGCGCGGATCCGGGAACGCACCGCCGGCTTCAGCGAGAAAGAGATCGCCGCCGACGTGGCTGCGGTCCGCGCTGAGCTCCCCGACTGATGCGCGTAGTCGTCGACACCAACATTCTGGTACGGGCCATGCTGAACCCCGGGGCTCTGTGGGTCCGGTGGTCAACTTCCGGGTGCTCGGGCTCGAGGGCCCGTGAGCTGGCACTGCGGCTCCGGGGCAACGACGGTGCTTTGCCGCCTCTCGCGGGGAGATATCAGCTTGCAGAGTGTCGTTTCTCCTCAGACTCAGGCCCTTGTTCTATTGGCGACTTATCGGCCGCTTGCCCGCGTCCGGTTGCGATGTAGGTGACGGTGTCCCATGAGTTGTGAATCCCTATGAAGAGTAGCAGGAGTGACGACCCACCCACGGAAAAAAGTGCCGGTATCGGGTTCCGCCGCAGGAAAAGCGCGGCCACGAGAAGAGTGGCGTAGGCGATGAACGGAAAGATCACGTGCCAAAGCCAGTCCTCCAACACCGGCTTGTAGCCGGTTTGAGCGCGCGCTCGGATCACGACCACGACCGCGTACGCCACGCCCGCGATTCCACCACATCCCAGAGCGATGGCCGGACCCAGGAGAGCGCCCCAGGGTGCACTCAAAACCGCGGATATTAACAATACGGCGCAGAAGTGTACGACGGTGGGAGTGCCGAAGGCTGCAATCTCCCGAGAAGAGCTGCGCATAGAGCTTTCTGCCACCAGTGCAATGACGACGAACTGCAGTCCCGTCAGCGCAGCGCCCGAAGATCCGACGATGACATAGAAGTTTTCCCAGGCGACGAGAGGGGCGATTGGTTCCATGTCGGTCCTCCTGTGGTTCTTGAACCCTGAGATGTGGCACTCCCGCGATCTTGCCCACGCCTAGACAGACACCTCTACTTCACGAACTTCTGCGTCCCTTGTCAGCTCGTTCACCACTTCAAGGTACTCAGCAATGGCCCATCGAATGTTGTCCAGGGCTTCAGCTTCTGATTCCCCCTGAGACCAGCAGCCAGGCAGCCCTGGAACGGAGGCCGCCACACCTTCTTCTGATCGCTCCAGTATTACCCTATACTTCACGTCGGCTTACTCCTAATTCGAATAGGACGTGCAGTCCCGCTAGAAAGCATCAGGCGCCGCTTTGAGGCTGCCGTCTCCGTCCATCGACGACATCTTAACAGAGAGCCGGCCCGATCCGGCAACGAGTCGCAGGGGAGGCGCCGGCCGCCGTCGCAGCGTCGGGGAAGCGTTTCTCTGCCGTCTGAACGAGGTCACCGAAGACCACGTCCCGTACGTGGTAACTCGCGATCAGCAGCCGGAGGAGGATCTCACCCACCGGCCCAACGGGCCGGGAGACCCCAGCCCAGGGCTGAGGCCGAAGGCCGATGCCCTGGGAAGAAAGGCACCCCATCGTTGCGGCCTGAAAGGCCGCGAGAACCCGGCTCGACAACGCGTGGGATGGTATCGGAGGTCCTGAATCTGCTGACCTGACGGCGAGGTGTATAATCGAATCTGTGCTGGTCGGACCCTCGACCGCTGGAGAGGCCAATGCAGAAGACAGTTGCCGTCGCAGAGCTGGGGGAGCGTTTCCGTGTCGTCTTCAACGAGGTCACCGAAGACCACGTCCCATACGTCGTGACTCGCGATCAGCAGCCAGAGGCCGTCCTCGTGTCGTACGACGAGTTCCAGCGCCTGCTGAAGAATTCGGACGATGCCGTACTGCGTCGTTTCGACCAGGTCCGGGCTCGGATTCGGGAGCGCACCGCCGGCTTCAGCGAGGAAGAAATCGCTGCCGACGTGGCTGCAGCCCGCGCTGAGCTCCCCGACTGATGCGCGCAGTCGTCGACACCAACATCCTGGTACGGGCCATGCTGAACCCTGGGGGCTCCGTGGGTCCGGTCGTCGACTTCCTCCGCGATGGCCGTTACGTGTTTCTCTACTCGGAAGCGACTCTGAACGAAATGATCGACGTCCTGAGCCGACCACGAATGGTCCACCGGTACGGAATTACGGCGTGGAGCCTTCGCCTATTTCCTTCTGGCACCATGAGGAAAAAATGCTGTGGCTCCGTCTAATTAATCGAAAGGATGTAGCCGTTCGGCTTCCCACTCAGGAGGGCGTCATGGAAGACGATTCACGTTCCCGACTTCATACCTTTGCCGATCTGGTCCAGGCCCAAGAGACCCGCAAGGCCATGTCCGCACCCCCTGCGGCTGAGCCGTGGAAGGAGGTCGGCCCCACCAACATCGGCGGACGGATGACCGCTGTCGTCGTCCATCCAGATCAACCTGACATCCTCTGGGCCGGGGCGTCGGGGGGCGGTGTGTGGAGGAGCCTCGATGCGGGCCGCAACTGGAGATCGCTCTGGCACGATCAGAAGAGCCTCGTTGTGGGCTCTCTTGCTCTCGATCCCAAAGACCCGAGTCGGATCTACTGCGGAACCGGAGAGGCGAACGGTTCGGCGGACTCGTACCCCGGCGCCGGCCTTTATCTCTCGGTCGACAGTGGGGACCACTGGAGTCTGCTCGCCTCACCCAAGGACCAGGGGATCCCGACCCGGATCGGCACGATCGCCGTCGATCCCTTCGACTCCCGGCACATCGTGATCGGTGGCATCAAAGGGTTTTCCGAAGATGCCGTGCCGAGCCTGGGCGGGATGTACGTTGCGCCCGTGGACGCCAGGGATCCCTGGAAGCGTGAGACCTTCGTGTCGAACGAGTCCCACAACTGCCATTCGATTCTTTTCCACCCCACCAAGCAGGGGACGATTTTCGCCACCTTCGCCGAGGATGGGGCCCAGAGCGGCATCTGGCGGCTGCGCGCCGGTGAGGCGCAGTGGAAACATCTGACCGACGGCCTGCCTGCTCCCGAAAACTTCGGTCGGGCATCGCTCGCCATCGCCCCGTCCGCACCGGAGGTGATCTATATGCTCGCCGCCGCCCCCTCCGGCGAGGTGCTGGGAGTCTTCCGCAGTGATGACGGTGGCGACAAATGGCAGGATGCTGATGCCGGACACTTCGGTGACATTGGAAAAATCGACTATGCCAACACGATCGCTGTCCACCCGAAGAATAAAGACTTCGTAATCTGCGGGGGCGTGGATCTGCACCTCACGCAAGACGGGGGCCGCGGGCGGTGGACCCAGGTGACGCATGGCGATAGGGAGCGCGGCCACCCCTGGTACGCGCATCCCGATCACCATGCCCTGGCGTTCGTGGCCCTGAAAACAGACGACTCACGGATCTATGATCTGAACGACGGTGGCATGGACGTCAGCGAGAGTGAAGGGCGGATTTGGGAGAACCGCAGCCGCGGGCTTGCCGTCACCCAGTATTACACCCTGGATGTCGCGCCCAGCGACGAAAAGCGGTTTGGCGGCGGTACGCAGGACAACGGTGCGCTGATCACTCTGACCGGCGGTACGGACGATCACTTCCAGGTTCTGACGGGAGACGGTGGCGGAATCGCTTTCGATCCGGCAGATCCAGATCACTTTTTCGTCTCCGCTCAGAATCTCGACATCCGCCGATGGAAGGAGGGAAAGGAGCGTTCTCCAATCAAAGGGCCGGACCCAACCGGTTTTAGCTTCATCTTGACGCCTCTCGCACTATCCTCCGAAAGAGCGAGCATCGCCTACACCGCCTCGAACGTGGTCTTCAAGACCGAGGACGACGGCGATAACTGGAAGCCAGTCTCACCGGATCTCGACGGAACCCTGGTCCGGGTTATCGAGGTGGCGCGAGCGGATCCCCAACGCATTTACGCCGGTACAGAAGACGGGGGCTTCTTCAGGAGAGACGATGGCGACAAGGCCTGGAGAGTGGTCCTCTCGGAATCCGCCCTTCCAGTGTCTGGCAAACCGATCACCGCGATCGAGTCGAGCCCGGGGGACGCGGATCTCGTCCTGGTGGCTCTGGCAGGCTTCGGCAGCCGCCATCTATTCCTCTCTCCCGATGGCGGCCGGACCTGGCGGGATTTCGACGGCGGCCATCTTCCCGACGCACCGATCAACGCGCTGGTCATCCCCAAAGCGGGCCCTACAATCCTCTACGCTGCCGGCGACGCCGGGGTCTTCAAAAGCGGCCTCGCAGGCCCTTCCTGGCAAAATCTGACCGCCAATCTCCCGAACGTGCGGATAACCGCTCTTGTCTACCACGAGAAGAGCCGGACTCTATTCGCTGCCACGTACGGGCGTGGTATCTGGAAGCTGAAAATCCCATAGGCCCGGGGCTTGGTTGTTGTAGCGGCAGTCCTGGATGGAGACCACCGGGGCTCTCCCGCATTGCGCAGAGCCTCGGCGTTCGCCCTGGCGCAAAGCCGCCGGCCGTGCGGATAGCCCAGGGCACCGGAACGGTCCGCCGCTCCTACGGGCCGCTCCGGGGATCGCTCGAAAGCGATCGGCCGGGAGCTACGGCACGACGGCCGCCTCCCGGCGTGTTCAGTTGTCAAAGATCCGCTTCTCTCCTCCCCGCTGATCTCCCGGTCGCCGACTCTTCCGGAGGATGACTCTTCTTACGTTGGTGGGGGGCCAGGCGTCCAAGCAGAGGAGGGAGGAACGCCGGCGGGGCCGCCGGTCTCCAACGCCGGCGCGCCGGTGGCGACGGTCCTCCGGCCGGCAATGGCAAACGACGGGCCGGCGACGGCGAGACCGTAGCTGACAGCGGCCGGAACCTGACAGGTGGCGGCCGGTGGTTGGCGGGCGTCGGCTGGTCGCTGGCCGGTGCCGGTCCGTCAGTGGGCGGTGCCGGCGAGACGCCGGTGGACGCCGGCCGGTCGTTGACCGCTGCCGGCCGGATAGGTTTCGACGAGGAGGATTGGACGCTGGAGACCCGCTCTCCGTATACCCGTCTTGAAGTGGATAACGCCGCCCAGGGAAGCTCCTCGCCACCAGGCGGTCGCGGGAGTAGGGGTGGAGCGCAAGAGATAGCCCAGGTGATCACAGGAAGCCCCACGCCCCAACTCGCGGTTGCCCGCGCCGTCGGCTTCGCCGGTCTCGAACAGGCCGCTATGCTATTCTAGCTTGCAAGACAAGGCAGTGCGGCGCACTGCAGGAGACCTATGTCTGATCAACTCACGATCCGTCTGCCCGAGGAATTGAGCCAAGCGCTCGAAGCTGCATCGCTCCGTCTACGGCGAAAGCGGTCGGACATCGTCCGCTTGGCCCTCTACCGTTTTTTGGACCTTGGCCCAGAAGACGACATGGCACCTTCAACCCGTGTCCGACACCTGATGGGTGCTCTGGATACAGGTGTGCCGGACCTGGCCGAGAACCATCGCGCATACATCTTGGAATCCCTCAAGCATGGCGGGTGAGTTGCTGCTCGATACAGGAGCTCTGGTCTCCCTCCTCGATCGTAGCCAGGGCGATCACCGCCGGTTTACAGAGTTCTTTTCCGGCTGGCAGGGAGCGGTGGTCAGCACCGAGGCGGTCCTGACGGAGGCCACCCACCTGCTGGGTCGTGCCCCGAATGGCCGTGAACTGTGCCTGGAATTTTTTCTTGCCGGGGGCGCCACTCTGGTTCCCTCTAGCCTGACCACGCTCCGACGTTGTCGTGTGCTGATGGAGAAGTACACCGATCTACCGATGGATTATGCTGATGCGACGCTCGTCGTGCTGGCGGAGGAGCTCGGAACGGATCTCGTCTTCACCACGGATCGCCGGGACTTCCAGGTCTACAGGTTCGGAAGAGACCGGCCTTTCCGGATTCTCCCTTCCGTCGCCTGATCGAATTGCTGAAGGGCCGGGTTCTTAGAAGAAAGAAGGAGTTAGTGGCCGGCGGGACGCCGGCGGTCCCAGGGGGGCTCAGCACAAAAACATTGGTAACCCCATCACTCCCACGATGTTGGGCCGGTATCGCTCGCGGTCGTAGAACCTCTCGACGTCCACCTGCTTCTTGCCTTCGCCCACGATCTCCAGGGGCTGGGTGGTGTAGCGGCCGTCCTGGATGGAGATCAGGCGGCCGGTCTTGCCGGCGAGGATGAGGTCGGCGGCCAGGGCGGCGAAGTTCCTGGCTACCAGGCGGTCGAGGGAGTCGGGGGCGCCGGAGCGCATCAGGTAGCCCAGGCGCTGGTAGATGACGCGGTCCTGGGTGTTCTTCTGCAGCTCTTCGCGCAGGAATCTCCCCACGCCCCCCAGCTCGCGGTTGCCCACGGCGTCGGCCTCGCCGGTCTCGAAGGGCTTGCCGCCTGCGGGGAAGGCGCCTTCGGAGACGGTTGCCACGGCGTAGTTGCTGGGATTGTTGCGCTTGTCCTCCGCCAGCATCTCCACCACCCGCTGGGCGTCGAAGGGGACCTCGGCGATGAGCGCCCGGTCGGTTCCCGCGAGGTAGGAGGAGAGCAGGCAGGTCTCCCCCGAGTAGCGGCCGAAGAGCTCCACCACCAGGAAGCGCTCGTGCGAGCCCGCCACCGTCCGCAGGTCGTTGATGAAGGTGACCGACCTCGTGATGGCCGTCGAGAAGCCGATGCAGTAGTCGGTGCCGAAGACGTCGTTGTCCATGGTCTTCGGCAGGCCGATCACCTTCACCCCCTCCAGGTGGAGACGCCGCGCAAAGGAGAGGGTGCCGTCGCCACCGATGGCCACCAGGGTGTCGAGGTGAAGATAGCGGAGGACCTCCAGAGCGGCGTCGGTGAGGTCGAACCGGCCGTCGGGGAGGATCTTGTTCTGCCGGTCCCGGAGATGCTCGGGGACGATGTCCGGCTTGGTGAGGGCGGGGTTAATGCGCGAGCTGTGGAGGATGGTGCCGCCGCTGCGGTCGATGGTGCGGGTGTTGGCCCGGGTCAGGGGGACGAGCCAGCTCGAATTGTCTTCAGCGTGGTAGGGCTTGACGTGGAGCAGGGCCCCCCAGCCCCGGCGCAGCCCCAGCACCTCGTAGCCCTCGTCCTCCATCCGCCAGACGAACTGCTGGATGGCCGCGTTCAGGCCCGGCACGTCGCCGCCGCCGGTGAGGATTCCCACCCGTTTCGCCATGGGTCTCAGTCCCTTGCCGTTTCTTCAGGCAAGTCCTCGAGCGGAACCGTTTTACCCTGCCGGTAATCCTCACGGGCCTCCGCGATGGAATCGAGGTATTCCGGCGAGGCGAGGGCTTGAAGATCCTCGATGAGGTCCTCCAGGGTCGCCCGAACAGTGTCTTGGATCATCTGCTTTCCCCTACAGCCCGCCCACCGCCGCCATGCGGTCGATCAGATCGACCACGCGGTTGGAGTAGCCCCACTCGTTGTCGTACCAGGCGACCACCTTGACGTAGCCGTCGCCGTCGGCGTGGGTGGAGAGGGCGTCGAAGATGGAGGAGTGGGGGTTGCCGATGATGTCGGTCGAGACCAGGGCCACCTCGCTGTACTCCACGATCTCCTTGAGGCTGCCGCTCGCGGACGCCTGCTTGACGGCGGCGTTGACCTCGTCCCGGTTCGGCTTGCCTTTCACCCGCGCCACCAGGTCGACGATCGAGCCGTCCGGCACCGGCACGCGCATGGCCATGCCGTCCAGCTTGCCTTTCAGCTCGGGCAGCACCTTGCCCACCGCCCGGGCGGCGCCCGTGGTCGTGGGGATGATGTTCTGGGCCGCCGCGCGGCTCCTTCGGAAGTCCTTGTGGGGGACGTCCGCCAGGCGCTGGTCGTTGGTGTAGGCGTGGACCGTCGTGATGAAACCCTCCTCGATGCCGAAACGCTCGTGGAGGATCTTGGCGATGGGCGCCAGGCAGTTCGTCGTGCAGGAGGCGTTCGAGACCAGCCTGTGCTCGGGTTTCAGGGTGTCGTCGTTGACCCCGACGACGATCGTGGCGTCGATCTCGTCGCTGGCCGGCACGGTGAGGATCACCTTCTTGGCGCCCCCCTGGAGGTGCTTCTGAAGCTGCTCCTTCTTGGTGAAGACGCCGGTGGACTCGATGACGATGTCCACTCCCAGCTCGCCCCAGGGGATCTTCGCCGGATCGCGCTCGGCCGTCATGGCGATCTTCTGGCCGTCGACGTACATGAAGTCGTCGTCGGCGGTGACCTCCTTGGGAAAGACCCGCATTACCGAGTCGTACTTCAGGAGATAGACGAGCTGCTGGTTTTCGAACAGGTCGTTGATCGCCACCACCTGGATCTCATCGCGTTCACGGTTGGAAAGGATGCGGAAGACGCTGCGGCCGATGCGGCCAAAGCCGTTGATGCCAATCCTGGTGACGCTCATGCTGCGGCCTCCTTCCGGGAGCGATCGATCTCCTCGAAGCGGCGGAGCAGGTCCACGACGCGATGGGCGTAGCCCCAGCCGTTGTCGAACCAGGTCAGGGTCTTGGACAGATCGCCGCCGAGCACCATGGTGGCGAGGCTGTCGTAGGTGCCCGAGGCCTCGGAGAGCAGGATGTCGGAGGAGACGATGGGCTCCGTCTCGTAAGCCAGGATCCCCTTCCAGCGCGCGCTGCCGGCGGCGGTGCGCACCACCTCGTTGACCGACTCGACGGTCACCGGCCGCTCGTGCCAGCAGACCAGGTCGACCACCGAGCCGTTGGGCACCGGCACGTTCATCGCGAGGCCGGAGAGCCTGCCCTTGAGATGGGGCAGCAGGCCCATGATCACCTCGGCGGCGTTGGTCTCCTGGGGGATGATGTTCTCCGCTGCCGCCCGGCCCCGGCGGGGGTCCGCGTCCGGCACGTCGGCCAGCCGCTGCTGGTTGGTGTAGGCGTGGACGGTGGTGAGGAAGGCGCGCGTGATGCCGAAGGCGTCGTCGAGGATCTCCAGCACCGGCGCCGCGGCGTGGGCGGTGCACGAGCCGTTGGAGACGATGCGGTGCTCCGGCCGGAGCTGGTCGTCGTTGACCCCCATGACCACCGTGATGTCCGGTGGCTCGGCCGGCGGCGAGCAGAGGATGACGCGCCTGGCCCCGGCCTCCAGGTGCCGCTCGATCTCCTTGCGGGTGCGGTACTTCGAGGTCGCCTCGATGACGGTGTCGACCCCCAGCTCGCCCCAGGGCGGCGTCGCCTCGCTACCCTTCGCCTCGGTCAGCATCTTCACCTGGCGGCCCGCGACGTAGAGGTGGCCGTCGCGCACGCTCACCTCGTCGGGGAACCGGCCCAGGATCGTGTCGAAGCGGAGGAGGTAGGCCAGGGCGGCCTGATTGGCCACGTCGCTGATCGCCTCGATCCGCAGGTCGTCGCTCTTGTAGAGGATGCGGAAAATGTTCCGGCCGATCCTCCCCAGCCCCATCAGCCCGATACGGGTGGGCATTGTTCACTCTCCCTTCAGACCCTCTCTCTGGCGGGGAGCCGCCTGGGGCTCTCCGGAGGGTCCGTATCGAACCCTAACATGTTCCATGCCATGAGGGCCCTTGCCGGTCCCGTAGAAACTGAGTCTCAGAGGGCCCCCGCCCGAGGGCCCTCACCCCTGTCCCCTCTCCCGCCCCCTCCCAACCCCCCTCACCGGGAGAGGGGAACCCGGTTGGAGCGGTTTTGCCTTCTCCCTCTTCTCCCGGTGAGGGGGGTTGGGAGGGGGCGGGAGAAGAGGGCCGGGGTGATGAGGGTCTTGGGTGGGGGTGTTCTGAGGCAAAGTTAGCGCCACCCTCGGCAAGCACCCGTTATCCCAAGCCGTCACCCCGGCATTGACACGGTTGTAATGCCCTCCCTAGAATCGGCGCATCTTGACAGGGTTCAGGCTGTCACCCTGGGGAGGGGAGGCTCCGCTGCGATCACTCTCGTTCGACCGCTTCCCGTTGAGGCTCGCGCTACTGGCGATCGCTCTCGCACTGGCGGGGTGCAGCGGCTCCCCGCAGCCCCGCCCCGCTCCGCCTCCCCTGGGGACCACTGCCGCGGCGTCGGCGCTCAAGAAGGTCGTACCGCAGGAGAGCTGGCGCGACGCCGTCCTCTATTTCGTCATCGTCGACCGCTTCGCCGATGGCGATGCCAACAACGATCAGAACGTCGACCGCAACGCCAAGGGGACGTTCCACGGCGGCGACTTCGCGGGCCTGCGCCAGCAGCTCGACGAGCTCGCGGACCTGGGTGTGACGGCGATCTGGATTACCCCGGTGGTGAAGCAGATCGACGGCTTCGTCACCGGCGCCGGCTTCCCGGACTGGGGCTACCACGGCTACTGGGCGGACGACTTCTACCGCCTCGACCCCCGCTTCGGCACCGAGGCGGAGCTCAAGGCGCTGGTGGACGACGCCCACGCCCGCGGCATCAAGGTGCTCCTCGACGTGGTCTACAACCACGCCGGCTACGACTCCAACCTGCTCAAAGATCTCAAGACCCGGGGCTGGTTCCGCACCGAATCGCAGGGGACCTGCGGCAAGGACGACCTGACGCTCTGCGTCTCCGGCCTGCCCGACTTCAAGACCGAGCTGCCGGAGGTGGACGACTATCTGATGACCGCCCATCTCGGCCTCGCCCGCCGGGTGGGGGTCGACGGCTTCCGGCTGGACACGGTCAAGCACGTCGATCACCCCTTCTGGCAGGAGCACCGGCGGCGGACCCGCGAGCAACTGGGGAGGGACTTCTTCCTGATCGGCGAGGTCTGGGGCGGCGACGCCCAGTCCCTCGATCCGTGGTTCTCCGGCGACGAGATGGACGCCGGATTCGATTTTTCGTTCCAGGGCAACGTCCTCGGCTGGGTGCAGGGGCGCGGGCGGACGATCGCCTTCGACCGATATCTGAAGTCGCGCGAGAAGGTGCGCGCCGGTCACCTCCTCTCCCCCTATCTCTCCTCTCACGACGTGCAGGGAGCCCTCTCGCTGCTGGGCGGCGACAAGGACCTGTTCCGCCTGGCGGCGCTGCTCGAGCTGACCGCGGGTGGCATGCCAATGATCTACTACGGCGAAGAGGTCGGGCGGCCAGGGGGCGACTGGCCGGACAATCGCAGCGACATGCCCTGGGGGGAGCGCAGGATCCTCCCCGGAGCGGGCAAGCCGCGGGACGAGGCGCTGCGGGCGGACTACAAGAAGCTGATCGCCATCCGCCGCGCCCATCCCGCCTTTGCGCGGGGGACGCACACAGGGATCTCCACGGACGGCGACCTGCTGGTCTTCCTCCAGAGCGAGGAGGGGAGCGATCCCCGCCGGGACGCCGTGGTGGTGGCGATCAATCGTGGCACGGCACCGGCGACGGCGAGCTTCGACGCTCCCGCCGCCTGGGGGGACCTGCCCGTGCGCGACGTCTGGCGAGGCGAAGCCGTCTCCCGGACCGGCGCGCGGATCGAGGCCGCCGTCGCGCCGCACAGCGCCAGGATCTTCGCCGTGGATCCGTATCATTGAAGACTGCCACTAGGAAAAAAGCCCGCGCGGCAGAAACCAGAAGCAAGGACGAAAGGGACAACAAGGACTCCAAGGACATGAAGACATGCATGAAGACATAAAGGATGACACCAGGTCCGGTATTTCTCTTGTCCCTGCTGTCCTTGGTGTCCTTGCTGTCGTTGGCCGTCCGGGTCATTCACAGTACGCGCAGGAGAGATCTCTATGGCAGAGGTAACGCTCAAGGGGATCAAGAAGGCTTATGGGCCGGTCACGGTGATCCCGCACTTCGACCTCGATATCCAGGACCACGAGTTCATGGTGCTGGTGGGCCCCTCCGGCTGCGGCAAGTCCACGGCGCTGCGCATGATCGCCGGCCTGGAGGAGATCACGGGCGGCACCATCGAGATCGGCGGCCGGGTGGTCAACGACGTGCCGCCCAAGGACCGCGACATCGCCATGGTGTTTCAGAGCTACGCCCTCTATCCGCACATGACGGTGCGGGAGAACATGGAGTTCGGCCTCAAGATCCGCAAGACCCCGCGCGAAGAGATGAACCGACGGGTGAACGAGGCGGCGCAGATCCTGGGCATCACCGAGTTCCTGGATCGCAAGCCCAAGCAGCTCTCCGGCGGCCAGCGCCAGCGCGTGGCGCTCGGACGCGCCATCGTGCGCAAGCCCGCCGTGTTCCTCTTCGACGAGCCGCTGTCGAACCTCGACGCCAAGCTGCGCGTGCAGACCCGGGCCGAGATCTCGAAGCTGCAGAAGACGCTCAAGACCACCACCGTCTACGTCACCCACGACCAGATCGAAGCCATGACCATGGGCGACCGCATCGCGGTGATGAAGACCGGCGAGCTGCAGCAGGTGGGCTCGCCGCTGGAGGTCTACGACCGGCCCTCCAACCTGTTCGTCGCCGGCTTCATCGGCACGCCGCCGATGAATTTCATCCCGGCTACGGTGACGACCGGCGGCGATGCCGTGGCGGCCTCGGGGTTCACGCTGCCGGTTCCCGCGGCGTCCCGCGCCGCCACGGCCCAGCGCACGGGCCAGAAGGTGGTGCTCGGAATCCGGCCGGAGAACATCCGCGAGGCGCCGCGCGACCCGGGCGACGCGGCGGTGCCGATCACCGTCAAGGTGGAATTCGTCGAGCCCCTGGGACATGAGGTGATCGTGCACGGCCGGGTGGGGGACGACCTGCTGGTGGCCAAGGTGGAGCCGCACCGGGCGCCAAAGATGGGCGAGGAGGTGCGGCTGGTGATCGAGGTGGAGGCGAGCCATCTGTTCGACACCGCCACGGAGAAGCGGCTCGGGGACAACTGACTGACAGGAGATTTCTGCATGAGATCCAATTTCGCTCGCAACATCCTCGACGCGCTCGGCGCGCTCGCGCTGCTCCTCGGCTTCCCCGTCCTCGCCGCCGCCCAGGCGAAGGAGATCGTGATCTGGCACGGCTACCGCGGCGGTGAGAAGGCGGCGTTCGAACAGGTCATCGAAGATTTCAACAAGGCCAACGCCGGCAAGGTCCACGCCTCGTCGCTCGCCGTGCCCTACGACGCTTTCGCCGACAAGATCTCGGCGGCGGTGCCGCGCGGCAAGGGGCCGGACGTCTTCATCTTCGCCCAGGACCGCCTGGGAGGCTGGGTCGCGGCCGGCAACACCGTGGAGCCGCTCGACTTCTTCCTCGACGCGTCGACCAAGGGCCGCTATCTCAAGGCCACTCTGGACGCCATGACCTACCAGGGGACCACCTACGGGCTACCCCTCAACTTCAAGGTCGTCACCCTGATCTACAACAAGAAGCTGGTGCCGGTGCCGCCCAAGACCACGGCCGAGCTCGAGGCCACGGCGAAGAAGCTCACCAACGCCGGCGCCGGCAAGTTCGGCCTCGCCTACTGGTACTCCGACTTCTACTATCACGCGGCGCTGATGAACGGCTTCGGCGGCGGCGTCTTCGGCCCCAACCGTAAGCCGGCCGTCAACTCGCCCCAGAACGTGGCCTCGCTCGACTACCTGCTGAAGTGGCTGGGGATGGGCTTCCTGCCGGCCGAGCCGTCGACGGCGCTCATCACCTCGCTGTTCAACGAGGGCAAGGCGGGCATGGTGTTCTCCGGCCCGTGGTTCCTGGGCGAGATCGCCAAAGGGGTCGACTACGGCCTGGCGCCGCTGCCCACGATCTCAGAAAACGGCAACAAGCCGATGCGGCCGTGGATCACCGTCGAAGGGGTCTACGTCGCCGCGCCGTCGAAGAACAAGGACGCGGCCTTCGCCTTCCTCAAGTACGTGACCGACCTGCCGGCGGCCAGGGTCCTGGCCCTCCAGGGGCGGCAGACGCCGGCCAACAAGGGGATCTACGCCGATCCGCAGGTGGCCTCCGACCCGATCCTCAAGGCCTTCCGCCAGCAGGTGGACGTGGCCGTGCCCATGCCCAACCTGCCGGAGATGTCCATGGTCTGGACGCCGGTGACCACGGCCATGAACGTCATCACCAAGAAGGCGGCGACGCCCAAGGCCGCCATGGACCAGGCTCAGAAGGAAGTGATCGAACGGATCGCCACCCTCTTGAAGAAATAGCGCCATGGCCTCCCACCGCCGCCGTTTCGTGATCGGTCTCGCCGTCGCCGCCCTCCTGGCGGCGTACGCCGGGGCCGCGCTGCTGCACGGAGCGCAGAAGGCGGAGCGCCGCGCGCGGGCGGCGCGCCAGGCGGTCGTCACCCTCTCCGCCCTCACCGACCTGGTGGACCGGGCCGGGGGTGCGACGGCGGCGGTCCCGGCAACTCCAAGCGAAGGCGGCATGGGGCTCGGCGCCGAGATCGCTGCCGCCGAGCAGGGGCAGGCGAAGCCCGCCGGCGATGCGGGAGATGCCGTCCGGCGCGCGGTCGCCCGCTTCGCGGCCAGCCATCCGGAGATCAAGGCTATCCGCGTCGTCGACTTCGAGGGGATCCAACTCACCGCCTCCACCGCCGCCGCGGACACCGGCGACAAGGCCGCTCCCCGGCGGCTTGAGCGCGAGGAGAAGGACCTCTACGACCTCGGGCAGAAGCTGCGGGCGGCCGTCCAGGGCAACCGCGAAGGCGCCGAGGGCGCGGCCCGCCAGCCGGAGATCTCGATCGCGCAGCAGCCGAACGGCACCTGGTCCCTGGCCGCGCCGGTGGAGCGCGGCGGCGAGGTGGTGGGCATGGTCCAGATGGACACCGCCGTGAAGGAGGAACCGGTGGCCTTCGGCTGGCTCCCCTTCCTCGCCGCCTGGCTGGCGCCGGTCGTGGGCTTTCTCCTCCTCTCGCTGGCCGTGGGCGAGCGCCGCTGGCTGCTCGCCGCGGTGGCGGCGCTGGCGCTGCTGGTAGATCTCTGGGCCTACGGTCAGTACTCCGTCAAAGTCCTCGCGGGGGAGCGGCGGGCTTCGGCCAAAACCGTGGCCGCGCACATCTCCGACGAGACGGCGACATTCCAGACCACCCAGACCACCCCGGCGCCCGATCCCTCGCGCTGGGACGTGGACGAGCTCCGCCAGCCGCTGGCGAGAAACCCGCAGACCCGGAACGCGGCCGACGCCCGGCGCGTCACCCGCGCCCTGGCGGCGCTCGGCGTCCTGGGAGTGGCCCTGCTGGCCTTCGTGGGATTCGGCTTCGCGTATCGCACGGGCCAGGCCCTGGTGGAGTACCGGGTGGCCTACGCCTATGCGCTGCCGGCGATGATCGGCATGCTGGTGCTGGTGTTTTTTCCGTTCTTCTACGGCCTCGCCCTGTCGTTCACCAATTCGAACCTCTTCAACACCGCCAAGCCGATCACCGAGACCTGGGTCGGCGTGCAGAACTACACTGACATCCTGAGCGATTTTGCGATCACCAAGCGGACGGCGGAAGGGCGGGTCTGGAACTACTCGAATTTCTACTACACTCTGATCTTCACCATCGTCTGGACCGTGTCGAACGTCGCCATCGGCGTCAGCCTGGGATTGATCCTCGCCCTGATCCTCAATTTGAAAGGTTTTGCCCTGCGGCCGCTCTACCGCGTGCTGCTGATCCTGCCGTGGGCGACGCCGAACTACATCACGTCGCTGATCTTCAAGGGCATGTTCCACCAGCAATTCGGCATCATCAACCAGATCATCCAGCTTTTCGGCGGCCACCCGGTGGCGTGGTTCGACAAGACCCTCACCTCGTTCCTGGTGATGCTGACCACCAACGGCTGGCTCTCGTTCCCGTTCATGATGGTCATCTCGCTGGGCGCCCTGCAGTCGATCCCCTCTGACCTCTACGAGGCGGCGCGGGTGGACGGCGCCTCGCGCTGGCAACAGTTCACCTCCATCACTCTGCCGTCGCTGCGCCCGGCGCTGGTGCCGGCGATCATCCTGTCGGTGATCTGGACCTTCAACCAGTTCAACGTCGCCTACCTGGTCTCGGCGGGCCAGCCGGGCGGGTCCACCGAGATCCTCATCACGCAGTCGTACAAGATCGCGTTCGAGCAGTACCGGTACGGCTACGCCGCCGCCTACTCGGCGATCATCTTCCTCATCCTGTTCGCCTATGGCACCTGGCAGAACCGGGTGACGGGAGCCACGGAGGCCCTCGGATGAGCTCGAATCGCAGTCGCAGAGGGGACGAGCCGGTCCACTGGCCGCTTCACCTGTTCGTGATCTTCATATTGATCCTTACGATCTATCCGATCCTCTGGGTCCTGGCGATCGCTTTCTCCGGCAGCCAGAGCCTTGCGATCGCCGATCTGCCGGCCCATGCCACGGCGCTCGACCGGTTGCGCGCCATCGCCCCGTGGCCCAAGCACTTCTCGGCCGAGAACTTCCGCTCGGTCTTTGCGGACCAGCCGTTCGCCCGCTGGCTGCTCAACAGCGTCGTCGTGGCGGCCATGACCACCCTTCTGGGAGTGTTCCTCGCCTGTACATCGGCCTACGCCTTCTCCCGCTTCCGCTTTCCCGCGCGGCGGGCGGGGCTGATGGCCTTCCTGGTGTCGCAGATGTTCCCGGGCACGCTGATGCTCATCCCGCTCTACATCATCATCGTCAAGTGGCTGGGCCTCGGCTCGACGTTCACCGGCCTGGTGCTGATCTACACGGTGACGGCGATCCCGTTCTGCGTCTGGATGATGAAGGGATATTTCGACACCATTCCCAAGGAGCTCGAGGAGTCGGCGTTGATCGACGGCGCCTCGCAGGCCACGATCTTCTTCCGCATCGTCCTGCCGCTGGCCAAGCCGGCGGTGGCGGTCACCGCCCTGTTTTCCTTCATGACGGCCTGGAACGAGTTCATCCAGGCCGCCACCCTGATGGACCGGGTGGACAAGTACACCGTACCGGTGGGCCTGCGCTTCTTCGTCGGCGGCTTTACGCAGCAGTGGGGATATTTCGCGGCGGGCTCCATCGTCGCCGCCATCCCCGTCATGGCGCTTTTCCTGTTCCTGCAAAAGTATCTCGTTTCCGGTCTGACGGCCGGCGCAGTCAAGGGCTGAAAGCCCAACCACAAGGAGGTTGATCTCATGAGCAAGAAATTCTGGACAACGGGAGCGATCGCGGCGACGGTCGCGGCCGGCGTGCTGCTCGCCGGTGCGGCGCTCGCGCAGAGCGGCGTATCGTTCAAGGACCCCGTCGGCGACGACAACGGGCCGGGCAACTACACGTATCCGACCGACGGCGTCTACAAGCGCGGCTCGTTCGACCTGACGGGCTTCGACGTCAAGGTCAGCGGCAAGAAGGTGGAATTCGACGTCACCTTCAACGTGACGCTGGAGGACCCGTGGCGCATGGGCACCGGGTTCTCCGTGCAGCAGGTGTTCATCTTCATCAAGACCGGCGACGGCGGCTTCAAGGACAGCCCGCCGGGACTCAACCTCGGCTTCGCGGAGGGCAATGAGTGGAACAAGCTGGTGGTCCTCTCGCCGCAGGCCCCCGGCCGGGTGAAGACCGAGGTCGAAGCGAAAGTGGCGCCGGGCGAGCAGTCGGCGGTCATCATTCCGACCCGCGTCAAAGGCGCCGGCCGGACGATCAGCGCCACCGTCGACCTCGACCAGCTCGGCGCGGGCGACCCGTCCACCTGGGGTTACCAGGTGGCGATCCAGTCCAACGAGGGCTTCCCCGAGGGCAAGGACCTCATGACCCGCAAGGTCAACGAGTACGAGGGGCAGCACCGCTTCGGCGGCGGCACCGACTCCGATTGCGACCCGCACGTCATGGACATCCTGGCGGGCAACGGCAACGGCACCCCTGACGAGGCCGAGCTCCAGCATCAGTGGCTGAAGTACGAGTGCAACCCGGACGGCACCCGCAAATCGGGCGGCGCCGTGAAGATGGTTTACAAGAAGAAGTAGAGACGAGTCCTCGGGTCGAAGAGAGGAGATTCCCATGAGATTTTCAAGAGGGTTCGCGATCGGCTTGCTGGCCGCGGCGGCAGCGCTGGCCTCCGTGCCGGCGTTCGCCGTGGACGGCCAGACGATGGTCATCACCGGTGAGGATTACACGAAGTGGCTCTGGGGCACCCAGCACACGGACGGCAGCGTCTACAACTTCACCACCATCCCCAATGAGGGCTACGGCGACAACGGCCAGGGCACGGAGATCGACCTCTACCTGTTCTCCAAGCCCAACAAGTACGTCGAGGTCCAGGGCCGCCTGCAGTCGCGGTTCAACCAGAACCAGTGGACGAACTACGGCGGCTTCGGCGGCCGCAATCCGGCTTTCGAGAACAATCCGCAGCCCTGCCTGGGCGGCGACTGCGGCGAATTCGATCCGCGGTCGAACGAATACATCAAGATACGCGGCCTGACGGCCCGCTTCACGCCGGGCTTCAAGTGGCTGGACAGCGCCACCATCGGCTCGACCGACCTCGGCATGTTCGATCCGTTCACCATCGGCAAGATCCGCTACATCGACCGCGACAACGCCAAGGCCATCCTGTTCCAGGGCTCGATCTTCGACCGCAAGCTCGGCTACGACTTCATCCGCGTCTCGCTGCCGCGGCTGTTTGCCGGCCCGAACTTCAACACCGGCGACTACACCGGCCAGGACGGCGCCTATGGCCTGCAGCTCAAGCTCGCCCCGGCACCGATCTTCGACGTGGTGGGCGTCGTCGAGCGCGTCCGCGACCTCGAGATCGATCCCACGGACCGCAACTTCGACAACGGCACCAGCGTCGCCGACCGCTTCAAGAACGACGTCTACGGCGTGCGCTTCGGCATCCATCCGTCGAGCAAGGTCGACGTCCGCGGCCAGTACTACCACTCGTCGGCCGAGTCCGACCCGCGCTTCGGCGTGCCCACCGGCTTCGGCACCTCCGGCTTCTCGCCGACGCCGGCCGGCAAGATCAGCGATCCGGCCTACAAGGCGAACGTCGACCTGAACGATCCGTTCGGCATCGGCCTGTCGTTCAACCTCGAATACTTCAACATCGGCGCCCAATATGAATCGATCCTGTCCGCCCGCCGCGAGTCCGACGTGCTGCTGACCGAGGGCCACGACGGCGCCTGGGTCTTCCCCGGTCCGGACAACTCGGCGTTCGGCGTCTTCCCGGGCAACCCCACCCGCATCGGCTACGGCGGCTTCGAGGGCAACGCCCAGCAGGTGGCCACTCTCAGCGTGGACAACGAGTTCACGGATTTCGACGAGCCCATGGCCGAGACGGTGATCGGCTGGAAGGGCATCACCGTCGTCCCCACCTGGACGGTCGGCAAGTGGGACCTCGCCGCCGAGCTCACCCACATCGACTACAACACCAACTGGCAGGCCTGGGGCTTTCCCAACAAGGCGATCGACAACTCGATCTATCCCAACTTCGAGTCCGACGCCGGCATCGGCTCCTACCGCAACGCCTACGCGCCGTTCCAGGACAAGAAGACCGACCTCTACGTGCTCAGGGGCAAGACCGTGATCGACGCCGGCAAGGGGGTCGACCTCTTCGGCAAGGTCAAATACATCAAAGAGACCGACAAGCGGATGAACGACGCCCGCTTCCTCCCCTACAAGCCCGGCGACTGTCCGGGCGGCGGTGTCGCCTGCCACAACAGCGTCAACCCCTACAACGGCAACGGCAACTCGACGTCGGCCATCTACGGCAACCCGCCGGTGATCACCGTCAACGGCGTCACCGGCTATCAGTGGAAACCTTTCGACAGCCTGTCCGACGACGACAAGGACATGAACTACAAGATGTTCCAGGTCGGCACCGGCTATCAGCTCACGGGCGACCTCTACACCTCGCTGACCTTCGAGTACTACGACGTCGATTTGAAGGACGGCGACACCGCCTTCCAGGCCTACCAGCTCCACAATATGGCGTCGGGCAAGAGCCAGAAGAACAAGCTCATCCTGGCCGCCAAGTACACCCTCGGCGGGGCCGAGTTCGGCTTGAACTACGAGTACAACTTCGGCACCTTCGATCCCAACTTCGGCGGCGGCTTCGTCACGCAGTTCGCCGACGATCAGATCTCCAAGGACTTCGGGGTGCCGGTGGGCTCGCCCGGATTCCGCGGCCGCTTCGGCGGCTGGAACAGCCTGATCAAACGGGATTTCACCCAGAACCGCCTCAAGGCGTTCATGAAGGTCCGGTTCTAAAGCAGCGGAGGGCGGCAGGGCTTGCTCTGCCGCCCGTCTTCGTTTTTGGAGATGTTATGCGAATCAGCAGTATCCACATCCACCTCCTGGCCGCCTTCGTCGTCGCAGCTCTTTTCGCCGCGCCCGCCGCGGCGAAAAAGCCGATCTTCACGCTCACCGATCCCCGGGGCGACGACCACGGCGACGGCAACTACGTCTACCCGGGCAACCGCCGGCTCGAGCCGGGCGATCTGGACATCCTCTCCTTCGAAGCTTACGACGAGGGCAACGGCACCCGCTTCGAGGTGACTTTCGCCAGGCCGGTCAAGAAGCCGCAGCGGGAGGCCATCGACGAGCTCGGCACCCAGCTCAGCGACGTGGCCCGTTATGGTTTCTACAACCTGAACCTCGACATCTACATCGACACCGATCGCGTGCCGGGCTCGGGCGGCGTCACCATGCTGCCGGGCCGCCAAGCCGAGATCGATCCCGCCACCGCCTGGGAGAAGGCCATCGTCCTCACCCCCCGGCCGAACGAGGCGAAATCGGAGCTCCAGCGGATGCTCATGCGGACCCTGAACGAGGACTCCAGGCGCAACAACGGGCTCAAGGACGAGGAGGTCGAAGCGCTCAAGAAGCAGATCCCGCTGGACATCGAGTCGCGGATCTTCTTCCCCACCCAGGTCCGGGTCCTCGGCCAGAAGATCAGCTTCTTCGTGCCGGCCCTTTTCCTGGGCGGCATCGCCAAATCCACCTGGGCCTATGTCGTCGCCTCCTCCGGCTGCGACCTGCTCCAGACGTACGACCCGAGCCGCTCGCTGCTGAGCCGGAAAGAGGAGCTGAAGTCGCTGATGATCATGCCCGTCTCGCCGGGCAACTGGCAGGACCGCTTCGGTGGCGGCCGCGAGAACGCGGCCAACCAGCCGCCGCTGATCGACGTCATCGTGCCGAAGGGAAAGAAGCAGGAGACGATCTTCTCCGACTTCAGCGGCCGGGAGAAGCGCCCGGTGGTGATCCCGGGCGTGGTGCCGGCGGAGCAGTGACTCCGGGATAGCTCCAACCCGACGAAATCCAGGTCCTGACGTGTCGCCGACGTGTCATCGACACGTCAGCGGCCGCCTTTCTTCACGCCGCTCCCTGGGAGCCGCCTGTGGCACAGGCCTTGCGCTAGCGGTCTTCTCGACGACTCACAAGGAGACCGAAAATGAGCGATGAGCAGAAGGACGCGACGCGGCAGGATGACTTGGCGACTCTGGTGGCTTATGCGCGGCAGAACCCCAAGGTGGCGGGCGCCCTGCTCGCCGATCTCGAAGGGCTGATTCACGATCAAAACCTTTCGATCGACACCACGAGCGCCGCCTATCAGGAATTGGTGCTGCGGTTGCATCACGCGCGGGTCGTCCTCGACCGCAACCTGGACGACTTCCAGAACCGCGCCGCCGCGGGTCTCCTCGGGGCCGCCGGCGGGCACGCCGCCTATCTCGCCACCGCGCGGCCGGAAGACCTGAGCGCTCCCTATCTGACCGCGGCGCAACCGCAGGATCTCAACGCGGCGTACCTGGCGGCGGCCCATCCCCAGGACCTCAGCGCCGCCTACCTCAACGCCGCCCGTCCCCAGGACCTCAATGCCGCTTATCTCAACGCCGCTCATCCCCAGGACCTCAGCGCGGCATATCTGACGGGCGCCCGGCCTCAGGACCTGAACGCCGCGTATCTCACCGCGGCGCGGCCCGAGGACCTCAACGCCGCCTATCTCAACGCGGCGAGCCCGCGCGACCTCCCGGACGGCGAGAGCCGCTAGGCGGACGGGGCCAAGGCCATGAGCAGACCCATTCGCGAAGCCGTGGTCACCGGCGCTTCCGGCTTCATTGGCAGCCACCTCGTCGAGCTGCTGGTGAGGCAGGGGGTGCGGGTGCGGGCCCTGGCCCGCTCCAACTCGGAGCACCGGCTGGGCAACCTCGATCTCCTGTCGCCGGAGGTCCGGCGACAGGTCGACGTCCAGCTCGTCGACGTCCTCGATCCCCAGGACCTGCGGGCGGCCCTGGGCGCGGCGGACACCGTCTTTCACCTGGCGGCCCAGATCAACGTCCCCTACTCCATGCGCGCCCCCGCTCTCTTCCTCCAGACCAACGGCCTGGGCACCCAGAACGTGCTGCAGGCCGCCTTGGACCTCGGCGTCGAGCGGGTGGTCGTCATCTCCAGCAGCGAGGTCTATGGCGGCACCGGCGACCGGCCGCTGCGGGAGGAGGACCCCCTCTGCGCCCGCTCCCCCTATGCGGCTTCGAAGATCGCCGCCGAGAAGATGGCGCAGGCCTACTTCCACACCTTCGGCCTGGGCGCCGTGGTGGTGCGGCCCTTCAACACGTTCGGGCCGCGCCAGTCGCTGCGCGCCGTGATCCCCTGGGTGGTGAAGCAGGCGCTGGCCGGCGACGAGATCGAGCTCGGCAATCTCAAGCCGGTGCGCGACTTCGTCTTCGTCGCCGACACCGCGGCGGGGATGCTCGCCGCCGGCACGGTCGAGGGGATCGAGGGCGAGACCCTCCACCTCGCGACCGGTGTGGGCCTCGACGTCGAGGCCATCGTCCGCGCCGTGGGCCGGCTCGTCGGCCGGCCGCTGCGCATCCGGATGCGCGAGGAGCGGGCGCGCCATCCGCGGGCCGAGGTCTGGAAGCTGGTGGGCGACGCCGCCAAGGCGCAGGCGCTCCTGGGCTGGGCGCCGGCGGTGAGCTTCGAGGAGGGGCTGGAGCGGGTGGTGCAGTCCATGCGGGCCCTGGCGCCGCAGACCCCGCGGACCCCGCAGACCCCGCAGACACTGGCGGTGGCCTCATGAGCACCTCCCGCGGCGAGCTCCCGCGCGCCCTCATCCTCGCCGGCGGGCGCGGCCTGCGCCTCCAGCCGTTCACCTTCTCGATCCCCAAGCCGCTGATCCCGCTCGGGGAGAGGGCGATGCTGGAGATCCTCGTCCGGCAACTGCTCGCCGCCGGCGTGCCGCGGATCTTCGTCGCCCTGAACTACCTGGCGCGGCTCATCCGGGTCTACCTGCGCAACCTCGAGGAGCAGGAGGGGATCCACTGCGCCTGCCTGCAGGAGGACGAGCCGCTGGGCACGGCCGGAGCCATGGGGCTGCTCCCCGCCGAGGCCGAGACCACGATCGTCTGCAACGCCGACGTGCTCACCGACCTGCGCTGGGCGGACCTGCTCGCCTGCCACCGCCGCGAGGAGGCCGACCTGACGATCGCCGGCGTGCGCCACGTGCAGACCCTTCCCTACGGCTCGCTGCAGACGGACGAGCAGACGGGCTTCCAGGGGTGGTCGGAGCGCCAGACGCTCTGCCGGCTGGTAAGCGCCGGCATCTACGTGGCCGGCCCCCGCGCGGTCGGCGCGGTGGTGCCCGGCGAGCGGATCGACATGCCGGAGCTGGCGCGCCGGGTGCGGGAGGGCGGGGGGCGGGTGGCGGTCTTCGAGCACGCCGGGACCTGGTTCGACGTCGGCGACTGGCCGCAGTACGAGCGCGCCGCCGCGGCCTTCGCCAGCAATCCAGGGCTCTTCGTGGAACCCTTCGTCGGGGTGCGACCATGAGCCGTCCGGCGCGCCGGCGGCGCCTGCTTCTGCTCTCGGAGCCCTACCCGCCGCGCCACCCGGGCGGCGCCGGCAACTATACGCGCACGCTCGCCCGCGGCCTCGCGGCCCGTGGCCACGAGGTCCACGTCGTGGCGTCGGATCCGGCTCTGGAGGAGGCGTCGCGGGACGGCCGGGTGCGGGTCCACCGGCGGCGGCTCGTCGAGCGGGGGTGGAACGCCGGGGCCTTCGAGGAGCGGCGGCGCCAGGTGCTCCCCTTCGTGCGCGAGCTGCACCGGCGGCACGGCTTCGACCTCGTGCACGACGTGGGGGGGTTCCTCTACGCCGACGTGCTGCGCGACTTCCTGGACGAGGCGGGCATCCCCGGCGTCACTCACCTCCTCATTCTCATGGGGCCCTACCTCGCCGCGTCCGGCATGCCGTCGTTCGCCGTCCGGCTCTTCCACGACCTGCAGGCGCTCCAGTGCGGCGTCAGCTCGGCGGTGATCACCACCTCCCGCGCCGAGCAGGACTACTACCGGCGGGCCTTCCTCCCCCTCGCGCCCGACGCCCTCATCCACAACGGCACCGAGACCCGGGAGGTCGATCCGGAGCGGGTGCTGCACTGGCGGCGCCTGATCTCCCCCGACGGCGCCATCGTCCTGTTCATGGGCGGCCGCCTGGGCGACCGGGTCAAGGGGGGAGATCGCGCCTGCGCTCTGGCTGCCGCGCTGTGGCAGCGGGGACTGCCCGTGCGGCTGGTGGGCACGGACCTCCGCGCCTCGGAGACGCCGGCCGCCATCCGCGGCGCCATCCGCAGCCTGGGACGCCTCTCCGAGCCGGATTTCCTCGCCCTCCTCAAGGCGGTCGACGTCGTCCTCTGCCCGTCGCGCTACGAGGCGTTCGGTCTCCTCGCGGTGGAGGCGGCCGCCCAGGGGACGACGGTCCTCGCCTCGGCCGTCGGCGGCCACCTGGACACCATTCCCCGGCTCGGCGGCCACCTCGTCGCCGACGACGCCTGGGAGCGGCCGGGCCCCGATCTGGTCGAGGTCATTGCCGGGCTCGCCAGCCGTTGGGAGCCCCGTCCGGGCCGCGTTCTGCCCGAGGAGCTGACCGCCGAGGGCGCCGTGAACAGGATCGACGCCCTGCATGGCGAGATCCTCGCGAGGGCCTCATGAACGAGCCGCCCCGTATCGCCGTCCTCATCCCCGTCCACGGCGCGCTGCCGTGCCTCGAAGAGTGCCTGCGCAGCCTGACGGAGGTTCGCGACCGGACCCCCTACCGGCTGGTGCTGATCGACGACGGCACGCCGGGCGGCCTCGGCGACCTGCCCGCGCGCTTCCCGGTCGACGTCCTCCTCACCCGTCCCAGTCAAGGGGGCTTCACGGCGGCGGTGAACGAGGGCTTAAGCGCCGTCTTCCCGGAGCACGAGGCCTGCGTGCTCCTCAACTCCGACATGCAGGTGCGGCCCGGCTGGCTCGACGCCCTCGTGGCCCGCTGGCGCTGCGAGAGCCGGGTCGGCCTGGTGGGCGGCATGGAGCTCGACCCGGACGATCCGGACCGCATCGTCTGCGGCGGCAGCCGCCCGCTCTTTGCGCGGGGCGAGCTGACCAGTCTCCTGCGCCTCGATCGCACGGGGAGCCTGCGGGCGGGCGACCTGCAGACGCCGGAGCCGCTCGAATGGGTGAGCTTCGGCATCGCGCTCGTCGCTCGCGACGCCTGGGAAGAGGTGGGCGAGCTCGACCCCCGCTTCCGCAACTACTTCAGCGACACGGACTACGGCTGCCGCGCCAACCTCGCGGGATTCGCCGTCTGGTACGAGCCGGCGAGCCGCGTCCTGCACCGGCGCCACCAGAGCACGCGGCTGATGGAGGGACCGGGGCTGATGCGCCTGCAGGCGGACCGCGAGAGCTACTGCCGCAAGTGGTTCCCGGGCGGGCTGCCCATCGGCCGCGACGAGCGGCGGTGGGCGGTGCGCGGCATGAAGTCCCGCCGTGCCTGGCGGCCGCGGCTGATCCCCCACCTCGGCCGTCTGACGCCTCTCAATGGCCTGGTCCGGCCCCGTCTGCTGGCGGACGCGGCGGTGCGCCGCGACGTGGAGACGGTGCTGGCGGCCGATGGCCGGCTCGACCTCGGTCACGACGAGCTGGAGGCCTACCGGCGGCTCTACACCCGCGGCCTCGCCTTCGTCGACTTCCTGGACGTGCAGCCTCCTGCCGCCAGCTCGCCACCAGCCTTCGGTCTGCCGGTGGAGGTCTTCGCGCCTCACGCCGACGACGCAGCCCTCTCGGTGGGTGGGCTCCTCCTGGCGCGGCGACAGGCGGGGGCCCGCACCCGGGTGCACGTGCTGTTCGGCCGCAGCCGGCATTCGACCGGTCTGCTGGAGGGGCTGGACGTGGCCGGGGCGAGCTTCGTGCGGGCCTTCGAAGAGGCGGCCTGGTGCGCCAGGGCCGGCGCCGCCTTCAGCATCGAGCCGCTGCCGGACCGCCTGGTGAGGCAGCCCGCGGCGCCCATCTTCCTGCGCGGCCCCGAGGAGGTGGAGGAGGAGCTGGTCGGCCCCGTGGTGGCCGCCATGGAGTCCCGGCTCGCCGGCTGCGGCTCCGAGCTCCCCCTGCTGCTCGCGCCCCTGGCGGCGGGGCTGATGGCCGACCACGCCGTCGTCGCCCGCGCCGTGACCGTCCTCCTCGCGCGCGGCTATCCGCCGGACCGCGTGCTGGTCTACGACGACCTTCCCTATGCGACGCAGCCGCGGGCCGTGCGCTCGGGGCTGGAGCTCTACGCCCGGCAGGGCTTGACCCTGCGCCCGCGGCCGGTGGACGTCACCCCCTGGTTCGACGAGAAGACCGAGCTGCTCGGCCTCTACGCCTCGCAGATGGACGACAGCTTCCTCTGCGCCGTGGAGCAGGCAGGCCAGGCGCCGTTCTCCAGCCAGGATACGAGAGGGAGCCGCAGCGAGCGACTGTGGACCGTGGAGGCCGGCCATGACTGAGCCGCTCGTTGACGTCGTCATCGCCTCCTGGCTGGGGGCCGCGGGCTCGGCCGACCAGCTCGAGCTGTGCTGCGAGTCGATCCGCGGCTTCACGGCCGAGCCCCATCGCGTGCTCGTCGAGCGCTCGTTCGACAGCGCCGCCGTCAACCGCAACCGGGCGCTGGCCCGCTCCACGGCGCCGTTCGTCTGCTTCCTCGACGACGACGCCTGGGTGACGCCGGGCTGGTGCACGGGCCTGCTGGAGCTGGTGACGCGGGGCGACCGCGTGGCCATGGCGGGGCCCAAGCTGAAGCTGGAGGATGGGCGCATCTTCTGCTGCGGCATCGAGCACCGCCCGCCGTCGAGCTTCCTCCCCATCGGCTATGGCGACGAGGACGATGGCCGCTTCCGCGCCATCCGCGAGCCGTTCGCCCTCCCCTCGACCTGCCTGCTGGTGCGGCGGGACGCTCTGGAGGCGGCGGGCGGCTTCGACCCCGGCTATGGCAGTTGCCAGTGGGAGGACCTCGACTACTACCTGCGGTTGCGGCGCCTCGGCTTTCGCGGCCTGCTCAACGGCGCCGTCACCGTCTACCACCGCCACCTCTTCCGCTCCTCGACCTACGAGAGCAACAGCGAGCACTTCTTTCGGACCTGGGCGGGGCTCCTCCCGGCCCTGGCGGCGGTGGGTGCCTGATGCCCGCTCTCGCCGAGGTCGACGCGGCAACGCGGCTTCTCGCACGGGTCCGGGCGGGGCGGCCCGGTCAGCCCGGCGACGGCCTGGAGCCGCTGAGCCAGCCGTTCCCGGGGCATCCCGGCGTCTGGCTGTGGACCGGCGAGGAGGGCGGCCCGCTGGTGGTCAAGCACGCCGGGCGGGAAGACCGCGAGGCCCGCGAGATGCTGCGGCGCGAGGCGGGCGCGCTCACCGCCCTGGCGCCCACGGGCGTCGTCCCCGAGCTGCGTCTCACCTTCGCGGACTTCGCGGAGGACGGAGAGCTGGCCGGCTTCGCCGTCCCTTTCATCGCCTCCAGCCCGGCGCTCTCCCTCGGCTCCCCCCTGGCCATCAGCGCCTTTGCCGCGGCCCTCGCCGCCTTCCACGCCCACTCCTGGCGCCTGCCCCACCCTCCCTTCGGCCTCGAGGTGGCCCTGGCGCTCGGCGGGCACACCCTCTGGATCGGCGGCGCCGAGATCCTTTCCGGAATGTGCGACGCCCTCCGCGGCGGCCCGTGCGACGAGGTCGCCCGCCAGGCGCGGGAGGCCTTGGAGCTGCTGGCCACGCTGCGGCCGGCCATGGCCGAGCGCTTCGCTCCGGAGGACATGGTGCTGGCGCACGGCGACGTCGCGGGCGGCAACCTCGTGTTCCACCGCGACGGCCCGGTCCTCTCCTGCCTGCTCATCGACCTCGGCGAGGTCGTGGTGGCGCCGCCGCAATACGACCTCGCCCGCTACGCCGTGGGGGCGAGGCTCTCCGCCGAGGGGGAGGACCTGCTGCTCAGCGTCTACGGCGGCCATTGGCGCCGCCTCACGCGGTCGCCGCTCACGGCGGAGTTCCGCGCCGGCTTCGAGACCCTCAAGCCCTTTGCCGTCTTCGACACGCAGGTCGCGCCCTACGTGATCTACGCCGCCAGCGGCATCCCCGTCGCTCCCTCCGAGGCGGAGGACAGGACGGCGCGCGGCCTCGCGGCGATCCGGAGCGCGCTGGCCGCCGGATAGGACCGTTCACCCTTTCGGAGGAAACCGGAGGAAACCATGGAACCGATCGTCGCCACGCCGTCCGCCCCCGCCGCCGCGCCCCAGGGCGTCCCCGCGCTCGCCGAGTGCCACTTCTACCACTCGATCGACCTGCCGGTGCACGGCTTCCAGCCCGGCCTCTGGGACCTGCGCCACAACGTGGACGCCTACCTCGGGCACGTCCCCGTCGCCGGCTGGCGCGTGCTCGAGGTCGGCACGGCCAACGGCTTCCTCTGTTTCGAGCTGGAAAAGCGGGGCGCCGAGGTGGTGGCCTACGACCTGTCGCCGGAGCACGACTGGGACATCGTGCCTTACGGTGGGCGCGTCGATCCGGAGATCCAGCAGGACCGCCGGCGTCACATCGGCCGCCTCAATAACGCCTGGCGGCTGAGCCATCACCTCTTCGGCTCCCGGGCGCGGCTGGTCCACGGCACGGCCTACACCATCCCCGAGGAGATCGGGCCTGTCGACATCGCCACCTTCGGCAGCATCCTGCTCCACCTGCGCGATCCGTTTCTCGCGCTGCAGAAGGCCGCCGCCCTCACCACGGGGACGATGATCGTGACCGAGCTCGTGCCCGGCTTCTTCGACGCGCGCAGGAACGAGTTCCTGCCGCCCCTGACCAACGATCCGGAAGCGATCCCCGACGCCGTCATTCCGCCGCTGACCTTCCATCCCGATCCCGACCGGAAGAGCCCGTGGGAAACCTGGTGGTATCTCTCGCCGCGGCTGGTCTCGCGCTTCCTGCGCATCCTGGGATTCCCCTCGACCCGGGTCTCCTTCCACACCCAGCGGTACGTGGACCGCGACATCTGGCTCTACACCGTGGTGGGACGGCGAGGCTGAAAGACTGTGGCGCGCGGCAGGGCCCGCACCTGGCGGTGGCGATCCACCCAGTAGCCCCAGATCACCAGGAGCCACAGGGCCTGCGCTCCCCAGGCGACCGCGTTGACGCCGGGCGGCGGCGGGCCGAACAGGTTGACGAAGTAGACGATCAGGAGGAACGCGACCAGCCCCCAGAACCCGAAGGTTCCCCGCCGGTCGCGCGCCGCCGTGAACCGCGCATAGAGCCCCACGCCCACGGCGAAGAGCAGCAGCTCGACCGCCACCGTCGCCGGCAACGAATCCCACAGATCGAGCCCGAGCCGCGCCGGCCCCCCGACCGTCACCGGCATGTCCGGCCGGTGGGTGAGGACGTCCAGCACCCAGTGGCTGAGCACCAGGGCGCCGATCACCACGCCGGCCGTGACGGACGATTTCCGGATCAGCACGTAGGCCGCTCCGAAGACGGCTCCCCAGACGAGCAGCGCCACGAGACTGTGCGAGTAGGGGTAGCTGACGAACGTCAGGGGAGTGACGGCGGTGTCGCCGGGCTGGACCTTGACCACCTCGATCCCCAGGAGGAGTAGGGTCGGCCACAGGAGGTCGGCGAGCTGGCACGCCAGGAACAGCGTGCCGAGAGAGACCGCCGGAGCCGCTCTCTTGGCGCCGAAACCGAGCGCGAAATGACCGATGAACAATCCTCGCTCCTTCAGGTCGTCAGGACATCCGGCCGGCCCTGGCGCGCCGGAGTGGCCACCGGCTCACCGGCCGGCCGCCGCAAGCCCCAGGCCGCCAGGAGGCCGCAGACCAGCATGGCGAGCCCCAAGGTAACATAGCCGGTGTTGACCAGGCCCTCCTGCCAGGCTCTGCCCACCCGGCCGCCGGACACCAGCGGCGTCATCGCGCCCGTGCCCAGGATGGAGGCCAGGAGGTTGAACCCCCAGTTGGCGTAGGTGCCATAGAGGGCGAGGCCGAAGGCGGCGGCACCGGCCCGCGCGCCGAGCCGCAGCCGCTCCCACACCAAGCCGAGCAGGATGAGGAACATGGCGTTGAGGAGGCCGGTGAGGTGCGAGGAGAGGCCCTGCCGCGGGTTGGGTAGGGCGGGGATGACGAGCCCCGTGACCAGCGCCAGGACGAAGAGGACATAGCCGGCGAGCATCAGGGAACGGCTGCGGTCTGCGTGAGGCATCGCTCATTCCTCCAGGGTTGCGAGTGGGAGTCCAACCCTATCCTACGGCGGGATCGGGCAGTTTGGATGAAGGGAAGAGGGGCTCCGCCCAGTGGAATACTGCCGCTCCAGCACGCTTCGCGATACAATGACTGCCGCTAACCCCCCAAGGGGCCCGTCGGAGCACCGGCAGCGCCTTACTACAGGAAAGCCGCAAACGCAGAAAGGAGAACACATGAAGCTGTTCCTTCGAAGTCCCGTCCCCGAAAATTCCACTTTCACGGCAAAAGTCTCAACACCTGATGGCTCTCCCGGGGCATTCGTCGCCTCGGGGACCCTGATCAGACATCCCGGGAATACGGTCGCCAAGTGGACAAATGCCCAGCTCAAGGCCGGCGTCTCCCAGGTGCTGACCCCGCCGGGTACCTACATCGGAGATATCGACATCACCTTTTCTTCAAAATCCACGGCTCGCCTGCAGATGCAGATCATTAAGCCGGATGGCAGCAAGTTCCTCTATGATGAGAAGGTTACAAGATCCACGAACATCGACGAGACCGACGTGATTCTGCTCGTAGTTTAGGAGGAGGCCGTATGAATACGAGGGCCGCAATCGCAGGGATGCTTCTACTGTTCATGGTGTGCGTCTCCGCCGAATGTCTCGCTGAGGTCAAGTGCCTGATGGGCGAGACCCCTGACCAGTGCTGGACGCGAGCCATGCCGGCCGCGGACCAGGAGCAAGCATTGCAGGCGGAGAAGGTCGAGTTGGAGGCGCAGACGATTTCAGACCTGCACGCCAAGCCTACCGGCATCCAGACCACCGGCTCCAACCTCAAATCCAACACCACCGACTTCCTTCCCCTGATCGCGATGTCCGGCCTCCTCGGCGACACGAAGGACATCGGCACGAACGGCACCTATGCCTTCGATCTGAACTTCCTGATCCCAGGCCTCGCGCAGGACAAGAATTCAAAGCTCAAGGCCGTCGTCAACAGCCAGCCGAAGGTCGCGACCGCCATCAAGCAACAGATCCCGGAAGCCCAGCGCGACGATGCGGTCAAGAAGATCGAGGCGGGCTTGGGCGATCTCGCCGACTACTCTCTCAGCTATACGTTCGATTGGATCGATCAGAGCCACGGTCGCGGCTTCAACAACTACGAAAACCGCTTCGCGGCGCTGAACGAGGCGATTGCACGGCGATTCCAATCGATGCCCGTCAACAGTGTCAAGCTAGCCGCTATTGGCGAGTTCGGCGAGTCTCTTCGTCTGAAGCACCCGGATCTCCAGATAGTGGACAACACGACCTTCGGCGACATACTCAGACAGGTCGGGTCCGACGATTTTGGAGTCTCGCTCGAAAAATTCGAAACCGCCGCCATTCGGACGGCAGAAGCCCTGACGGTGAAGCGCCAGATGTTCACCGATGCCGGCCTCGAGAGCTTCGCCAGCCTGATTGACAACCAGCCGCAGCTCACGTTATCCGCCGTGAAGAAGGTCCGCGACAAGGTCGCCGGCGGCGACGAGACCTCCGGCAAGCTCACCTATGAGTGGTCAAGGGTAAACCTCAACAACGCGCTGCGTGGCAGGTGTCAGCAGGACCTCGACACCCCGTCGACCGACAAGATCGACGACGACACGCTCAACCGGTGTCTGGAGCAGTACACCAGCTACGTTACGCAGAACGCGAAGCTCCTGAAAGACGGCGACAAGTTCTCATTTTCCGCCGAGTACCTCAATATCGGCAAGGAGGTGTTCGATCTGCCGAGTCAGGGTCTCACCGGCCTCAAGATCGATGCCGCGAAAAAGCTGATCATCTCGGCCGGCTGGAGCCGCCTGTTCGCGGATCCGGCGGGCGGGGACCAGCCCATGCGCGTGGATTTCGTGGGGAGCTATGAGAACGTCAGCAACGATCCCCAGCGCCAGGACCGCGGAGTTGCCACTCTGACAATCACCCGCAAGTTCGGCAACCTCACCGTCCCCTTGGGGATCGTCTACGCCAACCACGGCGAGTTCCTGGGAGACGTGAACAAACAGCTCAGCGCCCACGTGGGTCTCAAGTTCGACCTCGGCGGGTTGGAGACGCCCAAAGGGCAGTGATACGTAGACCAGGACGGCGGCGAGGAGGACCATGAACGCGAAGCGAGAGGACGTGGAGTCGATCGAGGGCATCGTCAAGGCCCTGTACGAGGTGGTGTCCGGACCGGCCGGCGAGCGGGACTGGGCGCGGGAGCGCTCCCTGGTCCACCCCGAGGTCCGGCTGATGCCCACCCGGCCACGGGCGGAGGGGGGCGCCGAGGTCGAGGTGTTCGACTCCGAGGGGTACATCGCCTCCCGCACGCCCGTCTTCGCTGCCAACTCCTTCTGGGAAACCGAGGTCTGCCGCCGCGTCGAGCGCTTCGGCAACATCGCCCACGTCTGGAGCACCTACGAGTCCCGCCAGTCTCCGGAGGAGAAGCCCTTCGGCCGCGGCATCAACAGCATCCAACTCTTCTACGACGGCGACCGCTGGTGGGTGATGTCCGTCCTGTGGGACAACGAGCGGGAGGTCAACCCACTGCCCAGGCGGTATCTCCGGAACGGGGAGTGACGAGCAGCGGCGCCGCGACCTCGGGCGCCACGGAGCGCTTGAACGCGCGGGGGGTCAGCCCGGTGAAACGCTTGAAGGCGCGCTCGAAGGTGCGCAGGTCCTGGAAGCCGACGCTGGCCGCGACGCTGGTGATGGTGTCGTCGTGCCGCTTGAGGATTTCGATCGCCTGCTCCACCCGCCGCCCGGCCAGCCAGTCGCGGAAACAGACCCCCGTCTTGCGGTGGAAGAAGGCCGAGAAATACTTCTCCTCCAATCCAGCGGCCCGGGCCGCCGCCCGCAGGGGGATCGGCTCGGACAGGTTCCTTTCCACGTATTCCCGTACTCTCTGAAGAGGCAGGTAGTAAGAAAAGATCCGGCTCTCGAAGTCTTGACGATCGAGCATCCTCTCAGCTCCTCTTCGCACTTGGTTTCAACGATCGGCGCGTCTGATTGGCAGAGGCTGCAAGGGTGCTGCCAGCGGATCTCCCCTGGGACAGTGGGCGAGGAGTGTCAGAAGTCTGTCAGTCTCCTGTGTCAGGAACTGGCCGCCGTGTCCTGACGCAATCTCTGACACACCCTCGACGGGCCTCTGGAGAGGATCACGATTGGTGCCGGAAAGGGGCCACCGTCTGCCGAGACGTTCTCCACCCCAGGATGGGATAAACAGCTCAGCGTTCACAACGCTTTCCCCCTAGTACAAACCTCAAAGGGGTCCTTCCGGGACCCCGACTTTTTCGTGCCCGGCACAGGTGTGGGCGGTCCCATTCCATCCCTGATAAGCTTCCGTCTCGAAGATCATGGACACCCTCTACGATACCCTCGTCGTCGGCGGCGGGCCGGCGGGGCTTTCGGCCGCCCTTCATCTGGCCTGGCATCAGCGCCGGGTGCTGGTCATCGACCGGGTGACCGGACCTCTGTTCTTCACGCTGGAGAAGCTCTGGAACGTCCCCGGCATGCCGGAGGCGACGGGGGTGGAGATCCAGAAGCGTCTCAAGGCCCAGGCGCTGGGGCTGGGGGCCGAGCTCCAGCACGCCAACGTGGTGCAGGCCGCGGGCCAGGAGGAGGAGCTCATCCTCACCGGCAGCAAGGGAGAGGTGTGGCGGGGGCGCACCCTCCTCCTCGCCACCGGCGTCGCCCGCTATCACCCCACGGTGGACGGCGACTTCACCCCCTGCTTCGGCTACGCCGGCAAGGGGAACCTCTTCTACTGTTCGGACTGCGAGGGTCCGGAGCTGTTCGGCAAGGACACGATCGTCATCGGCACCGGCCCGGCCGACTGGGCCGCGAGCACGGCCGTGGGCCTCTCCCGCTACACGGAGCGCCTGCGATTGCTATTGACCGCGGACGCGGGCGAGCGGAACCTCTCCCCTCACTGGGCCGAGCGGCTCCAGGGGCGCCACATCCCAGTCCTCGCTGGCGAGATCAAGCGGCTGATTGGCGACCAGCGCCGGCTCTCCGGCCTCGAGCTCCAGGACGGCACCACGCTCACGGCCGAGGCCTTCTTCGTCTCCAGCCCCGCCCGCGGCCGGACCGACCTCGCCGAGCAGCTCGGAGTGACGATCGCCAGGACCGGTTACCATGCCGAGCCCCAGTCCCAGCGGGGGGAAACCAACGTGCCCGGCGTCTGGGTGGCGGGCGACCTGCGCCCCATCACCCAGCAGGTGGCGGTGGCCATGGGCACCGGCAACATCGCCGCCATCATGATCGACCAGCATCTGCGAAAGAAGGACGTGGCGTCGGCGCGTTGACTGCTGAAAAGCCAGGGTATGATTCCTGCTTGGGGAGGGAAGCATCTGGGAGAGACGCCATGAAGACCAGCCAGACGATCCTTCTCACTCTCATCCTCCTCTTCGGCGCGGCTTGCGCCGGGAGCCGGTCGAAGGCCCCGCGGACGGCGTCGGTCGAGCCGCGGTCGGCCCTTGAGGTCCTGCGGCTGCGGCAGCCGAACACCGAGTGGCTCGCGCAGAGCCTGCTCCAAGGCGACCTGGACCAGAACGGCAGCCCCGACTACGCCGCCACCGGCATCCACAACGACCGCTTCGTGGTCGGGATCGTCGAGGGTCCCCTCTCGTCGCGCAGCCGCACCTGGTTCCTCGACTTCCCCTGGAAGGGCGGCGGCGAGGGCGCCCTCTGCTCCGACAAGGCGAAGATGACCCTCGAGCCTCTCGACCCCGCGACCAAGGCCGGAGAGCGCAAGGTCGCCAGGAAGGCGGGGCTGGGGCTCAACCTCCACGACGACCGCTGCGACGCGTTCCACATCTATTGGGACCCGGAGCGGAAGACCTTCGACTGGTGGCGCCTCTAGAGATGCAGATCTTCTGTCTCGACGACGCCGGCTGCCTGTACCTCTCGCCCCGCATCGAGGACTGGGCCACCTTGGAGGAGCACGGCATCACCACCGTCATCGACCTCGAAGGGGAGATCGACACCTGCATCCCCACCATGCCGAACCACGTCCTCTACCTCTACTTCCCCATCTACGACGAGGACCTGCCGGACATGGTCAAGCTGCACGGCGTGGCACGGCTGGCGGCCGGCCTCGTGCAGAACGGCCACAAGGTGCTCTCCCACTGCGGCATGGGCTTCAATCGTTCGGCCCTGCTGGCGGGACTGATCCTCATGTACCTCGGGATGGAGGGCCCGGAGGTCGTGGCCCATCTCCGGAAGAAGCGTCCCGGCGCGCTGTTCAACCAGGTCTTTGCCGACTATCTGCTGAACCTCCGGGAGCTCCCTCCCGGGCCCAGGGTGTGAGCGAAGACGACGCTTCGCGGCCGGGCTGGTGGTTCGCCTTCCGAGGCGATCACGGCAATGAATTGTTGGTCGTGCCGCAGGAATCCGGTTTCCGGGTGCCCGGCACGGCCGAGTGGCCGGGGCTGGCTCCCCGGGAGTCACTGGCAGCCTTGGAGGTGGGGTCCCTGGGAGGGGCTCCCGCCTGGGGTCTGGCTCTGCCACCGGAGACGGAGCCGCCGCCGGGCTTCTCGTTTCAGGGGCTGCGCGGTCTCTGGGGAGGGCTGGACGAGGAGGCCTGGAAGCTCGCCGGCCGGGCGGTGCAGCTCGTGGAGTGGGACCGTAATCACCGCTTCTGCGGCCGCTGCGCCACCCCGACGCAGCGGCAGACCGGGGAGCTCTCCCGCGTCTGCCCTCACTGCGGCCTGCACCACTTCCCCCGCATCTCCCCCGCCGTCATCGTGCGCATCGAGCGCGGGGATCAGGTTCTCCTCGCCCGTTCGCCCCACTTCGCGCCGGGAGTGTACAGCGCGCTCGCGGGCTTCGTCGAGCCTGGCGAGTCGCTGGAGGAGACGGTGCTGCGGGAGGTGCGGGAGGAGGTGGGGGTGACGGTGACCAACCTCCGCTACTTCGGCAGCCAGCCGTGGCCGTTCCCCAACTCGCTGATGGTCGGGTTCGTCGCCGACTACGAATCCGGAGAGCTGACGCCCCAGCCCGGCGAGATCGAGGACGCCGGCTGGTTCACGGTGGACAGCCTGCCGGGCCTCCCTTCCCGCCTGTCGATCGCCCGCGCCCTCATCGACGAGTTCATCGCCCGGCGGAAACCGTAGCGATATAGAGGACGTGGGCGTGGGGGTAGCCGGCGCCGATCCCGACCGCCTCACAACCCGCGAAGCCGGCGGCGAGGAGCCGGCGACGGACCTCCTCCCGGCTCTCGTAGCTGAAGGCGTCGCCCAGGGTGAGCCCGACGCGGTCCACCAGCCACTCCTGGACGCGGTTCCAGGACGCCTTGAGATGGTGCTCGGGGTCCTGCTCCTTGAGCAGGAGGACGCCCCCCGGCGCCAGCCGCTCCCGGACCGCACGCAGGAGAGGGTCCCAGGCCGGCCGGGGGAGCCGGTAGAGCACGTCGAGGATCGCCACCGCGTCGAAGGGGCCGCGGACGGCGTCGGCGGTGCCGGCGACGACGCGCATCCCGGAGCTCGCGAAAGTGAGAAAGATCTTGCGCTGATCCGGTTCCAGGGCGAGGGCGCTGCGGGCTCCCGCCGCGAGGGCAAGATGTGAGAAGATGGCATGCCCAGCTCCGAGATCCAGCAGCCGTGCCTTTGGCGGAAGGAAGTCGAGCACCCGCAGGAAGGGACACGTGGCGAAGCGGCCCAGAATGTGCAATCGGGCCGCGGCCGGTGCGCCAGCGTAGGTACGGCGGATCAAGGTCAGGGCCTGGAAATATCCGATGGAAGCCACCGAGACTGCATATCTGCCGGCCGGCGCGGTGTCAACCCGGCTCCGCACGGCCGTCCACGGGCTCTCGCCCGCCGCGCTCCTCGGCTTCGTCCTGGTGGCGGCGGCTCGCGCCCTGACGCTCCCCCGCAGCCTCTGGGAGATGGACGAGTTCCTGTTCTCCGGCGCCGTGGGACGCTTCGCTCCGCTCCACCACCGGCCACATCCGCCGGGCTACCCGCTGACGGTCGGGCTCGGCAAGCTCTTCTTCCTGGTCTTCCCGAGCCACTTCGCCAGCCTCGTGGCCCTGGCCGTGGTCTCCTCCCTGGTGGGCTACTGGGCGCTCGTCCATGCCTTCCGAGGGATCGCTGGGGGGCCGAATGCGGAGCGGGTGGCGGTGGCGGGCGCTCTCCTCTTCCAGCTCTCACCCGTGATGCTGGTGCAGGGGACCCTGCCGATGTCGGACCCGCCGGCGCTGATGTTCCTCGCCCTGGCGTTGGCCGCGGCCGCCGCCTTGGAGAACGGCGGCGGAACCTGGGCCGCGACGGGGCTGGGGGCCGCCGCCTCGGCGGCCATCGGCTGCCGGCCGCAACTCGCCCTGGCCGTCCTCCCCATGCTGGCGGTGGCGCTCTGGCGAGCGCCGGACCGGTGGCGCCGGGGAGAGGCTCTGACCACGTTCACCCTGGTGTCCCTCGGCTGGCTGGTCCCCCTGGTGGTGGCCGCGGGTGGCCCCCGGGGCTTCCTGGCCTACGAGATGAAGCAGGCCGCCTGGGTGGCCGTGCACGACGCGGACGCCTCCCGCGACCGGGGCTCGGCGGCGGCGCTGCTGACCCGCTTCGTCGCCCACCCCTGGGGGCCCAAGTGGCTGTCGCTGCCGGTGCTCGCCTTGGCCGTGGCCGGCGCCGTGGCACTCGTCCGGCGACGGCAAGGGGCGGCGCTCCCCCTGGCCGTCCTGGCAGCGGCGCAGCTCGCCGTCTGCCTGACGGTGATGGACCCGGCGGACGGAGTGCGCTACGCCCTCCCGGTCGTCCTCGCCGTGGCCCTCCTCGCGGTCCTGGGGGGCGAGGCGGTGGCGCGCCGGGCGGGAGCACCGGCGGCGGCCTGGCTGGTCTTTGCGCTGGTCGCGCTGGTCATTGCGGGCGGCGCCGTCTATGCCGGCCCTCTCCTGGCCGCCCGCGCCACCACTCCGGCGCCGCCGAAGCAGGCAGCCCTCTGGGCCCGCCGGCACCTGCCGCCGGGAACGGGCATCCTGGTCCAGGACGATCTGGCACCCCACGCCCATTTCCTGCTTCGGGGGTTCGACCTCGCGCCGGTGGAGATGGGGCTCCAGCGCTATGCCTACCGGCCCTACGCGCCCCTCTGGCTCTTCGCTGAGGGCGAGAGCGCCTGGCCGGGAGCGGCGACCTTCCGCTGGCCGGACACCGACGCTTATGGCAAGCTCACCCGCAACCACTACCGCGTGGTCTCCTTGAGCCCCATCCCGGCGGACCATCGCTACCAGGTCGTGCGCGGCGTCCACGCCTATGAGCCCAGCTTCCAGGACCCGCGCTGGCGCTGGCTGGAGGCGGACGCCGCCCTCCGCGTCTTCCCCCAGAGACTGCGAGCCGTGGACGTGACCCTGGCTCTCCCCGCGGTCGCCCCCCTGTCCGCGAACACGGTAACGGTGACGGTCAACGGCTCCCCGGCCGCCACGGTGGAGCTGGCGCGTGGGACGTCGCGGCGCCTCGAGCTGGCGGTTCCGCCGGGCCGGCCGGCCCGGCCGGTGGAGCTCGCCTTCCACTCCGTCCGTTCCTTCGTCCCCCGCGAGGCGGGCCTCGGCACCGACTCCCGTCACCTCGCGGTCCAGCTCCTTGCCCTGGAGCGGGTCCCCCGGTAAGCTCCGGCGGTTTTCCGGCCCGTTGCAGGAAGTCATGCGCGCCCGCCCCTCCGTCTCGCTCGTGATCCCGATGTTCAACGAGGAGGAGAACATCGAGCACGCCGTCGACTTCGCGGTGGACGCGCTGGAGCGCCACGCCGGAGACTACGAGATCATCGTCGTGGACGACGCCTCGCAGGACCGCTCACCGGAGATCGTCGCCCGCCTGGCCGCGGCCAACCCCCGCATCCGCATGCTGCGGCACGCGGTGAACCGCAAGCTCGGAGCGACGATCAAGACCGGCTTCGCCGCCGCCACCCGGGACCTCGTGCTCTACATGGACGCCGACCTGCCGTTCGATCCCGACGTCGTGGGCCGCGCCATCCAGGCCCTGCTGGTGACGCGGGCGGACCTGATCGCCGGCTATCGCCTGGATCGCACCACCGAGGGGTTCCGGCGCACGGTCTACTCCTATCTCTACAACTCCCTGATCGGCCTGCTCTTCGGCTGGCCCCACCGCGACATCAACTTCTCCTTCAAGCTGATTCGCCGCGAGGTCTTGGAGGCCATCGAGCTCAAATCCGAGGGCTCGCTGATCGACGCCGAGCTGATCGTCAAGGCCAAGAACCTGGGCTTCGTCATCCAGCAGCTCGGCCTCGACTACTTCCCCCGCACCCGGGGGCGCTCGACGCTGTCGTCGCCGGCGGTGATCCTCAAGATCTTCCGCGAGCTCTTCGCCCTTTACCCGGAGATGCGCCGGCCGCAGCGGCGGCGGCATGGTCCCGCGGAGGCGTCCGAGCCGGCTCCGGCCCCGACGCCAGGCCGGTGAGAGCCCTCGTCGCCACCGCCGACGACGTCGGCCTCCAGGACGGCCAGACCCTGGGCGCCCTCCAGGCCCACGACCGGGGGATCGTCACCGCCGTCAGCGTGGTGGCCAACGGGGGTGCCCTGGAGCCCGCCCTGGAGAGGCTGCGCGACCGGCCGGAGCTCGACGCCGGCGTCCACTTGACGCTGGTGGGCGAGCGCCCCCTGTCGCCGCCGGCCGCGGTCCCCTCCCTTCTCGGTCGCGACGGCGCCTTCCTCCCGGACGTGCGGGCCTTCGTCCGGCGCTACCTGCTGGGCGGCATCGCCACGCCTGAGGTCGAGGCGGAGCTGCGGCGCCAGATCGAGCGTCTGCTCGCCGGCGGGCTCGCCCTCGTCCACGTCAACTCGCACCAGCACCTGCACGTGCTCCCCCGGATCTTCGACGTCGTGCTGCGCCTGGCCGAGGAATACCGCATCCCGTTCGTCCGCATTCCCTGCGAACCGGCCACGGCCCGTCGATTCTCCAGGCGTTCGATCGAGATCGCCGTGTTGAACAGGGTGGGGCGCGGCGCCCGCCGACGGCTGCTGGCGCAGGAGGAATTGCGGACCACGGACCGCACGGTGGGGGTGTTGGATGCGGGGCGGCTGACCTTCGAGCGGCTCGCAGACGCCCTTACAGATATCAAGGGCGTCTCCGAGCTGGTCTGCCACCCCGGAATCGGCGACGATGCCCTCGCCGCGGCCTACCCCTGGGGCTACGGCTGGGAGGGGGAGACGGCGGCGCTGTGCGATCCCCGTCTCCCGGACCTCCTCCGCGCCCGGGGGATCGCGCTCACTTCTTTTTCACGGTTTTCGCCGCGGCCTTGAGGTGGCGGTCGAGGAAGTCGGCCGCCGCCCGATAGGCCGTCTCTTGGGCCTCCGTCATGGAGAAGCCGTGCCCTTCGCCGGGGAGGACCACCTCTTCCGCCGGCACCCCCTTCGCCTTCACCGCCGTCACGAAGGCCTGCGCCTCCTGCGGCAGGGTCACGGTGTCGTTCTCGCCCTGGACCACCAGCACGGGGCGGACGACCTCGCCGGCGTGGAAGATGGGCGAGAAGCGCTTCCAGGGCGCCTCGGACAGCGACCCCATTTCCTGCGTGTAGAATTCGCGCATGGGATCGTACGGCCGCAGGGCGCCGAAGAAGCGCCCCCAGTCCAACGGGCCGAAGAAGCTCACCCCGGCGGCGAGCTCCTTGGGATGGAGCGCGAGGCCGTCGAGGGCCAGGAAGCCGCCGTGCCCCTCGCCCGCGATGGCGATGCGCTCCGGATCGATCCAGCCCGTGCCCTGGAGCAGGGTCTTGGCGGCCAGGCAGTCCCGCAGGTCGACGTCGCCGTGCCGGGTGTCGTCCATCCCCTGGAAGGTCTTGCCGTAGCCGGAGCTCCCCCGGTGATTGACGGCGAAGACGGCATAGCCGCGCGAGACGAGGTACTGGAGGAACGGCTCGTAGTCCAGCCGCGTCTGCCGGCTGGGGCCGTCGTGGACCCAGATCACCGCCGGCACCTTGTGGTCCGGCCCCGCGCCGGGCGGCTGGAAGAGGATGCCCGGCACCTGCAGCCCGTCGAACGAGGGGAACCGCACCACCTTGCCGGCCACCAGCGAGCCGGCGGGGAGCTCGGGCCGGCCGCCCTGGATCAGCTTGCGGGGGGGACCGGGTTTCGCCAGGTCGAGGGCCCAGACCTCGGGGGGAGAGCCGCTGGTGGCGTGGATGAAGGCCAGGGTCCTGGAATCGGGGGAGAAGGCCACAGCGCTCACCACGCCGTCGAGCGGAATTCCGGGAGGCAGGGAGACGGGAGCCGGCTTGAAGGTGGAGGCGTCGTAGAGCTCCAGGTGCGAGCTCGTGTCGCCCCCCACGGTCAGGGCGAGGAGCTTGCCGTCGGGCGACCCGACGCCGGCGAGGATGTCCCAGTCCTTGCGCACCAGGGTCTTGACCACGCCCGTGGCGACGTTGGCCCGGGCCAGGTAGAGGAACTCCTTGCCGCCGTCGTACAGGATGAGCAGGTTGTCGCCGTCGGGAGTGAAAGCCACCGGCAGGTGGACCATCGCCCCCTCGCCCGAGATCATGGAGTGGATCTGGTTCGTCTTCAGGTCGAGGACGTGGATCTCACGGCAGAGGTCGTACGGCCACCGGGTCAGGACCAGGTGGCGGCGGTCCGGCGAGGCGAAGGCGAGCGGGGTCTTCGGGGTGTTCTGATAGATCACCTTGCGCGCGTAGCCGGGCTGGGTGGAGACCTCGTAGACGTTGTCGACTCCCGAGCCGCGCTGGTCCTCGTCGAGGAGGAACGAGCCGCCATCCGGGCTCCAGCCCTTGAAGCGGGAGCCCTTGCCGGGGGAGAGGTCGGTCTCCGTGCCGTCGAGCTCCCGGACGTAGACGTGCTCGGGCTCGCCCTCCGCCTTGTGACTGTGGAAGACGAAGCGGTCGTCGTGGGGGAAATAGGACGCGATGAAGACCGGGTACTTCGTCGAGCGCGTGAGCTGGACCGGCGTGCCCCCCGCTACGGAGACGGCGAAGGCGTTGTACACGCCGCCGGGGTTCATCGACACCAGGACCTTCGAGCCGTCGGACGAGAAGGCGAGGCCGGCCACGCCCTGCGCCAGAAGCGCCGGCAGGGGATCGGGGGCCGGCGCCGCGGGCGACGCCGCGGCCACGAAGAGCGGCAACAGGCAGGCCAGGAAGATCCTGCCGGAATGGAGCGTCACTTGGGTGTCCTTCCTTTCTGGACCGGCGAAGCGTCGGCCGGCGGCTTAGTGTAGCGCGCTGGAAAAGCAAAGGACGACAGGGACGGCAGGGACATCAAGGACATCAGGGACAAGAAGCCGCGGGACCGGACCTTCGTCGGGCTACTTCTGCTTCTCCTCCAGCTCCGCCCATCGCGCGTAGAGGCGCTCCACCTCCTGACGGGCCGTCTCCAGGGCTTCGCAACGCTCCTGGAGGGCCTTGGGATCGGTGGCCACGACCGGGTCCTCGACGGCGGCCTGGGAGACGGCGAGGCGATCCTCGGCCTCCAGGATCATCCTCTCCATCTGCTCCCACTCCTGCTTCTCCCGATACGTCAGCCGCTTCGGGTCCTTCGCCGGCTTGGATGGCGTGACCGTCCTGGCCGCGGGCTTGGGCGCGGGGGGAGTGAAGGCGCGCGCGGCCTCCCACTGCGTGTAGTCGGCGAAGAAGGTGGCACCGCCGCGGCCGTCGAGCGCGAGGACGACACTCGACACGCTCTCCAGCAGGAAACGGTCGTGGGTGACCAGCACCAGGGCGCCGGGGAATTCCATGAGGCTCTCCTCCAGCACCTCCAGCGTCGGGATGTCGAGGTCGTTCGTGGGCTCGTCGAGGATCAGGAGGTCCGCCGGCTGGAGCATGAGGCGGGCGATGAGGATGCGGGCCTGCTCGCCGCCCGAGAGACGCGAGACGGGCGTGTCGAGCTGCTCGGTGTGGAAGAGGAAGCGCTTGGCCCAGGCGGCGACGTGAATGGGTCGATCCTGATAGAGCACCGTATCCCCGTCCGGCGCCAGGGCCCGGCGCAGGGTGGCCGAGCGGTCGAGGGTGTCGCGGTTCTGCTCGAAGCGGACGGTCTTCAGCCAGTCCGCCCGCTGGATGGTGCCGGCGTCCGGCTGCAGGGTGCCGTCGAGCAGCGAGAGGAGGGTCGTTTTGCCGCTGCCGTTGGGCCCGATGAGGCCGAGGCGGGTGCCCGGCGTGAGCTTGAGGTCGAGCCCCTGGACGATCCGGCGCTCGCCGAACGACTTGGCGAGCCCCTCGGCCACCAGGAGCTTCTTGGTCTTGCGGTCCGAGGCGTTGAAGTCGATGCCGGCGCGGGCCTCGGCGGCGGCGCCGGTGCGCTCGCGCAGCTCCGTCAGCTCGGCGATGAGGCGGTTGGCCTCCTGGATGCGCCCCTTGGCCTTGGTGGTGCGAGCTTTGGCTCCCCGGCGCAGCCACTCCACCTCGCGACGGACCTTGTTGGCGAGCGAGGTCTGGTACTCGGCCTGGTTGCGCAGCACCTCGTCGCGCTTCTCCAGGAAATCGGTGTACGTGCCCGTCGCCTGGAGGAGGCCGTCGGGATAGCGCGGGTCGAGCTCCAGCATGCGGCCGGCGACGTTCTCCAGGAACCAGCGGTCGTGGCTGACCACCAGGTAGGCCAGAGGCTCGCTCTGCAGCAGGTCCTCCAGCCAGAGGATGCCCTCCACGTCCAGGTGGTTGGTGGGCTCGTCCATGAGCAGGACGTCCGGCTCCCGGGCCAGCTCGCGGGCGATGGCGAGGCGTTTGCGCCAGCCGCCGGAGAGGATCTCGACCGGCTGGGCCGGGTCCTCGAACCCCGCCTTGCCGAGGGTGACGGCCACCCGCGCGAGCTTCTCGAACTCCTCGGCCGGATCGTCCGCCAGGGCCTGGACGAGGACCTCCTCAACGCTCGCTCCCGGCGGGAAGGAAGGGTCCTGGGGGACGTAGCCCATGCGGATGCCACGGCGCAACGACCGGATACCGCCATCCGGCTCCTCCAATCCGGCCAGGATGCGCAGCAGAGTGGTCTTCCCCGACCCGTTGGGACCGATGAGCCCCGCCCGGTCCCCTTCGAAGATGCCAAACGAGAGCTGCTCGAAGAGGGGGCGGGCGCCGTAGCCCTTGGTGACGGCGTCGACGCTCAGGAGGAGGGTGGGGGGCATGATCCAAGAGGCTCCAGCAACAACATCTCCTCCTTCTGCACGCGTGACAGGCCCTTGATCCGCCGCTCCTCCCGCAGGGCCACGCTCCAGGAGGAGACCTCCCGGGACCATACCAGCGTCACCGGCGCATGGGAGCGGGTATACCGGGAGGCCCGGCCGGCCCAGTGCAGGGCGAGTCGCCGATTCAGGTCCTTGGCAACTCCCGTGTAGAGCGAGCCGTCGCCGCAGCGGAGGATGTAGACGTACGGCACGCCGGGATTATAGGCGGGGACTTCAGGACTCCGACGTAAGCTCGTCCGCAGAGGAGGCCAAGGCGGCCTCAAGCAACCACTGGTCCAATCGATCGAAGTCAGAACAGCGCAAGATCTCCTCTCGCTGCGCCGCATCTACGGCGACACCTCGCGCTTCCAGGATCTTCAGAATGGACTTGGCAATCCTGGCCCGGCCCTCCGCTTTACCCTCGACTTGGCCCGCTGCGTTCCCTTCAGCCCAGCCTGTGGCCTTCGCCGCGGCTTCCAGGTTCAGGATCATCGGGTTGCCCTTGGCGATCAGGGCCTCCGCCACGGCGTTGTCAGCCAGGGCGGCATCGAGCAGGGCCGCAACGGGCAGTGCCACTGCCAGGCAGCGATCCTCGATCCGGGAGCCAGCGGCCAGCGAGCGCCAGCTCTGGCTCTCGGGGGACCACTCGCACAGCCGCGGGCCCTTGACGAAGGCGGCAAAGATCCGGCGGACTCCACGCCGGTGCATCGCCGCGGCCTTCTCCGTCACCTCCCGATCGCTCTGCTCGGAGACCACCTCGAATGCGATCTCCTCCAGGTAGCGCGCGCCGGTCGACTGATCGACGCCTTCCCTGTAGACACAGGCGTCGCTGGCAAAGTCCGACTTCTTCCCCTGCCGGGTCAGCAGGTCCACGGCCCCAAGGTACCCGGAGGCCACGTGAGCCCGCAGGACGTAGTGAAGGTCGCCATGCTGGGTGGCGTGGGGAGACTCCGCCGGGAAGGCCACCACCCGGCGGCCCTCGATGATCTCGTCCCGCGTGACCTCCGGCTGGACCAGATGATCGTCGACCCGCGGGAAGGAGCCACGGCCCGGCAAGTGACGAGGAGCGCCGGAGGAACCCGGCGCCTTGAGGCTGTAGTCTGAGTGTTTTTCGTCCATCTTCGACATCTTAGCAGAGATTTGGTCGTCGGTCGAGGGAAGGCGGCCAGTGTACCGGTACGACACCCCGTCGCCGCATGCGATGGTCCGTCGTATCTGTACAACGGCTGGTTGCATCGATGCGACGGCCCGTCGTAAGCATCCAACGGCCCGTCGTATCCAGACAACGGCCGTTTCAAGGATACGACAGCCTGTAGTAAGCATCCGGCGCCGCGTTGTAAGCATCCGACGGCCCGTCGTATCCAGACAACGACCGTTGCAAGGATACGACGCCTCATCGTAAGCATCGGACGGCTCGTCGTATCGTTACGACGGCCGTTGCATCGATACGACGCCGCGTTGTAAGCATCCGACGGCCCGTCGTATCCAGACAATGGCCGTTGCAAGGATACGGCGCCTCGTCGTAAGCATCGGACGACCCATCGTATCGATACGACGGTCGTTGTATCGATACGACTGACCATCGTAAGCATCCAACGGCCCGTCGTATCCAGACGACGGCCGTTGCAAGGATACGACGGCGCGTTGTAAGCGTCGGCAAGCCGTTGGATCGATACGGCGGCGCATCGCATCGATCCAACAGCCCGTCGTCCGCTACTCTAAACTCTTCCTGAACCGCAGCGAAGCCAGCGTCAGCACCGTCAGCCCGATCCCCAGCAGGGAGAGCGCTTCGGGCCACAGGACGCCGAGCCCCGAGCCTTTGAGGAAGACGCCGCGCAGGACGTTCGCATAGTATTTCACGGGGATGGCGTAGCTCGCGATCTGGAATCCGCGGGGCATGTTCTCCACCGGGAAGATCAGCCCCGAGAGGTAGATCATCGGGACCATGAGGACGAAGACGCAGAGCCCCATGGCCTGCTGCATCGTTCGCACCAGGGTCGAGACCAGCAGACCCAGCCCCAGCGTCGTCAGCAGGAAGAGGAAGGTGAGAAACGCGAGGACGAGGAGCGAGCCCCGCAGAGGGACGTGAAAAAGGCCCGTCACCAGGCCGGTGACCAGCAGCATGTCCAGCATCCCAAGGATCAGGAACGGAATCAGCTTGCCGAGGACGAGCTGCCAGGAGCGCAGGGGCGTGACGCTGAGCTGCTCCAGGGTGCCGATCTCCTTCTCCCGCACCACCGCCATGGACGGCAGGATCATGGTTACCAGCATCAGCACCATGGCGATCACCGCCGGGACGTAGAACCAGCGGCTCTTGAGGTCCGGGTTGTACCAGACCCGGGGAACCAGCTCGTAGCGGCCCGACGCCATCCTGGCGCCCCCCGGAACGCGGCGCGCGGCCACCATCTCCGCGCCGGCGCCGGCGAGAATCTGGGAGGCGTAACCGAGGCCCAGCCCCGAGGAGTTGGCGTCCGTGCCGTCGGCGATCACCTGCACTCTCGGCGGGTGTCCTGCCGATGCTTCCGCCACGGCCTCGCCGTAGCCGTCGGCGATCACCAGGGCGATCTGCGCCCGCCCCTCCACCAGCCAGGGGTCGATGGCCGCCGGGCCGTCCTCGGCGCCCACGAGGTCGAAGGTGCCGGCGCCGGTGAAGCGCTCGACCAGGGCGCGGCTGGCCGGCGAGCGGTCCTGGTCCACCAGCACCATGGGCACGTGGGCCACGTCCAGGTTGGCGGCGTAGCCGAGGGCCAGGAGCTGGATGATGGGGCCGACCACCATGGCCGGGATCATCTTCCTGTCCTGCCGGAGCTGCAGGAACTCCTTCACGATCACCGCCAGCAGCTCGTGCACGTCACACCTCCTTCCGCGCCAGGCGGACGTAGGCCAGGCCCATCACGGCCAGCGCGTAGAGGACGAGGAAGGCCATGTCCCGCGGATAGGACTCGAGCCCCGCCCCCTTGAGGATCACCCCCCGCAGCACGACGTTGAAGTAGCGGGCCGGCACGGCATAGGTGACGATCTGGAGCGCCCGCGGCATGGAGCGGATGGGGAAGATGAAGCCGGAGAGGAAGATCGCGGGCAGCATGGAGACGAGGGCTCCCACCTGGAAGGCCACGGCCTGAGTGTCCGAGATCGAGGAGACGAGGAGACCCAGGCCCAGGGCACCGATCAGGTAGACCAGGGCCGCCGCGAAAAGGTGAAGGTAGGGGCCGGCGACCGCGATGCCGAAGAGGAAGCGAGCCGCGGCCAGGATCAGCGCCGTGGCGGTGAGGGAGATCCCGAGGTAGGGCAGGGTCTTGCCCAGGATCAGCTCGCCGGGCTTCAGGGAGGTCACCCGGAGCTGCTCCATGGTCCCCCGCTCTTTCTCCCGCACCACCGAGATCGCGGTCGAGAGCACGGCGGTCAACATCAGGATGAAACCGATGAGACCGGGAACGAGGAAACGGGTGGACTTGAGCTCCGGGTTGTACCAGACGCGCGGTTGGAAATCGATCGGGGCCAGTTGTACCCGGCCGCCGGCCGCGGCCAGCTTCTGGACGTTGGCGGCGGCGACCAGGGCCGAGGCGTAGCCGAGGGCGGTGGTGGCGGTGTTGGCGTCGACGCCGTCGAGGAGGAGCTGGAGCGGCACGGTCCTCCCGGCGGCGAGGTCGCGCCCCGCACCCTCGGGGATGATCAGGACGGCCCGCGCCTTCCGTCGCTCGGTGAGCCGGCGCAGGTCCGCTCCGGCGCCCAGGTCCGCCACGTCATCGAAGTAGGTGGAGTTGACGAAGGAGGCGACGAGCTCACGGCTCGCCGCGCTCTTGTCGTCGTCCTCCACGGCGAGGGCGACGTGGCGGACGTCGAAGTTCACGGCGTAGCCGTAGAGCAGGAGCATCATGCAGGGGACGCCCAGGAGCATCCCCAGGCTCAGGGGATCGCGGGAGGACTGGAGCAGCTCCTTCCAGGCCACGGACCCCACCTTCCTGGGATTCACGGCGTCGCTCCCCGGGCCTCGATGGAGTGGATGAAGACGTCCTCCAGCGAGGGGATGATGCGCTGCGCCGTGGCCGGAGTGTTCCCGTCCCTCTCCAGCAGGGCGAGGATGCGCCGCCGGCCCTCCTCCGGATCGTCCACCACCACGTGCAGGCGGTCGCCGAAGAGGGAGGCCTCGCGCACCCAGTCCTCCTTCTCCAGCCGTTCCTGGGCTTCGAGATAGCGGGGGCAGGTGACCTCCAGCACGGCGCGGCCGGCGAAGACCTCCTTGAGCTCGGCGACGGACCCCAGAGCCACCAGCCGCCCCTGGTCCAGCAGGGCGATGCGGTCGCAGCGCTCCGCCTCGTCCAGATAATGCGTGGTGACGATGATCGTCACGCCGTCGGCCGAGAGGGAGTCGATCAGCCCCCAGAAGCGGCGCCGGGAGATGGGATCAACGCCGCCCGTGGGCTCGTCGAGGAACACCAGCCGCGGCTGGTGCAGGAGGGCGCAGGCCAGGGCCAGGCGCTGCTTCCAGCCCCCGGGCAGCGAGCGGGTGACGAGGTCCTCCTTGCCTCCGAGGTCCCCCATCCGGATGGCCCAGTCGAGGCGCTCGGCCTTGGCGCGTCCACGCAGACCGTACACGCCGGCGAAGAAATTGAGGTTCTGGCGCACCGTCAGCTCGTCGTAGAGGCTGAACCGCTGGGTCATGTAGCCGATGCGGCGCCGCACTCCCTCGGGATCCTGGGCGATGTCGATCCCCAGCACCCGGCCGGAGCCGGAGGTGGGGGTCAGCAGGCCGCAGAAGAGGCGGATGACGGTCGATTTCCCCGCGCCGTTGCTCCCCAGCAGACCGAAGACCTCCCCCTCGTGGACGTCGAAAGAGACGTCGTCCACGGCCACGAAATCGCCGAAGCGCTTCGTCAGGTGGACGGCCTCCAGGGCGGGAGCGGCCATGGCTACTGCCCGGACCTTCCCACGGCCCGGTCGAGGTTGGCGAGGGCGACCCGCACCTGGGTGGCCGCCGAGGTCTGGTCGAGGCTGGCGCGCAGCAGGGCCGTCTCGGCGTCGAGCAGCTCGGTGGAGGGGACGACCCCCTCCTGATAACGGTCGCGGGCCACCCGCACGTTCTCCTTGGCCGCGTCGAGGTTGCGGGCAGCCACCACCAGGGCCGCCCGGGCGGAGGAGAGGTCGAGCAGCCGCGAGGTGACCTCCAGGCGCAGCCGGGCCTTCAAGTCTTCGAGCTGGCGGTCGAGGGCGTCGGCCTGGGCGGAGGCCTGGGCCGCCGCCGCCGCGGCACGGCCGCCGTCGAAGGCCCGCAGGGCCACCGTCACGCCGGCGCTCCAGGTGCTCTCGAACCGGTCCCGGGGCGGGACGATGCGGGGGTTGGGATCGGCGTAGTCGTAGCCGAGGGAAAGGCTCGCCTGGGGACGGGAGATCGATTTCTGGATCTCGACCGACGCGCGGGCGGCCTTGGCTCGGGCCTGGAGGGCGAGGATCTCGGGCCGGGCCGCCAGGGCCGCCGTCACCAGGGCCTCGGGATCGGCCGGGGAGACGGGTGGTGCGGTCAGAGCTTCGGTCGGCTCCACCCGGGAGCCGGGAGGGAGGCCCACGAGGCGGATCAGGTTCTCGTTGACCACCGCGGCGGAGTTTTCCGCCTGGAGGCGGGCCAGCTCGGCGCGGTCCCGCTCCACCTGCACGGCCAGCACTTCGTTGGACGCCGCGATGCCCACCTCGTAACGGTTCCTCGCATCCTTGAGATGGGCCTCATAGGTGGCCTCGGCCTCGGCGAGCACCCGCGCGCTCTCGCGGGCGGTGACCAGACCCCAGTAGGCCGTCCGGGTCTCCAGCAGGAGGTCGTTGACGGCGCCGGAGCGGTCCTGGGCCGCGGCCTCCCGCTGCCGGTCGGCGGCGGCGATGGCGCTCTCGATCCGCCCGCCGGTATAGAGAGGAAGGGCGGCGCCGGCGTGCAGCCGGTAGTTGTTCGGGATGTTGGGGAAGAGCGTGCGCGTCCCCAATCCGGGGAGGGTGAGATTGAACTCCTCCACGTTGGAGTTGCGGGTGTAGCCCCCGGAGAGATCCACCAGGGGAAGCCGCTCCGCCAGGGCGCCGCGCCGGGCCGCCTCGGCCGCGGCCTCCAGGGCGGCGAGCGACTCCAGGCGCGGCGAATTCGTCCGGGCGCGGTCGAGGGCGTCGGGTAAGGTGAGGCGGACCGTCTGGGCAGCCGCGAACCCGGAAATCAGGCCCAAGAGGGCAAACAGGACGAGGCAACGAATCCTGGCATTCATAAAGCCCCCTCGATGCGCGCGATGAAGACGTCTTCCAGCGTCGGCAGCACCGGGCGGACGGACTCGACCTCGATGCCGTGGGCCGCGAGATCGGCCGCGAGGCGCGAAGCCGCGGCCTCGGCGCCAGCCGAGTCGACCCCTTTGAGCGTGGCGTGCAGCCGCTCGCCGAAGGACTGGACGTCGGCCACCTCGGGGCGCTCCCGCAGGCGCTCCGAGGCCTCGCGCTTGGGCCGGGCCAGGATCTCGACGATCGTCTCCCCGGACTCCTGCTTGAGATGGGCCGGGGCGTCCACCGTCAGCAGCCGGCCGCGGTCCATGAGGGCGATGCGCTGGCAGCGCTCGGCTTCGTCCAGGTAGGGGGTGGTGGCGAGCAGCGTCAGCCCGTCCCGCTGGAGATGGGCGAGGATCTTCCAGAAGTCGCGGCGGGAGACGGGATCGACGCCGGTCGTGGGCTCGTCCAGCACCAGCAGCTCCGGCGTATGGATCAGGGTGCAGGCCAGGGCCAGCTTCTGCTTCATGCCGCCCGACAGGCGGTCCGCCAGCCGGCCGCGGAACGGGGTCATGCGCAGCAGGTCGAGCAACTCGTCGCGGCGCGGTTTCCACCCCTTCACCCCGTGGATGGAGGCGAAGAAGGCGATGTTCTCGTCCACCGTCAGGTCGCCGTAGAGGGAGAAGCGCTGGGAGAGGTAGCCGATCTTCCGCGACAGCAGGGACCCCTGCTTCACCGGCTCCAGGCCGCAGGTGCGGACCGTGCCGGCGTTGGGGGCCAGCAGTCCGAGGACCACCCGCAGCGTCGTCGTCTTGCCGGCGCCGTCCGGCCCGATGAGGCCGAACATCTCGCCCCGGCGGACGTCGAACGTCACGTCCTCGGCGGCCACGATCGCGCCGTAGCGGCGGGTCATCCCCTGGACGTCCACCATCGATTCGACCGATCCGTCCGATCCGACTGATCCGTCCGACTCCGGCAATGCAGCCGGGGCGGTCATCGCTGAGCCTTTCCGGCGGGGCTTGCCACGTGAAACCGGGCCTCGGCGGGCATGCCGGGCTTGAACAGGCCATCTTTATTGTCGAGGCCGACCTTGACCTTGTAGACGAGCTTCACGCGCTCGTCGCGGGTCTGCACGTTCTTGGGGGTGAACTCCGCCTGCGCGGCCACGAAGGTGATCCGCCCCTTGCGGCGCTGGCCGTCGTCGGTGACCACGTCCGCCTCCTGGCCGATGCGGATGCGGCCGAGGTCCGGCTCGCCCACGTAGACGGTGAGCCAGGCGTCGGCCAGATCCGTGATCACACACAGGGGGGAACCCGCCTGGAGGAGCTCGCCGGCCTGGGCGATCTTCTCCGTCACCACGCCCTGGGTGGGGCTGACGACGGTGGCGTCCCGGATCTGCTGGTCGAGCTGGGCGATGCGGGCGTCGGAGACTCCGACGCGGGCGCGGGCGGACTCGATCTCCTCCGGCCGGCTGCCGTTCTTCAGGCGAGCCAGGGTCTCCCGCGCCGCCTTGAGGCGTGCGGCGGCCATGTCGCGCCGGGTGCGGGCGTCGTCGCGGGACTTGGGCGTGCCCGAGCCGCGGTCGAGGAGCCCCTGCATGCGGTCGAGGTCCTTCTGGGCGCCGTCGAGCTCGGCTTCGGCCTGGGCCACCTGGGCGGCGCCGGCGGCAATGTCCTCCTGGCGCGAGCCGGCACGCCGGAGCTGGAGGTCCGCCGCGGACTGCTGCCGCTCGGCGCGGGCCTGCTCCAGGGTCAGAGCGACGTCCGTCGTATCGATGCGGGCCAGCACCTGTCCGCTCTTCACCGCATCCCCCTCCTGCAGACCAAAGTCCTGCAGCCGGCCGGCGACCTTGGTGGAGATGCGGACGTCGGTGGCCTCCACATGGCCTGAGGCCGTGAGGAGGTTGGGGTCCTTCGCATCACTGCGGCACGCGACTGGGACCACCATCACGGCCAGTGCGGCAGTGAGCAGAGTGGTGCGGGTCATGGTCTGGACCTCCTGGGAGACTCGTGGAGAGAAGCCTTCTGCAGCCGTGGATCGAGCGCGTCGGCCAACCGCTCCAAAGCCGCCGGATCGAGCGAGCGGATCGCCTCGGCCTCCACGGTCGACAGATCCCACCCCGTCTGTCGGAACGACTGGAGGACGTCCGCCGGATCGCGCCGGAACCGTTGTCGCAGCTCCTCGTCCGTCACCAGTTTGCCGAGCAGGGCTTCCACGCTCTTCTGCGACATGGGGCTTCACCTCCGGTGGTCGTGGAGTCCACAGACCGTGCCAGCGGCGGAGAGGGGCGGCAAGCTGCTGAAAAATTAGGGGTTCAGGGATTTGGGCGCAGCTCCGTAGCGTGCGGCGCTTTGCGGGGAAATCTACAGGGTGTCGATTTATCGACAGTTACAGCCCGTACTTCTCGATCCGGCTGTAGAGCTGCGCCCGGGTCAGCCCGAGGAGGCGGGCGGCCTTCGACTTGTTGTGGCCGGCCTGCTTGAGGGCCTGCTCGACCCAGGAGCGCTCGATCGCTTCGAGGTCGATGCCGCCGGAAGGGATCTCTCCAGCCGCCGGAGCGGCGGCGGCGACGGGCGCCCGCCCCAGCGACATGGGGAGGTGATTACTGGTGATGAGCCCGCCCTCGGAGAGGATGACGGCGCGCTCGACGGCGTTGCGCAGCTCACGGACGTTGCCCGGCCAGGCGTAGGCGAGGAGCTTGTCACGGGCCTCCCGGGAGACGCCGGCGGCCGGTCGCCCCACCTGCTCGCCGATCTCCTGGAGGAAGAGCTCGAGCAGGGCCGGAATGTCCTCCGGCCGCTCGCGCAGCGGCGGCAGGCGGATCTCGAAGACGTGGAGCCGGTAGTAGAGGTCCTCCCGGAAATCCCCCCGGGCCAGGGCCGCGGCGAGGTCGCGGTTGGTGGCGGCGATGACCCGCACGTCGGCCTTGAGGACGCGGCTGCCGCCCAGGCGCTGAAACTCCCGTTCCTGGAGGACGCGGAGGAACTTGGCCTGGACGGTGCGGCTCATCTCCCCCACCTCGTCGAGGAAGAGGACGCCACTGGCCGCCTGCTCGATCCGCCCCGGACGGGTGGCCACCGCGCCGGTGAACGCCCCCTTTTCGGAGCCGAACAGCTCGGACTCCAGAAGCTGCTCCGGCAGCGCGGCACAGTTGAGGGCCACGAACGGACCCGGAGCGCGGCGGGAGGCGCGGTGGAGAAAGCGGGCCACGACCTCTTTGCCTGTGCCCGATTCACCGGTCAGGAGCACCGTCGTCTCCGTGCCCGCGACCTTGCCGGCGAGTGCCAGGGTCTCTTTCCACGGCTTCGACACGCCGACCGGCTGATGGCTCCCACCCTTGATCTCCAGCTCCCGAGTGAGAGCCACCACACGCTCCTCAAGATGGGCGGCGCGGCGCTGCTCCTCGGCCAGGCGCTGGTGAGCCAGGGCCAAGGCGATGTGGTCGGCGATCCGGCGGGCCGAGTCGGCCTCCACGGCAGTGAAGCGCCGCAGCTCGCGGGAGAAGAAGAGCAACGCGCCGATGGTCTCCCCCTTGAGGCGGACCGGCACGCGCAGGAGGGAGCGGATGCCGAGGGCAAGGTGCTTCTGAATACGCTCCAGCGGCAGCACCAGCTCCACCTGCTTCTCCTCGGGAGACTCCGCGGAGTGGAGGATGATCCGGGCGCGGCCCGTGGCGGCGTCGATCTCGGCATAGCTGGCGATGGTGAAGTCTTCCATCACCGAGCTGCGAATGACTTCAGGGAGGCGGAACTCCGGCTCGGTCGTCTCACAGCCATCCGAAGCGGCGTAGACCCGGGCGTGAGTCCGGTCCTCGTTGAGGATGCCCAGCTCCAGGAGATCGAAGGGGATGACTTCCCGCGCCAGAGCGGAGACCCGCTGAAAGACCTCGCGCACGTCCAGCGCCTCGGCCAGCGTGGGCAACAAGGCATCCAGGGCCTGGGCACGACGGCGGCGATCGGCTTCGGCCAACCCCAGGTCGGCGAGCATGGAACCGATTCTATGCCGGTTCAGCCTCCGTCGCAGGCCGCCCGCCGGAGGAGCCGCTGCGGCTCTACTCCTTGAATTTCTTCCCCACCCGCCGGTACGCCTCCCGGAATGGAATCCTCTCCTCCAACACCAGCCGGTACGCCTCCTCGGCGGCGTAGACACCGGGCTCCAGGCGGATCCGCTCGGGGTGGAAGCGCAGCTCGGGGAGGGCGGCGGTGAGGATGGCGAGGGTCTCCGTGGCGAGGTCGATCCCCCGGAAAAGGGGGGCTTTGAGAAGCTGGAGGTCCCGGTGATAGCCCGAGGGGAGCTTGGCGGTGATGCTCAGCGCCTCGAAGAGGCAGCCTTGAGCCGTGGCAGTCCGACCGCGGACCAGCTCGAGAACATCCGGATTCCGCTTCTGGGGCATGATCGAGGAGCCGGTCGTCATGGAGGACGGGAGGCTCACGAAGGCGAATTCGGCGGTGGCGAAGAGGACGAGGTCCGCGGCGAGGCGCCCCAGGTCCTGCATCAGCAGGGTCAATTCGAAGAGGACCTGGCCCTCCGCCTTGCCGCGCGAGAGCTGGACGGCGGTCACCGGCTCCTGGACCTCGGCGAAGCCCAGCTTGCGGCGGGTCGTCTCCCGATCCAGCGGCAAGCGGGGAACGCCGTAGCCCGCCGCGGAGCCGAGGGGGTTCTTCTCGATGCGACGCGAGCAGGCCTCGATGCCCAGGGCGTCGTCCCGCAGCTCGGCGGCGAAGCCCGAAGCCCAAAGGAGGACGGAGCTGGGCATCGCCTGCTGAAGGTGGGTGTAGCCGGGGAGGACCGTCCCGGACTCCCGTTCTCCAAGCCCGTCCAGAGCGGCTGCCACCTCCTGGGTTCCGGTCGCCAGAGCCGCGACGGCATCCCGCAGGTACAGGCGGAGGGCGGCCAAAATCTGGTCGTTGCGCGAGCGGCCGAGGTGGACGCGGGCGCCGGCTTCGCCGATCCGCGCCGTCAGGCGGATCTCCAGAGCGGTGTGGACGTCCTCATCCTCCAGCGCGATCTCCCAGACGCCCTCGGCGTGCTCCTCCTCCAGCTCCTCCAGCCCTGAGCGGATGGCCGCCAGGTCTCCCGCCGCCAGGAGCCCGACCTCGTGGAGCATCTCGGCGTGGGCGATTGAGGCGCGGACGTCGTAGGGGACGAGGCGAGCGTCGAGGCGGTGGTCCTCGCCCGCGGTGTAGCGCAGGACGCGGCCGTCGAGGGGCTCGCCCTTGTCCCAAAGACGGCTCACGCCGCCTCCTCTTCCCGCATCTCGGCATAGGCCCGCACGAACCGAGTATAGAAGCGGGCGCCCTCCAGAATCTCACTCTCCAGGACGAATTCGTCCGGCGTGTGGGAGCGTTCCGTCTGTCCCGGGCCGCACTTGAGGGCGGGAATGCCCGCCATGAAGACCAGGTCCGAGAGGGTGGCCGAGCCGAAGAGTCGCGCCTCGGGGCGAGCGCGGAGGGCGGCAGCCACCAGCGGCTCGCTCTCGGCGGTCTCCCGCGGCAGCAGGCGATCGGAGAGCACCCGCACCTCGCCCATGACCGCCCGCTCGATCCGTTCCACCACCTCCCGGCGGCCGAGGGCCGGGGTGGTGCGGACGTCGAGCAGCGCCACGGCCTCCCCCGGCACCACGTTGCGGGCCGTGCCGGCCCGGAGCTGCGTGGGCTCCAGGGTGATGGAGCCGAGCCGGGGGTGGGGCGGGCCGAAGTCCACCCGCTCCAGGGCCACGAGGTCGTGGGCCAGGCGGCGGGCGGCGTTCTTGGCTCCCAGGGCGGTGGCGTGGGCGGCGTGGCAGGCGTCGCCGTGGGTGATCAGCTCCAGGACCATGAGCCCCTTCTGGGCCACCGCGACGTCGAGCCCCGTGGGCTCCCCCACCATGGCGGCGTGCGGGGGCGTGCCGCGGCGGGCCAGCTCGGCGAGCACGGCCTCGGTGCCGGTGCCCCGCGTCTCCTCCCCCTCCACCAGGGCCAGGGCCAGGGTGAACGGCAGGTCCGCCTCGCGGAAGGCGAGGAAGGCGACCGTCATCGCCGTCACCGCGGCCTTGGCGTCGTTGGCGCCCAGGCCGTAAACCCGGCCGTCGACGGACTGCACGTCCCAGGGCTCCCGCGTCCAGCCGGGGGCCGGCGGCACGGTATCCAGGTGGGTGTCCAGGAGCAGCAGGGGGCCGCGGCCGAGGGTGGCGAGGAGGCTGTTGCCGATCCGCGCCGCGGCGATGCCGTTGCGCCCCAGCAGGTCGGCCAGGAAATCGGCCAGTCCGGCCTCCTCGCCGGAGACCGAGCGGATGGCCGTGATGGCCCGGTGCAGGGCGAGGATCTCGCGCTCGGGGAGCATCTCAGGAAGCTCCGCCTGCGAACGCGGGTGCAACCGGGTGCCCCGCCGCCTGCTCCGCCGGGGAGAGGGCATCGACGTCCTCGACCACCAGGGTTCCCACCCCCTCGTTAGTGAACACCTCGGCCAGCAGGCCGTCCGGCAGGTCGTGGGAGAGGATGTGCACGCGCCGCACACCGCCGTGGATGGCCGCCTCGATGGCCGAGGTCTTGGGCAGCATCCCCTTCACCAGTCCGCCCTCGTCCCGCAACCTGCGCAAGCCGGCGAGGTCGGTGTAGGAGACCAGGGAGCCGGGGTCGTCAGGCCGCTCCAGGATGCCCGCCGCCCCGGTGAGGAAGAGGAGCTTCTCGGCCTTCAAGGCCACGGCCAGGGCCGAGGCCACCGTGTCGGCGTTGATGTTGAGCAGCGTACCGTCGTCCGCGGCTGAGAGCGGGCTCACCACCGGCACGTAGCCCGCGTCCAGGAGCGAGATCAGGACTTTGGGATCGACGGCGGCGACGTCGCCCACGAAGCCGTAATCCACCAGCTCGTCCCCCACCCGCACCGGTGGGCGCTTCCTGGCCTGGATGAGCCCGGCGTCCACGCCCGAGACCCCCACGGCCGGCAGCCCCAGCCGGCGGCAGACGGCGAGGAGCTGGGTGTTGACCGCGCCGTTGAGCACCATGGCAGCCACCTCCAGGGCCTTCTCGTCCGTCACCCGCCGCCCCTCGACGAAGCGGGCCTCGGCGCCCAGGGCCTGGGCCAGGCCGGTGGACTGGGTGCCGCCGCCGTGCACCAGGACGACGCGGATGCCCACTTGGTGGAGCACGTCCACCTGCTCGACCAGGGCGCGGGCGGTGGCCTCGCGCTCCAGGGCTCCACCCCCGGCCTTGAGGACGAAGGTCTTGCCCTTGAAGATCCGGATGTACGGCACCGCGTGCTTCAGGGCCGTGGCTTCGGCCGTCCGCTGACCGACGTCTTTCATCGTTCTTCTCCTTGCTTCCGGAGCAGGCGGTGGAGCACCGCCATCTGGGCCCACATGCGGTTGCGCGCCTCGTGGACCACGACGCTGCGCGGTCCATCGAGCACCGCATCCTTCACCACGACGTTGCGCCGCACCGGCAGGCAGTGCATGAAGCGGCAGTCCGGCGCCGTGGTGGCGAACCAGTCCTCGCCCACGCACCAGTCCCGCAGGCTGGCCCGGAAGGCCGCCTCGGCTTCGGCATTGCCGTAGTGAACGGGCGAGGCCCACGACTTGGCGTAGATCACGTGCGCCCCTTCCAGGGCCTCGCGGCGGTCCGCCGTCTCCCGTAGCGAGCCGCCGGAGGTCTCCGCCGCCCGCCGGGCTCGCGCCAGGATCGGCTCCGGTAGGCCGAACCCCTCGGGGCGGAGCAGGGTGACGTCCATCCCCCGCTGCGCCGCCATGTGGACGACCGCCGCCGGCACCGCGAGAGGGAGCGGCTTCGGGTGCCACGCCCAGGAGAGGACGAACCGGCCGCCCCGAGCCGGGACGCCGAGATCGTCCATCGTCTTCCAATCCCCCAGGGCCTGGCAGGGGTGATCGACGGCCGACTCCAGGTTGATCAGCGGCACGGGGCAGACCTTGGCCATGCTCAGGAAGGTCGAGTCCGCGAGGTCCGCCGCCAGGTCCGCGCCGCCGGCGAAGGAGCGGATCCCCAGGGCGTCGGCGTAGGACGCCAGCACGGGGATGGCCTCACGCACGTGCTCGGCAGCGGTGCCGTCCATCACCACGCCGTCCCGGGTCTCCAGGATCCACGTCCCCTGCCCCGGGGAGATGACGAACGCGCTCCCCCCCAGCCGTGCCATCCCCGCCTGGAACGAGGCGAGAGTGCGCAACGACGGGTTGAAGAAGAGGAGCGCGAGGATCTTCCCCTTCAGGGCCTCCGGCTCCGGGGATCGCTCCAGGCGCACGGCCAGGGAGAGGAGGTCCGCCACCTCCTCCGGGCCCAAAGCCGCGAGATCGAGGAAGCTCTTCAAGGCCGGACCTCGGAGAGCGCCCGGGCCAGTGCCGCGACGTGGGCCTCCTCCAGCACCAACGGGGGCAGGAGACGGACGACGTTGGGATCGCCGCTCGTCCCCGCCAGGATCCCCTTGGTCAGCAGCTCGTCGACGATCGCCCGCGCCGGCCGTGTGGTCCGCAGGCCAAGGAGGAAACCCTCGCCCTGGATACCTGCCACCGGCCCCACCTGGCAGGTCTCGCGGATGAGCCGGGAGAGCTGCCGCACGCGGGGGAGGAGACCGTCTTCCTCAATGGCGTCGATCACGGCCTCGATCAGAGCGCAGGCCAGGGGACCGCCGCCGAAGGTGGTCCCCAGGTCGCCCGTTTTGAGCCCTTGCCCCACCTCATCGGTCACCAACAGGGCGCCGGCGGGGAAGCCGCCGGCGATCCCTTTGGCCGTCGTGAGGAGGTCCGGCGTCACGCCGTAGGCCTGAGCCGCGAACGGATGACCGGTCCGCCCCATGCCGCACTGCACCTCGTCGAAGATCAGCAGCGCCCCCGCCTCGCGGGTGAGCTCCCGCGCGGCGGCGAGGTACTCCGCTCCCAGATCGATCGCGCCAGCCATGCCCTGGACGGGTTCGACGATGACGGCGGCCACGTCCGGACCCAGGGCGGCGCGGAGGGCCTGCAAATCCTTGCGGGGCGCGAAGGTGACATCGAAGGGAGTGCGGGGAAAGCCGTACCAGCCCTGCGACTTCCAGGTGACGGCCGCCGCGCCGGCGGTGCGGCCGTGGAACGACCCTTCCAGCGCGATGACCCGGCTGCGATGGGTGTGCCGGAAGGCAAGGCGCAAGGCGTTCTCGTTCGCTTCGGCGCCGCTGTTGACGAGGAAGGCCCGGGAGAGCCCCGCCGGGCCGAAGCGCACCAGCCGCTCGGCCGCGCGGGCGCGCACGGCCAGGGGCACCGAGTTGCTCTGGAAGAAGAGCTCCTCCGCCTGGCCGCCCAGGGCCGCCAGCAGCCGTGGATGCCGATAGCCCAGCAGGGCCACGGCGTGGCCGCCGTAGAAGTCGAGCAGCGCACGGCCGTCGCGGGTGTGGACGGTGACCCCCTCGCCCCAGACCGGCTCGACCGGGGTGTGCGCGTAGACGGGCAGCAGCCAGCGGGCCTCGTCCAGATCGGCCTGAGGGGTGGGGGCCACGGCGGTGTCGGTCATCGTCATCTCCAACAAAAAGCGGAGTTAGTTGCCGGCGGGACGCCGGCGCTCCCAGGGGTCCCGGTTGGGGCGTTCTTGCTTTTCTCCCTCTTCTCCCGGTGAGGGGGGTGGGAGGGGGCGGGAGAAGAGGGCCGGGGTGATGAGGGTCTTCATACCCACCCCAATCCGGGCACCTGCAATCCCGCCGTCTCGGGGAATCCCAGCAGGCGGTTCATCCATTGGATCGCGCCGCCGGCCGCGCCCTTCACCAGGTTGTCCAGAGTCGAAAACACCACCAGGTGATCGCCGTCCACCGCCACGGAGAGGCGGGCGCGGTTCGTCCCCACCACGTCCTGGAGGCGGGGCGGCTCGGCGAGGACGTCCACGAAGGGCGAGGCGGCATAGAAGTCGGCCAGGGAGTGCCGCACCTCCTCCGCCGTCGCGGGCCGGGCGAGACGGGCCTGGATCGTGGCATAGATCCCGCGGGCGAACGGCCCGGACTGGGGGACGAAGTGGATCTCGGCGTCGACTCCTGAGGCCACCGTGGCCAGGGCGCGCATCTCGGGCTCGTGGCGGTGCTTGAGCGGGCTGTAGGCGAAGACGTTGCTGCGCCGCGCCGGGTGGTGGGCGGAGGCCGTGGGCGTCCTCCCCGCTCCGGTGCTGCCGGTGATGGCGACCACGGAGAGGCGTGGTTCCACCAGCCCCAGCTTCAGCAGGGGGACGATGGCCAGCAACGTCGCCGTCACGAAGCAGCCGGGGTGTCCCACGTGTCCTTCCGGCGTCTCGGCCAGGTGCTCGGGCAGGGCGCAGTGGAACTGGGGGAGCCGATTCGGCGCGCCGTGGGCGCGGCCGTAGGTTTTTTCGTAGTCCGACGCAAGCGAGAACCGGAAATCGGCGGAAATATCCACCACCTTGACCGCCGTCCCCGCCAGCCCGGCGATCGTCAGCAGCTCGTCGAGGAGCGGCGCGGCGGCGCCGTGGGGGGCGGCGCAAAGCACGGCGAGTGTCCCATGCCCGTCGACCAGGCGCGGCAACTCCTTCCGATCCGAAAAATTCAGCTCCGGAAAGCACCCCGCGAGGTGCGGGAAGGCGGCCTCCACCGCGCCCCCCGCCTGGCTCTCCGAAAGCGCGGCGAAAGGCCGCAGGTGCGGGTGGCCGGCCAGGAGCCGCAGCAGCTCGCCGGCCACGTATCCGGACCCGCCGAGGACCAGCGTGGGGATGGTTTCGGGGACAGCTTCGCTCACCGCGCCACCACCTCGGCGGCCGGCACGTCCAGACCCAGCGCCTCCCGCACCCGGGCGGCCAGTCTCTCGCCGTTCGTGCGGGCGTTGATGGCGGACACCCCCAGCGCCTCCTCGATGATCGCCGTGCCGGCCAGGTTGTCCGTGGCCGGACCGGTGACCGCCGCCGGCTCGATGCCGAACCGTTCGCGCAGCATGCGCACCCCACCCCACGCCGCCACCGGATCGTTGGCCGCGAGCACCACGGCGGTGAAGGCGGCGCGGATCTCTGCGTCCTCCAGGATGGCCGCGACCCCGTAGGCTCCCAGCAGACCGTCCCCCAGCTCGGCCACGATGACGTCCGGCCGCGCGGCCGCGAGATGCGTCAGCAGGGTGCGGGTCACGGCCGGGGCGTTCGCCGGCGTCGTGGAGACCACCCCCAGGTCGGTGAAGAGGCCGGTCGTGCGGGCGCCGGCGTCCTCCATGGCCAGCGTGTCCCGACGCAGGGAGACGCCGGTGGCCTTGAGGCCGTCCACCGTGAAGCCGCCATGGCTGAGATGCCGCACCAGGGTGCAGGCGGCGGCCGTCTTGCCGCAGTTCATGCACGAGCCGACCAGGGCTACCACCGGCACGCCCGCCGCATCGAGGGGCGCGGCGAGGTTCAGCGTCTGGTCGCCGATGCGGGCGGCGATGCCGATCCGCTCCCCCAGATAGGGGAAGTGGAGCACCGCCCCCAGCACCTCGCACTCGAAGGGCTGTCCCAGGTCCGGATTCACCGAGTCGCAGATCCCCAGCACGCCCCCCATGTTGAGCAGGTGGATCGTGTCCCCCGGCGCCAGCCGCCTGGGCAGGTGGCCGGAGTAGCCGAACAGGGCGTGGCGGTGGCCGAGGGCCCCGGCCACGACGTCGCCCTTCTTCACCTGCGCCATGCGGCCGCTGGGCAGCTCGAGCTGGCTGTAGGTCGTCTTGTCGTTCTTCACCCGCACGGCCACCACCACCCCCTCCTCGCAGGGGATGTCCGCGCTCACCCGCACCTCCCGCTTGAGCTGGCAGGCGCGGGTGACGGAGGCGATCTTGTCCAGCAGCACGGTCTTCACGGCACGCCTCCCGCCCCGGGCATCCGCGGTGTCCGGGCGATTCTGGCGTACAACTCGCCCGGCAGGGAGACGATCCGCGAGAAGCCCCGCGCGTCGGCCGCCGTCCACTCGCCGGCGGCCTCGCCGTAGACGCCGCGGGAGGCATCCCGCAGCGAGAAGGGGGATGAGACCCCCTCGACGAACACCTGCCCGGGCCGCAGCAGGAGGCGGACCTCGCCCGTGACCCGCTCCTGCGAGGAGAGGAGCAGGGCCTCGATGTCGCGGCAGACCGGGTCGAGGTGCTGCCCCTCGTGGACGAGGTCGCCGTAGACGGCGGCGACCGTCTCCTTCACCCGGAGCTGCCGGCCCGTCGAGGTGAGCTTCTCCAGCTCCCGGTGGGCCGTGAGGAGCACCTCGGCGGCCGGAGCCTCGAAGGCCACCCGCCCCTTGATGCCGAGGATCGTCTCCCCCAGGTGGATCCCACGGCCGATGCCATAGCCGGCGGCGAGCGCCTCCACCTTCTCGATGAGCGCGACGGGCGCCAGAGCCTCGCCGTCCAGCGCCACGGGTAGTCCCTGCCTGAAGGCGAGCGTATGGCGCGACGGCGCGACCGGCGCAGTTGACTCGTCGAAGGCGCCGCGGGTGAGGACCCAGGCGGACTCGGGGATCGAGGCCACGGTGTCCAGCGTCTCCTGGCCGCCGATGGTCACCCCCCAGAGGCCGCGGTTGGTGGAGTAGGCGGCGCCGAAGGAGGGGACGGGGAGGTTCCGCTCCTCCAGATAGGCCACCTGCTCCGGCCGCGGCCGGGGCGTGTCCCGCACCGGCGCCAGGATCTCGAGCCCGGGCCGCAGCGTCCGCAGGGCCACCTCGAAGCGCACCTGATCGTTGCCGGCGGCCGTGGAGCCGTGGGCCACCGTGAGGGTGCCGAGCCGCTCCGCCGCCTTCGCCACCTCCTGTGCCTGGAGCACCCGCTCGGCCCCCACGCAGAGCGGGTAGACCTGGCCACGGCGGACGTTGCCCATGATCAGGAAGCGCAGCACCTGCTGAAAGTAGGCCTCCAGGGCATCCACCAGGAGGTGGTCCGCCGCTCCCAGGGCGCGCGACCGCGCGGCGAGCGACTCCGCCGCCGCGGCATCGATGCCGCCCGTGTTCACCGTCACGGTCACCACGGGCCGGCCGTAGGTCTCGGCGAGCCACGGGATGCAGAAAGACGTGTCCAGCCCGCCCGAGAAGGCGAGAACGATGGGATCGGACATGGGTCTACTCCTCTTTGAGGAAGCCTTCCAGCCGCTGCAGGAGGCGTCGCTGATCGCGGGCGGAGGCCGTGGCCGCGAAGACGGTGTCGTCGCCGGCCATGGTCCCCACCAGCTCCGGCCAGCCGGCCCGGTCCAGGGCGATGCCCACGGCCTGCGCCGCTCCGGCCATGGTGAAGAGGACGGTGAGATAGGGGCCCGAGGGCTTGACGCCGCGCAGGAAGTGGGAGACCTCGGCCACTCCGGGATCGCGCTCGTCGTGCTCCGCCGGCCGGGCATAGCGGCCGCCCATCCACGCCACCCCGAGGTCCCGCAGGTCGCGGCTGACGCTCGACTGGGTCACCGCGATCCCCCGCTCGCGCAGCAGCTCCACCAGCTCTCCCTGGCTCCTCACCCGGTGGTTGTCCAGGATCGCGAGGATCTCCTGTTGGCGGCTTTCGCGATGTTCGTGATCGTGGGGCATGGTTGCGCGCTCAGCAAATCCATGCGCATGATAGCGCATGACCAGCATGGTTAGTCAAGAGCCGGCCAATAATCTTTTGCAACCTTGAACCGCGTGCGATACACTCCGCATGATGGCATGAAGGCAGGAGGTGCCTAATGAGCTCGGAGATCATCAGCAGCGAGATCAAAACTGTCGGCAAGAGTGGCCAGATTTCACTCGGCAAGAGCTATGCAGGTAAGACTCTGAGCCTGCAACGCCGAGCTGACGGCAGCATCACCTTGACCGCAGTCGCACTCGTTCCCGAAAGCCAGCTCTGGATGCTGGAGGAGCCGCATCGGTCCGCCATTGCCAGGGGACTGGCCTGGGCCGCAGAGACTCCGCCCGCAGAGACGGATCTGGACGAATTGGTGGAGCGGGCTATGAAAAAACGGAAGGGTGAACGCTCCCGTGCCGGCTCGCGATAATCGCGTCCTTCTCGACCTCAACAGTGAGGAGTTTCAAAATACCTTCCTCGCGCTCGAAACTGCGGAGTTGAAACAGGTGGTGGCAACGCTCAACCGTTTGCGCAGCATGGACTGGAACACCGTCTACACCCACAGCGGCTTCAACTGGGAGGCAGTGACCATCTTCAAAGCCCCCAATGGATCGAAGGCATATTCGCTTCGCCTGAGCCAAAAGATCAGGGCGCTGGCCTACCGCGATGGGGACTTCCTTCGATTCATGTCTCTACATCCAGACCACGACTCAGCCTATAAGCGCTGAGGATTCCCGGCTCACTTCAGCGACACCGAAACCTTCGCTCCATGCCCCTGGAGCGTCACGTGGTCGGCCAGGATCTCGACAACAGTAAAGCCCTGGACCGTTTCGCCGGGCGCCACGACGCGGCCGTCGAGGACGGCGATGGGGTGTTCCGGCGAGTAGGCGATGCCGTTGAGCTTCACCACTCCACCACCGGGGACGGGAACCTCACCGACATAGGACTTGCCCTCCGTCAGGCCCCCGGAATCGACGGCGGCAGGAGGGGCCGGCGCACCGATGGGTGCCGCGACGGTCGGCACTGGAGCTGGAATTGGAACCGGCGGCGGGGCCAGGCGCGCCGCCTCCTCGGCCGGAACGGGGGGAGCAGGGCGGGGCTCGGGACGCACGGCGGGCGTCTCCACCACAGGCGGCGCGGGCTTGACCGGAGCTGGCCTGAGCTGGATCTCGGGAGCCTTCGCGGCGGGCGGCGCAGGGGTCGGAGCCGGCTCGGGGGGAACGGGCTTGCTCTTCTCTTCGATGACCGGGAGCGCGGGAGCCGCCGTGACCGGGGCCGGAGCCGCCGTGGCGGCCGGCGATGGGGTCTCGGCGACCTGGACGGCCTGCTTCGACGATCGGGCGAAGGGACCCCAGCCGCCAAGGTAGATGATCCCGAACACCACCGCGGCGAGGACGCAGCCGGCGCCGAGCCCGGCCAGGAGCGGCATGGCGAGGTTCCGTCGCTCCGGCGGGTCCGCCGTCCCGACGGCGTAGGGAAGGCTCGGACGCAGGGAGTCCTGCCGTGCGGCCTCCTGCCGGGCCTTCTTCAGGGCGTCGCTGATCAGGCTCATGTGAAGTCCCCCTCCAGCTCGCGGATGGCCCGCCGCACCTGCCGCCAGGTCAGCAGATCCGTGCCGTCCACGAAGCCGGCCAGCAGCGCCTTGTCGCAGACGGCGTTGACCAGACGCGGGATACCGCCCGAGTAGCGGAAGACCGAGCGGATCGCCCAGGGCGTGAAAGCAGGCCGGCCGTTGGCCCCCACCACCTGCAGGCGATGCTGGATGTAGTGGCCCACCTCGTGGCGTGACAGCGGCGTCAGGTGATAGCGGACGGTGATGCGCTGGCGGAGCTGCCTCAAGGCGCGATCGTTCAGCTTGTCGCGCAGCTCCGGCTGGCCGAGGAGGACGATCTGCAACAGCTTGCGCTGGTCGGTCTCCAGGTTCGAGAGCAGCCGGATCTCCTCCAGCAGCTCGGCGCCCAGGTCCTGGGCCTCGTCGATGAACAGGACCACGTCCTTGCCCGCGGAGAGCTGGTCGAGGAGGAACCGGTTGAGCGCCTCCAGGCACTCCACCCGGTCGGCCCGGGGCTCGATACCGAGCTCGGTGAGGATGGTCCGCAGGAGCTGGGAGCTGGTCATGCACGGGTTGAGGATCAGCGCCGTGACGTAGCCCGGCCCCAGCTCGTCGAGGATCGCCCGGCAGAGGGTCGTCTTGCCGGCCCCCACCTCGCCGGTCACCTGGATGAAGCCCTTGCGCTCCCGGATGCCGAACAGGATGTGATTGAACGCCTCGCGGTGGCGGTCGCTGAAGAACAGGAACCGTGGGTCCGGCGTGATATTGAACGGCGCCTCGCGGAAGCCGTAGAACTGGTCGTACATCTCAGGGGAACTTTCTCATAGAGCGGGCGGCAGGTCTGGATCAAGATCCAGAACCGGCGCGCCCGGAAGCCGAATTCCTCACCTCTGTATACGTCAGGACGGGGGTCCGGCGTCTGTACCCCTCCCTCCCTACTTCGCCTTCGTCGCCGCCGTCGCACTCCCCGCCTTCAGATGCTTGTCGTACCACGCGATGTAGCGCTCGTAGCGATCCTTCTGGTAGCTCGGCTTGACGATGCCATGGCTCTGGTTGGGGTAGATGATCAGCTCGGTCTCGACCCCCAGCCGGCGGAGGGCCTGGTAGAGCTGCTCGGAGTTGAGGGTCGGCACGTTGACGTCGTTGCCGCCGCAGAGGACCAGGGTCGGAGTCTTGACCTTGTCCACCTGGAAGAAGGGCGACATCCTGATCCACAGGTCGGCGTTCTTCCAGGGCAGCCCCAGCTCGGCTTCCCACTCCCGCTGGTAGTGGTCGGTGCCATAGTTGGCGACGTGGTTGAGCTCGCTGGCGCCCGAGGTGGCGGCCTTGAAACGGTCGGTCTTGGTGATGATGGAGTCGGTCAGGATGCCGCCGTAGCTCCAGCCGCCGACGCCCAGGCGGTCCGGATCGGCCACCCCCATGGCGACCGCCTGGTCGACGGCGGCCATCACGTCCTCGAAGTCCTTGTGCCCCCAGTCGGCCCAGATGGCCCGGCTGAAGTCCCGGCCGTAGCCCGTGGAGCCCCGGGGGTTGGCGGCGACGACGGCGTACCCCTGGGCAGCCAGGATCTGCCACTCGGTATTGAACCCCGTGTTGTACTGGGCGGTGGGACCGCCATGGATGCGCAGGATGGTGGGAAGCCGCTGGTCGGGTTTTCCCGGGCGGGCGTCCGGCGGCAGGGTGAGAAAGGCGTCGATCTTGGTGCCGTCGGCGCTCGTGGCCTGGATACGCTGCACCTTCCCCAGGCGGATCCCTTTCAGGAAGTCGTCGTTGACGTGGGTGAGGGGACGCAGCGCGCCGCCCTCCAGGACCGAGATCTCACTGGGTCGCTGCGGCGTGCTCTCCAGCACCACCAGCTCGCCCTTGAGACCGATCTCGAAGTTCTGGACGGAGCGTTCCCCGTCCACCATGCGCTCCACCGGTCCGCCGGCCGCGGGGACACGGGCGAGGTGCTCGTTGCCACCCTCTTCGAGGAGGAAGTAGATGAGCTTGCCATCCGGCGAGAAATGGGGGTTTTGGGCGTTGCGGTCGAGGGACCGCGTCAGGAGGCGGGGCTCCCCCCCGGCCACCGGCACCACGGCCACGGAGTCGGTGGCATACCAGATGTCCTTGGGATCGCCGCCGGCCAGGTAGACGATCGATTTGCCGTCGGGGCTGAAGGCGGGGGCGCGGTCCGAGCCGGGGGAGGTGGTGACGGCCCGCGGCGTCTGGCCCGCCTTGGCCTCCACGACGAAGACGTCGTTGTTGTCGTTGGCATCCGGCTCCTGGGTGCGATTGCTGGTAAAGGCGAGCCAGCGGCCGTCGGGAGACCAGGCGGGGATGGAGTCGTCGTAAGGGCCGGAGGTGACCTGGACGCTGGACTTCGCCGCCACGTCGTAGACGTAGAGGTGCTGGCGCAGCTCCCGCAGATAGCCTTCGCCGTCGCGCTTGAACTGGAGACGATGGATGACGATGGGCTTCGGGGTCTTGGCCGCGCCACCGGCCCCGGCGCCCTCGGCCTTGTCGTCGTCGTGCTCGTCCGGATCGACGTCGCCCACCGCCAGCGCCAGCCGCTTGCCGTCCGGCGACCAGACGAGGTCGGAAACGTCGGCCTTGTAATCGGTCAGCTTGACGGCCTCGCCCCCCCGGCGGTCCAGGAGCCAGACCTGGGAGTGCTTGCCCTCGCGCCCGGAGAGGAAGGCGAGCCAGCGGCCGTCCGGACTGAAGCGGGGACGGGTCTCTGCCTTCGGGCTCGAGGTCAGCCGCAGGGGCGTGCCGCCGCCGAAGGGGAGCATGTAGACATCGGCGTCCGAGGAGTCTTCCTTGGGATCGAGCCGCCTCACGGTGTAGGCCACCCAGCGTCCGTCGGGGCTGATCTGGGGATCGACCACCATCCTCAGAGAGAAGATGTCGTCCACTTTGAGGGGGCGGGGCCCGTCGGCGCCCAGGGGAGCTGTCAGGAGAGCGGCAAGCGTCAGGCTGACCAGGACAAGGGAGCATCGGTTCATGGGTTGACCTCGTAGAAAGAAGGTAATCCTAGCAGGTCCGGCTCGACCTCTCCCGCGTTTCGGTTAAAGTACCGGACGCTCAGCCATTCGAATCCGTCTCGGACGGAAGGAGATCGCATGAAGCGCAAGCTTGCCCTTTCCATCATCCTGCTTCTCGTCCTTTCCCTTCTCCCCGTGTGGGCGGAGGAGGCGGTCGACCTCGGCATGGTCAACCGCATCCGGGAAGAGGGCTTCCACCGCTCCCAGGTCATGGACACCGCGTTCCACCTCACCGAGGTCCTCGGGCCCCGGCTCACCGGCTCGCCGCAGCTCAAGGCGGCGAACGACTGGACCCGGCAGCAGTTCGAGGCGTGGGGCCTGGTCAACGCCCATCTCGAAAGCTATCCGTTCGGCCGCGGCTGGAGCTACAGCGCCATCCAGGTGCGGATGCTCGCGCCCAGGACCGTCCCCCTCCTCGCCCTGCCCAAGGCTTGGTCGCCGGGCACCAACGGCCCCGTGCACGGCGAGGCCCAGCGGGTGGACCTCAAGTCCGAGAAGGACTTCGACCGTTACCGCGGCAAGCTCGCCGGCAAGGTCCTGCTGGTCGACGATCCCGGCAAGTTCGAGGAGCCGGACACTCCGGCCTTCCGACGCTTCTCGGTCGCGGACTTGGACAAGCTCGGAGCTTACAAGGTCCCGAACGACGATGGGCGCACGGACCGGCGGAAACGGGCGATCGAGCGCACGCAGTTCCGCAAGGCCCTCAACGCATTCCTGGAGAAGGAGAAGGTCGCGGCCACCGTCGAGCCGAGCGGCCTGACCAACGGCATCATCCGAATCATGAGCGGCGGCTCCTACGTCTCGGGCGAGAGCGTGGGAGTCCCGGCCGTGGTGATGGCCGCCGAGCACTACAACGAGCTCGTCCGCCTGCTGGAGAACGACGAGAAGGTGCAGCTCGAGCTCGACGTCGCCGCCCGCTACCACGACGACGACCCCCAGGCCTACAACACGGTCGCCGAGATCCCGGGCACCGACAAGAAGGACGAGATCGTCATGGCCGGCGCTCATCTCGACTCCTGGCACGCCGGCACCGGCGCCACCGACAACGGCGCCGGCTGCATGGTGGTGATGGAAGCAGCGCGCATCCTCAAGGCGTTGGGGGTCAAGCCCCGGCGCACCATCCGTTTCGCGTTGTGGACCGGCGAGGAGCAGGGGCTGATCGGCTCCCGGATGTATGTGCAGCAGCACTTCGCCACCCGCCCCGAGAACCAGGACCCGAAGCAGAAGGACATACCCTGGTTCCTCCGGACCGACACCTGGCCGCTCCAGCTCAAGCCCGAGCACGCCAAGGTCGCGGCCTACTTCAACCTCGACAACGGCACCGGCAAGGTGCGCGGCATCTACCTCGAGGAGAACGCCGCCGTCCGCCCCATCTTCGAGGCCTGGATCGCGCCGTTCAACGACCTCGGCGTCACCACCATCACGCCGCTGCCCACCGGCGGCACCGACCACATGTCCTTCGACCGCGTGGGCCTGCCGGGCTTCCAGTTCATCCAGGACCAGATGGACTACGACACCCGCACCCACCACACCAACCTCGACACCTACGACCACCTCCGGCGCGACGACCTCATGCAGGCGTCGGTGGTGATGGCGAGCTTCCTCTACAATGCCGCGATGAGGCCGGAGCCCCTGCCGCGCAAGCCGGTGCCGCAGGCGCCGCCGCCGCCCAAGAAGAAGGCTGGAAAGGCTGGAGAGGAGGAGAGCACACCATGAAGACACGCCGGCTGGGAAAAACCGGGCCCACCGTCTCGGCGCTGGGCCTCGGCTGCATGGGGATGTCCGACTTCTACGCCGGAAGGGACGACCAGGAATCGCTCGCCACTCTGGAGCGGGCCCTGGAGCTGGGGATCACCTTTTTCGATACGGCCGACATGTACGGCCCCCACACCAACGAGGAGCTGGTGGGGCGCTTCCTGCGCAGTGAGCGGGGCCGGCGGGAGCGGGTGGTGGTGGCCACCAAGTTCGGCATCGTCCGCGACCCCGCCAACCCCCAGGTCCGCGGCGTCAACGGCCGGCCGGAGTACGTCCGCCGGGCCTGCGAGGGGAGCCTCGGCCGCCTCGGGGTGGAGACGATCGACCTTTACTATCTCCACCGGGTGGACCCCGACACTCCGATCGAGGAGACGGTGGGGGCCATGGCCCAGCTCGTCCAAGAGGGGAAGGTCCGCCACCTGGGCCTCTCGGAAGTGAGCCCGGAGACCTTGCGCCGGGCCTGCGGCGTTCACCCCATCGCCGCCGTGCAGAGCGAGTACTCGCTGTGGAGCCGGGACCCCGAGGACGGCGTCCTCGCCGCCTGCCGCGAGCTCGGCACCGGCTTCGTGCCCTACAGCCCGCTCGGCCGCGGCTTCCTCACCGGCCAGATCCAGCGCTTCGAGGACCTGGAGCCGGACGACTACCGCCGCTTCTCTCCCCGCTTCCAGGGTGAGAACTTCCAGAAGAACCTCGATCTGGTGAAGCGCATCGGGGAGATCGCCGCAGCCAAGCGGTGCACGCCGGCCCAGCTCGCCCTCGCCTGGGTGTTGGCGCAGGGGGAGGACGTCGTGCCGATCCCGGGCACCAAGCGCCGCAAGTACCTGGAGGAGAACGTCGGCGCCCTGAACGTCGAGCTGACGGCGGACGACCTGCGGCGCATTGACGAGATCGCCCCCAGGGGCGTCGCCGCCGGGCTGCGCTATCCGGAAGCGATGATGGCGTCGGTCAACCGGTAGGGCGGGGCGGGGATCGCCTCCGCTCCTACCCCTTGTCCTCGTCCTCGTCAGCCCCGTCCGGCTCCACCCAGATGCGGCCGTCGCGGGCGATGAGGAAATGGGACACCTCCGGCCCCCAGGTGCCGGCGGGGTAGAACGGCAGGTCGGAGTGCCCCTGGTCCTCCCAGTAGTCGAGGATTGGCATGACGATCTTCCATGCCTCCTCCACCTGGTCGCGGCGCATGAACTGCGTCTGATCGCCCACGATGACGTCCAGCAGCAGGGTTTCGTAGGCCTCGGGCTCGGAGGTATTGAAGGCCTCCTTGTAGGTGAAGCGCGTCTCCACCCGGGCGAGGCGCATGTTCGACCCCGGCCGCTTGGCCTGGAAGCGCATGACGATCCCCTCCCGCGGCTGCAGGCGCAGCAGTAGCCGGTTGGGCTCCATTTCGCCGATGGCCGAGGGGGGGAAGGCCTGGTGCGGCACCGGCCGGAACTGGATACAGACCTCCGAGGCGTGCACCGGCAGCCGCTTGCCCGTGCGCAGGTAGAAGGGGACGTCCTGCCAGCGCCAGTTGTCGACGAACAGCTTGAGGGCGACGAACGTCTCGGTCGTCGAGTGGGGATCGACCCCCGGCTCGCTGCGGTACCCCGTCACCTTTTCGCCAGCCACCAGGCCCGGCCCGTACTGGCCGCGCTCGACGAGCTCGTGCACCGTCCCCGGGGTCAGGCGGCGGATGGCCCGCAGCACGTCCAGCTTCTTGTTGCGCAGCTCGTCCGCCTCGAAGGTGACCGGCGGCTCCATGGCCACCAGGCAGAGCACCTGGAGGAGGTGGTTCTGCACCATGTCGCGCAGCGCCCCGGCGTGCTCGTAGTAGCCGCCGCGCGTGCCCACCCCCTCCTGTTCGGCGACGGTGATCTGCACCGAGTCGATGTAGCGGCGGTTCCACAGCGGCTCGTGGACCGTGTTGGCGAAGCGGAAGGCCAGGATGTTCTGCACCGGCTCCTTGCCCAGGTAGTGGTCGATGCGGTAGATCTGGCTCTCGTCGACCAGGCCGCCGAGGAAGCCGTCGAGCTCCCGGGCACTGTCCAGGTCGTGTCCGAAAGGCTTCTCGAACACCACCCGAGCCCGCCCGGCGTCGGTGACGAGCTTGACTTCGTGGAGCTGCCGGGCGATGAGCTGCATCACCGAGGGCGGCGTCGCGAGGTAGAAGACGCGGGTGGCCGGCTTGCCCCACTCGTGGTCCAGAGCGTCCAGCTCCCCGGCCAGCCGGGAGAACGCCGCGGCGTCGGCGAAGTCCGCTTTGTCGTAGGTCAGGTGGGCGGCGAAGCGCCCCCAGGGCTCGTCCTCCGCTTTGCCCCGACGGCTGAACTGGTCGACCCCCTCGCGCAGATGCTGCACGTAGACGGCCGGGTCCATCTCCTTGAGGTCCAAGGCGATGACCTTGAACGAGTCGCCCAGGGTCTTGTCCAGCCAGAGGTTGTAGAGGGCGGGGATCAGCTTGCGCCAGGTCAGGTCGCCGCCGCCGCCAAAGATCACGAACGCCGTCGGGCTCTTTACGGTCACGGCTTCTCCTCCCCGCCCCCGACGTCGAGCCCCAACCCGGTCAGCGCCGCCCGGGTCGAGGCATAGTCGCGGTGCCAGATCTCGCGCATCCCCAAGCTACAGGCCACCTCGGCGAACATGTGCCGGTCGTCCACGTAGACCACCTTGCCCGGCTCGGCCTGGGCGACGTCGAGGGCGAGGTGGAAGATGTCCTCGTCCGGCTTGCGGAAGTGCACGTAGCTCGAGACGACGAAGATGTCGACGAATTCCTTGAGCTTGAACCGCCGGATGCGGTCCTCTGTCAGCTCCCGCCCTTCGTTGCTCACCACCACCACCCGCAGGCCATTCTTCTCCTTGACCTGCTTGTACATCTCGATCATGTCCGGGAAGCAGCGGGCCTGCTCCAGCATGAAATCCACCACCTGCTGCTCGTTGAAGCCTCGCGGCTCCCAGAAGACGACCCGCCGCAGATACTCCTCGAGGCTGATCTTGCCGGCCTCGTAGGTGTCGTAGGTGAGGTGGTGGCGCTCGTCCATCTCCGCGGGATCGATGCCGAAGTGGGAGGCCACGAGCTTGCGCAGCCCGCGGTCCCAGCCGTTGGTCAGCAGCACGCCCCCCAGATCGGTGAACAGGTGAGTGATGTCACTCATCGCGAGGCTCCGATCTCCGCCAGCAGGCCGTCCAGGGTGCTACAAACGGCCTCGGGGGGCACCCTGCCGCGCGGCAGGTAGGCCACCATCCAGGCGCTGCCCATACCCTCCTGCACCTTGACCCGCTGACTGTCCGTGATCGGGGTGCTGAACGGCCCCTGCGCATCCGCCAGCAGCGGCTTGCCCTCCAGGTTGAAGGGGCCGCGCAGCGACTCGTAGCTCTCGCCGGCCCGGCCAGCCCGCAGCACCAAGGGCGGCGTGAAGGTCCCCTCCCCCGCCACACAGGAGGGGACGGCGAGCTCCACCGACAGGCAATTGTTGAGGTCCACCAAAGGATGGATCGCCGGCAGGTCCTCCCCCTTGAGCACCCGCCGCAGCAGGGCCTCGGACGAGGGACGATACCGCGTGGGATCGCACCCGGCGGCCCGGAACAGGCCGCGCACCGCCGCCACCGTAGGATGGGACGAGAGGCTCTCGGGCTCGAAACGGGAGCGGGCCCGTTCGCTCGTCGTCCGGCGCAGTGCCGCCAGGGCCTCCTCCTGGCCGGGGACGGACTCCACACGAACCCAGAACAGGTCCCAGCCTTCGAGCTCGAAACGAACCGGAAAGGGAGTGGCTTCCATGGCCGGGGATCTTGACACAGGCGGCCCGCCCGCGCATCCTGCCGCCAACGCGCCTCAGTGGGGATGGAATCGGGCTTCGTAGCGCCGGATCAGCGCCATGGTCGACGACGTTTCGGCGGCGACTCGGCGGGGGCGACGCCACGGCTGGCTGTGCAGACGCTGGCGGCGGCCGAAGATCTCGGCGTCGGGGCGCAGGTCGGCCCCGTGGCGGACGTCCTGCAGGTACTCGACGACCAGGTCCACGGCAGTCCGGCGATGGGGGGCGCCAGGATCGACGTGCCTCGGCGTCGGGGGCTTGACGGGTCGCTCAAACATGTGCAGCTCTCCTGGCTCCGGAAATCCGGAGCGTCTACCTCTGTATACGGCCGGCCCGGCCCGGCCATCCAAGGGCGGCCCTTACTGTTAGAGCGCGCGAGACGGGAAAAGGTTTCGGGGTCCGCGCCAAAAAAGAGGCACGGCGCTTGCTGCTCTCCAGGCTGGAAGGAGGGCGTTCCCATGCAGAACCACGATGGCGAACTGTGGAAGGGCGCGGTGGCGGGGCTCGCCGCCGGCCTTGCGGCCACCTACGTAATGACCCAGTTCCAGAATCTTTCGGGGAAGCTGGCGAAGGCGCTGGAGGAGGACGAGCCCCAGAATCCCCAACATGCCGCCGACCGCGGCAAGGAGGAGGGCGGGCAGCGCGACGGACAGCAGGAGGAGGACGCGACGGTGAAGACGGCGGAGGCGATCTCGCACGGCCTCTTCCACCACGAGCTCACCCGCGAGGAGAAGAAGGTCGCGGGTCCGGCCGTGCACTACGGCTTCGGCACCCTCACGGGTGGAGCGTACGGCGCCCTGGCCGAGGTGGCGCCGGCGGTCACCCGCGGCGCCGGGCTGCCTTTCGGTTCGGCGGTCTGGCTGGGCGCGGACGAGATCGCCGTGCCGGCGTTCCGGCTCTCGGGGCCGCCGCTCTCGCACCCGCCGGCGGTGCATGCCCGAGCCCTGGCCGCCCACCTGGTCTACGGCCTGGCCCTGGAGACGGCGCGGCGGCTGGTGCGGCGCGTCCTCTAGTAGTTCCTGCCGGCCTACGACTCGTCGTAGCTGATCTCCATCCTGCGGATCCGCCACCCCGAGACCGCCACCAGGATCACGGCCAGCACGAGGAGGCCCACCACCGAGACCCAGGGGGACGGCGCGTCGGAGAGCACCGCCAGCGGCCCCTCGGGGATGGGCACCGGGCAGAGCGACTGGAGGTAGTGGATGACGCTCGCCTGCTTGAGCAGCGGCGGCAGCAGGAAGTGGATCGACTCCCAGCCGAACATCCCGAGCGCCGGCACGGCCGGGCTCTTGAAAAAGAAGCCCAAGGCGAGGAAGACGGCGCCGTAGCCGACGCAGGCGAGGAAGGTCACCAACAGGTACGAGCCCAACTGGCGCAGGCCGGGTCCATGGAAGAGGAAGGGGCTGACGGCCGTCCAGTCGTGCGGCAGGTAGGCGAGCACGAAGGAGATGACCGTCGAGATCCCGAACAGGGTGAAGGTGACGAGCACCCCCGTCAGGTACTTGGCGGCCACCAGCAGCTCCCGCCGGATGGGAGAGAGAAAGTAGTAATGGAGTGTGCGGTCGAGGACCTCGCGGCGGATGAGGTTGCCGAAGACGGCCACGCCGGCGAGGAACAGCTCCAGCCGGAGGATCAGGATCTGGTACATCCAGGCGTAGAAGTTGGTGCCCTCGGCGACGTCGGCGCGTTCGTGCACGGCGTGGGCGGAGAAGACGACCCGGATGAGGGCGATGGCGATCGGCGCCGCGGCGAGCAGCAACAGCCCCACGGGACGGCGGAAGCCCTTGCGCAGGTCGAGGCGCATCACGGCGCCGGCCTGGGACGCCCAGCGGCGCCAGGGCAGGCCCGCCGGTGCCGCCGGCGTGGGAGAGGCCAGGGAGGCGGCGGTCTCGCTCATGACTTTTCTCCGTTCGAGCCGATCAGGTACTGATAGACGGCGTTGACGTCGGCGTCGGCCGGGGCCACCGCCTCGATGGTCAGCCCGTTCTCCAGCACGACCTGATTGAGCAGCAGGTGGAAGCGGTCGGCGTCGCGGGTGCGCACCAGCACGCCCTTGCCGTCGTCGTCGATGCGGGCCTCCATCACCGAGTCCTGGGCGAAGACCCGTGAGGCGAGCAGCGCCGGACGGTCGCAGCGGATGGACACCTGCGCCGGGTGCTCCTCCTCCATCTCGTCGCGGACGTTGGCGATGTCCCCCTCCGCCACCACGTAGCCGCCATGAATGAGCACCACCTGGTCCGAGATCAGGTCCACCTCGTGCAGGATGTGGCTGGAGACGATGACGTGCAGGCCGCCGTCGGCCAGCTCGCGGAACAGGGAGATGACCTCGGCCCGGGCCATGGGATCGAGGCCGTTGAGCGGCTCGTCGAGCACCAGCACCGACGGCTGATGACAGATGGCCTGCGCCAGCTTGACCCGCTGCCGCATCCCCTTGCTGTAGCCCGCCACCTTGCGGCCGGCGGCCTCGGTGAGTCCCACCCGCTCCAGCGCCTTCCAGGTCATGGCCTCGGCCTCGGCAGCCCCGAAGCCGTGCACCCGCAGGTAGGAGCGGATGAACTGAGAACCGTTAAGACCCGGCGGGAAGGCGTCGTACTGCGTCGAGTAGCCGACGTGGCGGAAGAACTCCTCCGGCCGCTGCGAGTCCATGCCGAGCACCGAGATCCTCCCCCGCGAGGGGCGCAGCAGCCCCACCATGAGGTTCATCAGGGTCGTCTTGCCCGAACCGTTGGGCCCCACCAGGCCGGTGATCCCCGGTGGGATGGAGAGGCTCACCCGGTTGACGCCCAGGACCTCGCCGTAGAACTTGGAGACGTTCTCGAAGATCACCCGCTGCTTTTCGGTGACAGTCGCGCTCATCGCACCACCTCGTAGGCGCGGATGCGCCGGGAGAGGAGAGCGAGCGAGATCAGGCAGCAGGCCACCAGGGCGAGCCAGGCCGCCGCCAGCGGCATGGGATTGCCGTTGTAGTCGCCGGGCTCCAGCGGCAGGCCGAAGAGGCGCGTCCACACCGTGGTCATGGTCGGCCACAGGGCCACCAGGAACCCCCACCAGGTGTCCTGGGTGGCGTTCATCACCTTGGCGAAGCCCCACGGGACGTAGTAGAGGATGAGCAGCGAGATGCGGGCCACCGGCTTCCACTTCACCCAGGCCGAGACGGCGAGCGAGAGCAACGAGAGCACCGCGATCCAGATCCAGCTCCCGAAGAAGATGGCGAAGGCGATCGACAGGTTGTTCCCCATCCAGGAGGCGCCGTCCAGGTAGCTCTGGAAGAAGAACAGGAGCAGCCCCGGGATCCAGGTGATGGCCGACATCAGGATGGCCAGCACCGCGGTCTTGCCCAGCACGTACTCGGCGCGCGAGAACGGCCGCGAGAGGTAGAGCGGCAGGCCGTTGTTGCGCAGGTCCGGCGAGATCAGGGCCGGCCCCACCAGCAGGGCGAGCACGTAGCACAGGAAACCCTGGAATTCGAGCCCCCAGCGGAAGAACTTGGCGTTGATCGGCAGCGCCTCCTGCAGGCGGTCGAGGGGGAGGTTGATGAAGCTCAGCGCCGCCAGGTTGTGGTGCAGGTAGATGACCAGCAGCCCGGCGAACGGCACCAGGAAGCAGAAGCCCAGGAAGGCCACGAACAGACGGCTCTGGAAGACCTCCTGGTAGGCGTAGCGGGGGATGATCAGGAAGCGCGACCAGGTCGGCGTCCGCTCCCCCTGGTAGATCCCGAAGTTGCGGTCATACACGGCCATGGCCGGCGACCTCCGTCTCCATGGCCTTCAGGAAGATGTCCTGAAGGGAGTCTCGCTTGGAGTCGAGGCGGCGGATCTGCACCTGCCGCTCGGCGGCGACACGATAGAGCTCGCGGATCTCCACCCCTTCGGGCAGCACGAGCTTGAAGCGCTGCTTGCCGTCGACGGCCATCTCGCAGCCCAGCGCCTCGACGGCGGCGGCGAAGGCGGCCTCGTCGCCCCCCCGCACCTCGAGCTGCAGGAACTTGCGGTTGGCCTCCCGCTCGGCTTCGAGGTTGCAGTAGGTGGCCACCCGGCCGTCCTTGAGCACCAGCACCTCCTCGCAGCACTCCTCGACGTCGCGCAGGAGATGGGAGGAGAGGATGATGTTCACCTTCCCCTCGTCCCGGATGTCGCGCACCAGCTTGAGCATGCGCTCCCGGGCCGCGGGGTCGAGGCCGTTGGTGGGCTCGTCGAGGAAGATCAGCCGCGGGCCGTGGACGAGGGCCTGGGCGAGCTTGGCCATCTGCTTCATGCCCAGCGAGTAGCTGTCCACCTTGCGGTAGCGCGCCTCGCCCAGCCCGACGTAGAAGAGCGCCTCGTGGGAGCGCTCCAGGGACTGCTCCGGCGGCAACCCCGACAGCTCGCCCATGAGGCGGACGAAGCGGATGCCGGACATGCCGGCGATGAAGGCGTCGTTCTCGGGCATGTAGCCCATCAGGCCGCGGATCTCCCGTGCCTCGGTCTGGATGTCCTTGCCGAAGATGCGGGCTTTCCCGGCGGACGGCGGGTGGAACCCGAGCAGGGTGTGGAGCAGGGTGGTCTTGCCGGCGCCGTTGGGACCCAGCAGGCCGATGCAGCGGCCGGTGAGGGAGGCGTTCAACCCCTTGAGGATCGGACGCCCCCCGAACTTGACCTCCAGGCCCTGGAGCTCGACGACGGGTTGCAATGTGTTCGACACGGTCGTTCTCTCCTGGGCCGGGAGGTGAAAGTCCTACCGGACCTCCTCGTTGGCCTGGTTCTGCGCCTGGTTCATCATCCCGGCGAGGCTGCCCATGCTGGCCAGCGTGCCGAGGTTCAGACCCAGGGGGTTCTGGTTGCTGCCGGCGAAGACGATGCGGTCCGTCTCCGCATAGGCGTAGTAGAGGGTCGGGCCCTGCGCGGCGAGCAGCTTGCCGAGCTTCGCCGGCCCGTCGGTGTGGTTCTTGGCGGTGCCGTCGGGCAGGATCTTGCCGGCCGCCTGGGCCAGCGGCGCCAGGTTCTGGTAGACCAGGGCGGAGACGTTGACCTGGCCGTCCGGACCCAGCAGGTTGCGGAGCTTGGGGGCGGTGGCCAGCGTCACGCCCGAATCCCGCTGCTGGAGCGTCCGCTCGAGCAGCGCCCGGCTCGGACCGGCCAACAGGTAGCCGTCCTCGAACAGGTAGTGGATCTCGACCTTCGGCTCCGTCGACTGGATGGTGTAGTACGTGCGGCCGCCGGCCGATTCATGGGTGATCTGGAGGCCGCCTTTGCCGTGGGCGCGCAGCTCGGCGTCGCACTGGGCCACGGCCTTCTCGAAGGTCTGCTGCAGGCGCGCCGGGTCGTAGACCTCGGCCACCAGCTTCCAGGAAGGCGAGGGGAGGACGGGGCCGTCGAGGCCGACGGCGAATTCGGCGCCCATCGGGGCCACCAGGTCGTTGCGCACGTCGAAGCCGTGCTTGGCCTGGGCGTCCGCCAGGTGCTGGGCCAGCTTGGGGTTCACGCTCAGCAGCTCGTCGAGGATGCTCACAGGGCTCTTTACGGCGAAAGCCGCCGCCATGTTTGCGTCCGGCGAGAAGAAAGAGAGACTCCCCATCGGCGCCGGCGCCGCCAGCCAGGCGGCAACGCCCCGCCGGGCCTGGCTGAAGGTCAGGGCGGCGCGGGTCTCGGCCCGGCCGTCGATCTCCCGGCGGTCGACGATGAAATGGTCGAGGTCCAGGATGCCGAGCTGCTCGGCCTTCTGGTGCGCCTCGTCACTCTGCCTGGCATGACCCTTCACCAGGGTGCCGAGGTCGGCCGCGAACAGCCAGCCGGCGCCGTCCCGGTAGTCCTGAGCGATGCGCTGGTGGAAGCTCGCGCTGGTGAACGGGTTGTTGCCGCCAGCCGACAGGGCTGCGATCTTGGCGATCTGTGCACCGCTGGGCGAGGCCACGAACAGGCCGTTGTGGACCCACAGCAGCATGGCCTGACCGGTCGCCGGAGCCGTGGCCGGGTCGTCGATGATCTGCAACGCGGTCTTGCCTTCACTGCCGTTGAGGCGGGCGATCTCGGTCTCCAGGGTGGAGCGGAAGGAGGCCTCGTTGGTCACCTCGGCCAGCAGCACCGCCTGGCCCTTGTCGCCGTCGCCGGCGTTCATGGCGATGGCCACCTCGTCGCCGAGGAACTTGCCGAGGTCGCCGAGGCGCTGGATCATGTCGTGGAACTTCGTCTCGTTCTGCGTCGAGCCGAGGGTCCCGGCCCACCATTGGGCCAGCGACGGGCTCTCGGCGATCTTCTGGTCGAGGATCTGCTGCGTCTGGGTGAGGCTGTGCGAAAGGTTGGGCAGCGCCACGAAGATGGTCGTGCCGTCGGGGGCGAGGTCGAGCAGGCGTGTCGAGTAGCGCAGGCCCGGCCGCTCCACGCGGGCGTCGATGTCCTTGCCCAGCGCCGTCAGCTCGGCCAGGAGGTCCTGGTACTGCTTGGCGTTGCGGCTCCAGGCAACCTCGTCCCTGACCGGCACGGACTGCACGCTGGCATGGGTCGCCACCTGGCCGCCGGGATGAAGGACGGTGTCCTTTGCCCCCTGTGCCACGTGCACCTCGCCCTCGACCACCGACACCCGCGACCCCTTGGTGCCGCTGTTGACCGAGAAGATCGTGCCGGTGACGGACACCAGGGCGTCGCGGGTGGCGACGTAGAGGTGCCGGGGGCGCTGCTTGGCGGCCTGGACGATGATCCTGCCGCGCTCGAGCCGGATGGTGTTGCCCTTGCGGGCCGCGGCGAGCGCCAGGCCGGCCCGCTCGCTCATCTCGATACGCGAGCCGTCGGCCAGCCGCAGCATGGCGGTCGAGCCCTTGGCGGTGCGGACCTCCTCGCCCTCGGCGATATTGGCGCCGGCGGCGATGGGCCGGCTGGAGTCGCCGGCCACACGGTAGAGGGTGCCCTCCACCGCCTCGACGCGCGCCATCCGGGCGCCGCCGGCCAGCCGGTCCTGGATCAGCGTCATCACGCCGAACCCCAGGGCCAGGAGGAGGACGGCGGCGAGCGCCTGCCACACCCGGCGGTCGGCGGGCCGCGCTGGAGCGGCGGGCCTGACGGCGGCCACCGTGCGGCCCTCCTGGGCGTCGCGGGCATCGCGCAGCGCCCGGCGGCAGGGCACGCAGCTCCGCGTGTGGTCCTCGACGAGCAGGGCGCGCGCCGGGGACAGCTCACCCCGCAGGTAGGCGGGGATCAGGGACTGGAAGTCCTCGCAGCCGTGGAGGCCATGCGAGGTGACCGGAGCGGCCGCGGCGGTCATTGCGGTCATTTCAGCCGCGGCGTTCGGAGAGGCCCCCTGGGCCCCTTCCTGCGACAGTCGCGCCCAGACCCGGGAGGCGGCCGCCTCGACCTCGCGCGGATCGACCGGGTCGTTCACCACCTGGGCGACGGCGTCGTCCAGCAGGTCGTCGTGCTTCGAAAACAGGCTCATGACGTGGCTCCTTCAAGCGACCCCAGCTCCTTTTGAAGCCGGTGCCGCGCACGATGCAGTAAGACGGCGATAGAGGTCTGGGAGGCGCCCAGCAGATGGGCGATCTCCAGGTTTCCCAGCCCCTCGAGGTAGCGCAGAGTGAAGATCTCGGCCTGGCGCGGGGAGAGGCGCGACATCGCCTCTCGCAGCCGGGTTTTGAGCTCCCGGCTGCCCCGCAAGCGCTCTGGACCCGGATCGGCAGAATCCACCAGCGACTCCCCGACCTCGTCCAGATCGACCTTGCGGCTCCGCTTGTGCCGCCGCATCAGGTCCAGCGCGGCGTTGACCGCGGCCCGGTGCAGGTAGCTCCCCGCGCTCTCCGAGAGGTCCGGCTGCTCCTCTCGCCGCAGAAGACGGGCGAAAACGGTTTGCAGGACATCCTCCGCATCCATGGCATTGCCGGTAATCCGGTATGCGGCGCGATAAACCGCCCCGTGGTGCTCCCGGAACAGCGCTTCCAGGGCGTCCGGGGGGCTTGTGAGCGGTCTCTCATAAACTGCAGCTTGCACGCCTCCTGCCCTCCTTTCTCCTTCGCCCATGGATACGCACCTCCCCGTCATTTCTTACAGGGTACTCTGTTTGGGCCTCTGATGGCGGGCGCAGGCGGAGCGCTCCAGACATTCTTTGCTAGGATGAAAAAATGCGGGGCGCGGTCGTCCTCTGTCCCGCCGACTCCAATGAGCGTCTCCAAAGCCCCTCCCCTGCCGCGGCGGGCCGAGCGTCCCCCCTGGCACTTCCGGCTGGCGATGACCCTGATCCGCCGCCAGATCCGGGGTGGCTACCGCCTCGTGGACACGGCCCGGCGGCTGGGCTGGCTGAACGTCGTCGTCCCTTATACGCTGGGTAAGGGGCTGGCGTTGGACGTCCCGCTCTACCGGCCGGAAAACTTCATGAGCGACCGGGAGGCCCGCGAGTACGAGGCGCCGGCCATCGCTCTGCTGGCCGAGGAGATCGGGCGCCGGCCCGCGCCGGTCACGCTCGTCGACTGCGGAGCGGACATCGGCCTGGTCTCCGCGCTCCTCTTGGACCGGTGCCCGAACGTGACGCGGGTCATCGCCTTCGAGCCCAACCTCGAGGCGTTCCCGATCCTGAAGGCGAACATCGAGCGGCTCTCCCCGGCGGGGGAGTGCCACGCGACCGCGGTGAGCGACTTCTCCGGCAGGGCGGAGCTGCGCAGCCCCCGGCTGGACACCACCGGTCACGCCCGCTTCATCGTCTCCTGCCCGGATGGGGACATCCCCGTGATGCGGGTGGACGACCTGGAGATCGACCCCGGCCACGGCCTGCTGCTCAAGATCGACGTGGAAGGGGCCGAGCTGGGAGTCCTGCGCGGGGCGGTCCGGACGCTCGGCTCGGCGGCCTGGTTCGTGGTCCTCTTCGAGGCCCACCCCGAGGTGGCCCGGCGCACCGGCATCGATCCCATCGAGTGCGTGCGCCTGCTGCGCTCGCTGGGCGCCTGCCGGTTCCGGATCGCCGAGGCTCCCGGCATCCACCTGGTGGACGACCGGCCGTTCTTCGATCAAGTCCCCCGGCAGATCTGCAACGTGATCTGCGTGGCGGATTCACCCTCGCCACGCGGGGCGCGGCAGGCCTAGCCCCGCTCCTCCACCTCCTCCACGAACTCGCTACAATGGGTAGCTCCGGAAGCCGCGTCGAGATCTGCTGCCGGCCACCCAAGGAGGGGCACTATGCTCTACAAAGTTCCGCTACTTCTCTCGCCGCAACCCGAGGGCGGGTTTACGGTGACCTCACCGTTGCTTCCCGAGTTGGTGACCGAGGGGGACACGGTCGATGAGGCGCTGGCCAACGTCCAGGACGCTCTGGTCGCCGTCGTCGAGGCCTATCGCGACCTGGGCCGGCCTTGGCCTGCAAACACACAGCTTCCGGATGTCAGTGGTCCCGTGTGGTTGGAGACCTTGGTCACGGCTCCATGAAATATCGCCACGTCAGCCGCAAGCTGATCGCGCTTGGTTGTCAAGAGCTTCCGCGCCGGACAGGCGGTTCTCACCGGAAGTGGTTCAACCCAGCCACCAACCGAGTCACTGTAGTACCCGACTGGGGTGGACGCGACCTCAAACTGGGGACCGTTCGCGCGGCAGTCCGCCAATTAGCGGTCGAGTGGAGCGACTTCGAGAACGCTTGAAGGACCGACCCCCTAGCCCCGCGCCTCCACCTCCTCCACGAACTCGTCCAGCAGGCGGTTGAAGACCTCGGGGCGATCCATCATCACCCAGTGGCCGGTGCCGGTCATCAGGTGGACGGGGAGGTCCGGCAGGAGGTTGTGGAGGCTGTAGGGGAGCCGGTTCATGTCGCTGATGATGGAGAGCTTCGGCCCCTGGTAGCGCTCCAGCGCGGGGAGGGGCTGGTAACGCAGCGACCCTTCGACGGCCTTGACCACGGCGTCCTCGTGAGTCAGGCGGAGATCCTCGAGCACCCAGCCGGCGGCGTCGGGGTCGCCGCCCACCACGAGCTGGCGGAAGTAGGACTCGAGCTCGGCCAGGGGGTCGGAGCGCAGGGATTCGAGGAAGGGCGCGAATTCAGCCTCCGGGACGCGGCTCCCGTCGCCGTTGGGGTCCACCAGCAGGAGCCCGGCCACCCGCTCGGGGTGACGGCCGGCGTACTCGATGGCCACCGCCGATCCCAGGCTGTGGCCGGCGAGGAGGAAACGGCGCAGGCCGAGCTGGTCGGCCACCGCCGCCACGTCGCCCGCGAGACCCGCGACGGAGTAGTCGCCGTCCTCGGCCGGATCGGATTCGCCGTGGCCGCGGAAGTCGAGGGCCATCGCCCGCCGGTGCCGGCGCACGTGGTCGAGCTGCAGGGCCCACTGGCCGCCGTTGCCCGCCAGGCTATGAAGGAAGAGGACGGGAAGCGCCTCGGGGTGCTCCTCGGCGCCGCCGTCGCGGACGTAGAGATTGCCGGCCGGACCGGCGAGCCAGAGCGTTTCGCCCTCCACCTCCGGCGTGGCATCCTCCGGCACGGGCTCCGGCTCATCCGCCCGCGCCCGCTCGGGCTCGAAGTCCGCGAAGATCTCGCGCCGGCGTCCACCGGCGCCGACCAGGGCCGCCGTCAACCCGATCGTCAGCAGGCTCAGCAGCGTCCAGAAGAGTCCCCTGGAGCGCCGCCGCGGACGCGGATAGCTGGACCTCCGTAGCCGTTTGTAGCTCATCGCCTCACCTCGATGCGCGCCCTCTCCGGGCTGCGACCCTCATTCAACGTAGCACGACAGCCGGCGGCAAAGCTATGCGAATGTGACATTTACGAGTCGGTATCCAGGCGAAAGGTTGACAGGTCCAGGGGGAGTTGTATATCAATGCCCTCGCCCAAAGCCGGCAGTACAAGGCCAGGAGCAGCGTCGCCTGCTCGTCCCAGACATTGCTATCCAGACGGGAGGCACGTGTGCAGAGGAAGCTTGATCGAACCACCGTCCTCGGCCCCATCGTTTCTGGTATTCGTCGCCTCGGAAGGAGCTCCAGCCCACTCTGTGTCGGTCTTTTCGCCTTCAGCCTGACCCCTCTGGCCGTGGCCGACTCCGCCCCCATCGCAGTACCGCAGAAGGCCGTCGTCCGCCCGCCGCTCCAGGCTGCCGCTCCGGTCGCCGCCCCGCTCTCCGTTCAGGCCACCCCGGCGGCCACTCTGGTCGCGAAGGCGAGCCCCTTCCCGGCCGTCGCCGAGGAGCCCAGGCCGGTGCCGGCCGAAACGACGAAGCCGGCCGCCGAAGCTCCCAAGCCCCAGGCCGCTCCGGCGCCGGCACCCGCAGCTCCGGCCGGGCCTTCCGCCCAGGAGAGGCTCGAGCAGTTGCGGAAGGCCGCCGACATGCTGATCGAGGTCAATGCGGCCCTCGGGGCACCCCGATCACCCTATGGCCAGATCATCTACGACATCGCCGTCCGCCACTCCATCAATCCCCAACTCGTCGCCGCCCTGATCCACGTCGAATCCGCCTTCAATCCCCGGGCCGTCTCCCGCAAGGGGGCCTACGGCCTCATGCAGCTCCTGCCGGAGACCGCCCGCCGCTTCGGGGTCCACCGCAAGCGGGACCTGCTCAACCCGGTGAAGAACCTGGAGGCGGGGGTGAAGTACCTCAAGTGGCTGACCGAGCGCTTCGGGGGGGACGTGCAGAAGACCCTGGCCGCCTACAACGCCGGGGAAGGAGCGGTGGATCGCTTCGGCGGCATCCCGCCCTACCACGAGACCCAGCAGTACGTGCAGCGGATCTTCGGCCTGCTGGGCATCGCCACCCCGGCCGCGGAGCCGCCGCCCGCGCCTCCCGCCCCGCCGACTGCCGCCGCGCCGGTGGACGTGGTGCCGGCGGGCCGGTAGGAAATCTCCTCAGGTCCGCTCCGGACCCTCTTCCTCGAAGGGGTCTTCGACCCGGCGCGGCTCCTGCACTCGCGCCCGGAGTTTCAGGAGGTCGTCGGAGGCGACGTAGTGGCGCCCGCGCCGCTCTCCCTTCGCGATCAGGAAACCCTGCTCCACCAGCAATTTGAGATCGCGGCCGGCGAGGTGGTCGGAGACGTCGGCTATTGGACGGTAGGTCGCATTGCGGACCCTTAAGCCCGAGGCGGCGTCCGCCAGGGCGAGGAGGGTGCGCTCCGGCAGCCCGCGCCGGCGCACCTCGACCTCCAGGGCGTTCCAGAGCTTCTCGAGCTCCCGGGTCCGCAGCACCAGGGTCCGGGCCTGCCGGTAGTGGGCCGTGAGGCAGAAGCGGAGCCAGGGACGGACCTCCCGCTCCGGGCTCCACCGCCCGCCTCCCACCCGGGCCAGGACGTCGTAGTAGGCCTGGGTGTTCCTGCCGAGATACTCCTCGATGCTGGAGAACTGCGGCGCCAGGACGCCCGTGCGGGCGAGGACCAGGGTCTGCAGAGCGCGGGCCATGCGCCCGTTGCCGTCCGAAAAGGGGTGGATCATCACCAGGTTCAGATGGCCCATCGCCGCCTTCACCGTGGCGGGCATCCCGTCGGAGCTGTCGTTGAGGAAGCCCACCAGCTCGGCCATCAGGCCGGGCACCCGCTCGGCGTCCGGCCCTTCGTAGACGATCTCGTTGCGCTCGTCGTCGCGGACGAAGATCGGTCCCGGCCGCCAGCGCCCTGGATTCCGCTTCAGGTCGTGCTGGGTCATCATGAAGTGGAGGCTGCGCAGGAGGTCCGTCGAGTAGGCGAAGTGAAGGTCGGTGGCGAGTTGGAGGACGTAGGTCATGGCGGTCTGGTATCCCTTGACCGCCTCCCACGCTTCCGAGCGCGCCTCCAACGGCTCCTCGCCCTCGGCAGCGGCGATGGCGTCGTCCACCGTGACGTTGTAGCCCTCGATGCTGTTGGAGCCCCGGACGGCACGGGCGAAGGTCACCCGCCGCAGGAGCCCGTACCAGCGCCGCGGCGTGGCGGAGAAGGCGTACCCCAAGGTCCGCCGGAGCTCCTCGACCTTTTCGAGGACCTCTTCCTCCTTCTCGTCGAGCGCGGGAGCTTGGAACAACATGGGGATATCCAGATAGCAACTGTCGCCAGGACAGATAGTATCTGACTTCCTCGCCTCCCCCCGCAACATCTCCGACCAGTTCTCCGTATCAATGAGACCTGACCGGGCGGAGCCTTGCCCCGGCTTGCCCCGGATACTGAATCGACCGTCACCGACCGCTGGAGGTTTGCATGCTGCGGAAATCCCTTCCCCTGCTGGTATTCTCGCTTCTTCTCCTGGCATTGCCGGTGGCGCCCTTCGCCGCCGCCGTCGATCCCGACCTGCTGGCCGGGATGCGGGCGCGCTCCATCGGTCCGGCCGGGATGAGCGGCCGGGTGGCGGCTATCGCCGGTGTCGAGTCCAATCCCGAGGTGGTCTACGTGGGCGCGGCTGCGGGCGGCGTCTGGAAGTCGACCAACGGCGGCCTCACCTTCACGCCGATCTTCGATGATCAGCCGGTGGCGTCCATCGGCGCCATCGCCGTTTTCCAGGCCAACCCGGACGTCGTCTGGGTGGGCACGGGCGAGGGCAACCCGCGCAACAGCGCCTCGATCGGCAACGGCGTCTACCGCTCGCTCGACGGCGGCAGGACCTGGGTCCACCTGGGACTGGAGAAGACGGAGCGCATCGACACCATCGTCCTCCACCCCACCAACCCCGACGTCGCCTGGATCGCGGCCCTGGGGCAGGAGTGGGGCGAGAACCCGGAGCGCGGCGTGTTCAAGACCGAGGACGGCGGCAGGACCTGGAGCAAGGTGCTCTACGTCGACCCGCGCACCGGCGCCTCCGACCTCGTCATCGACCCGTCGAACCCCAACAAGCTGTTCGCCGGCATGTGGCAGTTCCGGCGCTGGCCGTGGTTCTTCAAGTCCGGCGGCCCGGGCTCCGGGCTCTACGTCACCTGGGACGGCGGCCGCACCTGGAAGCCGATCACCCCGGAGGACGGCCTGCCCAAGGGGGACCTCGGCCGCATCGGCCTCGCCATCTCCCGCTCCCGTCCCGAGGTGGTCTACGCCACGGTGGAGGCCGAGAAGAGCGCCGTGGTGCGCTCGGACGACGGCGGCCGCACCTGGAAGAAGGTCAATGAGCGCTATGACGCCGACCCGCGCCCCTTCTACTTCTCCCACCTGCGGGTCGACCCCGAGTTGCCCGACCGTATCTACAGCCTGGACTTCAACGTGCGGGTGTCCAACGACGGCGGCAGGAGCTTCTCGGACCTGATCTCCGGCGCGCTGATCCACGGCGACTACCACGCGATGTGGATCGCCCCCCGGAATCCCAACCTCCTTTACCTGGGCAACGACGGCGGCGTCGCGGTCAGCCGCGACCGCGGACGGACGGCGACCTTCGTCACCACCCTCCCCCTCGCCCAGTTCTACCACGTGGCGGTCGACCTGCAGACGCCCTACAACGTCTACGGCGGCCTGCAGGACAACGGCTCCTGGCGCGGGCCCAACACCGTCTGGCAGGACGGCGGAATCCGCAGCTACGAGTGGAAGTTCGTGGGCACCGGCGACGGCTTCGACGTCCGCCCCGACCCGTTCGATCCCAACTACGTCTTCTCCGAGTGGCAGGGCGGAAGCCTCTGGCGCTTCGACCTGCGGACCGGCGAGGGGCGCGACATCAAGCCCGCTCCGCCCACCGGCGGCAAGAACCGTTTCAACTGGAACGCCGGCATGGCGACGGACCTCTTCGACGCGGGCACGATCTACTCCGGCTCCCAGTTCCTCTACAAATCCACCGACCGCGGCGAGACCTGGACCGCCATCAGCCCGGACCTCACCACCAACAACCCCGAGTGGCAGAAGCTGGACGAGAGCGGCGGCCTGACGCCCGACGCCTCCAGAGCCGAGACCTTCACCACCATCCTCTCGATCGCCCAGAGCCCGAAGGAGAAGGAGGTGATCTGGGTGGGGACGGACGACGGCCGGCTGCACGTCACCCGCGACGGCGGCAAGACCTGGACGAGCCTGGAGAAGAACGTCCCCGGCGTGCCGGCCAACACCTGGATCCCCAAGGTCACGCCGTCGAAATTCGACACCGCCTCGGCCTTCGTGGTCTTCGACAACCACCGGCGGGAGGACTTCACGCCCTACGTCTACCAGACGAACGACTGGGGGAAGACGTGGAAGAGCCTGGCGACCCGGGACCTGCGGGGCTACGCCCTGGCCCTCGAGCAGGACCCGGTCGACAAGGACCTCCTCTTCCTCGGCACCGAATTCGGCCTCTGGATCTCCCAGGACGGCGGCGGGCGCTGGCTGCAATGGCGGCACGGCGTGCCCACCACCTCGGTCATGGACCTCGCCATCCACCCGCGGGATCACGACCTGATCATCGGCACCCACGGCCGCGCCCTCTATGTGCTGGACGACCTCCGGCCGCTGCGGACGCTCACCGAGAAGACGATGGCCGAGCCGCTCCACCTCTACGAGACCGGCGACGCCCAGCAGCACTGGAGCGCCCCGGAGCCCGGCGGCTTCGGCCTCGGGTCGGCCGAGTTCCGGGGTCAAAACCGGGACTACGGCGCCCTCATCACCTTCTCTCTGAACGTGCCCGGCCTCCCCCTACCCGACTCCGAGAAGGAGAGGCAGCGCAAGATCGAAGAGCGGGCGGCCCAGCGCAAGGAGAAGGAGACAACCCCCTCGGCCCCGCCGCCGAAGAGCGCCCGCGAGCTCAAGCCCCAGGAGCAGCCGGGAGGCCCCGGTGGAAAACCCGAGGAGAAAGCGGGAGAAAAGAAGCCTGAGGAGGCGGCGAAGCCGAACGCCGGCGAGGAGAAGCCCCCCGAGGCCGAGATCCGGATCGCGGACGCCGCAGGCAGGACGATCCGCACCTTCACCGCTCCCGTCACCCGGGGGCTCAACCGCGTGGCCTGGAACCTGCGGCGGGACGGCTTCAAGCGGTTCCCCCAGGAGGAGCCGCCGCCCCCGCACCCCGCCGGTCCGGAGGTGACCCCCGGCACCTACACCGTGACCGTGAAGTATGGCGGCCACGAGGCGAAGGGGACCGTCCGCGTCCTAGCCGATCCCCGCACCCGCAACACCGAGGCGGACTGGCGCCAGCGGGAGGACGCCCTGGCGCGGGTGGGAGCCCTCAACGACGCCTTGGCCGATGCTGTCGAGCGCATCCGCAAGACCCGCTCCGACGTGGACACGGTCATCGCCAAGGTCCCGAAGAAGGAAGGCGCGCCCGCCGACGCCAAGCCGGACCCTCTGGTCGAAGCGGGCGGCAAGCTCAAGGCCGACCTGACCAAGCTCGAGCGGCGGCTCTGGATCCCCTACGACGCCCCGGGCATCCAGCCGGAGACCGACGTGCTGAGCAAGGTCGGCTACCCCTTCGGCTACATCCTCTCCTCCTGGGCCCCGCCGAGCCCGACACACCTGGAGTACCTCCGCCAGGCCGAATCGGCGGTGGCCGCCGCCCTCGTCGACTTCAACAGATTCTTCGCCACCGACGTCGCCGCCTTCCGCAAGCAGGTGGACGACGCCAAGCTCCGGCTGCTGCCGGAGGAGAAGCCGATCGAGGTGAAGAAGGGGGGCGGGGGCGAGTAGGCGCCACCAGAGCTCCGACGGGCTGTCGCAAAGCGCGACAGCCCGTCAGCTCTTCGCCTCATCTCCCGGCCGCCGCCGCTTTCGAGCGCGGAGTGGCCTGATGGGACCGCGCCCGGCGAGGGGCCGCCTTCAGCTCCTCGCGGACGACCTGTCGAACGGCGTCAAGCACCGTCTGTTGGTGCAGATACGCGACCAACGTCGTTGATCAGAGTCTGGTAATTGCCTCCTCCGGCCTGGTCGGCGAGGGCACGGAAGGAGTCGATCACCGAATTGTCCAGCGGATGGAGATCTTGGTCTTGCCCGGCTCGGGCTTGACCACAGGCCCGCGCTTCGCCTGCGAGAAATCGATGTCCCGATACGGTTCAGCGGCGGTTTCTTTCATACTCTGGATTATTCTTAAGCGTATAGACGATTGTCTACCGTGTCCAGATCCTCAGGAGGCGGAAGGCGCGGAGTGAGCGGAGGCGGCTGCCATGGACTCCAGGGATCGGGAAGATCGTCAGAGCTGGCGGGAACCTTCCGGGATGATTCTGAAGCTTTCAATGGCCTGCGGAGAGTCGCTGTTGCCCCGCGGAGGGTTTCGAGCTGAGCCGGAAACTTTCTCGCCGGCTGGAAGAGTTTTCCAGGCCGCTGAGAAACTTCTCCAGACTGCTGGAAAGGTTCTCCGGCCGCTGGGAAAGTTTTCAGCCGGCCCGAGAAGGTTCTCGCGGCGCCGAGAAGGTTCTCCAGGTTTCAGGAAAGTTTTCCGCGCCGCTGAGAAACTTCTCCAGCCACTGGAAAAGTTCTCCAGCCGCCGAGAAAGCTTTCCGCCAGCCTGGGAAGTTTCCCGCGGCGCTGAGAAGGTTCTCCAGATTCCGGGAAAGTTTTCCGCGCCGCTGAGAAGGTTCTCCAGCCGCTGGGAAAGCTTCCCGTTGGCGCGAGAAGGTTTTCCAGGTTCCAGAAAAGTTTCCCGGAACCGCGGGAACTTTCACCGCGCCGCGCACGCCTCCACCTCGATCGCCACCGGCTCCTCCGCCAGCTCCGGGTCCGTCCTGACCCGCTCGATCTGTTCCCGCTCCCCCTCCGGCGCCGATCGCCTCCCTTGAGCGCTGCTGATCAGGGCCACTCCGGTGAGGATCACCGCCGCCGCTCCCAGGGTCTTGCCGGTCAGCGGCTCACCGGCGAAGAGCCAGCCGAGGAGGACCGCCACCACCGGGTTGACGTAGGCGTAGGTGGAGACCAGCACCGGGGACGCCACCCGCAGCAGCCAGACGTAGGCGGTGAAGGCCACGATCGCCCCGAAGACGATCAGGTAGCCCAGCGCCAGGAGCGACTTCGCCGACACCGCCGCCAGGGCGAAGCGGGACGGCTCGCCGGTCAGGGCCGAGGCGAGGAGCAGCAGGGCGCCGCCGCTCAGCATCTGCATGCCGGTGGTGGCGAGCGGCGAGGACGGCAGCGGCGCCCGCTGGCCATAGAGCGAGCCCCACGCCCAGCTCAGCGAGGCGAGCCCCAGCGCGACCGCGCCCAGAGGGTTGACGGCGCCCGACCCCGGCCGCACCAGCAGCACCAAGCCGATGAAGCCGAGGACGAGACCGGTCATCACCCGCCAGTCCAGCCGCTTGCGGCCCGTCTGCTGCCAGAACAGGAGCACGATCCACAACGGCTCGGTGGAGATCAGCAGCGCCGCAAGGCCGGAGTGGACGCGCTGCTCCGCCCACACCACGCCGCCGTTGCCGATCAGCAGGAGGAAGGCGCCGAGGATCAGCGCCGAGCGCCACTGGATCCGCGTCGGGCGCGGCGCGCCGCGGAAACGCGACCAGCCGTAGAGCACCACTCCGGCCGTCAGGTAGCGGCAGCCCGCCATCAGGAAGGGAGGGATCGTCTCGATCGAGAAGCGGATCGCCAGGTAGGTCGACCCCCAGATGAGGTAGACGGCACCCAGGGCGACCGCCACCTGGAGCCTGGACGCACGGGGCGTCCTGCTCGTAGACTCAGTCATGGAACACCTCCTCCGCAATCGACCCCGGCAATTCCGACACGGCTGACACTGGCGCGCGCAGGGGGAACTGGCTGCTCTCACGGATCGTCTCCAGCACCACCGTCGTGCGCGTCGAACGCACGGTGGGGATGGCGCTGATTCGCTCGCGCAGCAGCCGGCCCAGACTCCTGGCATCCGGCACCCGCACCTTGAGCACGAAGCAGTCCTCGCCCGCGACGTGGTGCACCTCCTGGACCTCCGGGATGCGGGTCAACTGCTCCGCCGTCTTCAGCTCCGCCGACATGTCGCTCGAAGCTACGAAGATGAAGGCCAGCAGGCCGAGCCCCAGGGCCTCGGGGCTGATCCGCGCCTCGTACCCCTGGATCACTCCCCGCGCTTCCAGACGCCGGATCCGCTCCAGCACGGCAGACGGAGCCATCTCCACCTGCCGGGCGATCTCGGCGTTGGAGGTCCGGGCGTTCTGCTGAAGAATCGTCAGGATTTTGATGTCTGTCTCGTCGATCATTCGGGAATCTCCTCAGGAATGAGATCGTATCCCGAATGGCGGAGAAATGCAAGACAACGTTCGGTGAATCTCCAGTTTCACCGAATGATCTTTCTGGAAAGAGCTGATCTTCCGCTAGATCGGGATGCGGCTCTCGGCTTCCGCCGCAAAAAGGTCGTCCACTACTCCCCTGCGGTGGCGCAGGAGAGCGGCGTGGGCGATCATGGCGGCGTTGTCGCCGGAGTAGACCAGGGGCACGAGCCGGAGGTCCACGCCGTTGCGCTCCGCCCAGGCGGGCAGCTCCCGCCGCAGCAGGCGGTTGGCGGCCACTCCCCCGGAGACGGCGAGGGTGCCGATGGGCTGGCGCTGCTGGAGGCGGTCGAGGCGGTCGAGCACCTGGCCGACGGCGGCGGCGCGGAAGCCGGCGAGGAGGTCGAGGACCGGCTGCGGCGGCTTGGAGCCGTCGCCGAGATCGATCGCACCGAGCGTCCGCTCCAGGCGCTCGATCTCCAACAGGGTCTGGCTCTTGAGGCCCGAGTAGGAGAAGTCGAGGCCATCGCTGAAGCGGCCGAAGCGGGAGACGGGGAGCGGCCGTGCCCCCGGCGTCCCCAGCTCGGCGAGCTCGTCCACCCTCGGCCCCTGGGGATAGGGGAGGCCGAGGCGCTTGCCGACCTTGTCGAAGACCTCGCCCATGGCGTCGTCCCGGGTCTCCCCCAGGGTGGAGACCGCGCCGTCCTCCACCGCGAAGAGCGAGGTGTGCCCGCCCGAGACCACCAGGCCCACGAACCGGGCGGGCGGCGGCTCGGGCGCGGCCGGGTCGCCCGGGGCGCGGAGGAAGGGCGAGAAGAGATGCCCCTCCAGGTGGTGGACGGCGTGGAACGGCCGCCCCTCGGCGAAGGCGATGGCCTTGCCCAGCGACAGGCCCACCAGCAGGGCCCCCACCAGGCCGGGGCCGCGCGTGGCGGCCACCACCTCCACCTCGCGCAGCCCGACGCCCGCCCGCTCCAGGGCCTCGCGGCTCACCGCGGGCCAGTTCGACAGGTGCTCGCGGGAGGCGATCTCGGGAACCACGCCGCCATAGGGGCGATGGGCGGCGAGCTGGCTGGAGACCACGGACGACAGCACCCGCCCTGCGCCGTCCACCACGGCGCAGGCGGTGTCGTCGCAGGAGGTCTCGATGCCGAGGACGAGGGGGTGATCCATGGGGGGAGTGTAGCGCGAGGCTCAGACCGGAACGCTCAGGGCTCGGCGTCTCCCCGCACCACCTCCAGCAGCTTGATCCGCCCCGCCCGCCTGTCGGCGGCCACCTCCAGCCGGTCGTAGGTCCATTCCCCCGCCGACTTGTGGGCGACTGCGTAGAGAGTGCCGTCCTTCCTGGAGCCTTTCAGAGGAATGGAGATGTCCGCGTTGCCGGACGCTCCCGAGGTGTTCACGCTCCCGCTGAGCCACCAGCCCTCGCGGATGGGCTCGCCCAACTCGGCGCGGACCTGGGGGTTCGCCTTGGCCTTCTCCAGGGCGTCCCGGAAGACGTCCGTATGGCGAATGACCGAGAAGACGAAGAAGACGAGCGAGAAAACGAACGCTGCGAAGAGAGCCAGGATCGCGACGCAGCCCGTGGGCACGAACCACTTCCAGTTGCGCTGCCACCAGTTGCGGCTCGGTGCCGTGATGTCGGAGCTCGTCATTCCCAACCTCCTACTCCCGGACGGCCGCGCGCGCCGCCATGTCGAGGTACTTCTCGCCGTCGATGAGATGAGTATGACGGGGCTCGGCCGCGAAGACCAGGACGATCTCCGGCCGCGGCTCGTCCTCCTGGATGCGCTCGGCCAGGGTGGGTGGCAGCTCGGTGAGCGGGTAGACCCAGGACTCGAGGACGATGCCGTGGGTGTGGACGTTGGAGGGCGATCCGGGGTGGCCCGGGTCCCAGGCCGGGACCTTCTTCTGACCGTAGCGCAGCACGGGCGGCGGCCCGAGAAGGATCAGGGCCCGGCCGCGGTCGGTGAGGCTGCCGCGGACGCCGCCCTCGGAGTAGAGGCGGTCGGCGGCCTCCACCCGCTCGTAGAAGGTCCTGGCAAACTCGTTGCCGTGCGCCGCCGGATCGGGGTTGCGCCGGCGCCAGAAGGCTTCGTTGAAGTCCACGGTCTCGCGCGTTGAGTGAATGCGTCGATACTGACGAACCTCGTCGGGCAGCATGAGCCAGCGGGTGGGCCCCTCGTCCAGACCGCCACCGGTGCGGGGCGGGATGGGCTGGCAACCCGGTAGGAGCAGCAACAGCAGGAGCGGGACGGCGGCGAGCCGTCTCCGCGCTCGATTGCCTCCAGCCATTTCGACTCGGCGGCCTCCTCCGAAGGTTCGGCGCCTTCTTTAATGGATGCTGTCGTCTCCGCTCGGCTCTGGCGCCTCCTGGATCGGGCCGAAGGTCTGCTCGTAGCGTTCCAGGTTGGTGGCCAGGGCGCGGATGATCCGTTTCAGGTGGCCCGGGCTGGTGACGATCCGGGCCGAGACGATCCCCTGGGGAGGCACCAGGTTGATGAAGTCGAGGATGAACTCCTCCCGCGTATGGGTGATGCGGAGCAGGTTGGAGTACCGGCCCTTGAGCTCGTCGTCCGTGATCTTCACGTTGAAGCCTGCTTCGGGCTCTTCCATCAGAGTCCTCCTTGTTGGCTGCACCGGTATGCTATCCCATCCCGGGAGAACGACTCTCTGAATCGTCAGGCTCTGAACCCCAACGCGAAGAGGAGGGCGGACCGGACTTCGGTCATTCGCGAGACCGGCAAAACTGTGATCAGCGAGCCCAGCTTGTCCTTCGCCACGGTCTGGACGTGATCGAGGTTGATCGCGCAGGTCTTCGGCATTCCGTCCTCAGGAGTCAAAAGGACCTCGGAAGGAATGTCGCGAACGGTCGTCGTAATCGGGGCGATCGTAACCTCCCCCAGGTATTCGCGGACCGAATCCCTGGTCAGGAGGAGGACGGGACGATTCTTGTCGGGGTTGTCGAACCGATACCAGCGGATCTCGCCCCGTCGCATCAATCGCCCCAGACCTGCTCGTTGTCCCAGTCGCCGAATTCCCCGGGCTCTACGGGTTTGCGCTCGTAACCTTCCCGGTGACGGCGCTCCAGGTCGCGTTCCCGCACGCGCGCCAGAGCCTCCCGCAGTGCATCCCGGGTGAAAGCGGACCGCGTAGTACCCAGAGTCTGGACTACCTGGTCCACCGCGTTGACCAAGTCTTCATCGAGGGTCATCTGAACGGTCTTCATGTTGAGGAGTATAGCTATCCTCGCCCACATAAGTCCAGTGGTTGGGATTTCCTCAGGAGCCGGGGCCGAGCCCCTTCCGCCCCGCCCACCGCACTCCACCCCCAAACTCCCAGCCATGCTCCGGCAGGTACGTCCCGATCCCGCCGTCCCGGGCCGTGACGGTGAAGGCGAGGGCCCGGCGCTGGTAGTCGTAGGGGGCGCCGTCCTTGGAGTGGACGGCCACGTCGACCACGTAGTCGCCGGGGCCGAGGCGCAGGGCCGGGCAGGTCAGACGCACCGTGGCTTCGCCGTCGAAGGTGCCGGGGACGTAGCCTTCGAGGTCCGTGTTGGTGCCCCAGACCTCGATGCTCCGGGGGGTCGCGACGGCGACGCCGAAGACGAAGTCGTCCAGCGGCCGGGCGGCGCGGGCGCGGATCTCGAAGACCACCGGCTCGCCGCTCTCCAGGTGATAGCGCTCCTCGCCGCCGGCCAGCAGGCGGACCGAGGTGATCTCCGCCTCCCGCGAGCCCCAGCGCAGCTCCGAAGCCTCGCCCGTCGTCGCCTCCTCCTGGCGTTGCTCCTTGGCCGCCTTGTGCTCCTCGCCCTCCTTCTCGGCCACCTCCTGGCGATAGGCGTCGATCACCCGGCGCGGCTCCCCCACCAGGCGCTGATGACCGTTCTCCAGCCAGAGGACACGGTCGCACACCCCCTCCACCAGGTCGAGGCTGTGGCTCACCAGCAGCAGGGTCCTTCCCGAGGCCAGGAACTCCTCGATGCGCCGCAGGCAGCGGTGGGCGAACGCCTCGTCGCCCACGGCCAGCACCTCGTCGACCAGCAGCACGTCCGGATCGGTGTGGACGGCCACGGCGAAGCCGAGGCGGACGTACATCCCGGAGGAGTAGTTCTTCACCGGCTCCTCCATGAAGTCCCCCAGGCCGGAGAACTCCACGATGTCGGCGTACCGCGCTTCGATCTGCCGGCGGGTGAGCCCCAGCACCGCGCCGTTGATGAAGACGTTCTCCCGTCCCGAGATCTCGGGGTGGAAGCCGGCTCCCAGCTCGATGAGCGCCGCCACCCGGCCGGCGACGGTGATGCGCCCGGTGGTGGGCTTGAGCATGCCGGCCACCAGCTTGAGCAGGGTCGACTTCCCCGAGCCGTTGCCGCCGATGAGGCCGAACGCCTCGCCGCGGCCGACGGTGAAGTCCACCCCCTCCAGGGCGGAGATGGCCTCCTCGGGCCGCAGGCCCCGGGTGAGGCTGCGGCCCACCAGGGCGCTCTTCAGGGTGCGCAGGCGGTCCCCCGGCAGGGTGCGGCGGTAGAGCTTGGTCACCCCCTCGACGGTGATGGCGGGAGTTGCGGGCTCGCCGGGCTCGCTCATGCGGCCTCCACCAGTGTCTCCCGCAGACGCTCGAAGAGCCCCGCCCCCAGCGACCACGCCACCAGGCTGACGATTCCCATCTGCAGCCACAGCGTGGGCTCCGGGAAGCGGCCCCAGAACAGGGCCTCCTGATAGGACAGGATGTAGGGCGTGAACGGGTTGAGCCGCACCGCCCACCAGACCGGGGCGAGGTGGCGGATGCTGGCGAGGGGAAAGAGGATCGGCGTCAGGAAAAACATCAGGGTCAGGAGATTGGCCAGCAGGTCGCGCACGTCTTTGAAGTGAACGGTGAGAGCCGAGAACCCGAGCGCCAGCCCGGCCACCAGCGGCAGGTGAATGAGGATGATGGCCGGCAGGACGAGGGTCGAGACTCCGCCCACGGGATAGCCCAGGAGCCGTCCCGCCACCAGGGCCGTGACGACGATGGGCAGCGCAAAGAGGAAGTGCACCAGGTTGGCGAGCACCGACACCATGGGGAGCAGCTCGGCCGGAAAGACCGCCTTGCGGATGAGCCCCGAGCTGACCACCAGGGACATCGCCCCCTCGAGAGTCGAGGCCGAGGTCCAGATCCAGGGGAACAGACCGCTGACCAGGAACAGGGCATAGGGGTCCGCCCCCTGCGACCGGGCCTTGAACACGACGCTGAAGACGAACGTGTAGACCGCCAGCAGCAGCAGCGGATTGGCGAGCGACCAGAGGAAGCCCAGCACCGAGCCCCGGTACCGCGCCTTCAGCTCGCGGGAGGTCAGGGTCGCGAGGAGCCCGCGATAGCGGAAGAGCTGGACGGCGACCCGGAACATAGAAGGGTGGAATGTATCACCTTGCTAGACTCCCCCCGTGACCGCCTGGACCCCGGTGGACCTGCTGCCCGGCCTGTGGCTGGGGCTTCTCGGGACCTTCCTCGTCGCGGCGCTCCGGCGATGGTACGACCCGGTGCCGGGCCGGGTTCTCGCCGTCTTCGTGGCCGTCCTCCTGGCGCTTTTCGCTCCGGTGCTCTTCGGCGGCAGGGTCCTCCTGCCGCTCGACCCGGCTCACCGGGACCTGATCCGGGTCGTGGCGCCCTCCCAGGCGGCGGTGCGCGAGGCTTTGGACCAGGGCCGCTGGCCGCTCTGGAACCGCCGGGCCGGCGCCGGCGTCCCCCTGCTGGCCGATCCCGGGTCCCAGGCGCTTCAGCCGCTGACGCTCCTCGGTCTCCCCCTCCCCCTGCCGCGGGCGGCCGGGTTCGTGGCGGCGCTGCGGGTGCTCGTGGCCCTGACCTTCTCCTTCCTGTGGCTCCGCCGGCTGGGGCTTTCCGGCGGTCCGGCCCTGGCCGGCTCGCTCGTCTGGGGGCTCGGTCTCCTGATCTTCTGGGTGGGTTGGCCCATTGCCAATGTGGCGGCGTTTCTTCCTGTGGCCCTCTACGCGGTGATCCGCTGCGAGGAGAGCAGGGACGACAAGGACGGCAGGGACTGCAGGGACAGCAAAGACAGCGGGCGCGATGCCTTCCTGCTCGCCTTGGCGGTTCTTGGCCTCCTCCTCGGCGGAGATCCTGTGGCGGTCGTCTGCGCTCTGGGGCTCCTCCTGATTTTCATCCTGGACCGGTCTCGTCGCCCGCCGGCCGGAGCTCGGCGGGCACTGCCGGGCCGTGCGGGAGCGGCCTTGCTGGTGGCGGCCGCTGTCTCGGCCCCCGCGGTCCTTCCAGCGCTCCGCTACATGCCGCAGGCCATGGCACCCTGGAGCCTCGGCTCGTGGCAATGGATGCTCCCCTCGCCCGAGCCCTTGCGCCTGGCCTTTCCCAAGACGGACTCGCTGCTCGCCGTGCAGTACGGTCTGGCCATCCACGAGCCACGGGGCTTCCGCATGGCGGCCCTGGGAGACGTCCTGCCGCCGAATCTGGCCGGTCTCTACGACATGACCGACGCCCGGATCTACAACCCCATGGCCCCGAGGGCCTACGTGGAATTCACGAAGCCGATCGCCGCCGGCTCGCCGGACGATCCGCTCTACCAGCGGCTCGGAGTGCGCTATTTGCTGACACCCCTCAACGCGCAGCTCCCGGCCCCTTGGGCGCGGATCTTCACGGACCGGACGGCCGCCGTCTGGGAGCAGCCCGATGCCCTCCCCCTCCTCTTCCTCGCCACCTCGAATCCGGCCGGCGGCGTGCTCACCCAGACGATCGAGGACACCCGGATCTCCGGCGCCTCCCAACTGCGTCGCCGCCAGTGGCTGGGCACCAGCGTCTACCAGGACGGCGGCTGGCTCCTCCTGCTCAACCGCAGCCGGCATCGCACCGTCCTCGACTCGGAGACGTTCGTCGCCGCCCGGCTGCCGCGGGGAGCGAACCGCCTGGACCTGCTCTACCGGCCGGCGGCGTTCGTATGGGGCTGGGTGATCGCGGCGCTGGGAGTGGTGGCGGGGGTGGCGGTCTGCGTCCCCCGCCCGTCTACAACCCCAGAGGCTCCGCCGCCGTCTGCAACGCCTGGATGACGTTCTGGATGTGCTCGTCGAGCGGCAGGCCGATCTCTTCGGCGCCGGCGTAGACGTCCTCACGGTGGACGCCGCGGGCGAAGGCTTTCTCCTTGAGACGCTTCTTCACCGAGGAGAGGTCCACGTCCGCCACCTTCCTGCTGGGCTTGATCAGGGCCACGGCCACCACGAAGCCGGCGAGCTCGTCGCAGGCGTAGAGGGCCTTGGCCAGACGGGTCTCCCGCGGCACGCCGGTGTAGGGGGCATGGCCCATGATCGCCGTGCGCAGGATCTCGGGATAGCCTTGGGCGGTGAGGATCTCGTTGCCGCGGTAGGGGTGGTTCTCCGCGTCGGGCCAGCGCTCATAGTCGAAATCGTGGATCAGGCCGGTGAGGCCCCAGAGCTCCTCGTCCTCGCCCCAGAGACGGGCGTAGTGGCGCATGGCCGCCTCGACCGACAGGGCGTGCTTGCGCAGCGCCTCCTTCTCGGTGTACTGGCAGAGGAGGTTCCAGACCTCGTCGCGGCTGGGGAGTCGTTCGCTCGTTTCCTGGGGGGACATGGGCGTAACTTACCAGAAGTGGCTAGAATGGGGCCATGGCCGAAGACACCCGCAAGCTGACCCTCCGTTGCCCCGACTGCGATTCCGAGCTGGTGATCGACGCCGCCACCGGCCAGGTGCTCTCCCACCGCAAGGCCAAACAGCCCATCGCCGGCGGCAAGGACTTCGACTCCCTCTTGAAGGGGCTCGACGACGAGAAGGCCCACGCCGAGGACGTCTTCCAGCGCGAGGTGGCCGCCCTCAAGGACCGCGACCGCATTCTCGAAGAGAAGTTCCGCGAAGCCCTGAAGCGGGCCGAGGAGGACCCGGATCAGGGGCCGCCCCCCCGGCCGTTCGACCTGGATTGATTCAAAAATTTGTATGCGGCGCGGACTGTGGTAGGATCTGTTCCCGGCCTTCGGTCCTCCCCCGCCGCCCGTGGCCCGAGCTTCAACCCCCGGTCTGTTGCCGCTCGCCTGCAAGCTGGAACGCTTGCCCCCGATTTGACCCAAGACCGACCATCGCCGACGGGCCCCTCTGAAGGGGCTCGCGCAAAAGGAGCAAACTTTGAGTCCATGGTGGATGCGCCCTACGGCTGAGGGCCTGGAAGAACAGAACCGAGACAAGCCGAAACCCGAGAGCCGGCCCGAACCCCGGGAGGCCGAGAAGCCTGCCGAACCCGCTGCCGATCTCGCAACTCCCGCCCCTGCACCCGAGCCGCCGCCCGAGCGGTACCTCGGGACCCCCGAACCCCTCTGGCAGCCGGAGCCCACGTCTCCGCCTCCCTCGCCCGTCTTCGCCGAGGCGGAGACCGAGCTCGCCGCTCCCCAGGTTCTGCCCGCCGAGGCCGCCGAGGACGATGAACGGGACGAAGAGGACGAAGAAGACGACGAGGACGAGGACACGGAGGGGCTCGCGGCCGCTGAGACCGAGACGGAACAGGAAGAGAAGGACGGCGAGAGTCGCTCCGCCGAGAGCCGCCGCCGACGCTCCCGGGGCCGCCGCGGCGGACGCCGCCGCAACGGCCCCGCCGCCGCGCCGGGTGCGGGCGAGACGGCCGACGACGACGACGACGAGCCCATTCCGTTCGAGGAGCCCGCTCCCGCCCCGGTCATCGCTCCGGTCCCGGCATCCCGTCGCCGCTCCGCGCCGGCTCCGGCTCAATCCCATGCGCCGGCCCATGCGCCGGCCCAATCCCACTCGCCCGCATCCACCCCCTCGCCGGGCTACCGGATGCGCGGCACCGACAGCTACGTCATCAACCCGAGCGAGCTCGAGCCGATGACGCGCGAGATCGTCATCTCCGTCCCCGACCGCCAGCGGTCGGCGAGCGACGAGCGCAAGATCGCCCTGTTCTGCGACTTCGAGAACATCGCTCTCGGCGTCCGCGACTCCGAGATCGGCAAGTTCGAGATCACCCTGATCCTCGAGCGCCTGCTGGAGAAGGGCAAGATCATCGTCAAGAAGGCCTACGCCGACTGGGAGCGCTACTCCGACTACAAGCGCCCCTTCCACGAGGCCGCCATCGAGCTGATCGACATCCCGCAGAAGTTCTACTCAGGGAAAAACAGCGCCGACATCAAGATGGTGGTCGACGCGATGGACCTCTCCTACTCGAAGGAGCACCTCGACACCTTCGTCATCCTCTCGGGGGACAGCGACTTCTCGCCGCTGGTGTCGAAGCTCAAGGAGAACAACAAGTACGTCATCGGCATCGGCGTCAAGAACTCGTCCTCCAACCTGCTGGTGGACAACTGCGACGAGTTCATCTACTACGAGGACGTCTGGCGCGACTCCCAGAAGGGCCCCAAGCTCGACGGCCTGAACAAGAAGACGGCCGAGGCCTTCAGCCTGATGATCGAGTCCATCCAGGCCCTGGTGCGCGAGAACAAGGACGTGCTCTGGGGCTCGATGATCAAGCAGACCATGCAGCGCAAGAAGCCCTCCTTCAACGAGGGCTACTACGGCTACAGCACCTTCTCCGAACTGCTGGAGGACGCCGAGCGCAAGAACATCATCAAGCTGAAGAAGGACCAGCGCTCCGGCACCTACATCGTCACCGGCTTCGCCAAGACCGGCGAGACGATGGCGCCGAGCGTCGGGCGGCGGTAGGTCGACACGACGATTTCCCCGGCGGCCCGGTGCCGCCGGGGCGAATCCAAAACCCGCAAGGCGAGTCCATTCCTTTCGACGGCATAGCCGCCCGCCTAGTCGATCCGGTTTGACTCGCGGGACCGACGATGCAAGCCCATCGACTTGCTCGCGCTGCCAAGTGTATGCTAGTATGCGTGTATGCGGCGTACGACGATCACGCTCCCCGATGATCTCGCAGAGTTGCTCGGCTCCGAGGCTCGGCGACGGCAGACCAGCGTTTCCGACATTGCCCGCCGGTTCATTGAGGAGGGGCTCGTGGGCTCTGCGGAGAAGCCCCGCCAGATCCCTTGGGCGGGCCTCTTCAACGATCCGGACATGATGCCTGCCGAACGCCTGGACGAAGCTCTCGCGCAGACCTGGGCTGATGACATCGATCGCGATCGTGGATAGCGGTCCGCTGGTCGCTGTGGCGAACTCGGCGGATCCCGCCCACCGTGCCTGCCTGACAGCTCTCCAGACCCCGGGGCTCCGTCTGGTCATCCCGGTCCTTTGCGTAGCCGAGGCTGCCTACCTGATCCAACAGCGGCGAGGGGCCCAGACGGAAGCGCAATTCTTGAGAGGGCTTGAGACCTTCGACGTTCAGGCTCCCTCCCCCCAGGATTGGTCCCGCATGGCCGAACTGGTCGAGCAGTACGCCAATTGCCCTCTTGGTGCTACCGATGCTTCGGTCATTGCGATGGCCGAGCGATTTCAGACCGAGATTGTGATCACCCTGGACCGGCGGCACTTTGGAGCGGTGAGGCCGAAACACTGCAAGCGCTTCCGACTCCTGCCCAACGCTTAAGACGAAACCGGGGGGCCTTCGGCCCCCCGGTGTGCTTCAGGGTGAAAGTCCTGCTGCCTGGCGTTACTTGGCGGCAGGAGGCGGAGTCGGCGGAGGAGTCGGCGTCTCCACCGGCTTTTTGCGGCGGGTCACCCGCGGCCGCGGGTTGACGTTCTCATGACTTTCCTTCCTTTCTGGTAGTCCTACGTTCCAGCCGCGCCTCGGTATGAGACCCGCAGAACACGTGCCTGCAAACTTCGCGACTGTCCTTCCTACTCTTGCATCTTGGCCGGTCGAGACGTACTCTAAGTTAGGTCGACACGGATGTCAATTGGGAAGATTAGACCCGTTTTTGGGTAGTACGCGGGCTGCTTCAGGGCTCTGCGGGGCGTTCTAAGGGCTGAAACGCTGATTTCAATGTCTCTGAAGATCCGAGCAATGGATGGTACTCTTTGTGCATTGCTGAAGTGGTTATATCTCATTGTGCTGGAAGCTCCATGCATTGCAAAAATCGTCCAGAGGATTGTGTTGGCGATTTCCCAATGTGCAGAGGCGTTTTCACATTGTGCTTGGAGCCAGGCGCAATGAGAAAGCGCCTCCCACATTGGGGTAGCGCCTCCGGAGTCTGGAAAATTCTCTCCCGGAGAGCGCGAAGGCTCCGCGCAATGGAGTAGCGGGCGAGGAGGCCGGAAAGAGAGCCCGGATGAAGAAGGCTGTTCCCGCGGGCCTCCTCCGCTGTCTCAACCGGCGAGGAGGACACGCTCATGAAGAGACTGGAAACCCTGTTCGCACTCTGCGCCCTGGCCCTGACGGCCGCTCCAGCCGTGGCGAAAGGCCCCGGCGCGATCAAGTTCGACGAGGCCACGTTCGAGGTTGCCGAGAGCGCCGGCCAGGCGGTGATCACCGTCGAGCGCTCGGGCGGCGAGGACGGCGCCGTGACCGTCCACTACGCCACCAGCGACGGCACGGCCACCGCCGGTCAGGACTACACCGCCGTCTCCGGCACCCTCTCCTGGGCCGCGGGCGACGAGAGCCGCAAGACCTTCGCGGTCCCCATCCTCGACGACACCGTGGCCGAGGGCGTTGAGACCATTCACCTCACCCTCTCCAGCCCCACCGGCGGCGCGACGGTGGATGCCGCCCGCGGCACGTCCGACCTGCTCATCCTCGCCAGCGACGGCGGCAGCGGCGGGGGAGGGGGCGATGACGGCGGGGGCGATCACGGCGGCAGCGGCGCCGGCACGATCAAGTTCGACCAGAGCGACTTCCAGGTGCTGGAGAACGCCGGCCAGGCGGTGGTAACCGTGGAGCGCGAGCACGGCGAGCACGGCGCCGTCACCGTCCACTACGCCACCAGCGACGGCACGGCCACCGCCGGCCAGGACTACACCGCCACCGCCGGCACCCTCTCCTGGGCCGACGGCGACGAGAGCCGCAAGGTCATCCTCATCCCCATCGTCAACGACTCGATCGTCGAGGGGAGCGAGGCCGTCCACCTCACCCTCTCCGCGCCCACCGGCGGCGCCGCGCTCGACGGCGAGCGCTCCTCCGCCGTGCTCACCATCCTGGAGGGCGGCCGCAACGGCGACGACGATGACAACGGCAACCACCCGGGCCAGCCCGGGACGATCAAATTCGACGAGCGGAGCTTCCAGGTGATCGAGAGCGCCGGCGTGGCCCGCATCGCCGTCGAGCGCTCGGGCGGCGATCACGGCGTGGTCTCCGTCCGCTTCCAGACCGCCGACGGCAGCGCCAAGGCGGGCGAGGACTACAGCGCCGTCTCCACCATCCTGACCTGGGGCAACGGCGACGAGAGCCGGAAAATCGTCGAGGTGCCGATCACCAACGACGCCGCCACCGAGGGGAACGAGACCGTGCTCCTCAGCCTCGTCGATCCCACCGGCGGCGCCACGGTGGACGCCACCCGCGGCTCGGCGACCCTCACCATCCTGGATGACGATGGCTCGACCAGCTCCTGCGTCGAGGACGACCGCACCCTCTGCCTGGCCGGCGGCCGCTTCAAGGTGGAGATCGTCTGGCGCACGAGCCAGGGCCTGATCGGCGCCGGCCACGGCTCCCGGCTCTCCGGGAGCTCGGCCACCTTCTGGTTCTTCGACCCCTCGAACGCCGAGATGCTCATCAAGGTCCTCGACGCCTGCAACGGCTTCAACGCCTTCTGGGTCTACTTCGCGGCCACCACCGACGTCGACTTCACCGCCACGGTGACCGACACCCGGACGGGCATCGTCAAGCAGTACACCAATCCATCCGGCCGGGCCGCCATGCCGGTGCAGGATACGTCCACCTTCGCGACCTGCGGACGGTAGACGAACGACGCTCCCTCCGATAGCAGGGCGCTTCCATCCCCCATGGGGGCGCCCTGCCCTTTTTTTCTGTTCCCGCCGCTCCTCTCGACTGTCCAATCCCTATGATGACCTCCGCCGCGACCCTCCCGTTCCCCTTCGCTGGCTCCCTGGATGCAGGCTCGGATATCCTTCGCCGGAAGGCTTCCCCTTCCACGAGGCGTCTCCCACGAGTTTCCGTGCCCATGGACCTGGACCGTCTGAGCGACGAGGAGCTGATCGAGCGGGCGCGCGGCGACGCCGACGATGCCGCCAACACCGCCAATGCCGACGCCTGCCTCGCCGTGCTCTACCGGCGGTACTACCCGAAGGTGGCGGGATGGTGCCTGCGCATCTCCGGCGACCGGCAGGAGGCGGCGGACCTGGCCCAGGAGGTCTTCCTCCGGGTCCACGAGCGCCTGGGCGGGTTCCGGGGCGACAGCCGCTTCTCCACCTGGCTCTACACCGTGACGCGCAGCGTCGCCATCAACCGCGGCGTGGCCGCCCGGCGCCGGCAGACGGACGCGCTGGACGAAGAGGGGATGCCGGAGCCGGTCGAGCCCGCGCCGGGCGCCGACGAGGTGGTGGCGAAGGATCAGATCCTCGCCGCCTTCCGCGACGCCATGGAGCGGGACCTGGAGCCCCTGGAGGCCAAGGTTCTCTATCTCCACTATGTAGACGGCGTGCCCCTCGCCGGGATCACCGAAATGCTGAATCTCCAGAACAAATCAGGCGCCAAGGCTTTCATCGTCAGCGGCGGGCGCAAGCTGAAGCGTCGCTTCGGGTCCTGGCTGGCCCGCCAAACCGCCGGAGGAACCCTGTCATGACCAACTCCACTCCGCGGCTGACCCTGGACGAGTGGCTGCGCGCCGGATTGATCGCCGCGTATGACGACCCAACCGCCGGCTGCCCGCCCCCCGAGGCGTGGCTGGAGGAGGAGCTCGCCGCCCGCACGCCCGCAGAGCGCCAACGCCTCGACGCCCACGCCGCGCACTGCCCGGCCTGCGCCGCCGAGCGGGACCTTGCCCGCACCTTCGACGCCGGTCCGGAGGCGGCGGGCGTCCGTCCCGAGGACGTGGCCTTCGTCGTCTCCCGGCTGACGGCGGCCTCGCCCGTCCGCAACGTCCGCACCAGCGAAAAGTCGAAGGTCGTACCCTTCCCCACGCGCCGCAAGATCGAGTCGAGCCCCCTCTGGCGGCTGGCCGCGGCGGCGGTGCTGGTGCTGGCTGCGGGGCTGGCGTTCCAGCTCTCCCGGCCCGGCGCGCCGCCGCTGCCCGCCCCGGAGAGCGGCGGCGTGGTGCGCGGCAGCGAGGTGGAGGCGGTCTCCCCCCTGGGCGAGGTGGCCGCGATCCCCGCCGAGCTGCGGTGGACGCCGCGGTCCGGAGCGAGCTCCTACCGGGTGCGCCTGTCGACCGTGGACGACACGGTCCTGTGGAACGCCACGGTACCTGCGCCGCCGGCCCACCTGCCGGCCGAGGTAACCCGGAGCCTTCACCGCGCCGTCGTCTACGTCTGGAGCGTCGAGGCGCTCGGCCCCGCCGGAGAGCGGCTCGGCGCCTCGGAGCCGGTCCGCTTCCACGCCCGGCCCGCGCCCGAAGGTGCGGGAGGTGGACTGTAACGTTATAGTAAGATGTCACTCGGTAAACTTCATCCGGAGGTGCCTTCATGACCCGCAGGCCCTGCATATACGTCTTTGTTGTCCTTGCCGTCCTTCTCACCGTCGCGCCCCAGACCCGCGCCAGCGGGGGAGGAGGAGGCGGCAACGGCGGTGGTGGCAACGGTGGAGGAGGCAACGGCGGAGGTGGCGACAACGCCCTCGTCCTGCGGGTGAACCCGGCCATCGGCGCGCCGGGCGGGGTGGTGGCCGTCGTGCTGCGCACCTACGCCCCGCGGCCCGTCAGCCAGGGGCAGGTCACCGTCCGCGTCGTCCGCCGGCCCAAGCCGGCCAAGCTCGGCCTGACGTTGGACGCGCTCACCCAGCCCGTCCGCCCGTTCCTGAGCCTGCTGAGCGCGACGGTCTACAGCACCCAGGGGGACTCGGTGACCCGGGCCGTGCTCACCGGCCTGCCGGACAGCCAGCTCACCCAGGTGAATTTCCAGTCGCCCTCGGGCACGGTCAACGCCGCCGACGGCCCTCTCGCCGTCTTCCTCTACCGCCTCGACAAGTCGGTACGGCCGGGCGACACCTTCGACTTGACGATCGATCCCATCCCGACCGCCTTCACGGACGGCGCCGGCCAGCCCATCACGCTGGCGCCCCGCAGCGACGTGCTCACCGTGCGCTCCCTCGCCGCCCCCTACCTGCTGGAGGCGGACGGCGACAAGGTCCAGCCGGGGGCCGTGGCCGAATTGGGAGTGAACACCTTCGAGCCGTTCCAGATGAGCAGCGGGCGCATCACCGTGACCTGGGACCCGCAGCTCGCTGGCGGCCCGCCCGCCGTCCGCCTGGACCCCCGCTACGGCCGCTCGGCCTTCACCGCCGACACCTCGCGGCCCGGGCGGCTGGTGGTGGACTTCAAGTCCGCCGACTCATCCTTCAACAGCGTGCCCGGAACGATCGTCGCCATCTCCCTGCCCATCGCGGCCGGCGCGTCGATCGGCGCGGCCTCGCCGTTCAAGCTCGATCCCGCCGGGACGTGGTTCCTCAACAGCCGGGGCCGCAAGATCAAGGTGGGACTGCAGAACGGGACGATCGCGATCCAGTAACCCTCCACAGGGCGGTCGCCCCCAGGATCGCCGCCACGATCAGCGCCCCCACCAGGACCCACGGGATCCGCCGCGGGACCACCGGGGGCGCCTCCCCCACCAGCACGTACCCCGCCCAGAGGTCGGGCCGACGCCAGCGAGGGTCGGAGCGCAGGTGCCGCTTCGCGGCCCGCAGCGCCTCGGCGGGCGTCAGGCCCTGGCCGAGCTCCCAGTAGAACTGTGCCATGAAGGCGGCGGTGGCCGCGTCCCCCACGTCCCACAGCGTGGCCAGCACGGAGCGCGAACCGGCGGCCAGGAAGGAGCCGGTGAGGGAGGCCAGCGCCTGCCCGTCCTCGCCCGGGCCCAGCGCCGTGCGGCAGGCGGCGAGCACCGTCAGCGCCGAACGGTCGTCGAGGCGGGCGATCTCCTCCGGCATCAGCAGGCCGTCGTCGTCGCCGGAGGGGACCAGGAGGATCGCGGCCCCCCGCCCCGGCCGCTCGTCGATCACCGTGTGCGTCGCGAGGTGGACCACCCGCGCGCCCCGCGCCACGGCCGCGCGCAACGCTTGCTCGGTCGCGGCCTCGCCCGTGATCTCCACGCTCCGCCCGCCGAGGAGCCGGGCCGCCGCCCCGATCTCCCGTCCCGCGGCGGCGAGGGGCGCGAGGCCGAAGCGCTCCACCAGCAGGTCCCGGGGGCTCGCCGGACCGGACCCGGAGCGGGTCAGCCGGGGATTGCCAATCCCCAGCAGGCGGACCTCTGACGAGGTGGCTTTCCGGGACTGCCCTGCCAGCGTCGAGGCGCTGGGGAGATAGCTCACCGTCGATCCCTCCACCAGCGGTGCGCCCGGTCGGCGCGGGTCCTCCAGCAGCTCGAAGGGGAGATAGCGCAGAGCGCCGTCGGGAGCGATGCGCAGGGGCTCGTTCCCACGGGGGAGAGAGCCGGCCTGCCCCAGGAGCACCCGGGAAAGACCGGCCACGGCGGTCGGCGGCGGCGCTTCCCCGTGGGAGAGGGCATGGTGGACGGATACCACCGCGTCCAGGACTGGACGGTGGGGCCCGAGGTCGCGGCAGCGGATGCCGCCGCGGCGGATCACCCACAGGTAGAGATCCTTCTCGCCCAGGAAGTACTCCAGCACGGCGCCCTCTCCCACCCGGGAGCGCAGGGCCGCCGCGCCGAGGGGGACCGCCGGCCGCCGGCCATCCCCCAGGGCGTCCAGCAGGTCCCGGGCCTTGGCGCGCTGGGCGATCTCGAGCGCCCGCTCGCCCCAGCCCCTGCCGGGCTCGCGCCGGTCGAGCTCGCCGAGGGTGTCCACGGTGGCCGCATAGACCGCCCGCTTGTCGCCGAAGTAGCCGGCCCGCCGCGGCCGGGCGATGGCGGAGCGCACCCGCTCGATCTCCTCCAGGGCGCGCTCGAAATGGCCGAGCCCGCTCCGCAGGTCGCCCCGGGCGCGGGCGATCCGGCCGAGCCCCTCCCGCGCCGACCACCTCCCTTCGGCCGAGCCGCTGGCCTCCGCAGCGGCGAGGCAGCGGCGGAAGACCGCCTCCGCCTCGTCCAGCCGTCCTCTCTCCAGCAGCAGCCGGCCGAGATAGAAGAGATCCTGCACCTCCTCCGTGCGGTCGCCGCTCTCCTCGGCCAAGCGCAGGGCCTCGCGGTAGGCGGCCTCGGCTCCGCCGGGATGCTCCAGGTTCAGGTGCTCGGCGAGGCCCAGGTTCAACCAGGCGTTCGAGAGCGCCGCCGTGTCCCCCGCCTGGCGCCAGGCCTCGATCCCCTCGCGGAACGCGGCCTCGGCCCGCACCGGGTCTCCCAGCCGGCGGTAGATCACTCCCGTATTGACCAGCAGGGCGGCCCGGCGGCCGGGGTCCGGCTCCCCGCCCCCGGCCAGCAGACCTTTATAGAGGTCGAGCGCCTCGCGGTAGGCCCCGACCTTTTCCAGAACCACTCCCTGGTTGAGGCGGGCGATCCGCACCTGCCCGGCGGCCCAGGGCTCGGCCCGGTGGCGGACCGCCAGCGCTTCGGCCTGGGTATGGAGATCCAGAGCGGCCGAGTAGCGGCCGGTGGCGATGGCGAGGGACCCGAGGTTCGACAGGTTGATGACCTCCCCCTCCGCGTCCCCGCGCCGGCGGTTGACCTCCAGGGCCTCGCGGAAATCGCGCTCGGCCTCGCCCGGCTCCCCGAGCCCCTGGAGGACCCATCCCAGGTTATTGAGCGCCTGCGCCACCGATTCGGGATCCCCCTCCGCGCGGCGCAGACGCAGAGCCTCGCGGCAGTCCGGCAGTGCCGCCCGGTACTCTCCCAGGTTCATCTGGATCACGCAGGCGTTGTTGAGCGCCGTGCCCACCACCGCCGGATCGGACGTCCCCACGGCCGCCACCACCGCGTGATACTCCTGAAGCGCCTCCTTCAGCCGGCCGGAGGTGTGGAGCTGGATGGCATGATCGATGGACGGCCCTACGGCGAGGACGGAGGAGGGGAGGAGAAGCGCCAGGGCGAGGGAGCGGAGCCGCCGCGGAATCGTTGATATTTTATCCGAGCGTTTCACGAACCTGGCAGGCTACCCTGCTCGCCACGCTCCAGAGGGGCATCGCTCGTGCTGCCGTAGGTCGCCGCAATGAACGCGCGCCACTCTGCCTGCGACTTGAAGGCGTTTTCCTTCTCGCCGGTCGGCTCTTCGAGGGCCTTGATGATCTTGTAGAGAACTCCGAAGTTCTCCTCGGGCACGTTGTCGATCTCGGTCTTGAGCAACTCTTTGGTGATCACGGCTCACCTCAGCGATAGAATCCAAGCATAGCGCACCACCCGGAAAGCCGGAAATCCAAGCAAACCTCCGGCCCGCCGGACACGTATTGAAGGTCAGGGAGCGAAGGAGGCTCCCGGCAATGATCAAGCTCCTCGTCTGGCTGCTGCTCCTCGTCGTCTGCTGGCCGCTGGCCCTGCTGGCGCTGATCCTCTATCCCTTCGTCTGGCTGCTGTCGCTGCCGTTCCGGCTGGTGGGGATCACCCTCGAGGCGGTCTTCTCCCTGCTGAAGGCGCTGCTGTTCCTGCCGGCCCGGCTCCTCCGCGGTCCGCGGCCGGCTTGAAGCCCGATCCGGGGTCGGCTCCCGGCCTTCCTCGGAAATCTCCAGCTCCGGCCTGAAACGTTCTGGCCTCTCTCTTCGTCTTCCCTTTTGGATGCTGACGGCTTTCGACGACACCGCTCGCGCGTACCGCAGCCGGATCTACTCCTTCGCCCGCTACCTGCTCTCCAGCCGGGAGGAAGCGGAGGACGTGACCCAGGAGGTGCTGCTCCGTCTCTGGCGCCACCAGGACGGCGTGGACGAGGAGCGCCTCGGCTCCTGGCTGCTGCGGGTGACCCGCAACGCGTGCTACGACCTGCTGCGGCGCCGCCGGTCGGACGCCACGCAGGCCCTGGCGACGAGCCTCGACGACGAGGCGGCGCCGGAGCTGGCGAGCGCCGAGCCCGGCCCGCAAGCCCGAGCCGAAGCCGAGGACTTCCGCCGCCGCCTGCTCGCGGTGCTCGGCGAGCTCGGCGAGCCATACAAGAGCGTCATCATCCTGCGGGAGGTGCAGGGGCTGGCCCACCGGGAGATCGGCGAGACGCTCGGCATCCCCGAGGTCACGGTGCGGGTCCATCTCCACCGCGGCCGCAAGAAGCTGCGCGAGCGGCTTCGGGAGACAGAATCATGAATCGAATCGACGACATCCTGACCTGTAACGAGGCTCTCGACCTCCTCGAACCCTACGTGGACGGCGACCTTTCGCCGGCCGAGGCGGCCCGCCTCCGGTCTCATCTGGAGAGCTGCCCCGCCTGCGCCGCCGAGCTGGCCTTGGCCGAGCGGATCCAGCGCGAGCTGCGCTCCCTCCCCCAGCTCGACTGCCCGCCGGAGATCGTGGAGCGGGTGCGCCGCCAGGGAGCGGAGGTGGTGCCGTTCCGTCCCCGCCGCATGGGTCTGCCGCTCCGCGTCGCGGCGGCGGCGGCCCTGCTCGCCCTCTCCCTTGGGGGCGGAGCCCTCTTCGTCCGCTCCCAGCAGCAGCATCAACGCGAACGCGCCGCCGAAATCGCCCAGGCCACCGCGCAGGCGCGCTACGCCCTGGCCCTGCTCGGGAGGGTGAGCCGGCGGACCGGGCTCGACGTGCGGGACGAGGTGCTCGCCCGGCGCGTCGTGCTCCCCGCCGCCCGCAGCATCTCCCAGTCGCTGAGCCTTTCCGGCGTTTCCCGGGGCGCGGCCCCGCAGCCGCCCGTCCCCGATCGCGGCGAGCAGCCTTAGAAGGAGTCCGACATGCGCAAGCTCTTCATTCCGGGCCTCGCCCTCGTCCTCCTCCTGGCAGGCACCGCAGCGCGGGCAGAGAAGCCTCCCTCAGCTCAACCCGGGTTCGTGCCCCTCGACGAGCTGAGCCTGTTCCCCAACGACCAGCTCTCGACGGAGATCAACCTGAACGGGGCCGTGCTGCGGCTGGTCGCGGCGGCCACCAGGGACGACCCGGAGTTCTCGCAGGTCATGACCGGCCTGCAGTCGATCAACGTTCAGGTCTTCCCCCTCAAGGGGGCCGATGCTGACGCGATCAAGACGAAGATCAATCGCGCCGTCCACTGGCTGGAGGACCGGGGCTGGAAAGCCAGCGTGCGAGTCCGCGAGAAGGGCGAGGAGACCTACATCTACATGAAGGAGGACGGCGGCCAGATCGTGGGGCTGACCGTGCTCACCTTCCAGCCCGGCGAGGAGGCGTCGGTGATCAACATCGCCGGCCGCATCGATCCGGCCCAGATCGGCCGCCTCGGCCAAAAGCTCAAGGTGCCGCAGCTCGAGAAGGTACCGTCCAAAGGCAAGAAGCCACAGTGAGATTCAGTCTCTTCAGGGAGGTTTCGACATGAACCGCCATACCGTCCCATTCCTCGGCCTGCTCGCTGTCTTCATCTTGGCCGCCCTGGCCGCGGGCTGTGCGGGCGCTCCCTCCGTCGACGCGGTGCGCTGGGAGATCGAGCGCCGCATCCCCGAGGCCCGCTTCGAACCGGAGGAGCACATCCGCCTCGGGCGCATCTCCATGGGCCTCATCCACGGCATCCTGCGCATGGTGCCCGACGCCGACGAGGGCCGGCAGATCGTCAACGAGATCAAGCGGGTCGAGGTGGCCTCCTACCGGGTCAAGTCGCTGCCGAACCTGGATCGCCTGGAGAAGGAGACCGGCTTCGAGCGCGACCTCGCCCGTGCCGGCTGGACCCTGGCCGTGCACACCCGGGAAGCGAACGAGCGTTCCTGGGTTTTCCTCCACAACACCGAGGACGGGGGACTGAGCAACCTCTTCGTGGTGACGCTGGACAAAGACGAGCTGACCCTCGTCCGTCTGGACGGCCGGCTGGACCGCGCCTTCGCCGCGGCCGTGGCCGAGCATCCGAAGAAGGTGGCCCGGCAGATCGGCGCCGGCGATTGAACGGATCGGGCAGGCGGGGAGGTCAGACGTGGGGCCCCGCCATGATGCCCGGGTCCTCCCAGTCCGGCCGGCGCCAGGCGTGGGGCCGGCCGGCGACGGGGGCGAGGCCGGCGGCCACCAGGCGCTCGCCCAGCAGGTCGAGGAACCGGTGCTGGCCCTTGACCACCGCCAGGTTGAGGAAGAGCTCGCGGGCCACGTCGTTCTTCTCCACCACGAAGCGCAGGGCCTCGGTGCCTGGCCGGGGATTGCAGGCGAGGACCCGGGCGAACGGCACGCGGCGGGGGCGGAACGTGTGGAGGGGCTGGTAGGAGAAGGCATCGTCGTCGAGGAGCACCGCCGGCTTCCCGGCCGTCCACCAGATCTTGATCAGCGTCACCCAGAACAGCAGGCTGTAGGCCAGCAGCACCCCGAACGCCCGCCCCCACGATTCCCGATCGCCCGAGCGCAGGAACAGGGCGATCCCGCCGATCACGATCACCACGGCCACGCCCCACAGCAGCGCTCGGCGGCTGGTGCTCCGCACCCAGGGGCGGAAGGGGAAGGAGGTGGAGGGCATGGGGTGATCCTATCCTCCCCGGCCCAAAACAAAGCCGCCGCCCCCGTTGAGGGGGGCGGCGGGTTCTTCTGCGACGCTGAAGGCGTGCCTACAGGAAGAGCTGCCCGATCGCCAGGTACGCGTTCGTCACCAGCGCGTCCGCGTCATCCTGCGGCAGGAAGCCCTGGCCGGCGAAGACCTGCACCTGGTTGACGAAAGCCGAGAGCTGGCTGGAGGCCGGCGTGGCATGTCCCGCTTGCGCCTGCTGCTGGGCCGCCTGGAGCTTCGCTTTGAGGGCGGTGCCACGACTGCTGCTGAGCTTGCCCGCCGTCACCAGGGTGTCGACGTCCTGGATCAGCAGGCCGACCTGCTCCGTCGCCGGCCGGTTCGCCCAGAACACCGCCGCCGTGCGGCCCGGCACCGAGAACGAGCCGGAGCCGCTGGTGAAGGTGGCGGACCGCTCCGCCGCGTCGAGCGAGATCGCCTGGAAGGGATGGAGCCGCAGCGCCTTGCCCCTGAAGTCGGAGCTCGCATAGGTCTCGGCGCTCTTGTTGGCATTGACGACCACCACCAGGAGGTTGTGCGCGCGGTCGACGCCGCCGTCCGGGTCCGCGACGCTCATCACGATGAGGCCGGGGATCTGGCTCGGGCCGGTGTTGTTGAAGCGCACCCGGTTCTTCACGTCGTCGGCCGTGCGCAGCCGGAAGAGCGGCGTGCTCTTGCGAATGGCCAGGGTCTCGAGAAAGTGGACGTAGGCGGTGAGGATGTCGGTCCGGCCGGGCTTCAACGCCGGGTTGGCCAGGAGCGGCTGCATGAGCGGCCAGTTGGACTGGTTATCCCCCGCCTGCGGCAGGCCGACACCCCAGTTGTTGGAGCTGTAGGTGAAGTCGAGCTTGTTGAACCAGTCGCCGGAGTTGTAGCTGTTGCGGTCCATGGACTTGGAGCGCAGCAGCTCGACGCCCGCGTGGTAGAAGGGCACGCCCTGGCCGAAGCCGAGGATGCTCATCCCGAGGTTCTGCATCCGCACCCGGTCGGCGATGGTGTCCCCGGGAGCCGCCTTTTCCTGAATGGTATCGAAGAGCGTCTCGTTGTCGTGGGCCTCGATGTAGCTGATGACCTCCTGCGGATCCGCGGTGTAGCCGGCCGGCTGGCCGTTGTAGTCGATCTGGCTGGCCGTCACCAGGTTGCCGTTACGGTCCACGAGCTGGTAGCTCGCGAGGGCGCCGGCCATGCCGGTCTTCACCCAGTCGCTCTCCAGCAGCAGCTTGTTGAGCTGGTCCGCGGACGAGCCCTGGTTGGTGGCGTTCGGATCGGTGTAGAGGCCGGTCAGGAAGCCCTGCTCCTGGAGGCCGCTGAAAGGGCCGCCGCCGCGCACGCCGTCGCGCAGACGGTCGCTGAAGGTGCCGATGCCCGTGCCAGCCATGTTGGCCTGCGTGGCATTGACGCCGCGAGCGTTGTTGCCCACCTCGCCGAAGTTCCAGCCTTCACCGTAGAGGTAGATCTTCTTGCCGTCCACGCCGTCCGTCGCAGGCGTAAGAGCGTCGAGGGCCGCGCGCAGCTTCAGCATATTGCGCTTCATGTGGAAGCTCATGAGGTCGAAGCGGAAGCCATCGACCTTGTAGCTCTTGGCCCAGGTCAGCACCGAGTCGACGAGGAGCTTCTCCATCATGTTGAATTCGGCGGCGGTATCCTGGCAGCAGGAGCTGGTGGTGATGTTGCCGTCGCCGTTGAGGCGGTAGTAGTAGCCCGGGACGATGCGGTCGAGCACCGAGTGGTCGGTCTGTCCGGCGGCGGTGGTGTGGTTGTAGACGACGTCCATCACCACTCGCAGGCCGCTCTGGTTGAGCGACTGCACCATCTGCCGGAACTCCAGGATGCGGGTCGGGCCGTCGGGGTTGGTGGCGTAGCTCCCCTCGGGCACCGTGTAGTGCCAGGGGTCGTAGCCCCAGTTGAAGCCGTCGGCGTTTGCCACGGCCATCACGCGGGCCTGCTGCTCGGTGGAGTCGGGCGGGAAGCTCGACAGGTCGCCGGCCGGGCTCTGCCAGGTCGACTTGTCCTCGTTAACGGAAGAGATGTCGAACGATGGCAGCAGGTGGACGTGCGTCAGGCCGGCCAGCGCCAGCGAGCGCAGGTGGCGCATGCCGTTGGAATTGAGCGTGAACGCCTTGAAGGTGCCCTTGAGATTGGCGGGCACGCTGGGGTCGTTGGCGCTGAAGTCGCGGACGTGGAGCTCGTAGAGGACGACGTCCTCGGGCGCGTCGAGCCGCGGCTTGGTCAGACTGTCCCAGCCGGCCGGCTTCCAGGCCGCATCGGCGAGGCTGACGATCTGGCTGCGCTGGCTGTTCGTCGACAGGCTCACCGAGTAGGGGTCGGTGACCAGGTTCGTCTCCACGTGGCCCGTGGAGCGAACGAAGACGTTCACCTCGTAGACGTAGTACTTGCCATACCAGCTCGCATTGCCCGTGGCGCTCCACACTCCCGTCGCCGGGTCCAGGGTCATGGTCTGGACCGTGGCCGGGGTGACGGGGTTGGAGTCGGCGAAGAGGCGGAGCTTGACCGAGCGCGCCGTGGGAGCCCAGACGCGCAACGTGGGCACGTTGCCGGTGGCGCTGGCGCTGAAACTCGTGCCCAGCGCGCCGTTGTAGGTGTAGAGGTCGTCGAGGACGCCCTGGATCTGGAGGCCGGTGGCGTCCACCAAGGCGTTGCCGGCGTCCTTGGCGTCCACGGCGATCTGGCTCTTCAGAGCCTCCGGCACCTCGGCGAGACGGTTGGCCGGCACGTGGTACGCCTTGAAGCTGGCGATCTGCGGGAACTTCGCCTGCACGGCGGCCGAGAGGCCGGCCGGATCGTACGTCAGCGGGATCGTGGTGCCGCCGGCGACGCCGCCAGGATCGAGGGTGAGACCGCCGCTGGCGTCGTAGTGGAGGGAGACGTTCCAGCTCGCCGACACGGCGCCGGGGTTCCAGGCGATGGTATCCGCCGTGACCCAGTAGCCTTGAGCGCGGCCGATGTTCCCCTTGGGAGCTCCGTTGGCGCTCACGGTGAGGACGTGGGTGGTGGAGTTGTAGGAGAAGAACATCTCGACGCAGGCCTGGGGCACCGAGAAGGCGATGTTCGGGCCGTTGGGCACGCCGTTGGCGCCGTAGTTCTCGTCCCAGCTTTCATTGATCGCGACCTTGGCCTCGTAGTTGCCGGGCGGGATGGCCCGGGTGGAGAACGTATAGACGCCGTCGCCGTCGGGGTCCTCCAGCCAAGAGCGCAGACAGTCCGGCTGCCAGTCGCCGGAGCAGCCCAGGAAATGCTGGAAGCTGCCGGGGACGGTGGCGATGACCGCGTTCTTGTTGCTGGTCACCCAGTGCGTCGCGTGATCGTAATAGAACTTGACCGCCGTGGGCGAGGCGAGGTTGAGGCCGATGTTGGCGCCACCCGGTGTGGCGTTGGCGCCGTAGTTCTCGTCCCAGGCGTCGTTGATGGCGGCCTTGTACTCCCAGCCGCCGGCCGGAAGGTTGAACGTCCCCTGCCAGATGCCGTCGGTCGAGTCGTAGGCCAGATGAGTGTTCGCGCAGTCCGGCTGCCAGTCGCCCGAGCACCCGAGCTCGGATTGGAAGCTGCCGGGGATGGTGACGTGGGCCGGCTGCGCACCGCCGCCGCCCGAGCCCGCCGAGACGGTGAGGACGTGGCTGGCAGCGTTGTAGGAGAAGACCGTCTCGGCGCAGTCGGAGGCCACGGTGAATGAAATGTTGGCGCCGTTCTGCACGCCGCCCGCGCCGTAGTTCACGGTCCAGCTCTCGTCGATGGCGACCTTGACCTCATAGTTGCCGGCCGGGATGGAGCGGGTGGAGAAGGTATAGATGCCATCGCCGTCCGGGTCCTGCAGCCAGGCGCGCAGACAGTCCGGCTGCCAGTCGCCCGCGCAGCCGAGGAAGTGCTGGTAGCTGCCGGGCGCGGTGGCGATGACCGCGTTCTGGTTGCTGGTGACCCAGTGAGTGCCGTGCGAGTAGTAGAACTTGACGCTTGCGGGGGCGGAGAGGTTGAGGGAGATGTTGCCGCCGTTGTTCTGGGCGTTGGCGCCGTAGTTCTCCGTCCAGGAGTTGTTGAGCGCCGCCTTGTATTGCCAGTTGCCGGCCGGAACGTTGAACGTCCCCTGCCAGACGTCGTCCACGGCGTCGTAGGTCAGATGCGTCGTGGCGCAGTCGGGCATCCAGTCGTTGGCGCAGCCCAGCTCCGACTGCAGGTCGCCGGCGAGCGTGACGCTCTGCGGCGCCGGCGTATTGGCGAAGGCCGGCGCCGCGAAGAGGAAGGAAAGGACAAGGAGAGGCAGCAGGCTCGCCAGGGAGAGGAGCAAGCCCGCACGCGGTCGGAACACGTGCCTGTGCATTGGAGGACCTCCTGAGACCAATCCAGGGAGGATCGGTGGGGATTGCAGCGTCTGAAAGGAACCACACCCGCCTACGATGAAACCGGTTACAGCAATGAGATAGTAGCAGAAGGCGGACGGGCCCGGACCACCCCGGGGGGCGGGGCTCCAGCCGTGAAGCGTTCGTTGCCACTCTATTCCTACTCTGGTAAGCTCTGAGTATGTCCCTGACCAAGCGCAAGGTTTCGGTATCCCTGGACGAGGACTTGGTTGAGGAGCTCAAGCGGGAAGATGAAGGGCTCTCGGCCCAAGTGAACGCCGCAGTCAGTGCGGAGCTTGAGCGCCGCCGCCGCCACCGGCTCCTCGTCGAGTTGCTCGACCAGCTCGACGCAGAGCATGGGCCGGTGGACGAATCTCTGGTGGAAAAGTACGTCGGACTCCTTGGATGAGCCGTTGCGTCGTGCTCGACGCCGAAGCCTTGGTGGCTTTGGCCAGGGGGGCGGGGCGCCGAAGTGTGGAAAAGTGGCGCGGATCTGATTGGCCTGGAACGGACCCTCGGATGTCGAAGTAGGAAAACTGTTTTTCGCGTCAGCATCTCACTGTAGCGTGGGGTCCTATACTCAAAGACTCTCATCACCCCGGTCGGCCGGCTACCAAGCATCACGTCCCGCGGCTCCCCCAAGAGGAACCCGGGCATTGACGCGTACCGAGAAGCTGCGCTAGGATTTCCTCCAGAGAGAATGTCCTCTCGATTTCTCGAGTTCCTGAGCACCTAAGCTATGACTGTTGAGACAATCTCCTCGCCTGAGCAAGGTCTGCTATTCGGGTCGAGCTTCCTGCGTGATCATGCCGGCTACATCATGACCGAGCCGCGAATCGCGATTGTGGAGCTGGTAGCAAATAGCTACGATGCGGGCGCTACAGAAGTGAGGGTGGTCTGGCCGGAGGAGAAAGGGGGGAAGTTCGAGATAGCGGACAACGGTACTGGAATGACTCTCGAGCAGTTCAACCGCCGCTGGCGTACTCTCAGCTATAACCGTCTCGAGGAGCAAGGGGTGAAAGTCGAGTTCCCGGCGGGGACGAGAGGAAAAAGGGAGCGCGCCGCATTTGGCCAGAATGGCAAGGGACGGCATGGAGCCTTTTGCTTTGCGGACGCATATTGGGTCGAGACGTGGAGAGACGGGCTTTGGGCGCTCGCGCGAGTGGAGTTGACCTCTGGAGGCGAGGAGCCGTTTCACTTCAGAGTCGAACAGGAAGAGGGACGCGAAGGTCATGGCACGATTGTTCGTGCTACGGTAACGAGGAGATTGATCAGTCCCGAAGAGGTCGAAGAGGCTCTTGGCTCAAAATTTCTCGTCGATCCCACATTTGACATCTACCTGAACAGAAAAAAGCTCGAGCTCCTTGATCTTGAGCACCTGTCAAGTCGGACCATTGCAGTACCTCCTTATGGCGAGGTAACAATTCATCAGATTGATGCCACGGTCAGGGATAGGACCACGCATCTCAAAGGAATCACTTGGTGGGTCAACCGAAGAATGGTCGGAGAGCCCTCGTGGTCAGGCTTGACAGACTCTGGTGCAATTCTCGATGGCAGGACAGCTGCGGCTAAGACTCACAGTTTCGTCATTGAGGCAGACATCCTCAAGGAAGATGTCAAGCATGACTGGAGTGGTTTTCATGCAACGAGGCGGAGCAGTGAAGTCAAGGACGTGATTCTGAAGCATGTAATTGCGTCTCTTCGAGAGCTTCTTGCACAGGCTAGAAAAGAGAAGAAGCGGACCGCGCTCGAGCAGAATCGTGATGCCGTCAAAGAGCTTCCGCGCTTTTCAAAGCTGGTCGTAGATGAGTTCGTCGACGAGATTCAACAGCAATGCCCGACCATGTCTGAGGGAGACTTGTCTAGAGCTGTGGGGGTTCTGGCGAAGTTGGAGCAAGCCCGCTCAGGGTACGATCTTCTCAAGCAACTCCTGATATGCTCTCCGGAAGATCTGGACGCCTGGAACGAAATCATGAAGCGGTGGTCTGCCCGGGAAGCTGAGATCGTCCTCAGCGAGTTGGAAAAGCGCCTTCGACTCATCGACGAGCTCCAGAAGCTTGTTCGCGATGATCGAGCGGACGAGCTTCATGATCTGCAGCCTCTTTTTGAGAAGGGGCTATGGATCTTCGGGCCAGAGTACGAGGCGGTTGACTTCAGGTCCAACCGCGGGATGGCCGAGGTGCTTCGCGGATTACTCAGGATCGACACTCTGGGCGAGATCTCGAAGCGGAGAATGGATTTCGTGATTAGGGAGGACTCCTCGATCGGTCTCTATGCGGCTGATTCTTATGACGAATCGGGCGAGATCATCGGTATTCGCAAGTTGCTGATCCTGGAGCTGAAGCGCGGCGCCTTTGAGGTGACCCAGAGGGAGCTCGATCAAGGAAGGGACTATGCCAAGGAACTGGTCAAGGTGGGCGCCGTGCAGAAAGGAACTGCCATCGTGGTCTTCGTGATGGGTGCGTCGATTGAGCACGGCCTGGAGCCTTTGCAGCAAGGCCAAGTGGCGGTTACGCCCTTGACGTATGACATCGTTTTGGGCCGCGCCCACTCTCGGACGTTCAACCTGCACCGGAAGATTCAAGCAGCGACCGGCGATCCGTCAAGACGGTTTGATGTTCTCGAAGTTCTTGGCGAAGAGGAGGAGGAGCCGCAGCTGACGATCTTCGAGTAGGCCCCCCTCTTCGAGCTCCAAGGAGCTGACCTTTGTCGCCGGGTAGCCCCGCCGACCGCGTTTCTTGACAGCCGTCAGCCCGATCGGAGGGCTATTCCACCGTGAGTAGAACTCCAGCAGGAGTGTGTCCGAACGGTGACTCAGAAAGACTCTGGCGGAGACGAGGTCATCCTGGGCCGTATAGGCCAAGCGAGCCCTTGAGGTGCATAGCCGACGCCGACTCGCCTGCCTCAGAGGCAGGGTTGTTTTACCGACTCTGATGCGACACACTTCCCGCCGATTTTCGCCGGCTTGGCAGGGTCCCAGCTTCCCGCCTGCCGCCGCTCCCGGTACGGTCCACCTCCTCATGCCCGAATCCCTCGTCTCTTCCGCCCGCTCTCCTGGAGCGCCTTTGGGATGGCCCGCCCGGCTGCTCCTCGCCCTCGCCGTCTTCCTTGTCTTCTTCGCCGGCCTGGGGGCCTACCCGCTGATCGAGCCGGACGAGGGACGCTACACCGAGATCCCGCGCGAGATGCTGTCGGGGCGCGATTTCGTTTTGCCGCACCTGAACGGCGTCCTCTACTTGGAGAAGCCGCCGCTCTACTACTGGCTGAACGCGGCGGCCTTGACACTGCCCGGGCGGCCCGAGATGCTCTGCCGGCTCGCCGGGGCGATCTTCGGCTTGGCGGGAGTCGGGCTCGCCTGGGCGCTCGGCCGCTCCATCGGCGGACCGCGGGTGGCGCGGGTCTCGGGGCTCGTCCTCGGCAGCTCGCCGCTCTGGGTCGCCCTCTCCCGCTCCACCATCATCGACATGACGCTGACCTTCTTCCTCAGCGCCACCCTGACCTGCTTCTGGCTGGCCCAGGAGCGGGGAGAGCGGGGCACAGGCGCTGACTTGGACTCAGAGCTCCCCCACCCAAGACCCTCATCACCCCGGCCCTCTTCTCCCGCCCCCTCGCCACCCCCCTCACCGGGAGAAAAGGGAGAACGGCAAGACCACTCCAACCGGGTTCCCCTCTCCCGGGGAGGGGGGTGGGAGGGGGCGGGAGAGGGGACAGGGGTGAGGGCCCTCGGGCGGGGGCGCTCGGAGGCAAGGGCAAAGTTAGCGCCTACGGGGGAGCGAGGAGAGCGGCTCCTCTGGTACGGCATGTTCGCCTCGGCGGCGCTCGCGACGCTCGCCAAGGGGCTGATCGGCTTCGTCATCCCCGGGGCGGTGATCTTCTTCCATCTCCTGTTCGCCCGGCGATGGCGGCGGCTGCTGCGGGTTCCCTGGGTGAGCGGCATCCTCCTGTTCCTGGCCATCGCCGCGCCCTGGCACGTGCTGGCGGCCCGACGCAGCCCGGACTTCCTCTGGTTCTACTTCGTCCACGAGCACCTCCAGCGCTATGCCACCTCGGAGGCCAAACGCCAGGCTCCGTTCTGGTTCTTCGCCGCCATCCTGGCGATCGGCCTCCTCCCCTGGTCGGGCGTGCTGCCCGCCGCGGCGCGGCTCTTCCAGAGGAAGACAGGGCGACTGCGGGATCGTCCCGGACTGATCTTCCTCGCCTGCTGGGCGGGATTCGTCTTCGTCTTCTTCTCGGTCTCGCAGTCGAAGCTCGTGCCGTATATCCTGCCGGCCATCCCACCGCTCGCCGTGCTGATCGCCGTGGCGCTGGCGGCGGCGGAAGAAGACGAGCGCCTCCGCTCGTGGGCCCGGGCCGGCGGCGCGGTGGGGGCCCTGCTGCTTGCAGTGCTGGCCGCGGCCCTCCTCTGGGTTTCCTTCGGCCGGGTGAGAGAGGTCTCGACTGATGTCGTCCCCAGCCTTCTTGTCCTCGCCGTGCCGACCCTGGCTCTCTGCCTCCTTTCGGCCTGGCTCTGGCGGCGGGGGAGTCTCCGGAGCCTGCCGAGCCTGGGGGCATTGGCGGCCGGTCCGGTGCTGCTGGTGATCTGCCTCGTCTCCCTCGGGCCGCGGGCCGCCCAGAGGCTGAGCGCCGAGCCGATCGCCCGCGTCCTCGCCGGCCGTCTCGCTCCGGGAGACGAGGTCTACGCCTATCGCTGCTATCCTCAGACCCTGCCGTTCTACCTCCAGCGGCTCGTCGGCCTCGTCGAGTACCAGGGGGAGCTGGCCTTCGGGATCCAGCACTTGGCGCCGGAGGAGCGGGCCCGCCGGTTTCCCGGTGCGGCGCAGTTCCAGCCGGTCTGGGCTTCCGGTCGGACCGTCTATCTGGTCCTGGAGGCGGAGAAGCTGCCCAGGATGCAGAGCGACGGGCTGGCGCCGGGGCTGATCCTGATGCGGCAGGAGAAGTATCTGTTGATGACCAACCGCCCGCCGTCTCCCCGAAGCGCGGGCTGACGCCTGTTCAGAGATCGATTGGAGAGATCCATGGCCAAGGCTTTCGTCAAGCGCGACACCTTCCTCCCCTTCTCCCGGCCGACCATCCGCCAGGTGGAGATCGACGAGGTCGTCGATACCCTGCGCTCGGGCTGGATCACCACCGGCCCCAAGGCCGAGCGGTTCGAGAAGGACTTCGCCGCCTACGTCGGCGCGCCGGAGGTGCTCGCCGTCTCCTCCGCCACCGGCGGCCTCCATATCGGTCTCATGGCCCTGGGGCTCAAGCCCGGCGACGAGGTGATCATCACCCCCATGACCTGGGCCGCCACCTCCAACATGGTCGAGGCGCTGGGGGGAAAGTCGGTGTTCGTGGAAATCGATCCCGACACGCTGCAGATCGATCCCGCGGCTATCGAGGCGGCGGTCACCGAGCGCACGGTGGGCATCCTTCCCGTCCACTTCGGCGGCGCGCCTTGCGACATGGACGCCCTGGGCGAGATCGCCCGCAAGCACTCGCTGTGGATCTTCGAGGACGCGGCCCACGGCGTCGGGACCTTATATAAAGGACGGCACGTGGGGCTGTTCGATCGCCTGGCCGTCTTCTCCTTTCACCCGATCAAGAACATGACGACTGGCGAAGGGGGCATGCTCACCCTCAACGACTCCGACCTCGCGAGGAAGCTGCGCGCCCTGCGCTTCCACGGCCTGGAGAAGCAGGCCTGGAATCGCTACGCCGAGGGGGGGACGCCGCAGGTGGAGATCGTGCTGCCTGGCTTCAAGTACAACTTCATGGACATCCAGGCCGCGCTCGGCATTCACCAGCTCGCCTCGGTGGACGAGTTCAACGCCCGGCGGCGGGAGCTGGCGTTCCTCTATCTTGAGCTGTTCGCCGAGGTACCGGAGATCGGCCGGCCGGCCGCACCCGCCTACGACCACTTCCATACCTGGCACCTCTACGTGGCCAAGGTGCTCGACTCGGCCGGCATGACCCGCGACCAGTTCATGACGGCGCTGCGGCAGCGCAACGTCGGCACCGGCCTCCACTTCCGGGCCGTGCACACGCAGCCCTACTACGCGCAGAAGTATCCGGACGTCGTGGGCTCGCTGCCGAAGGCGGAGTGGGCCTCGGATCGCATCTGCTCGCTACCGCTGTTCCCCGACATGACCGAGGACGACGTGCGCTACGTGGTGGATGCCGTCAAGGACGTGCTCGTGCACGCGAAGGACTGACGAATGCCCGATCCCTACCTCTCCGTGGTGATCCCCGTCTTCAACGAGGAGGAGAACCTGCCGGAGCTCCTCGACCGGCTCAACGGCACCCTGGCCCCGTTGAACAGGCCGTACGAGGTCGTGCTGGTCAACGACGGCAGCCGCGACCGTTCGCTCGCCCTCCTCCAGGAGGCGTCGGCGCGCGATCCGCATCTCGTGGTGGTGGACTTCAACCGCAACTACGGCCAGCACGCCGCCGTGTTCGCCGGCTTCGAGGCCTGCCGGGGCGAGATCGTCGTCACCCTCGACGCCGACCTGCAGAACCCGCCGGAGGAGATCCCCAAGCTGGTGGCCAAGATGGAGGAGGGCTTCGACGTGGTGGGCTCGGTGCGCGTCCACCGCCAGGACCCGCTGCTGCGCCGCGTGGCCTCGCGGATCATCAACCGGATGACAGCCGTCGCGACCGGCGTGCAGCTCTCGGATTACGGCTGCATGCTGCGGGCGTACCGGCGGCCGGTGGTGAAGGTGCTCGCCGGGTCGCGGGAGATCTCGACCTTCATCCCCGTGCTCGCGGACCTCTTCGCCGGCCGGGTAACCGAGGTGCCGGTGGCCCACGACGAGCGCCACCACGGCGCCAGCAAGTACAGCCTGTGGAAGCTCATCCGGCTGCAGTTCGACCTGATGACCAGCTTCTCCGTGCTCCCCCTGCGCTTCACCATGGGCGTGGGCGTCGTCATGTCGATCCTTTCCATACTCCTGGCCTCGATTCTGATCGCCGGCCGGCTGATCTACGGCCAGAGCTGGGCGGTGAGCGGCGTCTTCACCCTCTTCGCCCTGGTCTTCTTCTTCCTCGGCGTGCAGCTCTTCGCCATCGGTCTCCTGGGCGAATACGTGGGACGGATCTATCAGCAGGTTCGCGGCCGGCCCCGCTTCGTGGTGCGGCAGACGATCCGTGACGGCGTGGCGGCTCCCGGCGGCGGCGGCGTGGAGACGGCCCGGTGACGAGCTTCCACCCGGCGAAGACGGTGGTGATGGGCTACCACACCATGGGCTGCCTCGGCTTCGAGGCCCTGCTCGCCCATGGCTTCGAGGTGGCCGCCGTCTTCACCCACCGCGACGATCCGCGGGAGGAGGTGTGGTGGGAGTCGCTGGCCGCGAAGGCGCAGGCGCGGGGGATCCCCGTCCACTATGCGGAGAATGCGAAGGACGCGGCCGTTCAGGATCTCGTAGCCTCGTACGCGCCGGACTTCCTCTTCTCCTTTTATTACCGGTTCATGATCCCGCCCGCGATCCTCGCCCTCGCCTCCCGCGGCGCGCTCAACCTGCACGGGTCCCTGCTGCCGCGCTACCGCGGCCGGGCGCCGGTGAACTGGGCGCTCATCGAGGGGCAGACCGAGACCGGCGTCTCCCTCCACTACATGGTGGAGAAGCCGGACGCCGGCGCCCTGGTGGATCAGGAGCGGGTGGCGATCGACTTCGCGGACACCGCCTTCACGCTGTACGGCAAGTTAGAGGGCGCCGCGCGGCGCCTCCTCGACCGCGCCCTCCCGGCGCTCGCGGCCGGCACGGCGAACGCGTCGCCCCTGGACTTGTCCCAGGGCTCCTATCGCGGTGGACGCAAGCCGGCCGACGGCCGCATCGACTGGTCCTGGCCCGCGCAGCGGATCTATGATCTCGTGCGCGCCGTGACCCACCCCTATCCCGGGGCTTTCACTACCCTGCGGGGGCGCCGGCTCCTGGTGTGGTGGGCCCTGCCGGTCGCCGGAGTCAGTGCCCCCGCTGTGACACCGGGGGTTGTCACTGCGGTCGGCGCGGACGGCATCACGGTGGCGGCGGGTGGCGGCGATGGGACCGTGCGTCTCGTCACCCTGCAACTCGATGGGCAGCCCGAGCTGCCCGCCTGCTCTCTGGCGCTGGCCACCGGGATCGCGCCGGGCGAGCGTCTCGGCTGATGGAGGTTCGTTCATGAAAGTGCTCATCCTCGGGGTCAACGGCTTCATCGGCAATGCCCTGACCCATCGCATCGTCACCACCACCGACTGGCACGTGTACGGGATGGACCTCTCCTCGTCCAAGCTCGACCACTCGCTTGGCCACCCCCAGTTCCACTTCATCGAGGGGGACATCACCATCAACAAGGAGTGGATCGAGTATCACGTCAAGAAGTGCGACGTGATCCTGCCGCTGGTCGCCATTGCCACCCCGGCGACCTACGTCAAGGAGCCGCTGCGGGTCTTCGAGCTCGACTTCGAGGAGAACCTGCGGGTGGTGCGCTGCTGCGTCAAGTACCGGCGGCGGCTCGTCTTCCCCTCGACCTCCGAGGTCTACGGCATGTGCCCGGACCCGGAGTTCGACGAGAATTCGAGCCCGCTGGTCTACGGGCCGATCGACAAGCAGCGCTGGATCTATGCCTGCTCGAAGCAGCTCATGGACCGCGTCATCGCCGCCTACGGCCAGCAGGAAGGGCTGCGCTACACCTGCTTCCGGCCGTTCAACTGGATCGGCCCGCGGCTCGACGACATCTACGCCGCCAAGGAGGGCTCGTCGCGGGTGCTCACCCAGTTCATCGTCAACCTGGTGACGGGCGAGCCCATCCGCCTGGTGGATGGCGGCCAGCAGAAGCGCTGCTTCACCTGGGTGGAGGATGGCATCGACCTCCTGATGCGCATCATCGAGAACCCGGGCGGGGTCTGTGATAGCGAGATCTTCAACGTCGGCAACCCCTGCAACGAGTGCTCGGTGATCGAGCTGGCGAAGAAGCTGGCGGCGATCCACGACGCTCACCATGGCCGCCTCCCCGGCTTCGTGCCGGCGCGCCTGGAGTCCGTCAGCTCCGACGACTATTTCGGCAAGGGCTATCAGGACATGGTGGCGCGTAAGCCTTCGATCAGGAAGGCGCAGCGCCTGCTCGGCTGGAACCCCGAGACCACCCTCGACGAGGCCCTGGAGCGCACTTACGAAGCCTTCCTCGAGGACTGGCTGCGCACGGGCGCCGAGACCGAGACCCCGGCGGCGGTCCGCTGAGCCCATGACTGCCCGCGTGCTCGGCCTGCGGGTCGACGTCGACACCCACGACGGCATGCGCCTCGGCGTCCCCCGCCTGCTGGAGATCATGGCGAAGGAGGAGGTGAAGGCCACCTTCTACCTCTCCATGGGGCCCGACCGGAGCGGTCTCGCCGTGCTCAACGCCCTGCGCCCGGGCTTCCTTGCCAAGATGACCCGCACCGGAGCGGCCCGCGTCTACGGCTGGCGCACCATCCTCTCCGGTACCCTGCTCCCCTCGCGCCCCATTGCCACGGCCTTTCCGGAGATCGCCCGCCGCGCCCGCGACGCGGGGCACGAGACGGGCGTCCACGCCTGGGACCACCGCAAGTGGCAGGACCACCTCCTCGGTTTTTCGCCGGAGAAGACGGCGGGCGAGCTGGACAAGGGCTTCCGCGCCTATCAAGCCATTTTCAGCGAGGCGCCCAGGACCTACGCCGCGCCGGCCTGGCTGACCAGCGACGACGCCCTGCTCCACGAGGAGACCTTCGGCCTCGCCATGGCCACGGACTGCCGCGGCACGGAGCCCTTCCTGCCCGTGGTGCGGGGGCGGACGCTGAAGACGCCTCAGGTCCCCGCCACCCTCTCCACTCTGGACGAGGCGCTGGGCGATACGTTCACCGACGCGCCTTCCTACTTCGCCGCCATGGTCGAGGAGGCGGCGCGCTCCCCCTGGCCGGTCTTCACCCTCCACTCCGAGCTGGAGGGCGGACCCTACGCCGAGGATTTCCGGGTCTTCCTCCGCGCGGCGAAGGCGGCCGGCCTGCGCTGTGCCCCGCTCGGCGAGCTGCTCGCCGAGCGCCAGCGCCAGGGCCCGCTCCCCGCCTGCACGATGCACCACGCTCCCGTCCGCGGCCGGCACGGGGTCCTGTCCACGCAGGGACCCGCGGCCTCAATCTAAAAGCATGTCCACTCCTCTCCATGTCGCGGTCATCGGCGCCGGCGCCTTCGGCGGCTGGACGGCGCTGGAGCTGTGTCGCCGGGGCGCCCGCGTCACGCTGCTCGATGCCTGGGGTCCCGGGCACTCCCGCTCCAGCTCGGGGGGCGAGACGCGGATCATCCGCGGCGTCTACGGGCCGGACAAGGTCTACGTGGACTGGACGGCCCGCGCCCTCCCCCTCTGGCGCGAGGCCGAATCGCGCTGGGGCCTGCCGCTCTACCGGCGCACCGGCTGCCTCTGGATGTGCGGGGACGACGACGCCTACGTCCGCACCTCTCTCCCCCATCTCGCGGACGCCGGTCTCGCCATCGCCGGGCTGAGCCCCCGGGAGGCCCGGCGACGCTTCCCGCAGATCGACTTCGCCGGCGTGGCGAGCGTCTTCTACGAGGAGGAGGCCGGCTATCTCCTGGCCCGCCGCGCCTGCCAGGCCGTGGCGGCCGGGGTGGCCGCCGAGGGCGGCGAGGTGCGTCTGGCCGCCGCGGCGCCCGGGCCGATCGCGCACGGCCGCCTGGAACGGCTGGAGCTTGGCCGTGGCTTCACGCTCGCCGCGGACCTCTACGTCTTCGCCTGCGGCCCATGGCTGGGCGGGCTCTTTCCCGAGGTGATCGGCGAGCGCCGGATCCTCTCGACCCGGCAAGAGGTCTTCTACTTCGGCCCGCCGGCCGGCGATCCCCGCTTCGAGGAGGGAGCCTGTCCGGTGTGGATCGACCTCAGTGGGGAGCGGATCTACTACGGCATTCCCGGCAACGAGCACCGCGGCTTCAAGGTGGCGGACGACACCCGGGGCGAGCCGCTCGATCCCACCACCGCCGAGCGCACCGTCACGCCGTCCCTCCTCGACGCGGCCCGGAGCGCCATGGCCCGCCGTTTCCCCGCCCTCGCCGGGGCGCCGCTGGTGGAGACCCGGGTCTGCCAGTACGAGAACACGCCCGACGGCCACCTCCTCTTCGACCGTCACCCCCACGCCGCCAACGTCTGGCTCCTGGGCGGCGGCTCCGGCCACGGCTTCAAGCTCGGCCCGGCCGTGGGTGAATACGCCGCGGAAACAATCCTCGGCGACCGCGCTCCCCTCCCCCTCTTCGCCCTCGACCGCCCCGCCTTCACCCACGGCGCGCCGATGCGGACGCAGTTCGACGCGGCCGTCTAGAAGTCAATACTTGACACAGAGCGTTCGATTTTCTAACATGACTCCCTGGAAGGAAGGGGGAGAATCGTCATGTCTATCCAACAGGAAGAGCTGGCCCGCCGCCTGCGGGAGGCGCGCGAAGCGGCCGGGCTGAAGCAGGAGGACGCGGCGCGGCAGCTCAAGGTTTCGCGATCCTCCGTGGCCCAGATCGAGCTGGGCAACCGGGCTGTCTCCAGCCTCGAGCTGGACCGTCTCGCCCACCTCTACGGCCGCGACATCCGCGACTTCCTGGCTTCCGGTTTCCACCCCGAAGATTCCCTTGTGACCCTGTTCCGGGCCGATCCCGCGGTCGCCGGACGGGATGAGGTCGTCAAGGCCGTCGGCAATTGCATCGCGCTCGCCCGCGAGCTGGCCAGCCTGGAGGGCCTGCTCGGCCTGGACCGCGCCCAGCTCGGCGTGCCCGCCTATGCCGGGGGCGTCCTGCGCTCCAAGTGGCAGGCCATCGAGCAGGGGATGCGAGTGGCCGCGGACGAGCGGCGGCGCCTCGGTCTCTCCGTCCGTCCCGTGGGCGACGCCGCCGACCTCCTGGAGAGCGAAGGGGTGCGCACCGCCCTTCTCGACCTGCCGGAGGACGTCTCCGGGCTCACCCTGATGGACCCGGCCTTGAGCCTCTTCGTGGTCGTGAACCGCCGCCACTCCTTGCTGCGCCGCCGTTTCTCCTGGGTCCACGAGTATGCCCACGTGCTCTTCGACCGCCAACTCCGCGGCACCTTGAGTCGCGCCTCCAATCGGGATGAGCTGGTCGAGGTGCGAGCCAATTCCTTTGCGGCCTGCTTCCTCATGCCCGAGGAGGGCATCCGCGACTTCCTTGCCCATCTCGGCAAAGGCCAGCCGAGCCGGGAACGTCTCGAAGTCTTCGACGGCGTGGCCACCGTCCCTGCCGAGACCCGCGCCGAGCCGGGCTCGCAAAGGGTACAGATCTACGACGTGGTGCTCTTGGCCCATCACTTCGGCGTCAGCCGGACCGCGGCGCTCTATCGTCTGCGCAACCTGCACCGGCTGTCGCAGGGAGAGCTCGACAAGCTGCTCGCCGAAGAGGAGGCTGGCCACGGTAAGAGGATCGCCCGTCTTCTTGGTCTTCCGCCCGACCACTCCGCCGGCCGCGAGGAGTTCCGCTCCCGCTTCCTGGGCCTCGCCCTCGAAGCCTACCGCCGGGAGAAGATCACCCGCGGGAAGCTCCGCGAGCTGGCCGTGAGCGTGGGGGTTTCCGGAGACGACCTCGCCGCGATCCTGGAGGGGGACGGCTTCGTCGAGGACGAAGGGAGCGCCGTGCTGCTGCCTGAGGGATTCGAGTAATCCGGTGCTCGGGCGCACCGTGGTGGTAGATGCCAATGTCCTCATCAACCTCGCTCATCTCGATCGTCTCGACCTGCTGGGAGCTCTGGAGGGATTCGACTTCGTCACTCCGGCGGAGGTCCGGCAGGAGGTGACGAGCGCTCAGGCCCGTGCCCGCCTCGACTGCGCCCTGCAACTCGGCCATCTTCGGGAGACCCTCCTCGAAGGGCTCGAGACCCTGACGCTCTTCGCGGACTTCCGTCAGGTCATGGGTCAGGGCGAATCGGCCTGCCTCGCCCTCGCTTCGGTGCGGGGCTGGTACATCGCATCGGATGAAAAACGGGTCTTTCTCCGCACGGCCCAGCGCCATCTCGGTCCGGAGCGCATCCTCAACACACCGGGCCTGCTGCTGCTCGCCATCCGGCGGAACCTGCTGACCGTCGAGCAAGCCGACGAGGCGAAGACCCTCCTCGAACGGTGCCGGTTCAAGATGGCCTTCGGCTCATTCCGAGAGATCGTCTGACCTACCCCTCCGCCACCTGCGTCACCAGGATCGGCCGGTCGCGGGTGATGACCAGCGTGTGCTCGTAGTGGGCGGAGAGGCTGCCATCGACCGTGCGGGTGGTCCAGCGGTCGCCGTCCACCTTCACGTGCGAGGCGCCGGCGGCGATGATGGGCTCGATGGTGAGGACCAGCCCTTCGGTGAGGCGCCGGGAGCTGCGGGGGTCGTAGACGTTCGGCACCTGCGGCTCCTCGTGGATGGAGCGGCCGACGCCGTGGCCGGAAAGCTCGCGCAGCACGGTGAAGCCCCGGCGCCGGACCTCGGTCTCCACCGCCCGGCCGATGTCGTTCACCCGGTTGCCGGCGCGCGCCGCGCGGGCCCCCTTGCGGAAGGCCGACTGCGCGGCCTGGATGATGTTGTGCTGCAGGTTCTCGATCGGCGGCACCGCCACGGTGATCGCCGCGTCGGCGTAGTAGCCGTCCCGCTCCGCCGTGATGTCGATCTTCACCAGGTCCCCCGCCTCGATGCGCCGGTCGCCGGGGACGCTGTGCACCGCCTCGTCATTGACGCTGATCATGATGGAGCCCGGGAAGCCGTAGGTCTGTCGCGGCGCCGCCTGGGCCCCGTGGGCGGCCAGGAAGCGCTCGCCGACCTCGTCCAGCTCGGCCGTGGTGACCCCCGACCGCACGTACTTCCTCACCTCCTGGATGGTCAGGCCCACGATGCGGCCGATCTCGCGCAGCCGTTCCAGGTCCGCAGGTGTTTCGATCGACATCGAGGTCTCCTCCTTCGCCTCTACAACCAGCAACGCCTCGCCTTATTTCCCTCGCGGACCGCTGGGCGGGAAGAGAGGTATGGGGAAGACGCGGACGATCGCCTCGTCGCCCTTGACCGACCGCATCCGGGAGACGCCTTCCTGCTCCACCTCCTCGATGCGGAAGACGGCATGCATGGGCAGGTAGAGACGCTTGGCCTGGCCGAACTCGCTGCGCAGGCTCTCCTCGGAGGGATCCACCACCACCTCGGAGCGGCCGCCGAAGACCAGGTCCTCGATCTCGATGAAGCCGAACAGGTTCCCCTGGGCGACCTGGCGGGCGTACAGCTCCACCACGTTGCCCTGATTGAGGAAAACGATCTTGAAGATACGATCCGCGCTCATCGGTTCCTTTCCGGTTGACGGAAGGCGATCATAGCAGAGAGGCCGGGTGTCGGCGTCTGGCCTCAGGACGGGGCCAGCGGCAGCCGCACCTCGAGCTCGCTCCCCTGCCCCGGCCCGTCGCTGCGGGCCTCGACCCGGCCGCCGTGCATCTCCACCAGGCTGCGCACCAGGGTGAGGCCGATGCCGAGGCCCGCGCCCTCGCGGTCGAGCGCCTGCTCACCCTGGGCGAAGAGGTCGAAGACCCGGGGGAGCAGCTCGGCCCCAATACCGATGCCGTCGTCGCGCACGCGGACCACCGCCTCGCCAGGCGCCCCGCGCCCGGCCGTGATATCGATGTGCCCGCCCGGCTCCGTGAACTTGACGGCGTTGCGCAGCAGGTTCGAGAGCACCTGCTCCAGGCGCGTCGCGTCCCCCACCAGCGGCAGCGGCTCTCGGGAGAGGTCCAGCCGCAGGTTCTGGGACTTGGCCTCGGCCAGCGGCCGGGTGGTATCCACGGCTTGGCGCACGATCTCCACCAGGTCCAGGAGCTCGCGCCGCAGCTCCACCTTGCCGCGAGTGATCCGTGACACGTCCAGCAGGTCGTCCACCAGGCGCACCAGGTGCTGGATCTGGCGCCGGATGATGGCCACCGATTTCTCCATCGGCGACGACGAGGGGCCGAGCTGCTCCAGGAGATAGGAGGCGTTGGCGATGGCCCCCAGCGGGTTGCGCAACTCGTGGGCCAGCATGGCCAGGAACTCGTCCTTACGATGGTCGGCCTCGGCCAGGGCCTCGGCCCGGGCACGCAGCTCGCCGGCCAGGCGCTCGCTCTCGCGGGTGCGGGCGGCCAGACGGTCGCGCATCTCGCGGAAGGCGGCGGAGAGGCGCGCCACCTCGGTGATCTTGCTGCCATCGCCGAGAGGCGCCGCGAGGTTGCCCGCCGTCAGCTCGTCCACGGCTTCGGAGAGGGTCTGGAGGGGCAGGGCGATGCGGCGCGCCGCGAGGATGCCGCCCGCCACCGCCAGCGGGATCAGAGCCAGGAGCAGCCCGCAGGCCACGTCGCGCCCGCGGCGGACCCCGGCCAGGTCGGCAGACTGCGGCCGCTCGACCGCCACCATCCAGCCGACCCCCGGCACCCGGGCGAAACCGACCACGCCGCTCTCCCGCTTCATGGCGCCGCTGGAGCGGACCCTGCGGTCCCAGCCGTCCGGCAGCCTGGGGAGCCGCGCGAGATCCGGCGGCAGCGCGTCACGGGAGGCGATGGGCCGGCCATGGCCGTCGTTCAACGCGACGCTGGACCCCGGCCGGACGATGCGCTCGCCCAACGCCTCGGAGTCGTAGGCCGTCACCAGCAGGCCGGCCAGCCGCCCCATAGCGTCGCGGACGGGAGCGCCCAGGAACAGCAGCGAGCGGCCGTCGACCTGGGAGGTCATGACCTGGATCCGCGGCTCCCGCTCCTCGCCCATCATCGCCGCCAGGCGCCGCAGGAGCTGGGGTGGCAGGGGCGCACCGGCGGCGGCGATCACCCGGCCGTCGAGGCCGAGGGTGCGGAAGGCGGTGACGTCAGGATAGGACCGGCGAGAGGCCCCGAGGAGCGTCTCCTGCGCCTCCGCCGTCAGGGGCGCCCGGCCCGCCAGGGCGGCGATGGCGAGCGTGCGGGCGCCGTTCATCTCGATGTAGTCGGAGACGTTCTGGGCGATGGCCTGGGCCTCGATCCCCCGCACGGCCAGCGCCTGCTCCTCGGCCAGCCGCTCCTCCTGGGCCGTGGCCAGCGCCGTGGCCAGGACGAGTGTCACCGAGGAGGCGATGGCCAGCGCGAGGGAGAGCCGGGCGCGCAGGGACGAGGTGTCCAGCGCCGCCAGCCGGCGGCGAAGCCATGGCAGGACCGCGACGACGGCCCCGCCCCCGCAATAGAGCGCCAGCCCCGTCCAGGCGCGGCCGGGCAGCGCCATGAAAAAACCGAAGGCCAGAAAGGCAGCGCCTGCCACCAGGTGGGCCGCCCACTCCTGCCGCCGCCGCAAGCCTGGCACGAGGGCGGCGTAGACCAGAAGGGGACCGGTGAGCAGCAGGCTCAGGCCGAGGACCGACAGGCGCAGACGCTCCACCGGATAGATCGCGCTGCGGAACAGGCCCGGGGCCATCACCATCAGCAGCCCCGCCAGAGTGGCGACCACTCCCATGAGGAATCCAAACAGGTCGCCATTTCCGCCGGCCGCCGGCCGGCCGCGCGGCAGCAGTCCCCCCAGGGCCGTCCCCAGACCGAGGACGGTGTAGACGACCACCCCGTTCACCCCTCCCACCCGGGCGAAGCTGGCCGCCAGCGCCAGCAGTGTCAGCCCGGCCATGACGTGGACGCTCAGGGCCACCCAGCGCCGGGGCCGCAGCACGGCCACCGCCAGCAGCCCCACCCCCGAGGCCAGCGCCAGCGCCCCCCACCCGATGCCGTAAGGGAGGAGCGCCCGGTAGGGCGGCGTCTGGAAGTGATGCGGCGCGATCAGCAGGAAGGCCCCCATCGTGCTGCAGAAGAGGCTCATGACCCACAGCAGAACCTCCACCGACAGCCTCGCCAGCCGCTCCCCCAGCCGCGCACCCTGAGCCCCCGAACCTTCCGTCGACAATTCCGTATCTCTCCAGATCGCCATGCGCCCCATCCCGAGCGCTAGAATGCCACCGCTCGCTCCACCCCAACCACGCACGCCGGTCCGCGGCCGTGCCGGAGGAAACCCGCCCTATGTTCGGACGACTCGGACGCCATCTCATCCCGGCCCTCGCCCTGGCGCTCGCCGGCCAAGCCGCCGCCCAGGCACCGGTCCCTTCTTCGGAGCCCCTGCTCGGCTTCAGCAATGACCGCGCCAGCGAGGAGCGGGCCCTCGAAGCCCGCTTCGACGCCGCGCTCAACGCCGCCAACCTGCGCCAGTGGCTGCAGCGCCTCTCCGCCCATCCTCACCACGTCGGCTCGCCCTGGGACAAGTCGAACGCCGAATTCATGGCCGGCCTCTTCCGCTCGTGGGGGTATCAGACCCAGATCGAGCAGTTCAAGGTCCTGTTCCCCACGCCCAAGGTGCGCCTGCTGGAGATGGAAGCCCCCATCCGTTTCAAGGCGAGCCTCGCCGAGCCGGCCCTGCCGGAGGACTCGACCTCGGGCCAGGCGGCCGAGCAGCTCCCCCTCTACAACGCCTACTCGATCGACGGCGACGTCACCGGCGAGCTCGTCTACGTCAACTTCGGCGTGCCCAAGGACTACGAGGAGCTCCAGCGCCGGGGCATCGACGTCAAGGGCAAGATCGTCATCGCACGCTATTACGGCTCGTGGCGCGGCATCAAGCCCAAGGTGGCCGCCGAGCACGGCGCCATCGGCTGCATCATCTACTCCGATCCTCATGAGGACGGCTACTTCCAGGGCGACGTCTACCCCAAGGGCGGCTACCGCGGCGACCAGAGCGGCCAGCGCGGCTCGGTGGCCGACATGCCCCTCTACTCGGGCGACCCGCTGACCCCCGGCATCGGCGCCACCGACGACGCCAGGCGGCTGGACGTCAAAAGCGCCCCGACGATCACCAAGATTCCCGTGCTCCCGATCTCCTACGGCGACGCCCTGCCGTTGCTCAAGGCCCTGGGCGGCCCCATGGCCCCCGAGGACTGGCGCGGCTCGCTGCCCATCCCCTATCACCTCGGCGCCGGCCCCGCCCGCGTCCATCTCAAGCTGGAGTTCAACTGGAACCTCTCGCCGGTCTACGACGTCATCGCCCGGCTCCCCGGCGCCGAGCGGCCGGACGAGTGGATCGTCCGCGGCAACCACCACGACGGCTGGGTCAACGGCGCCATGGACCCGCTCAGCGGCATGGTGGCCGAGCTGGAGGAGGCCCGCGCCGTGGGCGAGCTGGCGAAGGCCGGCTGGAAGCCGAAGCGCACCATCGTCTACGCCGGCTGGGACGGCGAAGAGCCCGGCCTGCTGGGCTCCACGGAATGGGCCGAGACCCACGCCGCCGAGCTGCGCGACCACGCCGTCGTCTACATCAACTCGGACAGCAACTCCCGCGGCTACTTCGGCGCCGGCGGCTCCCACACTCTGGAGACCTTCGTCAGCCAGGTGATCCGCGACGTCCCCGACCCCGAGAAGGGGGTCAGCGTCCTCGACCGTGCCCTCGCCGCCAACGTCCTGTTCGGGCCTCCCGACCAACAGCAGGAGGCGCGGGACGCGCGCGCCAGCAAGACCCTCCACCTCGAGGCGCTGGGCTCGGGCTCGGACTTCACCCCCTTCCTCCAGCATCTCGGCATCGCCGCCCTCAACATCGGCTACGGCGGCGAGGAGCAGTACGGCCAGTACCACTCCATCTACGACAGCTTCGACCACTACGTCCGCTTCGGCGATCCGAAGTTCGAGTACGGCGTGGCCCTGGCGAAGACCGGCGGCCGGCTCACCCTGCGCCTCGCCGATGCCGACGTCCTGCCGTTGACCTTCGACCCCTTCGCCACCGCGGTGGGGAAGTACGTGGAGGAGGTCGTCAAGCTCACGGACACCCTGCGGCAGGAGGCTGAGGAACGCAACCGGCGGCTCGACGACAAGCTCTTCCAGTCGGTGGACGACCCCACGCAGACGTGGGTGGCGCCGCCGCGCCTGGACCCCGCCCCCTACCTCAACTTCGCGCCCCTCCAGAACGCCGTCGCGGCCCTGAAGAAGAGCACCGCCGATTACTCGAAGGCCTGGGCCGCCGCCACCGCGGGCGGCAAGGCCCTGCCGGCCGAGACGGCCAACCGCCTGAACGAGGTCCTGATGAAGTCCGAGCGCGCCCTCACCCGTCCCGAGGGGCTGCCGCGCCGCTCCTGGTACGTGCACCAGATCTACGCCCCCGGCTTCTACACCGGCTACGGCGTGAAGACCCTCCCCGCCGTGCGCGAGGCCTTGGAGCAGCGCAACTGGAAAGAGGCCACGGATCAGATCCCGAACGTGGCCGCCACCATCGAGGCGTTCGCCCGGGAGGTCGACAAGGCGACGGCGGTGCTGTCGGCGAAGTAGCCGAGCTCATTTAGAATGCCTCGCTATGCTCACCCAGATCCGCCTTCTCGTTCCGGTCCTCGCCCTGGCCCTCGCCGGCCGGGCCGCCGCCGAAGCTCCGGCTCCCGCTGCGGAGCCCCTCCTCGGCTTCAGCCATGACCACGCCAGCGCCGAGCGGGACCTCGAAGCCCGCTTCGACGCGGTCCTCGACGCCGCCAACCTGCGCCAGTGGATGCAGCGGATCACCTCGCATCCTCACCACGTGGGATCGCCCTGGGATAAGGCGAATGCCGAGTTCATGGCCGGCCTTTTCCGCTCGTGGGGATACCAGACCCAGATCGAGCAGTTCAAGGTCCTGTTCCCCACACCCAAGGTGCGCCTGCTGGAGATGGAGGCGCCCACCCGCTTCAAGGCGAGCCTCGCCGAGCCGCCCGTGCCCGGGGACTCGACCTCTGGCCAGACGGCCGAGCAGCTCCCCCTCTACAACGCCTACTCGATCGACGGCGACGTCACCGGCGAGCTCGTCTACGTCAACTTCGGCGTCCCCAAGGACTATGAGGAGCTGCAGCGCCGGGGCATCGACGTCAAAGGCAGGATCGTCATCGCCCGCTACGCCGGCTCGTGGCGCGGCATCAAACCCAAGGTGGCCGCCGAGCACGGCGCCATCGGCTGCATCATCTTCTCCGATCCCCATGAGGACGGCTATTACCGGGGCGACGTCTATCCCAAGGGCGGCTACCGCAACGACAGGAGCGGCCAGCGCGGCTCGGTGGCCGACATGCCCCTCTACGCGGGCGACCCGCTCACCCCCGGCGTCGGCGCCACCGAGGACGCCAAGCGGCTGGACGTCAAGAGCGCACCCACGATCACCAAGATCCCCGTGCTCCCCATCTCCTACGGCGACGCGCTGCCGCTGCTCCAGGCTCTGGGCGGCCCCATGGCCCCCGAGGACTGGCGCGGCTCGCTGCCCATCCCCTACCACCTCGGCGCCGGCCCCGCCCGCGTCCACCTCAAGCTGGCGTTCAACTGGGACCTCGCGCCCCTCTACGACGTCATCGCGCGGCTCCCCGGCGCCGAGCGGCCGGACGAGTGGGTGATCCGTGGCAACCACCACGACGGCTGGGTCAACGGCGCCACGGACCCGGTGAGCGGCCTGGTGGCCGAGCTGGAGGAGGCCCGCGCCCTCGGCGAGCTGGCGAAGACCGGCTGGAAGCCGAAGCGCACCATCGTCTACGCCGCCTGGGACGGCGAGGAGCCCGGCCTGCTCGGCTCGACGGAATGGGCCGAGACCCACGCCGCCGAGCTGCGCGATCACGCCGTCGTCTACGTCAACTCGGACAGCAACTCCCGCGGCTTCTTCAATGCCGGCGGCTCCCACACCCTCGAAACCTTCGTCGGCCAGGTGGTGCGCGACGTCCGCGACCCGGAGAAGGGGATCAGCGTCCTCGACCGCTCCCTCGCCCGCGCCGCCCTGACCGGACCGGCGGAACGCCAGCAGGAGGCGCGCACCGGCAAGCGGCTGCGCCTCGAACCCCTGGGCTCGGGCTCGGACTACACCCCCTTCCTCCAGCATCTGGGGATCTCGGCCCTCAACATCGGCTACGGCGGCGAATCGGAGTACGGGCAGTACCACTCGGCCTACGACTCCTTCGACCATTTCCTCCGCTTCGGCGATCCCAAGTTCGAGTACGGCGTGACCCTGGCGAAGACCGGCGGCCGGCTCGTCCTGCGCCTCGCCGACGCCGACGTCCTGCCGCTGACGTTCGACCCCTTCACCGCCGCGGTGGGGAAGTACGTGGACGAGGTCGTCAAGCTCACGGACACCCTGCGCCAGGAGGCCGAGGAGCGCAATCAGCGGCTGGACGACAAGGTCTTCCAGGCGGTGGACGACCCCACCCAGACCTGGGTGGCACCGCCGCGCCTGAATCCCGCACCCTACCTCAACTTCGCGCCGCTCCAGAACGCCGCCGCGGCCCTGAAGCAGAGCACCGCTGCCTATGACAAGGCCTGGGCCGCCGCCACCGCGGGTGGCAGAGCGCTGCCCCCGGAGACGGCCAACCGCCTGAATGAGATCCTGATGAAATCGGAGCGCGTCCTCACCCGCACCGAGGGGCTGCCGCGCCGCTCCTGGTATGTGCACCAGATCTACGCCCCCGGCTTCTACACCGGCTACGGCGTGAAGACCCTCCCCGCCGTGCGCGAAGCCCTGGAGCAGCGCAACTGGAAAGAGGCCACCGACGAGATCCCCATCGTCGCCGCCACGATTGAAGGCTTCGCCAGGGAGATCGACCGCGCGACGGCGGTGCTGGGGACGAAGTAGTGACCAAAACGCAACCACCGGGTTGCATTCTCGCCGGAGCACAGGTAAGATGCAACCAGGAGGTTGCCTATGACCAACACAGACCGTATCGAAAAGAACATCCTGCTGCACGCACCCAAGGCGCGTGTCTGGCGCGCGCTCACCAACGCCGGCGAGTTCGGCTCCTGGTTTGGCGCCAGGCTGGAATCAGATTTCGCCGTTGGCAAGCCCGTGACGGGAAATATCACGTACCCCGGCTACGAGCACTTGAAGCTCGAGGTCACCGTCGAGCGGATGGATGCCGAGCGGCTCTTTTCCTTTCGCTGGCACCCGTACGCGATCGATCCGAAGGTCGACTACTCGCAGGAGCCGACGACGCTCGTCGAGTTCCGGCTCGAAGAGGTGGCGGACGGCACGCGGCTCACCGTGATCGAATCCGGCTTCGATCGCATTCCGGCCGAACGCCGCGCCGAGGCGTTCCGCATGAATGACAACGGCTGGGCCCAACAGATGGAGAACATCCAGCGCCATGTCGCAGGCTAGTCCCATCGCAGCCGCGCAGGTGCGGGACGCGGCGCCGCTTTTCGCGGCACTCGGGGACGAGACGCGGCTTCGCCTCCTCGTTCGGCTCGCGGCGAGCGGACCCGAATCGATCACGCATCTGAGCGCGGAGTCCACGGTATCCCGTCAGGCGATCAAGAAGCACCTGGACGTACTTTCCAAAGCCGGCCTCGTCCGCGGCGACCGCCGCGGACGCGAGCACATCTGGGAGTTGGAGCCGAAGCGGTTCGCCGACGCGTGCGAGTATCTCGACCGGATCTCGCGGCAATGGGACGACGCCCTGGACCGACTGAAGCATTTCGTCGAGGACTAGATCGCGGTGCGCCGGCCGGCCGCGGCGATGATCGCGCCGTGGGAACGAGGCCGGAGCGCGGGCCTGACTGCGCTCCGGCCTTTGATTTGATTCTTGGGGAGCTTTGTATGCGTCATTGTTGTCAATTAGGGTAATTAGAACAAGTGCCAGGGGGCGGTGCGTTGTAGATCGTGTAGTTGGCCTGTGCGTCACACGTCGCCCCGAAGAAAAACGCCTGCCTCCAGGCCGCACACGAGGTAGGGGAACAGAAAGGTCCAGCCGACCCGACGTTATGGCCAAGGCTGGAAATACACTGTGATTGGTTATTGCAGTTCCAATTGGCGTAGGAGTATCCCGATGCCGTGTTGCCTGCCTGAATCACGGTAAACGCGAGTCCGGCAATCGTCATCGTCCCCGTTCGCTGACTCGTGCCCGGATTCGCCGCAACCGAATAGCTGACCGTGCCGTTGGCACTACCACTGCTGCCCGAAACCACGGTGATCCAACTGTCGTTGCTCCTGGCCGTCCAGGCGCAACCGCTTCCGGCGGTGACGGTGACGCTGTTGCTGCCGCTACTCGACCCGAACGATTGATTCGTCCTGTTAAGGGAGTAGGCGCAGACGTTCAAAGAGACGTTTTGGCAGATAGACTGTTCCGAAAGATCGAAGGCGCAAACTGAGAAGTCGCGTTTGCCCTGGATCGACGGAGTGCCGCTCAAGATCCCGTTGAGACTGAGAGAAATGCCGAAAGGGGGGAAGCCGACATTAGGACCGAGTTGAAAGTGATACGGGGGATTCCCGCCAGCGGGGTTTGTTGTGGGAGGGAACGTGCCGCAGAGGTCTAAGGCAGTAGGAGTGGGAGTGCAAAACGAGAAAGAATACGGAACCCCGACTGAGGCGTCCTTAAGCACCGTAGGAGCATCGAAGGCCAATGGACCGGGCACGGTGGGCGGAAAAGCGGCCGTGTCGGCCACGCTCGCCATCGTGTCCTGGGGGTTGAAGTAGACCTTCGAACGCCCCGTCCTCGTATCGGTCACCGTGATCGTGTACTGAACGTTCGAAAGCGCGCCGTAGAAGACCCAGAAATCTCCGTTGACCGACGTCCCGTCCAATACTTTGACGACGAGCTCCACGTTGGAGCTGCCGAAGAACCAGAAATAGCCGGTGTCGGAGGTCAGAGGCACTGCCTGTCCCGTGCCGCTCGTCCCGAGATGGAGCGCCTGCCACGCCACCTGGACCCTGAATCGGCCGGAGCTCAGGCAGAGCGTCGTCGCGTCGGTGACGCAACCGCGCTGGGCCTTCGCGGCGGGTTCGATCCGTGGCGCGGCGGCAGACGCCAGCAGCTCCTCGGCCGAAGGTGCGACAACGGAAATGGCATCGGTTGCGATCGGCGCGGTGGAAGGAGCGGAAAACGCCGACGTGTCGGCCACGCTCGCCATCGTATCCTGGGAGTTGAAGTAGGTCTTCGAACGCCCCGTCTTCGTATCGGTCACCGTGATCGTGTACTGAACGTTCGAAAGCGCGCCGTAGAAGACCCAGAACTGTCCGTTGACCGGCGTCCCGTCCAACACCTTGATGATGAGCTCCACGTTGGAGCTGCCGAAGAACCAGAAATAGCCGGTGTCAGAGGTCAGAGGCACCGCCTGTCCCGTGCCGCTCGTTCCGAGATGGAGCGCCTGCCACGCCACTTGGACCTTGAATCGGCCGGAGCTCAGGCAGAGTGTCGCCGCATCGGCAACGCAGGCTCCTTCGCTGTTCGGGGTGGCTACCACGATCTCCAAGTCCACAAGGGTGACACCCTTGCCTGCCAGATTCGGAAATACCACTGCAAGATTGCCGCCCCAGGGTCCCGGGGCGCCGAAGAAGGTAGCTGGGTCGAGGCTGATGGGGCTGCCGAAGACCGAAGTCCCGTCGGTCCTCTGCATATCGACCGTTGCGGATAAGACGGGGTGGGGCGAATGCCAAGTCAGGGGGATGCTGCCGGAGAAATAGCCGATCCGCAGTGCGGCGCCGGTCTGTGGCACATTGCCCGCTCCCAGCAGCCCGCTCGGATACAGGTCGGTTCCGTTGAGTGAGATAGCGGTGATAGCGACGGTCGAAGTGCCGTCCCCGTTGTCGGTGAACGACTCGTCGGTGACCAACGGCGTCGTATCAAGCCCGCAGCAGTAAGAAGGCAGGTGCTGTGGGGTGCCGTCAAAGTGCAAAGTAAAGCTGCCCGGCCCGCTGATACTGTGCAGGCGCCTCGTATCGTCGGCGGTCAGCAGCTCGAAGTCGAACGTGGAGCCATACGGGCCACCAGCGCCGGTCCCTGCAGCGCCGACGGGCGATCCAGCCAGCCAAGCCAGACCATTCAGGAAGAGCACGGTCCCAATGACGAGAAGCCTACTCATCGGCGAATTCCCAGTATGTTTACTCATTGGCGAGCTCCTAGTTTGTTCTTGCATTCCAAAGGTGGCGACCAGAGCGACGGCACCTGCCCAGGAGTTTGCGATCGATTCCTGGCCTTTTCCGCCAACTGACCAGCATACTACCGATATTTTTGGAATGTCTAATAGAAAAGTGCGGATGCGTGCACTACGCGGCAACCCAGAACCCCTCTCCGCCTGGGAGAGGGACACGGGTGAGGCTTCGGAGGGGTATAGACCGACGATTCAGCAGGCACTTTCCAGAGACACCCTCTCAGACTCTCTGATGAGGCCTACATCTCGTCCAGCAGCTTCTGCCGCTTGGCGTTGAATTCGTCCTGGCTGATCAGCCCCTCGTCGAGCAGGCCCTTCAACTGGCGGAGCTTCTCGGCCGTCGGGCTGGCCGCCGGCGCTGGAGGAGCCGCGGCGGTAGCCGGAGCTGGCTGGGGCGCCATGGCGTCGCGCATCATCCCCGGGAGCATGGCGCCGAGGCCGGCGCCCATGCCGATCCCGAGGCCTGCGCCCACGGTGCCGCCCGCGCCGCCGCCCGGCTGTGCGGCGGCGTCGCCGATGGCGCGGGCGGTCTTGAACTTCATGTAGGTGTTCATGTCGCCGATGGCGCCCATGCCGCTGCGCTCGTCGATGAGCTTCTGCACCTCTTCGGGCGGCGTGATGGCGCCCAGGTAGAGGTCCACCAGCTCGATGCCGTACTTGTTGAAGTCGTCCGCCACCCGGGCCTTGAGGCCCATGGCCAGCTCGTCGTAGAGCTTCGGCAGGTCGAAGACCGAGGTCAGGTTCTCGCCCAGCACGTCGGTCAGCCGGGCGACGATGACGTCGCGGAAGTAGTCCTCGACCCCCTCGGAGCTGTAGATGCCGCGGGTGCCGACCACGGAATTGACGAACACCTGGGCGTTGGTCACCCGCACGGCGAATTTGCCGAAGGCGCGCAGTCGCACCATGGCCAGCTCATGGTCGCGGAAGATCACCGGCTCCTTGGTCCCCCACTTGAGGTCGAGGAACGTCTTGGTGGAGACGAAGTACACCGCCGCCTGGAACGGCGAGGTACCGCCGAAGGGGATGCCGAAGAGACTGGCGAGGATCGGCACGTTCTGCGTCGCCAGTGTGTGGCGGCCCGGGAGGAAGGTGTCGAGGGCCTTGCCGTCGCGGTAGAACACCGCCTGCTGGCTCTCCTCGACGATGAGCTGGCTGCCGAGCCGGATGGCCGCCGTGCCCTCGCGCGGCCAGCGCGCCACCATCGTGTTGCCGGTCGGGTCCTGATATTGGATCACGTCCATTTCGTGGTCTCCTGAGGTTGCCGAGAGATCGTCAAGCGCTCTGCCCGCCCTGCACGGCGGTGCCGATGACCTGCTTGCGCTGCTTCCACCTGTCGTCCAGCACCCGCACCTCCTGCTGCAGATGGTCGAGAGCCGGCGCGGGGTCCTCGGCGCCCGGCGCGGGCACCGCGGCGATGCCGGCCTCGAGCTGCGCCAGGTCTTCCACCACCGAGAGGTCGAACTCGTAGAGCCGCTGCAGTTCCGCCTCGCCGATCTTCACCGGATCGAACAGCCCGCTGGCCCCGTAGTCGCTGAAGCGGACCGCCTGCGACAGGCCGTCGAGCTGCCGGTCGAGGCGGTCGAAGCCGTTGAGGGCGCCGATCTTGCCGGCGTCCGTATAGCTGCGGGTGCGGTCGCGCAGGGCCGACTTCAGGCGCCCCAACTCCGACGCCAGATGCTCGCGCAGCAGCCGGTCGACGTCGCGCCGCAGCTCGCGGTCCTGGAATCCCCGATAGCCGGGGATCTTCTCGCCGAGCTTTTCGAGGACGTTTCGTTGCGCCTTGGCCTCATCGTAGCCGTTGGTCATGCTCTCCTCCGTTGTGGGCTTTGGTCATCCTATCGCACTGTGGATGGGCTTCCCGCTCTCCTCGGATTCCGCTATCCTTCCGCCCAGTCACGTTCAGAAGGCAGTATTTGATTGCTTAGAAGCCAATCGAAACTCCGCGGCGCGCAATCCCTGGCGCTGGTCCTCCTCCTCACCCTGCCGCTCGCCGGGGGCTGCTCGCGCGATTCGGTACGCAATCCCAACCTCTTGCTGGTGACTGTGGACACCGTCCGCGCCGACCACCTGGGCTGCTACGGCTACCGCGCGGCGGTGACCCCCTGGCTCGACGGTCTGGCGAAGGAGGGGCTCCGCTTCGACGCCGCCTCGTCCAGTGTGCCATTGACCCTGCCGTCCCACGCCACGGTGCTCTCGGGACTGCTGCCGCTCCACCATGGCCTGCGCAACAACGGCGCCGGCGCGCTGCCGGCGGGGACGGCCACGCTGGCCACCCTGCTCGCCGGGAGCGGCTACCGCACCGGCGCCTTCGTGGGGGCCTTCGTGCTGGACCGGCGGTTCGGCCTGGGGCAGGGCTTTGAGGTGTACGACGACGAGATCCCGCGCGACCCCAAGGCCGGCGTCTCCCTGGAGTCGGAGCGGCCGGGCCGCGAGGTGGTGGACCGCGCCCTGGCCTGGCTCAAGAATGAGGACGATCGCCGGGATCGCCGGGACGACCGCCCCTTCTTCCTCTGGGTGCACCTCTACGACGCCCACGCTCCTTATACGCCGCCGGCGGCCTGGAGTTTGCGCCACCCCGGCCGCCCCTACGACGGCGAGATCTCGGAGGTGGACGAGCAGGTGGGCCGTCTACTCGCCGAGCTCGACCGCCGGGGCGTCGCCGGCCGCACGGTGGTGGCGGTGGCGGCCGACCACGGCGAGTCGCTGGGCGAGCACGGCGAGCTGACCCACGGCCTGCTCCTCTACGAGCCGACGCTCCACGTGCCGCTGATCCTGCGGGCGCCGGGCAACCTCACGCCGCGAGTGGTGCGGACGCCGGTGAGCCTGGTGGACCTCGCCCCCACCCTGGCCGGTCTGCTCGGCAAGGCCTTCGCCGGTCCGGGCGTGCGACCGCGCGACGGCCGTGACCTCGCCGCCGACCTCCTCGCCGGCCGCGAGCCCGCGGCCAGCGAGGTCTACGCCGAGAGCCAGTACCCGGCCATCTTCGGCTGGAGCCCCCTCGCCGCCCTCCGCCGGCGCGACCTCAAATACATCGCCGCGCCGAAACCGGAGCTGTACGACCTGGGGAAGGACCCGAAGGAGACGGCCAATCTCCTGGACCGTCTGGAACCTGAGCCAGCCGCGAAGGGCTTCGCGGCGCGGCTGGCCGAGATCGAAGCCGGCGCGGTGGCGGCTCCTCGCCCGACAGCCGCGGACGCCGAGGCCCGGGCTCGTCTGGCGAGCCTCGGCTACGTGGCCGGCGCGGCGGCCCGGCCCACGCCGGGAAAACCCGGGGCCGCGGCGGGAATTGATCCGAAGACCATGGTCGACCTCTTCCAGCGCTTCGAGCGGGCGAACACGCACCTCCAGGACGGCGACACCAAGGCCGCCCTCGGCGATCTCGAAGCCCTGGTGGCGGCCGATCCGGCCAACCCGGTGTTCCGCGGCAAGCTGGCCGAGGCGTGGCGCAGCCAGGGGGATTTCGGCCGGGCGGTGCCGCTCTACCGGCAGGCCGCCGAGGCGTCGCCGTCGGACCCGGAGGCCTGGTACAACCTGGCCGCGGCCCTCCAGGAGGCGGGCCGGCTGCCGGAGGCGCGCAGCGCCATCGAGCGGGCGCTGAAGCTCGACGCGAACCGGCCCGAGGCGCACAACACCCTGGGCATCGTGGAGATGGGCGAAGGCAAGCTCGAGCCGGCGCGCCGGGAGTTCGAGACGGCCGCCCGGCTCGATCCGCGCAACGCCCACGCCCTGAACAACCTCGGCAATGTGCTCAAGGCGATGGGCAAGCTCGACGACGCCGAGCACGCCTACCAGCGCTCGGCCGCTCTCGCCCCGCGCTACGCCGAGCCGCTCAACGGCCTCGGCACCCTGGAGGTGGAGCGCGATCAGCCGCGAGCGGCACTTCCTTATTTCGAGCGCGCTCTCGCCCTCGCTCCGGGGTACCATGAGGTTCGGCTCAACCGCGCCATCGCGCTCGACCTCGCCGGCGACCCCGCCGCGGGGATGAGCGCGTACCGGGATTTCCTGGCCGCCACGAAGGAAGACCCGAGGTTCGCGGAACAACGTCGCGCCGCGCAGCAGCTCCTCGCCCGGCTCACCAGCCATGCGGCGGGGGGAGCGCCGGCCGGGAGGAGGTGATCGAGGGCTCCACAGCCGTGCTGTCGCCGCAGTCTTCGTACCGTTCCGTTCGACAAGAGAATGGATTTTGATGGCATACGATCCAAGAGAAGGAGACGAATCATGAACCGAGGGAACCTCAGGGCGAAATTCGCCCTCGCGACCGGGCTGGCCTTGACGGCCGCGCTGTTGCTGCTGCCGGCCGCCCAGGCCCAGACCGCGGGCGCCAACCTGGTCGGCAAGGTGCAGGACAAGAGCGGCAAGCCGCTCCCGGGCGCCACCATCACCGCCACGCAGAAGGACACCGGCCTCACCCGCAGCACCGTCACCGAGAGCGACGGCACCTTCCGGCTGCCGTCGGTGCCCGTCGGCACCTACACCGTCGTGACGGAGCTCAACGGCTTCGCCACCGTCACCGTGCAGGAGGTGCGGCTCAACGTGTCCACCGACCGCGAGCTGACGGTCGACATGAGCCCCTCCACGGTGGAGGAGTCGATCACCGTGGTGGACGAGGCGCCGCTCTTGCAGACCACGCCCACCATCGGCGCCGTGGTCAGCGAGAAACAGCTCGAGAACCTGCCGCTCAACGGCCGCCAGTTCGCCAACCTGGCCATCCTGGCTCCCGGCACGAGCCTGTCCTACAACTCCGACCCGACCAAGCCCGGCCAGCTCACCGTGGCGCTCAATGGCGGCATCGGCCGCAACGTCAACTACCTGGTCGACGGCGGCGACAACATGGACGACACCATCGGCGGCGCGCTGCAGAACTTCAACCTGGAGAGCGTCCAAGAGTTCAACATCCAGACGCAGCAGTACAAGGCCGAGTACGGCCGCTCCACCGGCGGCGTGCTGACCGTCGTCACCAAGAGCGGCACCAACAACTTCGCGGGCAGCGCCTGGGGCTTCTTCCGCAAAGACAGCCTGAACACCGAGACCGAATCCGAAAGGACCGCTGACACCCTTGCCAGAAGCAAGGGCGAGCCGGCGCCCGGCAAGTCACCCTACGACCGCAAGCAGTACGGCTTCTCCCTGGGCGGCCCCATCGTCAAGGACAAGGTCCATTTCTTCGCCACTTACGAGAAGACCGATCGCAAGACCGAGTACACCGTCAACAGCGGCGGCGTGTTCCCGCAGTTCGACGGCAAGTCCTTCCCGACGCCGTTCCAGGACGACCTGATCACGGCGAAGGTGACCGCGAACCTTTCGCCGAAGCAGTTCCTCCAGGTGCGCTACGGCTACCAGAAGAACACCGACAAATATGGCGCCAGCTCGCTGGCGGCCCCCGACTCGCTGGGCACCGTCTCCAACAAGTACAGCTCCATTCTGGCCGGCCACAGCGTCCAACTCGGCGCCGACAGCCTCAACGAGATCGTCTTCCAGTATACGAAGTTCAACAACATCATCACGGCAGACTCCACCGCCCGCTATCTCTACTTCCCGTCGGGCGCCCACAGCGGCCAGAACGTCAACACGCCGCAGAGCACGAACCAGACGAAGTATCAGTACAAGGACGACTACAGCTTCAGCCGCAACCTGTTCGGCCGCACCAACAACTTCAAGGCCGGCATCAACTACATCCATGAGCCGACGCTCGGCGGCGACTTCACCACCGGCACCAGCGGCCAGTTCTCGTTCAAAGCCGACGACATCAACTCGCCGGTGACCGACATCACGTTCTTCGGCGGCTTTGCCGGTGACAAGACTCCCGTCAACCAGTACAGCGGCTATCTCCAGGACGACCTCCTGGCCGGCGACCGGCTGACGGTCAACGTCGGCCTGCGCTACGACTACTGGACCGGCTTCGACCTCGACCAGCGCGCCAACCCGATCTGGCAGGCGCTGTCGACGCAGACCAAATACAACGAGTTCTACCTCAAGGACTTCCAGGGCGGCGGGGGCGGCAAGCTGAAGAACGACAAGAACAACTGGGCCCCTCGCGTCGGATTCACCTACGATGCCAAGGGCGACGGGCGGCATCTGGTACGCGGCGGCTGGGGCATCTACTACGACTTCCCTTACACCAACGCCACCATCCTGTTCCCGGCCACCGCGGTGCAGTCCAACTACGGCGTGGTCTACAACGCCAGTGACCCGGATGGGATCCGCAACCCGGACAATTCCTTCTTCCGGCCCGGACAACCGCTGCCGCCGAACAGGCTCCCCCCGGGCGTGCCACCCAACGAGATCGCCTCGCCCACGCTCGCGACCCCCTACTCACGGCAGGGTTCCCTCGGCTATTCCTGGCAGGCGACCCCCTGGCTGGGGCTCAACATCGAGGCCACCAACATCGCCTATCGCGACATCCCCTTCCGTTTCCGCGCCAACCCCGTCGATCCGGCCACCGGCCAGCGGCGGTTCCCGCAGTTCAACAACTTCCGGCTGTGGTACGGCGGCGGCTTCGCGGACTACAAGGGCGGCAACTTGAGCTTCCGCGCCCGCGCCAGTCAGAAGTTGGAGATCCTGGGCTTCTACACCTACTCGAAGGCGACCGGCAACGTGCTGGCCGGCGCCGACGAGTTCCGCCTCACCGACGTCGGCCACCAGCCCGATCTGGGGAGCGCCCGTGACGTTTCGGTCAACCCGCTCAATCCTCTGTGCGGCGCCTGCACGGGTCCCCTGGACACCGACGCGCGGCACCGGGTCACCCTGAGCGGCGTCTACCAGGCGCCCTATGGGGTCAACGTGGCCGGCATGTTCCGCTACCGGTCCGGCCTGCCCTACACCATCCATGCGTCGAAAGACCTCAACGGCGACGGCTTCAAGCTCGACCTGCCGCCGGGCGTCTCGGGCGTCAACACCGCCCGCGGCGCTTCCTTCTCGCAGTTCGACCTGCGGCTCTCGAAAGACTTCACCTTCGGGCCTGTTGGCCTCGAGCTGATCGCCGAGGTGTTCAACCTGTTCAACGAGAAGAACCCGAACGCCTACACCCTGGACTTCGATCCGAATACCGGCCTTCCGATCGGAGCCCACCCCACCGCCTTCGCCGGCAGCCCGCTACAGGGCGAGCAGCGCCTGGCGCAGCTCGGTCTGCGGGTCAAGTTCTAGGCACCGGTCCGCTTGCGGCTGTCCTGGGGGCGCTCCGGCGCCCCCTTTCGTTTGTCGCCGTCTTTCTGTCGATTCGGGGGCCACTCGCCGGGCCTGCTGACCTCCCGCTTCTCCTGCACCACCGGCACCGCGTGCTCCTCGGGCACGAGGTGCGAGCCGTGGCGGCTGGCATAGACCTTGGTGAGCTCGGCGCCGAAGAAAAGGATTTGGGACGAGTAGTAGATCCAGAGCAGGAGGACCACCACCGAGCCCGCCGCGCCGTAGCTGGAGACGACGCTGGTGCGCGCCAGGTAGAGCCCGATCAGGAACTTGCCGATGGTGAACAGCAGGGCGGTCATCGTCGCCCCGATCCACACGTCCCGCCACGCGAGCTTCACGTCCGGCAGGACTTTATAGATCATCGCGAAGAGCAGGGTCACGACACCGAAAGAGACGAGGAAGGTGAGGACTTCAATCAGGATTTTCGCGCCCGGGAGCAGTCCCGTCGCCCAGGCTCCCACGGCGGTCACCGCCGCCGAGACGACGAGCGAGATGAGCAGCAGGAAGCCGATCCCCAGGATCATGCCGAAGGAGACGAGGCGGGTCATGATGAAGCTTCGCAGCCCCTGGCCCGGCTTGGCCTCCACGTCCCAGATTTTGTTGAGGCTGTCCTGGAGCTGCACAAAGACGCCGGTGGCGCCGAACAGGATGGTCACCACGCCGATCACCGTCGCCAGCACGCCCGAGCCATGCTTGCCGGCGCTGGCGATCATGGACTGGATGGCCTCGCCCCCCTGCGGCCCCACCAGCCCGCGGAGCTCGCCCACGAGCTGCCCCTGGACCGCGTCACGGCTGTAGATCAGGCTGGCAACGGCGATCACGATCAGGAGCATGGGGGCGAGGGAGAAGATCGCGTAGTAGGCGAGCGCCGCCCCGAGCGAGAGGGAGTCGTCGTCCTGCCATTCCTTGAAGCTGTCTTTGATCAGGCCGAATCCGGATTTGGGATTCATCGAAGTTCCTCCTTGCGAGTAGGATCACGGAGCGGGCCGGGGCACCTCCAAAGGCTCGAAACGGAAGCGGCTCTCGCCGAACGAGAACGACCAGCGGCCCGGGGCCGGGCTGCTGAGGAACGGCGCCGACAGGCGCGGATAGGCCGCGGGCTCCAGCGCCTTGCCTGCCTTATCGCCTTGATTGCCGCTTTTATTGCCAATATTGGCCCGGCGGCCGGGGAGGAAATCGAGGCGGGCACCGCTGCCGGCCGTGAAGCGGATCTCCCCGTCTTCTCCCAAAGTGAGCCGCGCCGCCGCCACCTTCTTCTTCCAGGCCGCGAAGTCGCCGTCCTCCGCCCGCCGTCCCACCTGCATACCGACGCTCGCCGGCTGACGCTTCGTCACCGCCACCCAGGAGCCGGCGAGCCCTCGGCGCGGCTTGTCGGCGGGGCCGTAGTAGTCCGGGAAGCGCGCCGGGGCCGGGGCCACCTCCCAGCCGCCCGAGGTGACCAGGGCCACGTAGGTGTCACCGCAGCGCGAGACCACGATGTTGTCTCCGATGGCCTCCGGCCGCGACCACGGCGGCGCCAGGTAGGCGTGCCCCACCCCTTCGCCCGGCGTGTCGAGGCGGGCGACCACCAGGTTGCGGCTCGCCACCGCCTGATCGAGGGTGTTGAGCTCGTTCGCCTCGTCATTCTCCGGCATCCGGGTGCGGCTCCAGAGGTAGAGCGGCGCGAACTCGGGATTCCCGGCGTAGAGGGTGGCCACGATCTCCTGGCCGCCGGAGACCCGCAACGCCAGGTTGCCCACCGTCTGCGCGACGCCCAGGACGTAATCCGGCGTGGCCCAGGTGTAGAGCGCGGCGTCGACGCTCCGGCGTTTGGCCGGCTCGATCCGCCGCCGTTCCAGGATCTCGTAGGGCGGCTGCTTGCGCCGTTCGGTCAACAGGCGGGCGACGCCGTCGGGGATCGCGTAGCGGCTGACGGGCAGCTCCGGACGGTCCATGAAATTGATGTCGTCGGGGTTGCCGATGCCGGCGGCCAGCCAGGCCCAGGCCGCCCAGGGGGTGCTGCGGGGGGTCAGGGCCCAGGCGCTATTGGTGCGGCTCTTCGGTCCGGCGGGAAAGCCGCCCACCTGGCTCTGGGCCCAGGTGGCGAGGAGCAGGTCGAGCTGTCGCCGGGCGAGATCGCGCACGGCCGCCTGGGGCGCGTGATCGGCGAGCTGCAGCAGGCCCGTCAGCGACAGGGCCAGATAGCCCGGGCTCTCCGCTTCGTACCAGCCGTCGCGGTCGTGGGCGCGCAGGAACGCCTCGGCGAAGGCTCCCCAGCCCTTGGCGGCCGGCGAGTCGGGAGTGCCGGCCACCACCTGCGCCACCAGGCTGCGGGCCAGGGTGACCATGCGCTGGTTCTCGGTATCGGCGAAGGACCAGGGATTCTGGATCTGCCCCTCGCCGGGCGGCGGCGCCGCGTCGGACACGGCTTGGCGCAGGCGGGCGAGGAGCTCGGGCGGCAGGGCCTGCGGATACTGGAGCACCAGCCTCTCCAGGGGGAGCTGGGAGCGTCCGCACTCGTTGTTGTACCACTTGGTGCAGGAGTCGAGCACGCCGGCCACCCAGCGGGCCGCCTCCTCCCGGAGCTGCGGCGCGTCCGGCCGGCCCTGGTCGGCGAGGGCCGCGGCGGCCAGCGCGCCGGCGGCCAGGGGCTGGCGGCCGATCCACTTGAAATGGCTCTGGAGCTTGCGGATCTGGGCCAGCTCCATCTCCAGATAGCGCGTCTCACGGTCCGCGAGCTTCTTCCACGGCGGGGCCGCGGGAGCCGCGGGCCGCACCGCCAGGGGGGCGAGCAGCCAGCCGGCCAGGGCCAGCGCCGCAGAAAGCTTTCGGTGCACGATGGACATCCCGAGTCCCCTCTCCTCAGCCTTGGCAACATGCAGGATCGGGGCCGCCCCGCTATGATGGACAGGAAGGAGGAGCAGGGAATGGACTGGAAGACGATCCTGGAGGTGCTGGGTGTCATCGCCCTGATCGCGCTCGTCCTCTCCGCGCTCATCCTGGTGGTGGCGTTCCGGCGCCTGCGCCGCATCCGCCTGCCGCCGAACCCCGACTTCTTTACCACGGTCCGCGCCGTGCCGCTGTCGCTGGTGGTGGGGCTCGACCTCCTGGACTTGGCGCTCGACACCTTCTCCAGCCCCATCATCTGGTTCCTGCTGCGGCGGGCGAACCTCGAATCCCTGCGCCGGGTGGCGACCGTCGAGGCAATCCTCCCCTTCATGGGCCCCGTCCCGACGCTGACCCTCGCCTGGCTCGCCGCCCGCTGGCTCAACCTCGGCGAGCCGTACGATCCCGACCTCATGGAGACCGAGCGCGTGGGGCCGGGGCGGTATGTGCCGCGGCGGTGAGAACCAATTTCCCATCGCCGGCCCCGTCCGGCCCAACGGGCCGTGGGGGACGAGAAACTGGAACATTCTGTGACGAGCCCTAACACAGCCAGCGAACCAGGCTACGGCCGTCACCTGGAGCGTCGGCCCCCACTTCGACGACATCTTGCAGTCCCTCCAAGCGAATGGTGTATCCTTTGAGCGTTACGATGACCTGCCGCAGGTCACTCGCGAGGGCGATGTCCATCGAGTCGGCGACCTCAAGCTCGCCTGGTTCAAGGACCCGGACGGCAACATCCACCATCTCATCAGTGCATAGTCAAAGAAAGGAGAACCCATGCTGGCTGCGACCGAGACAACCGCTCCCGTCTCGAAGAAGATGCTCTGGGCTGGATACGTCATCAGCGCCCTACCGGTGCTGGGGCTGCTCTTCAGCGGCATCATGACTCTGATGAAGCCGGCTTCCGTCGTGGAAGCGTTCACTCAGTTCGGATATCCCGAGAGCATGATTATCGGCATCGGGATCCTCAAGCTCGCCTGTACGATCGTCTACCTCATCCCGCGCACCTCCGTCTTGGGCGCGATCCTGCTGGCCGCCTATCTCGGCGGCGCCACCGCCACAAACGTGCGCATCGGCGATCCAAGCTTCCTCGCCCCGGTCGTCTTCGGCGTGCTGCTCTGGCTGGGGCTCTACCTGCGCGAGCCCCGGCTGCGCCCGCTCCTGCCGCTGCGGCGATGAGCGCCGGAAGACGCCGGAAGATCTTTCGTCGGGCGTGTCGATTTCGTGGCCCCTCGTTCGTCGTCCTAGTAGAGCCAGGAGTCACACCCGGTCGCAACCGCCCGGAAACCTGGCTCCCAACCTGAAACCGAGAGGAGATACAGCGATGCGATTCATGGTAATCGTCAAGGCCAACAAGGACTCCGAAGCGGGCGTCATGCCGAGCGAAGAGCTGCTGACCGCCATGGGGAAGTACAACGAAGAGCTGGTGAAGGCCGGCATCATGCTCGCGGCCGAGGGGCTCCAGCCGAGCTCGAAGGGCAAGCGCGTCCGCTTCTCCGGCGACAAGCGGACGGTGATCGACGGCCCCTTCGCCGAGACCAAGGAGCTGATCGCCGGCTTCTGGCTCTGGCAGGTGAAGTCGCTGGACGAGGCGATCGAGTGGGTGAAGCGCTGCCCCAACCCCTTTCCGGGCGCGGAGTCGGAGATCGAGATCCGCCAGGTTTTCGAGGCGGAGGACTTCGGGCCCGAGCTCACACTCGAGCTGCGGGAGCAGGAGGAGCGTCTACGCGCGCAGGTGGCCGCCAAGCAGTAAGCGGCTTTGTCGAAGAAGGTGTCTCGAAAGGCCGCCCGGTCTGCCCTCCGAATCCTCACCCGGAGCGCCCCGGATTCAGCATGCCCTTTCGAGACACCGCGCTCGGGTCGTCCCCCTCACGGCCGCGGCACGTCCGTCACCACCACCCGCCCGTTGAGCGGCTGGACCTGCCGGCGGTTGCCGTCGGGGAAGGCAGGCCCGGAAAAAATGTCCCGGAGCTTTTGGATGTCGTCTTGGTTCAGCTCGATGGCGTCGTGGTAGACGATCCACTGGAAGCCCTGACCGCAGGGAGGATTGGTCAGCGAGCCGGTGTAGCGAAAAGACGTGCGACCAGCCGGCAGCAGGCGGGCCAGATCGAGCTCACCGACGACGTCGCCTGGCAGGTTCCTCCAGATCTTCGCCAGCTCGGGGTTGGACGTTCCACGATTGACGAAGACCCCGATCGCCACCACCCGGCCGCCGGGAGAGACGTTGACGAAGTGTATCTCGATCGGCCGTTCGTTGCCGCGGATCTTGTGCTCGCTGGGAGTGTGGAAATGAAATTGCTGCAGGATGTAGGTCACACCGTCGAGCTTCAGCGAGGCCAGAGGCACCCCACCTGCTGTGGCCTGAGGAATGTCGATGATGATTTTGTGGCCGTCGTTCCTCGACTTCAGGCCCGAAACCTTGCCATAGGAGAAATCGACGGCATTCAAGGATTGCTGCCTGGGGTTGACGAAATCGATGGGAGACTGCTCGCCGCCGTCCCGGCACTCCTCGTAGCAGGGCGAGAGCGAGGCCCAGTTCTCCGGGACTTGATATCCCCACGGCACATTGCAGCAGTTGACGGGGCGCGGCTGCGGCGCCGGAGGCCCGGCGCAGGCGGCGGCTAGCAGCAGGCCGACGGATAGGACGGCGAGACGGCGAAAACTGGAGATCTGCATGAGAAACCCTCCCGATTCAGTTCCGCATCAGGCGGAACGCTACGAAAATGCCGGCGAAGATCAGCCCGGAGATCCCCAGGTTGCGGAGGGCCTCCGAGTTGCCTGCGAAGCCGGCCTTCGACCCGAACTTCTGCTCCAGCCGCTGGGGATCGACCCGCGCCAGGAGCTTGCGCACACTGCTCGCGGGCACGGCGAAGTTGAGGCTCTGGCCACCGTCATAGAACGCCACCGCCACACCAACCACCTCGCCGTTGAGGTTCATCACCGGCGAGCCGCTCGAGCCCTCGGAGATGGGAGCGGTGATCTGCAGCAGCGGCCCCTTGATGAAGTCCGGGTCCTCGTCGATGCCGTTCTCGCGCCAGGCCGAGACGATGCCGTCCGACAGGGTGCTCGAAAAGCCCAGAGGATTGCCGAGCACCACCACCCGCTCCCCAGGCTCGACCGGATCGGCGCCCACCAGGGCGAGCGGCCGCAAGCGGTTGGCGGGAGCCTTGAGGATGGCGAGGTCGTGATCGGCGTCCTGGGCGAGGATGCCCCGCAGCTCGAGGACGCTCTTGTCCGCCAGCACCGCCTGCATGCGCGAGGCGCCGTTCACCACATGATGATTGGTGAGGATGTAGCCGCCGTGGATGACGAAGCCCGTGCCCTCGGCCACCTCGTCGCCCGAGGCGTCGAGGTTCTTCAGCAGGACGACCGAGCCGCGAGCCCGGTGGTTGAGCTCCTTGAGGTCTTCCGCCGCGACGGGCGCCGGCAGCGCCCATGCGCAGAGACCGCAGAGACCGACGAGACAGGCCAGCATGCGGGGTGACTTCATCGGGATCCTCTGGAAACCGGTCGGCCGCCAGCTTACTCCAGACCCACACCGCGAGGAAAGCACTGCGAGACGAAGGACTCCAGGGAGAGGACGCCGCGCCCTCTCCCTGCTACGTGTCCTCAGTGGTTGCCGCCGAAGCAACCCTTGCCATCCGTCACCGACGTCAAAACACCGCTTGCCGATGCTATCGACCGGCTGTAGCAGTCGCCGTTGGTGCTCTGCGCGAAATAGCTCTGGGACCCGTTGCGATTCTGGAATCCCGTGAGGTTTCCGGACGCGTCGAAGAGCAGCGTGTCGCTCGAGGCGACCTCGTTGGAAACGACCCCGAGAAAGGGGAAGCCATGCCCCACCTGCGCCTGCTGACTCTGAAACTTCTGATCGCTGGTCGTCGTCTGGGCAGCGGAGCCGTCCGCGTTGACGGTGAAGTTGATGTCGAGAGTCAGCGGATAGGAAAACGTTTTCTGCGCGATGGTGACCGCGCCGTGCTGGCCTGTCTGCGTCGTCACCGAGAGGAGATCCGTTTTCTGCGTGATGTTCTGGACGAACTGCGTCGCCGAGTTGACGAATCGCTGATCGTTCGAAAACCCCACCTGCTGCAGGATCGTGGTGTCCACCCGGCCGTGCGAGGTATTGACGTATCCTGAAATCGCGAAATCCCGCTGCGCCTTGGTGTTCACCGTGCCGGTGATGGTGCCGTCCGTCGCCGTCGCGAGATTTTCCTGGACCGACGGGTGCGGGCCCGAGCCGAGCGTGTTCTGGGTCACGGCGCCCGTCACGTGGCTCGCGCCGTGATCGAGGTAGAGCAGGAGCGAGCCCGTCACCTGGAAGTAGTGGTTGGAATTGAAGACGCTCAAGCCCACCTGATGGGGCTGGCCGTTGCTGAGCACGCCGGCGAACGGCGTGAGGTCGACGCGGTACGGCAGGAAATTCAGCGTCTGCACGCCGGGGATCGGCCGCCACAGCAGCGGATCGATGCCGCCGGTGAAGATCCATGGATAGACTGGAGCGAGGCCAGCCGGCTGCCCGTCGATCGTGACCTCCGCTTCGCGGAAGGCGGTGCCGCCGCAACTGAAGAGCTCGTTCGCGACATCATCTGGCACGCACGTGAACCAGAACTCGTCGCTCGACTGACTCTGCGTGATCACGTCCAGAAAGGCGCCTTCGACGTTGGCCGGCAGCGAGAACGTGGGGGCGAGAACGTCCGCCGTCGTCTGGAGCAGGACCGCGCCCCCCGGGGCACTGGCCATGGGCAGCACCACGTCGGCCGTCCGCGGCGCCGGCTCGGAGTGGGAAGGGGGGTAGAACAGCAGCCTCGCGCTGCCGCTGAGAATGCCCGTGAACGTGGAGTTGACCAGGTTGCCAAGGTTCACGTCGCCGGCCTGCGCGGCGCGGAACAACGGGCTGTAGTCGGTGAGGTCGCGCTCCACGTGCCAGGTCGGGCTGACGGCGCTGGACGGCTCGGACGTCGTGCCGAAATAGACGTTCACGTGCCCGATCGCGATCTGCGCCGTGCGATCGAACTGCCGGCCCGCCGTGCAGGAGAAGTCCGCCTCCAGCACGACCTTCGCCCACGGTCCCGGGCAACTCGCAGCCGGCGTGTAAGTGAACGGCTTCGGCGAGAAGTCCGCGAACTGGAAGTTGGAGAAGAGCTGCACGGCGCAAGGCGTCGTATGCGGCCGCGACACGGGCGGATCGGCCGTGGCGGTGTTGGACGAGCCGACCGTGGGCTGAGCCAGGCCGGGCATGGCGAGGCTGAGGCTTGCAAGGAGGGGGAGGGCGGCTTTCAACCAGGGGGACCGGGAGACATGGGGCATCGAGACGCTCCTTTCGATGAGGGCTCCATATCTTCAGTGCCTCAGGCGGTGGATTTGGTGACCTGACCGGGGGCACAGCCCTGCGCCGGTGGGGGCCGGAGCTCGTCCACAGCCGCCGATGCCTTGCCGGCGCGGTACTAGCCGATAACGGCAATAGGTTCGCCGGTTGTGGTGAAGCGCTCTGCTGCCATATATTCTGCGGGAAGGGAAAAACAACTTCGGTTTGCTTCTCATGGTTCTATCGCACGCGTTTACTCTTGGCGCGCGCGGTGTTCCCTGGAGACAGAAAATATGCCAAAGCTCTACGAATACTTCGGACTGGTAGTGCTCTTCTACTCCAACGAGCATGAACCCGTTCACGTGCACGGCAAATACCAGGGCCGTGAGAGCAAAGCCGAATTGATCGTCGCGGATGGAGTCGTAGTGGAGATCCGTTTCGGCCCTGTGCGTGGCCGGCGCCCGCTGGAAGGCGCGCAGTTGCGCGACTTTGAGACCTTGACTCGGCACTATGCCAATGATATTATCACCAAATGGATCGATTACTTTATCCTGCACAAGCAGGTTCCATCCGTGACAGTGAGTCGGAGGCTAGGGTGAAGCTCGTCGAAGGTATCAGCATCGATGTGGTGCGGGCAGAACACGAGGGGGCGTACCGCTTGCGGCTCGTCTTCAGCGATGGCACGGAGCGAACCGTCGACTTCGGACCGTTTCTCTGTAGTTCCGGCCATCCGGCCATCCGGTCATTCCTCGAGCCGGACAAATTCGCGAGCTTCCGGGTCGAACAGGGCGACTTGCTCTGGGGTGAGTACGACCTGTGCTTTCCAGTGGCAGACCTATACGAGGGTCGCATCTAAACGAATCACGACCGGCGGCCCTGAAGCCTCGCGAGCAACTCCGGGTCCACCCGCGTTTTCACGGTCCGGCGATCGAGCCCGAGGCGGCGGGCGGTCTCCTGATAACTGCCGGTCTCGGCGTAGACCAGCGTGCAGTAGCGGCCGAGGACCTCCTCGGCCGACAGCCGGGCGGCGAGGATCTCCTCCACCAGAGCCCGGCGCGGATCGCTGGCCGCGACCCGGGCGGCGGGGAGGTACTCGCGGCGGATGAGGACGTTGCTCACGCACTGAGCGAGTTCGCGGACGTTGCCCGGCCACGGGTAATCGCGGCCCAGCCGGCGGTCGATCCAGGCGACGACCTCCCGCGCCAGCTCGGCAGCCGGCTCTTCCCCCACCTGCCGCTGGGCGAGGAAGAGGACGAGGTCCGAGATCTCCTGCGGCGAGTCGCGCAGGCGCTCGGCGAGCGACGGCGTCTCGATGCGGTCCGAGCAGAGCCGGTAATAGAGGTCCTCGCGGAAACGGCCGGCCTCCATCTCGTCCGCCAGGTCGCGGTGGGTCGCCGCCACGACCTTGCCGCGAAAGCGCAGGTCCCGGGTGTCGCCCAGGCGCTGGAAGGTCCGCGTCTCGAGGACGCGCAGCAGTTTGACCTGAATGGCGACGTCCACCTCGCCGATCTCGTCGAGGAAGACGGTGCCGAGCGGCGGGCAGACCTCGAACCAGCCGGCGCGTTCCGCGATGGCGCCGGTGAAGGCGCCGCGGCGGTGACCGAAGAGCTCCGACTCGATGAGCGTCGGAGAGAGGGCGGAGAGATTGAAGGGGAAAAACGATTCGTCCGGACGCTCGCCGAAGCTGCGAGTGGCCGGATCGAAAGGGATGTATCGCGAAAGGGCGATGGCGCGCGCCACCAGCTCCTTGCCAGTGCCTGACGGGCCCGTGACGAGCGTGGTCACATCGCCCAGGCGCAGGTAGAGAGACCGCTGATAGCGCCGCAGGTCGTGGGTGAAGATCGATTGCCAGATCTGGGCGCGCAGCCGTGCCGCCGGCATCGAGCCGCCGATGATCGAGCTGAAGATGGAGTGGAAGGCGCGGCGGACCTGGAAGCAGCAGGCGAACAGGTGGGCCGGGTCGAAGCGGGGCCGCAGCCGGCCGGCGGCAGGCGCGAGGAAGCGCTCGCAATCGGCGGCAAAATCGGCGAAGAAGCCCAGGTCGGGCTTCCGGCCCCGCTCTCCCACGACGACGGCCTCGTAGAGCTGCGCGTTGTAACGGTAGTAGAGGAGGTAGAGCGCGAGATCCTGGTACAGCTCGAGCTCCTCTGCGGAGGCGCGCGTTCCCCCCGCCAGGCGCTCTCGCAGCCCCTCGGCGAGCGCCTCCGAGCGCGCGGCGATCCGCACCTCATTGGGGTTCGGTCCCCCGGGATCGACCCCCGCGTGCCAGACCCCGCCAAAGGGGACGTGCTCCTCGCCGATCGCCCGCCGCTCCCACTCGATCCGCTCGGGCAGGAACGGGTTGACGTAGGCGAGGTGAGAGACCGCGGTCGCGAAGTCGCGTTCGCTGTCGTTGAGCAGCGCCATATGTACACGGAATGTACAGAGACCGGCAACGGACGTCAAACCCAAGGCGAGGCCGAGGGTCCTGTGCCCGAATCCAGTCTATGATGCGGTACGCTCGGCTGAGCCTCTTCAGCACATGGAGAACTTCATGGCCGCAACCCAGACCGAAAAGGCCACCCGCTTCGCAGCGCTGCATCAGGGACCGGGTGCCTTCGTGATTGCAAACGCGTGGGACGCAGGCTCCGCCCGTATCCTCGCCGGAGTCGGATTCCAGGCGCTGGCGACGTCGAGCGGCGCCTCCGCCGCCGTCCTGGGCCGCCACGACGGCCAGGTGACGCGCGAGGAGGCGCTGGCGCAGGCCCGGGCCATCGTCATGGCCACCAACCTCCCCGTGTCGGCCGATCTGGAGAAGGGCTTCGGCGACGCGCCGGCGGCCGCGGCAGAGACGATTCGCCTCGCCGCTCAGGCAGGGCTGGTCGGCGGCTCGATCGAGGATGCGACGGGCGACAAGGACAAGCCTCTCTATGACATCGGCCACGCGGCCGAACGCGTGGAGGCTGCGGTGCGGGCGGCGCGGGCGCTCCCTTTCCCTTTTATCTTGACCGCCCGCGCGGAGAACTTCCTGCGCGGCAATCCGGATCTGGAAAACACGATCAAGCGGTTGCAGGCGTTTGAAAGAGCGGGCGCGGACGTGCTGTTCGCGCCGGGCTTGCCCGACCTCGCAGCCGTGCGCGCGGTCTGCGCGGCGGTGTCGAAGCCGGTCAACTTCATGGCCGGCATCAAGGGCAGGTCCTTCACGGTCGCCGAGCTCGAGGAGGCCGGTGTCAGGCGGATCAGCCTTGCCGGGTCGCTGTATCGCGCGGCCATGAACGGCCTGCTCGAAGCCGCTCGGGAGGTCAAGGAAAAGGGCACGTTCGGCTACCTCGACCGCTCCCTGAGCACGGCGGAGCTCAACGGCTTCCTGCTCAGCCAGCCGAGGCCTGCCGATCCTGATTGACTGTCCCGATTATTGTGAGACAACCAATGCCGTCCAACCCGCCCGTCCGCTCGATCCCGGGGCTACCCGGCGCAAGCACCTGCGCAACGCGGTGGTCGCCTCCTCCGAGCGGTTCCTCCGGCAGATCGAAACGCTCGTTCCGTACCCACCGGCGGACGATCGACCTGACCCTGCAAGTTCTCCGCGAGCAGGTCGCCGCGGCCGTCAGCCGCTCTACTCCGACAGAAGCGGAAATCGCTCAGGAACAAATCAGACAGGTTTAGGGCTTAGCAGCCCCCAGCGGCGCCAGCCGTTCTTTCTTGATCTTGGCCACGATGCCGACGTTGCGGTCGGCGACTTCGTTGACGGAATACTCCATGGCGGTGCCGAGCACCTGCGCGATCTCCGGCGGTGTGAGCTTGTAATCCTGCTCCAGCCATTGCGCCAGGCTGGCCGTGGCGGTGCGGAGAGCCTCGTCGAGCGAGCCGGCCAGGCCCACGGCCATGAGGTGCGTGGGCGATTCGACGCGCGGCGAAAGAATGGATTTATGCGTCAGCACGTCGACCGTGAGCTCCACCTCCATGGAGGTTTCCAGCGCATTGCCGGTGAGCTCGCCATCGCCCTGCGCGGCGTGAGCGTCGCCGACGTACAGCAGCGCGCCGGGCTGCAGCACCGGTAGGTACACGGTCGCGCCTTCCACGATCTCGTTGAAATCCATGTTGCCGCCGAACCGGCCCGAATCGCCCGTGGGAGAAGGCGCGGCGGCAAAACCGGGCGCCACTCCGACGCAGCCCAGCATGGGGCGCAGAGGCACGGTGTACTGCTTCAGATGATCGGTCGGATTGGCGGGAGTCGCCACGCCGCGTTCGAGATCGAGATGCCAGCGAATGGTCTTGCCCGTATCTTTCATTTTCACCGCGAGCTGTGAATTCAAGGCACGGCCGACGATCTGGTCATCGCTGATCGCGTAGTCGCGATTCAATCGCAAGCGGTTGACGTGGACGGCGAGAACGTCGCCCGGCAAGGCGGTCTCGACGTAGAACGGCCCCGTTTGCGGATTGCCTCCGAGCACGCGCGTCACACCGCCGGCGTCGGCGCCGGCGGCATCGACCGTCGTGGTGTGAATCGTGTCCCCGGGCCAGACCGTTAGCACCGGTTGGGTGGACGCCGAGAACTGGCGATAGTAGGTGGACGGCGTGAATTCGTGTCGTCGCGGCGGACCCGGCGGGCGCTGCGGCAGGCGACGCGCGGTGAACGCGCCGAGTGTGCGCGACTTATCGTCGCCGTCGGTGAGCACGGCTTGACCGGAGATCGTGTCGCCCTCCAGGGTGCCGGTGTACTCGGCGGTGTCGCCGGGGTTGTCCCCCTTGGCGACGAAGTGGACGGCCTTGCCGCTCACCGTGCCCTCCAACTTGTCGCCGGCGAGCTCGCCCGTGAGCTTGCCGCCCTCGCTCGTCAGCACCAGTCTCTGGTGCAGCGGGTTGCCGTAGATATCCGTCATGACCTGCCAGTCGCCTGCGGGGTTGCCCTGGGCGAAAAGCAGTGAGGGAGCGAGGAACAACAGCCAGCCGAGTCGCTTTGCCATTTCAACCCTCTTGGTTTCAGCGGAGATTGCGGTCGAGGTCCGGGACGCGCTCGCGGGAGACCTCCTCCATGCCGCCGACGGCTCGCGGCCGGCGCTTCACCGCGTAGCAGCCCTCCGGCGTGCGCAGATGATCCTTCTGACCGGTCTTCCGCAGGTGAGAGCCCTGGAGGACGAACGTCTCGCTCGCGACGAACCCGTCCTGACACCCGAAGCGCAGATGAGTCAGCTCGATCTCGCCCTTGGCGCGATGGAACTCCAGGGTCTGTCCCGTGAGGCTCCTGGACATCTCGCGGCTGAGCTCGTTCTGGACGAAGGAGCCCGACGCCGGATCGTAGAAGTAGATCTCGTAGCCCACCCATTTGGCGCCGCCGTCATGGCCGAGGAGCAGGTCGGCATAGCCGTCGAAGTTCGCGTCTTCGAAGCGGGAGAACGACGCGAGTTGCCGGGGGCTGCCGGTGCCGGTGACCTCGAGCGTCTGGAACGGCTTCGACTCGCCACGCCGGGCGAGCTCGACCTGGCCGATCCGGTGGGGCTCGTTGCCGGTGTCCTCAGGTTCGGGGACGATCCGGACCTCGAGCGGCGGCAGGCCGGGGTGGACCTGCAAAAGCCGCACGGCAGGCGCGGTATCGGCTCCAATCAGGGCTCCGGCTCCGAGGGAGGCGATGACGGTCATGGCGCGACGCATGGCGGCTCCTCCTTTCAGCCTGCCTACAATGTACATGGGAAGGAGGTGCGGCCTGGTGGCCTACGGAAGCTTGGTGGCGAGGAGGTCGACCTTCTCGATGACCGGCGGCTGCGAAAGAAGCTCGGAGGCTTTCGCCATCAGGGCGGCGGCGACGCGGCCGGAGAGATGGGCCTGCCTGCCGGCCTCGTCGGGGAAGGCGTCGAAGATGCCGAAGGTCGACGGACCCAGGCGAAGGGCGAACCAGGCGGTCGTCGCCGGCTCCTCTTGGACGATGGCCAGACCACCGCGGAGGAAGTCCGCGACCTCATCTTCTTTTCCGGGCTTCGCTTCCAAGCGAACGAGCAGCGCCACCTTGGTCATGTTCTGTCTCCTTGTGCAGTGATGTTCCCATCCAAGACAATACGCCGTTCCCTCGACTCATGGATGGCTCGTCCGAACAGCCTCCGCCCGCTTTTCCTGTCCTAAAAATCCCTGGAACAGCCTGCGACGCATTCTCCTGTCCTGAAACGCCGTTGAATGCCCCTGAACGCCGTCGAACAGCCTTAAACGCCGGTGAACAGCCTTAAACGCCGGCTTGTGTCCGGAAACTCCGATTCGCGTCCGTAAACTCCCGATCCGACTTTTTCCGCACGAAGAATCGTCCGAACCGCACCGAAAAGCCGTAGAAGTGGACCCTCAAGCGATCGTAGCCGCCGTCCACGAAATCTTCGGCCGGGGAGACATCCCGGCCGTTATTATGGGCTACGCGTCCGACGATGCGCAATGGGAGGCAGCAATACGCTAGCACGGCTGGCGGTCTGGCAGGCGGCCCGGTGATGTAACCTTCCCGTCATGAAACTCGCGCTCTTCGTCGGTCTCGGCATCGTCTGCGCTGTCTATGTCGGCGTTCTGGTCTCCGCCGTGCTCCGGGCCCGCCGGGACGGCGGCGACACTCGAGTGGCCCCCAGCCTCTTCGAGTTGGCGCTGGGCTTCGTGACCTGCTTCTTCGACACGCTGGGGATCGGCTCGTTCGCGCCCACGACCGCCGCGCTCAAGCTGCGGCACCTGGTCCCGGACGAGAAGATCCCGGGCACGCTGAACGTGGGGCACACCCTGCCGACGGTCGCCCAGGCTTTCATCTTCATCGCCGTCGTCGCTGTCGACCTCAAGACCCTGGTGCTGATGATCGGGGCCGCGGTCCTCGGCTCGTGGTTCGGCGCGGGGTTCGTGGCCGGCGCGCCGCGGCGCAAGATCCAGATCGGCATGGGTTTCGCCCTGCTGGCGGCGGCGGCTCTCTTTCTGATGAAGATTTACGACCTCGCTCCCGCGGGCGGCGAGGCGCAGGGGCTCGCCGGGTGGAAGCTCTGGGCGGGCCTCGGCGGCAACTTCGTCCTGGGCGCGCTCATGGAGGTCGGCGTCGGTCTCTACGCCCCCTGCATGATCCTCGTCAGCCTGCTCGGCATGAGCCCGCTGAGCGCGTTTCCCATCATGATGGGCTCCTGCGCCTTCCTCATGCCGGTGGGCAGCGTGCGCTTCATCCGGAGCCAGTGCTACAGCCTGCGCACGACCCTGGGCCTCGGGCTCGCCGGCGTGCCGGCCGTGCTGATCGCGGCGTTCCTCGTGAAATCGCTGCCGCTCGGCGCGCTGCGCTGGCTGGTGGTGGTCGTCGTCCTCTACGCGGCCCTCTCCATGCTCCGCTCGGCCGCGGTCGAGGCGAGGTAGACTGTGGCGGTCAGCCGCGTTTTTGAATGAGACGCTGGGCGCTCACTTCGGCTGGCCGAGGCTGAACCAGTTGCCGAAGGGGTCCTTGAAGGTGGCTTCGACGGCGTAGAAGCGATCGGTGGGCGGCGACAGGAATTCCACGCCCTTGGCCCGCAGCTCTTCATAGGTCTGCTGGCAATCGGCGGTCTCGAAGACCCCGGCGCCCAAAGCGCCCCTGCTGATCAGCGTGCGCAGGAGCTCGGCGGTCTCCGGATCGGCCCCCTTCGCGCTGAACCCCCCGACAGGCATGAGGATGATCTCGAGGTCCTTCTGGCCCTTGGGGCCCACCGTCAGCCAACGAAAACCGTTGTCCATCCTGGCGTCGGTCCGCACCTCGAGGCCGAGCTTGTCGACGTAGAAGTCATAGGCTGCCTGCTGGTCGGGGACGAAGATCGCGGCGTGCGACATGCGTTGGATCATGGTGGCTCCTCCTTGGGCAAGAGGTTCTCACGGATCGGCCGCGAGGGCTTCTCGGATCTTGCGCTTGGCTTACAGGGGCAGACCGGCGAAGTAGCGGAGGAAGCAGGCCGGCACCGGCCGCGGCACCCAGCGCTGCGGCACCACCGTCCAGCAGCGCACGCGCCGGCGATACTCGGAGGGCGAGCAGCCGGCGAGCTCCTTGAAGCGCAGGCTGAACGAGCCCAGGCTCTCATAGCCCACCGCAAAGCAGATGTCGGTCACCGAGCACTCGCCGGCGGCGAGCAGGCGCTTCGCCTGGTCGAGCCGCAGGCGGGTCAGGAACTCGTGCGGTGTCTCGCCGAAGGCGCGGCGGAAGAGGCGATGGTAGTGAAACGGCGAAAAGAACGCGCTCGCCGCCGCCTGTTCCAGGCGCAGGCGCTCGCCGAAGCTCGCGGCCAGGAAGTCCCGCGAGCGGCAGAGGCGGCGGAAGGTGTCGTGATCGACCATCAGTCCAGAGTATAGCCGGACAGACCCCCCTCTCCCGTCTTGCCCGCCCTGTTGTAGGATTCCCCCAATTGACGCGCCTCGAGGAGGGTCCCTGATGAACCGCCATCTCCTGCTGCCGCTCGTGCTCTGTGCCCTGGCCGCCCCGGCGCTCGCCGCCGATTCCCCGCGGGGTGGCGCGCCATCGTCCGGCGTTTACCTCGTCCAGGAGGGGTTCGTCGACGCCGGCGGCGTCCTCATCTACTACCAGTCTCTGGGCAAGGGCGAGCCGCTCGTCGTGCTCCACGGCGGTCCGGGGGCCTCGCACGACTACTTCCTCCCGTACCTGCTGCCGCTGATGCGCCACCACCGGCTGATCTTCATCGACGAGCGCGGCTCGGGCCGCTCCGAGGCGCTGGCGGACGCCAAGGGCTACACGGTCGAAAACATGGTCGAGGACGTCGAGGCGGTCCGGCGGCAGCTCGGCCTGGGAAAGATCGACCTGCTGGGCCATTCCTACGGCGGCGTGCTGGCGCAGGCCTACGCCCTCAAGTATCAGGGCAACCTCGCCCATCTCGTGCTGTGCAGCACGTTCTCCAGCACGCAGGCGATGAACGAGGTCTTCGTCCGCATGAAGGAGAAGATGGCGCCGGAGCTGCGCGAACGGATCGCGAAGCTCGAAGCCGAAGGTCTCTTCGGCCACGGCAAGGACTTCGAGAAAAACCGTTACACGAACGATTACATGACCGCCGCCTGGGGCGAGGGGTATTTCCCCTATCTCTACCAGGGCCGTCCAGACCCCAACTTCGATCCGGCCAGCTCGGGCAAGGTCCCCTGGGACCTGTATCGCGAGATGTGGGGCTCGCACGGGGAGTTCATCATCGACGGCAATCTCAAGTCGGTCGAGTACACCGACCGGCTGGCGACGATCCACGTGCCGACGCTGATCACCGCCGGCGATCACGACGAATGCGATCCCTCGCTCGCCCGCACGATGCACGAACGGATCGGCGGCTCGAAGCTCGTGGTGCTCCCCGGCAGCGGCCACATGACGTTCGTCGACCAGCCGGGCCTCTTCATCAGCACGGTCGACGAGTTCCTGCGCGGCGCCAGCCGCAAGTGAGCCGCGCTCCGGGGACGCAGGATTGAGATCGCTCCGAGCGGGCGTCTCGTTTTCCCCTTGAAAAGCACCTCCTAAGATTAGGGATGATCTCACCCATCCTCCGCCGTTTTCGGCGGGGGCGCAGCCTTCGCGCCGGACACCTTTCCATCTTGCCGGATCGATGAGGAGACCTTTATGAGCTTGAGAAGCATCCGCCCGAGGCCCTGGTCCATGGCCGTGGCCTGCGCCCTCGCCGCGCTGTGCGGCTGGCACTCCGTGCCCGTTGCCGCTCAGACCGCGAGCTCCGCCCTGATTGGCCGTGTCCAGGACGCCCAGGGCTCGCCGCTGCCCGGCGTCACCGTCAACGCGACGAACCGGGAGACCGGCCTCGCCCGCGCCGCCGTCACCGCGAGCGACGGCGCCTTCCGCCTCCCCTCGCTGCCGGTCGGCGTCTACACGATCACCGCCGAGCTCACCGGCTTCGCCACCGTCACCGTCGAGTCGGTCAGGCTCAACGTCGCGACCGAGCGGACCCTGGAGATCAGCCTGAGCGCGGCGAGCGTCCAGGAGTCGATCACCGTGGTCGACGACGCGCCCCTCGTCCAGACCTCGCCGTCGATCGGCACGGTGGTGTCCCAGAGCGAGCTGGAGAACCTGCCGCTGAATGGCCGGCAGTTCGCCAACCTGGCCTCGCTCGCTCCGGGGACGAGCCTGACGGTCAACAGCGACCCCACCAAACCCGGCCAGCAGACGGTCGCCCTCAACGGCGGCATCGGCCGCAACGTCAACTACATCATCGACGGCGGCGACAACACGGACGACACGATCGGCGGCGCCCTCCAGAACTTCAACCTCGAGAGCGTGCAGGAGTTCAAGATCCAGACCCAGCAGTACAAGGCCGAGTACGGCCGCTCCACCGGCGGCGTCCTCTCCGTGGTCACCAAGACCGGCACCAACCAGCTCGCCGGCAGCGGCTACGGCTTCTTCCGCAAGGACAGCCTGAACAGTCAGACCGAAACCGAGAGGATTTCGGGCAGCGGCAAGCAGCCCTATAAGCGCAATCAATATGGCGCCTCGCTGGGCGGTCCCATCGTCAAGGACAAGGCGCACTTCTTCGCCACCTGGGAGAAGACCCAGCGCAATACGTCTTATACGATCGCCACCGACGGCACCCTCGCCGACCTCGACGGCAAGTCGATCCCCATCCCCTTCACCGACGAGCTTGGCACGGCCAAGGTGAGCTACGACATCTCGGCCAAGCAGTACCTCCAGGTGCGCTACGGTTATCAGAAGAACGCCGACAAATACGGCGCCTCGCCGCTCTCCGCTCCCTCGGCCCTGGGCACCATCAGCAACGACTATTCCTCCGTGCTGGCCGGCCACACCGTCCAGCTCGGCGCCGGCGCCCTGAACGAGCTGGTCCTCCAGTACACCAAGTTCAAAAACACGATCACCGCGGACTCGAACGATCCTTCCATCCTTTTCCCCTCCGGCGCCCGGAGCGGGCAGAACGGCAATACGCCCCAGTCCACGCAGCAGAGGAAGATCCAGCTCAAGGACGACTTCTCCTGGTCGCAAGCGATCCTCTCCAGCCGGCACGACTTCAAGGCGGGCATCAACTACATCGACGAGCCGACCCTGAAAGCCGAGTTCACCACCGGGACCAACGGCATTTTCAGCCTGCTGGACGACAAGCCGGGCTCGCCGGTGGTGGACATCACGATTTTCGGCGGCTTCGCCGGCGTGAGCACGCCGGTCAAACAGTACAGCGCCTATCTCCAGGACGACTGGTCGGTGGGGAACCGGCTGAAAGTCAATCTGGGGATCCGCTACGACTACTGGGCAGGCTTCGACATCGACCAGCGGTCGAACCCGATCTGGCAGGCCCTCTCCACCCAGACCACGTACCACGAGTCCTACCTGGCCGACTTCCAGGGCGGCAAGGGGGGCAAGCTCAAGAACGACGACAACAATTTCGGGCCCCGCCTCGGCTTCACTTACGACGTCAAGGGGGACGGCCGTCACCTCCTGCGCGGCGGCTGGGGAATCTACTACGACTTCCCCTACACCAACGCGACCATCCTTTTCCCCTCTTTCGCCGTGCAGTCCAACTACGGGATCCTCTACAACGTCCACGATTCCGCCGGCATCCACTACCCGGACGGCAGGTTATTCCAACCGGGCCAGCCGCTGCCTGCGAACGAGCTCCCCGGAGGCTCGGCCTTCCAGCCCAACGACGTCGCCTCGCCGACGCTGTCGACGCCGCAGTCGACCCAGACCTCGCTGGGCTACTCGTTCCAGGTGAACAACTGGCTGGGCCTGAACCTCGAGGCCGTCAGCATCAATTATTCGCACCTCCCCTTCTCGCTGCCCGCCAACCCGAACCTGGACGCCAACGGCAACCCTCAGAAGGACCCCCGGTTCCCATTCGGTCCCTTCCGCCTGTGGTACGGCCGCGGCAAGGCCTCGTATGACGGCGGCAACCTGGGCGTTCACGTTCATCTTTCCAAGTTCGAGCTCCAGGGCTTCTACACCTACTCCAAGGCGACGGGCAACGTGCTCGCCGGCGCCGACGAGTTCCGCATCTACAACGCCGGCCAGCAACCCGACCTCAGCGGCAACGCCCGCGGCGGTGTGCCGGCCGACCCGCTGAATCCGTTGTGCAACGCCTGCATCGGTCCCCTGTCCACCGACGCCCGGCACCGCGTCACGCTCGCCGGCACCTACCGGGCGCCCTGGGGAGTCGACCTCTCCGGCGTCTTGCGCTACCACTCGGCCCTGCCGTACACCAGGTTCTTCAACACCGACCTGAACGGCGACGGTTTCTTTCTCGACCTCGGGCCGGGCACGGGCATTTCGCAGGTCAACTCCGGCCGCAGCCACTCCTTCTCGCAGTTCGACCTCCGGCTGGGCAAGCAGTTTCACGTCGGCTCCAGGGCTTCCATCGAGCTGATCGGCGAGGTTTTCAACCTGTTCAACGAGAAGAACCCGGCCAACTACGTCAACGTTTTCGACGCCAAGGGCAACCCGATCGGCAAGAAGCCGACCCTGTTCGCCGGCGATCCCCTCCAGGGAGAGCAGCGCCTGGCCCAACTCGGCCTGCGGCTCCGCTTCTAGGGATGAGGATGGACGGGTACCCTGGGACCGCCGGCGTCCCGCCGGCCTTCTAACTCGGCTTTTCAAAAGAAGAGGCAGAAGGAAGAAGGCCGGCGGGACGCCAGCGGTCCCAGGGGGGGTCCTACTGCGCTCGCGCCTTCAGGATCTCCGCGAGCACGTCCGGCCGCCCTTCGATCCGCTCGAGGTGCGGAAACCGGGGGCCGTCGTGATAGTCGAGCCGGTGAATGCGGACGGCGTCGCCATCGGCGACCACGACTTCGATCGGCGCCTTCCCGCCCTTGGCCTCGGCGAGCGCCGCCTCGACCGCGCGCGCCGAGTAGACGTGCCCGCCCACCCCGAGGACCTTTTCGCCGGCGACCATCCCCGCCCGTCCCGCCGGCGAGTCGGGCAGGACCTCTGCGACGGTCTCCTTTTTGCTCACCGAGAAACCGAGCGAGAAGCGCCAGTCGTGGTTCTCGCGCCGGGAATCGTCGTCCGCCATCGCCGCGTTCGGCTTGTCGTTGTAGACCAGCCGCCAGCCGGCGCGTTCGACGCCGGACATCGGCAGGCGCGGCGTTACGCGGTCGACCCGCTCGGCGAACAGCCCCTGCCAGTCGTAGGGCACGAGCGCGTTGAGAGTCTTGATCACGTCTTCCCGAGTGTAGGGGACCACCGCCGGCCCCGAGCTCGCGCCGCCATGGAAACGGTGGCAGAAGTCGTCGAGCGTCACCTTCCCCTGCGAGCGCTCGCGCAGCAGCGTGTCCACGTCGAGCCAGAGGAAAACCGATTCGTCGTAGAAGTCTACGCTGCGCCGCCGGGAGCTGCCGTCGGCCGGCGTGCCGTAGAGGATCTGGGCCGCCACCGCCGTGTCGCCCAGGGGGCGCCAGTTGCGGCCCGTCCGGGTGTCGAGAGTGGCGGCGATGGAGGCGATCTGCTCGCGGTAGTAATCCGGCGTCCAGAAGCCGGCGCGGGCCGGCAGCAGGTACCCGAGATGCTCGGTCAGCCCTTCGTAGACCCAGAGCAGCTCGCCGCGCATCGGCCGCTGGTAGTCCGGCGACAGCAGCCCCTCGGGACGCCGGTACTTGCCGTTCCAGGAGTGCACGTACTCGTGGGCGAGGAGGCCGGGCAGTAAACGCTTCGACGCCTCCTGAACGAGGGTCTCCTCGTCCACCCGGTCGTCGCTCGACTCGTGGTGCTCGAGGCCGAAGTGCTCGACGTGGTCGGAGAGCGTCAGCAGCCAGCGATAGGAGCCGTAGTGGTGGGCGCCGAAGAGCGCCTGGGCCTCGGCCACGAGGCGGCGCATGGGCGCCGTCAGATCGCCCGCGCTCGCCAGGTCCGCGGCGCGGTCGGCGGCGATCGACAGGTGGTGCCCGGCGCCGTCGCGCACGCCGAGATCGAGGTCCACCAGGTGCTCGCCGGCCAGCACCGGCGAGTCGACGAGCGTCGCCAGCGACACGGTGGCGAAGCGGATGGCTCCCCCCTCGTCCCCCTGCTTCGCGAGCGCCGTCGCGTAGGTCCAGCCCGCGGGCAGGCGAAGAGTGGGCGCGACGCGCAGCGTATCGGCGCTCGCCCCCTGCGGATACAGGGCGACGGTGTTCCAACTGAGCACCGCGAGGGTGTCCGTGGCTCCGGGTCCCGAAGAGAAGTTGCCGCCCTCGCCGGGAAAGAGGAAGTCGGCCCGGGCCGCGAGCCGGGTGACGCCGGCCGGGATCACGACGTGCAGCGCGTACATCTCGACCGGGTCCCGCTCCCAGGCGAGCTCCTTGCCGTTGGCCGACAGATGGAGGTCAACGAGATTGACCACCGGCCCCGTGGGCCCGTGCTCGCCAGGGATCCACTTCGGGTAGAGCAGGGTGAGCGGGCCGGGCGCGACGGGGATGTCGCTGCTGACGTGGAGCAGCCGCTGCGCCACGTGGCTGGCGTCGAGGGAGAGGGCGATCGGCGCCGTCTCGGCCGTCGCAGCCAGGGCGCTTGCCGCCAGGGCGAAGGTGATGAGGGCGAAGAAAACGAGGACAGGACGCGGCCTGCGGATCTTGGGCTTCATTCGGAAGCTCTCCTTGCGTGCGTCGATTGAGTCCTACGGTTGAAACCCGAGCACTATAGCGCTCGGGAGAGAGCGCGTACAGAGGCGTTGACAGCCAGGAAGGGCGTGCAGTACTGTAGCGCTGGATGTAAGCGGTTACATCCGGATGAGGCAAAGCCAACGCAATCACGCAGACCTCGACGCCACGGCCGCACGGTAGCGACGATCCACGACGTCGCCGCCCAGGCGGGTGTGTCGGTGGCCACCGTGTCGCGCGTGCTCAACGGCAAGGAGGTCGTGCGCGAGGAGACGCTGCGACAGGTCCTGGCCGCGGCCGAGACGCTGCACTACGTGCCGAACGTCGCCGCCCGGTCGCTCTCCATCCGGCGCAGCCATACCGTCGGCATCGTGCTGCCGGACGTGCATGGCGAGTTCTTCTCCGAGGTGATCCGCGGCATCGACGTCGCCGCCCGCCACGCGGGGTATCACATCCTCGTCTCCGGCTCGCACAGCGACGTCGGCGAGATGCTCGAGGTCCTGGGCGCGATGCGCGGGCGGGTCGACGGGCTCATCGTCATGGCCCCCGACGTGGCGCACGCCTCCCTGCACCAGTCGCTGCCGTCCGACCTGCCGCTCGTCCTGCTCAATTCCACGGACGAGGGGCGGGACGCGATCACCATCGACAACTACGGCGGTGCGCAGGCGATGATGCGCCACCTCGCCGGGCTCGGACACGTCCACATCGCTTTCATCAAAGGCCCGGCCCAGAACGCCGACGCGCGCGAGCGGCTGCGCGGCTTCCGCCACGCCATGCGCGGCCTCGGCGTGACGGCGACCCGCCACCTGGAGCTCGCCGGCGACTTCACCGAGGAGTCGGGGCACGCGGCGGCGCTCAAGATCCTGACCCTGGCGCCGCGGCCGACGGCGCTCTTCGCGGCGAACGACGCGATGGCCGTCGGCGCCCTGGCGGCGCTCGCCGAGGCCGGAACGGCGGTGCCGGGCGAGATGTCGGTGGCCGGCTTCGACGACATCCCGATCGCCCGCTACGTCGCGCCGCCGCTGACCACCATCCGCGTCGACATCGCCGACCTCGGACGCCGCGCCTTCGGCCTCCTGCTCGGCGCCATCGAACAGCCCGCCGGCTCTGCCGCCGGACGGCGCGACTGTATCGCCACGACGCTCATCGTCCGCAAATCATCTTGTAGCCCTGCAATCCATACGACGACCAGCGCGCGACCCGACCGGAAGCTGCGCGGCCGAAGAAAAGGAGAGGAGTCATGAGACGAACTTTGAAGGCCCTTCTGTTGGTCCTGCTGGCCGGTGCTCTGGCGGCTCCCGCGGTCGCCCAGACGTCGACGGCCACCATCCGCGGCAAAGTGACGAACGATCAGGGGACGGCGCTTGGCAATGCCAAGATCACGGCCGTCGGCACTGCCTCGGGATTCGTCACCACCGTCACTGCCGGCTCCGACGGGGCCTTCCAGCTCGGGAACCTCGTCCCCGGCGAATACACCCTCGCGGTGTCGGCGAGCGGGTTCGAGGAGCGGTCGCGAACGGTGACCCTCCTCGTCGGGCAGAACCTGAGCGTCACGTTCGTGCTGACGCCGACCTCTGTGATCAGCGAATCGATCACCGTCATCGGCGAGCAGGCCGTCGACATCAGGACGCAGGAGGCGGCGACCAACGTCACCCGGCAGCAGATCGAGAACCTGCCGCAGGACGACCGCAACTTCCTCAACTTCGCGGCGCTCGCCCCCGGCATCCGGGTCTCGACCGACCCGTTGCGCAAGACGGTCGCCGGCGACGCCCAGCCGGCCGAGCAGACCAACGTGTTCATCGACGGCGTGAGCTTCAAGAACGACGTGCTGCAGGGCGGCCTGGTCGGCCAGGACACCAGCCGCGGCAACCCGTTCCCGCAGAACGCCGTGCAGGAGTTCCGCGTCATCACGCAGAACTACAGCGCACAGTATGACAAGGCGTCGAGCGCGATCATCACCGCCGTCACCAAGTCGGGCGGCAACGACCTGCGCAGTCAGCTCTTCTGGTTCTACCAGCCGAAGCAGTGGGTATCGCAGCTACCCAAGAGCTTCCAGTTCTCGACGCTGACGACGAACGAATCGTACCGGCGCAATCAGCCCGGCGCTTCGCTCGGCGGACCGATCATCAAGGACAAGCTCCATTTCTTCCTCTCGTACGAGGGTGTCGACGAGCGCGCCACGACGCCGGTCACGGCCAGCGTGAACGGCTCCCCTGTCGGCGTCTTTGCCAGCCCGTTCAAGGAGACCTTGGGATTTGGCAAGCTGAGCTGGCAGCCGGCGCAGAACCAGATCGTCGACCTGAGCGGCAACTATCGCCGCGAGCACGAGATCCGCGACTTCGGCGCCATGACGTCGATCCTGGCGGCCACCGACCTCAAGAATCAGGTGTACGGCTCGACGCTGCGCCACAGTTGGAACAACGACAGGGCCCTCAACCAGGCGACGCTCAGTTGGCAGGACTACCACTGGAACATGGTGCCGCTCCATCCCGATATCGTCGGGCTCAATTTCGAAAACGTCCTGCGCACCGGCGGCGGCAGCACGAAACAGGACTTCGACCAGAAGCGCACCGAGCTGCGCGACGACTACAGCTTCGCCGTCACTCAGTGGGGGGGCGATCACAACTTCCAGACCGGCTTCAACCTCGACCTCCTGCGCTACGGCGTCAACAAGAGCCAGACCGGCAACCCGGTCTACAACTTCCGGATCGATCCGGCGAACGGCCTGTCATTCGCCCAGCCCTACGAGGCGCAGTTCGGCTTCGGCAATCCGATCCTGTCGGCCAACAACCATGAGTACGGCCTCTACTCCCAGGACACCTGGACCGTCAATCCGCGTCTGACGTTGAACCTCGGCCTGCGCTATGACTACGAGACCAACCAGCTCGACACCAGCTACGTGACCCCGGCGAACATTGCGGCGGCGCTGGCCGGCAAGGTGGCTTCGAGCTACTTCTCGAACGGCAACAACCGTGCGCAGTACAAGAACGAGATCCAGCCGCGCCTCGGCTTCTCGTACGACCTGACCGGCGCCGGCAAGACGATCGTCTTCGGCGGCGGCGGCCGCTACTACGACCGCCTCTTCCTCAACGCCACGCTCGACGAGCGCTATCGCCTGCAGTTCCCTGTCTACCGCATCGAGTTCTCGCCCGACGGCCGGCCGCGCAACGGCGCGCCGACGATCGCGTGGAATCCGAGCTACCTGACGCCCGCCGGCCTGCACGCGCTCATCGCGTCGGGGCAGACCAGCCCCGAGATCTACCTGCTCAACAACAACACCAAGCCCCCCTACTCGAACCAGTGGAACCTCGGGTTCCGGCAGGCGCTCGGCTCCTGGACCGGCTCGCTGAGCTACAACGGCGTCCGCGGCTATCACGGCTTCACCTGGCTGTCGGCGAGCGGCCTCTGCTGCGCGGCGCTGGTGCCCGGCTTCGGCAACGTGATCATCTCCGACCCGAACGGCAAAGACTATTGGTACAGCGGCCTCTTCCTCGCGTTCGACCGGCCGTTCACAGGCCGCTGGGGAGCGCACCTCGCCTACACGCACGCCAAGGCCGAGCAGACCGGCAACGACCTGTTCAGCCTCGACTATCCGAGCGCGGCCGCGTATGGGCGCCATGACGTACCCGGCTCGGAGCGCGACCGCATCGTCGCCAACGGCATCTTCGGGCTGCCCTGGGACCTGCGCTTCAGCACCACCCTTACCCTGGGCTCCGGCGCCGCGTTCAACGTCCTCGACTTCTCGCAGGGGTTCGACCTCGCGGCGCGCGAACAGACGCGTCCGTTCGATCGCACGGTCTACCCGCCGAAGACCTGGGGCTTCGCGGACCGCTCGGTCGACTTCCACTTGGAGAAGGACGTCCGCGTGGGCGCCGTTTCCGTGGGCGTCATCGGCGAGATGTTCAACGCCTTCAACTGGGCGAGCTACGGCTGTCTGGACAACTTCATCGGTCCGGGTCCGGGAGGGAATCCGAATTTCGGTAATCCGAGTTGCGTGATCAACCTCGGCCGCCGCGAGCAGGTGGGGCTCAAGCTCAATTTCTGATCGGGTTTCTGATCGGGTCATGGTCGACCTCGACCCGAGACAGCATGGGGCGGGCCCTCCGAGCCCGCCCCACTTTTTGCCATACCAGTGCTCAAGGAGGGCCTGATAGAGCGGAAATGAAGAAATAGACGAGAGCTAACCAAAGCGGCGTCAGAGCCACAAAGACGACGAACGCCGCACGGCGCCAACTTGTACCGTGGATCTCTCGGACTCCAATAAGTGTGAGAAGCCCGAGCCACACGAGCCACAAAGGTACGGCGAGAACTATGCAACCGAGCAACAGCGGGGAGCCGACAAGTTGTGAAGCCGTGCTGTAGCCAACCAGTCGCACGCTTCCCCGGAGTCCCGCAGTGGACCTCTTGAGTGATCGCGTAATGAGCAACGAAATGTGGAGAACCCCGAGCCATAGCGCGGCAAAGAAGTTCCAGGATAAGATCAGGGCAGCAGCGCTGGCGCTGCTGACCAGCGAGCCAATGGCAAAAGCGAGGAGGCTCACGAGTGCGGCGAAGTACAGCGGGCTCGCGAGGTCTCCGTGGCGGTGAGTGAGCCTGAAAGCCCTCAGGGGAACGATCAGGAAGAGAACCAGCGTCTTCAAGAAGCCAGGAATCATGCCGACCTGTCGACGGTTTTCCCAGGGATTGCCGGGGCGGTCCGGATCTTCCTCCGCAATCGGTTTCTTCCAGGCGGCCGCTGCGGGCCGAGAGCCCAGGGCACGCCAACGGCTGAAGAGCCCGCGCAGCGCGCGCGGTAGCCGGACCGCCAGAGGATCTTCGCGGCCTCCCGTCATAAAGCTCAGGAACACCCGGTCGCGCAGGGGACTCTCCTCGGGTGCCTTGCGCGAACGCAGGCGGAGGATCTGCCGGCCCAGAGAGCGCAGCGTCTTCCGGTCCGGTCGGGCGACCTCGAGCTGGAAAACGTCGGCTGGTTGCTCGAGGCTGGTGACCAGCAACTCTTCCAGTGCCGTGCGGACGCTCTTTTCCTGATCCGGAGACAGGGCCGCGAGCAGCTTCTCGCGCAACCAGTCGGGCATGAAGCCATGGCGCAGCCAGGGGGTGCGAACGAGGCTGCGCAGCCGACCTGGATCGAGCAGCGGCGCGCCGTCCATTTGCAGGCCTTCTCCCAGATAAAGAGTCAGCCCCCAGTCCAAGGCCGGATAGACGGCGCAGGCCGCGAGCCAGAAGAAGCCGGGCTCACCCAGGAAGCGGCGGAGAGGGGAGAGCAGGGCCTCGATCTCCGTCGGCGTCGGCGGGTTACGGTCAACCCAGCGCAAGGTCCGGTCCCGGAGCTCTCGCGGATACGGTGCTATAGGCTTATGTGCGGGCCGCGGCAGGGGCGTCCCGGCCTGCGTCCGCCGGGCGAGGGACGCCAGCCCTTCGATGGTCGCTGGAAACACGCTGAACAGGCGCGCGAGGTCCGCCTCCTGCGAACCCCATTGCTCCGGCACCTCGGGGGTTAGCAACGATCGGTGCTCCCATGCCGTAAGCTGGCCAATCCACGGCGCGAGCGTGCCAGTTCGCGGGCTGAACAGGCCGGCCGCGTCTGTGATAAGGATGAGCCGGTGAAACGGATGCCGCGCCGAGAGATCGCGTAGCCGCACTGGCGCCCCATCCTCCTCGTGGGGGAAGCAGATACGAGGATCTCCCTGGAAATAGTAGCGGGTGAAGAAGAGACCATGCTCAGCCAATCGGTTGACGAGCTCGTCGGCCAGCCGGGCTTGCTGGTCGGTGAAGCCGACGCGATCGATGAGCACCAGGTACTCCGGAGTGACCTGGCGAACGGCGTAGACAGGCGCCAGCCAGCCACCGACGGCAACCGTGGTCGCCACCGTGGCTGGGACGTCCAACTCGGTCGACGGCACCTCACGCCGGCGGCGCAAGTCCTGGGCGATGCGGAAAAAGGAGACCGATTGGAACAACTGGTGAGAGAAATCCCTCACGGCGAGCGGCTGTACGGAGATGCCATCGTCGGCTACCTGCCGGCGGGCGAGGAACATCTCCGCCCGCCGGCGCCACCACAGCCGCGCTGCCAGGATTATCACGGCTAGCAGCGTCAAGAGTCCAAGGAAACTTCCCAGACTCCAACCGAGCTCCGGCGAAGCGCCCTCGCTCTGGAACCACAGAGCGAAGAGAATCAAGAACGAGACGATGGGGCCCAGGACGATCCCGATGCCCACCGCCCACAGCAGGCGTAGCACGCTGAGGCCTGCTACCTCTTTCGCAAGCTCGGACCTGACAACGACTGGATCTGGCTCGGGAAGGAGCGGGGCCGGCAGGGCAGCCCTTGCGGCCCACCTTGCAAATCTCTCTTTGAACTCGCTCTGCTCCTTGACCGACGTGCAGAGCAAGGGACCGAGCAGGTCGCTGAAGCTCTCGGCGGCCTCCAGCGGCTCGCCTCGCGCCACCAAGGCCAGGAGGAGATCCTGTGCCGCAGCGTACTGATCGAGGCCGACGTTGTAACCCGCCCGGCGGAGCTCGTCGACGAATCCCAGAAGGGACTCGGGGTCGGCCCAGGGTGGGCTTATCGGCCGCGGGTCTTGAACCATTGCTTGACGACCTGATCGGCCCGTGGCTGATCCTCGGTGGTTTTGACCAGGGTGCTCAAAGTCGCGAGCGCGAGGTCTGGCGATCCGGCGAGCGGATTCTTGCCGTCTCCAGCCTGGTGCAAGGCGAGGAGCCACCCCAGCAGCTCGGCCGTCGCCGGTTTCTTGCGTAGTCCGCTGGCGTCGCGGCGCAGGAGGAAGAAGAGATCGAGGGCGTCCTTGAGCAGGTCGCTGCCAGAGCCCGAGAGCTCACCCAGGCGGCCGGTGACGATCTCTTTGAGGCGCTCGGGCTGCGGGAAAGGAAGGTGGTAGTAGATGCAGCGGCGCAGAAAGGCTTCCGGCAGATCCTTTTCAGAGTTGCTGGTGATCACCACAACAGGCTGCATTGCCGGATCGGCGGCGATCCGCTCATTGCCCAGCTCAGGGATACGGAAATACATTTCCTCGATTTCGTTGAGAATGTCGTTGGGAAAATCGCGAGGGGCTTTGTCGATCTCGTCGATCAGCACCACCGACCGGCGCCGCCCGCCGTGCTCAAAGTCCGGTGGCAGGAAGCGAGCGACGGCCGCTTCGTCGTTGGCCAGCAGGATGGCCTTGCCCAAGGCGCAGAAGTGGATGTAAGCCAGAGGATTGGCGTTGGCGCCGCTCTCCCGCGCCTGGAAGCGGCCCAGGGCATCATAGGTATAGAAGAGGTCGCGGGCCGTGCTGGTGGACTTGGTCTCGAACTTCAGCGGCTCGCCGTAACCCAGCTCCCAGGCCAGGCTGTATGCGAGTTGGGTCTTGCCGGTGCCGGGTTCGCCAGTGAGCAGCAGCGGCTGGCCGAGGAGGAGGGCGACGTTGACGGCCGAGGCCAGGCCGGGCTCGGCCTGATACCTCTCCGGCCGTGTCAGCTCGGTCCGTCGCGAAGCCGGAACCTCCGCTGGTGTCCCAAGCCTCCGGCCGCTACCGTCTCCTGCATAGAACGGATACTTCATGCGAGCTCCTTGAGCGAGTTGTACCCGTAGAGCAGCGCCCGCAGCCGGGAGGCCAACTCCTCCATGGGTATAGTGGTTGACGACTGCTCGGCTTCCCATCTCTCGAACAGCCGCCGGATGTCGGGGAAGATCTGATCGCCACTGCAAAGATTGGGCGGCACTTCTTCAAGAGCCCAGGTCTCGACATCCGTGCGCGCCACACCGTCCAGCTTCCGCAGGACCACTCCAGGCAGCCGTTCGTCATCGAAACGAAGGTCTTCGAGGAAGCTTTGGAGAGTCGCGTTCAGCTCCTCCCAGGCCTGCCGCTTCTCTTGGGCGAGTGCGGTCTTCAACTCGTATTTGAGAAATAGAATCGCAAAAAGCTGCTGGCCTAGTTCCAGATCGGGCCATTGGCGCCAGAACTCGAAGAAGCCTTGGAGCGCCGAGATCCCAAGCCGCTGAAAGTCTTCGGTCAACACCTGAGTGCGGAGCACTACCGGTGCCGGGCTCAGGGCCAGGGTCTGCTGGATCTCCTGGACCGGCGCCGTACGCCGGTTACGCACCGCCTCGGCCAAGTGGCTTCGCAGTCGCTTTTGAATCTCGTCGGCGCTCTGGGAGCCGGCCGGCCAGCGCAGGAAGTAGGAGGTCACGGTGGCCTGATCCCCCAGATCAAGGAGCCTGGGTAGCGAGACCTTCTGCAGCCGCTCGAAGAACATCTCGTGGGATTGGTACTCGTCGCCGTGGACGACGGCCAGCAACGGCCGGTTGCGGGGGCGTGCCGCCAGAGCTTCTTCGAGCTCGAACTCCTGAGTGCTGCGGTCACAGAGGTAGGGGAGCAAGTTGGGGATGGGGCGTCCCGAGCCGAGCTCCCGAGCCACAGCAGCGGTCACCGCGGCCCGCAGCTCGTCGGGGGTACTGAACTCCTGCACGATCTTGAGTAGCCGGATCTCGTTGCGTAGAGCGGCGATCCGTGGATCGCCGTCACGCCGGTCGGCCGGCCAGGGGGCGTTGTCAGCGAGCAAGAAGAGGAGGCGAGGAATCCCGGACCGGCCGGCCTCTTCGTACTCGAGGTGGGTAATGCTCTTGCTGTACGATGGCGGCACGAAACCGTATCGCCAAGCGAGGATACCGACATAGGCTTGGCACGACCTCACGTCTTCCAGACAGATGTCGAGAGGGCACTCCTCCGAGGCCGTATAGCTTTCCATGTATCGGGGCAGATGCTCCAGGGTGAGGACGGCCTCGCGGGCAGCGAGGCGCTCTTGGATAAGGTCCTTGAAGGTCGAAGAGATGTAGATTCGTGCCATGTAGTGGGTAAGCCTCGTCTTCTTGGAGTTGTTTTCTTATTATAGCCGTAGACGAGCGCCTCCAGCAGGGTCTTAGACTTAGACGGATTTAGCGACGGGATTTCTCAGTCACGAGGAAGCGCGGCGTCCTCTTGGACGCCGCGCAACGTATTTACGAACCCAATTTCGTCTATTGTCCGGCCTTTCGATTCGGCCGCCTCTCGTCGACCGACCCGAGATCCACCATGGCCTGATCGGTCATCACCACGAACGGCCGCGGCTCGACCGTGAGGCCGCCTTCGCCGTCGTGCCGGACGACCTGCACGGTCCCCATCCCATAGCCCATCGGCCCGCGGCTGTAGTAGTGCACCCGCAGCCGGTAGGGCGCGGCGGCCCGGTCCGCCGGCGCTTCCACCGCGAAGCATTCGGGGCCGTAGCCCGTGGTCACGTCGGCGTACAGCTCGCCGCCCGATGGCAAGGTTTTCTTCTCGTAATAGGCATGCCCGCCCTGGCGGTCGTAGACGTGGAGGTCGACGTCGTTGGCGTCGGTCTCCCAGGTGAGGACGAAGCGCAGGGACGGATCGCCGTCGATCCGGGAACCGTGAGCATGGAGACGGTCGAGCACCTCTTCACGCCGGGCCGGCTCGGCGTGCAGCCAGGCCGCTCCGAGAAGCCCCAGATCCTCCTTCAAAACCCGATCGACGCCGGCGAAACGTCCTCCCGGGTAGCGCTGCTCGATGCCCTTTTCGAGCGCCTCGAAGGCCGCCCCGGAACGGCCGGCGCGCAGCAGCGCCCAAGCGAGGAGGCGATGGCCCGAGGGATGGTCCGGCCGCTCCAGGACCGCTTTTTGATAGGTGTCGATCGCCAGCTCGAGACCCGCTTCGCCCAGCCGCTCCAGCCGCTCCCCGGCCAGCCGCCGCAGGTCGGCCCGGCTGGGAAAGAGATCGATGAGCGAGCCGTACGCCCGCGCCGCCGCCGCCGTCTCGCCGGCCGCCTCCCACGCCTCGCCCAGGGCCAGCAGGCCCAGCACGTCGCCCGGCTCCTCGGTGTTCCAGGACTCAGCGAGGGCGCGGGCCTGTGCGATCCGGCCGGCGGCCAGGTGCTCCATCACCTCGGCGAACCGCCCGCTGTAGGGCGCGGCCTGCCGATCCTTTTCTTCGGCCTGCTCGGCGCGAGCCTGCCGCCTCGGGCTTGTGGGGACGATCCGGGGAGACTCGGCCGTCGCGGTCGACGGCACGGTGACCGGCTGAACGGTTTCGGGCACCGGGCCGGGTACCCCGCCGACAACCCCGCCGGCAACGCCGCCGGGCACCCCGCCGGAGACCCCGCCCGGTATGCCGCCCCCGACTCCGCCCTCAACCCCCGGATCTTCGAGCGCGGCGGCGGTGCCGAGGGCCGGCGCCTCTTCAGGCAGTTCGGCCATCCTCGCAGGCGGAGGCGCGGTCGCAGGCGGAGGTGGCGCGGTTTCGAAGGCATCTACATCTAGAGGGCGATCCGCAGGCTTTTGAGCCTCGACAGCCTGCGTCGCCGACCGCGAGTCCGGCCGTGTCCGCGCGAGCACCGCCAGCCCGCCCGGGCCGACGGTCAGGATGTCGGCGAGGCTCCGCTGATCGAGACCGAAGCGCGCGTAATCGAATTCCGACTCCAGCACCAGCATGGCGGTGAGCGGGCTCAGGACCCGGTGCTTGATGCTCACCTCGACGATCTGGAGCCCCAGCGCCCGGCGCATGTCGTCGTCGCCGGCGGCCGTGGTTTCGCGCAGGTGCAGCAGCCGCTCCATGCGGGCCTGGGCCCAGGCCCGTTCGAGCAGCGGCCGCTCGGCGGTCGCGAGCTCGCCGCCGGGCGCCACCGGCTGGCCGCCCAGAGTGAGGCGCAGGGGCCGGTCCGCCGGCAGATCGGCATAGACCAGCGCTTCGTCGCCGGGCTGAACGCCGTCGAGAGTCTCGGGCCAGACCCAGGCCGCCCCCTCGATTGCCACCGGGATCCCGGAGCGGCAGGCGAGGGTCAGCCGGCGGGCGATCTCGGCGACGGGGGCGGCGCCGTCGATCCGCTGACCGTCGTGCGCCAGGTTCCCGGTCGTCAGCTCGCGCAGCACCGACTCGTCGCGCAGACCGCCCACGGCCAGCACGTCGAGGCGCTCGACGCCGCCCTTGCCGAGGGCATGGACCGCGGCCTTGAGCGCCCGCGCCTCGGTCTCGCCGGCCGTCGCGACCCCGTCCGTGACGAGCAGGACTCGGGGGTATTTGCGGCCGCCCCGCGCCAGCCGGCCGCCGAGCCAGCCGAGCGCCCGGTCGAGATCGGAGGCCCCCAGCGGCCGGCGGGCGGCGAGACGCTGCACCTCCGCCTCGCCGAATCCGCCCGCGGTGCCTTCGAAGATCGGCACCACCTCCTGATCGAAAGCGGCGATCCCCAGCGGCGTCGCGCCGCCGGCGCCGTTGCGCAGACCGGCGACCAACTCGGCGACCCGCCGCACCTGGGTCGCATAGCCCAGGGCGCGCGAAGCGCTCGAATCGACGAGCACATAGAGACCGGAGATCTCCTGCGGCACGGCGGGGACCGGAGGAACTACGCGCACCACGGCGAGATTGGCCTGACGCAGCCCCGAGCGGCCGACGATTTCCGGACTGCGGTCCTGACCGATCTCGAAGTCGCGGTCGGGAGTCCAGTCGCGCTTGTGCAACTCGATCACGCGGCGGTCGTGGACCTCGCCGCCCAGGTTGCTCGCGGCCTCCTTGGCAGCGGGCCGATCGCCAAGCAGCACGCGGACGTCGAGCCGGCCGACCGCGGAAAGCCCGCGCAGGGGGAGGACGTAGGGCTCGCCGGCCCGTGCCAGCGCGTGCGAGTAGGAGACGATGATCTCCTTGCGCTCGCGGGGGGCGATGGGGAAGACGCGCGCCGAGAACTCGTTGCCCGCCTCCTGCTCCAGCAGCGCCGGGTCCTGCCGCCGGTGGAGGAAGTCCTCGTACGCCACGCGGGCGCGCTGGCGCTCCACCACCTCGCCCTCCTGCCAGGCGCCGCCGATTTTCATGGCGAAGCGGCTGAGGGCCGCGCCCGGCGGCAGCGCGATGCGGAACCGTCCCTCGATCCGCTGCTCGCGAGGGTTCTCGAAAGTCAGGTGCAGCTCGGTGAAAGCGAGAGGCGGCTCGAGAACGCCGTTCGCCTCCAGAGCGACCAGGGACAGACCCGTGCCGTCCGAAGCCGTGAGGCGGATGGGAGCCGCCGGCTCCGCCGCTGACTCCTCACCGGACGCCTTCGGGAACCGGAACGAAGCTGGAGCAACGCCGGCAGCGGCCGGCTGCGAAACACCGGGCGCCGAGCGCACCCCGCCACCGGCGACGACACCCACCGCGGCGAGGCCAAGCAAGCCAAAGAGAATGGCGGTTCGGGACATGGAAAGCCTCCTCCCCAATCGATCTGGGTGGTCCCTGTCTTGGGACCTCCCCAAATCTCTTAGACACCGCTCGCCCCGAAAACGTGCCCGGGGTGGGGTGGCGAGCCGAATCACAGAAGCTGGACAAACTTGTCCAGATCGAGGCGAGCTTGCTTCAGGATGTGGGAAAGGGTGGAGCGCTTGATGGGGCGGTGGGCAGGGACGATGAGCTTCAGGGTTTCTTCCGCCGTCCGTTTCTGGAGACGAATATGACTGCCCCGCTGGCGGACAACAGACTGGGAACTTTACTCAAACGGCGACTTCCAGAACTTCCGCGTCAGGGGCGAAGCCCCAGTCATCCTCGATCGGCTCCAGGTAGAGCTCGATGGCTTCCTGAAGATGGGCCAAGACCTCTTCGCGGGTGTCGCCTTCGCTCAAACAGCCCGGTAAGGCCGGGACGAAAGCGGTGTAGCCACCGTCTTCGCTGGGTTCGAGAACTCCGTAGCTTCATCGTGGGCTCCTTCAGCCCCAACTATAACTTCTCCGGGCTCGCCGGGGGGCAAATCCTACAGGCGAGGGGCGGACCGCCGCTACTCCGCCGAGTCGTACACCAGCCGCGGGCGCCAGTCGGTTCCCCGTCCCTCCGGCGTGTAGTCGAACAGGTTCCAGAGGGGCCAGATCAGGTCCACGTGGCGGCTGGCGTTGTGTTTCGACGTCGTCCAGGTCGCGGCCCCCCTCCTCGAAGACGTAATCCTCCTTGACCCTGCCGCCCAGCGGCAGGGTCCGCCGCAACGCCGCCACGTCCTCGAGCTTCCGCCGCAGCTCGATCTCCGCCTGGAGCAACTGGTCCCGCGACGAACGGTACGCGGGGCTTTCGTTGGGAAAACTGACCCCTTCTTTCTCGCTGGCCATGATTTCCTCCTTGGCTGCCAGAAGCTCTATTGTACGTTGTCACGGACCTCCGTGAATTTCCGGGTGGTGCCGAGATGGTTGTCGTCGACGTAGGAGACCTTGACGACGAACGGCACCTTGACGCCACCGGCATCGCGATAGTCCTCGAGGTCGGTCTGCTCGGGATCGGAGCCGATCACGGTCTGCCGGAAGGCGATCCGGCGTCGCAGCAGGCCGGTCTGGACGTCGAAGTACAGGGTCTCGCGGTTTCCCTCCGGGGTCTGGGTGCGCAGGACGTAGACGTCCCGTCCATCGATCTTGTCCTTGCCGCCGACTCGCGCCTTGTCGGCATGATCCTGCAGCTCCAGGTCCCGCCGCAGGTCGCCCAGGGCGGTGAAGCGGGCGATCTCCGCCGCGGTCATGGGCCGCTTCCCTTCGGGCGTTTCGACCGTCCCGGACGTGCCGTCGAGCTGCTGGACGACTCGCCCGTTGGGCGGACCGAGGGTCACCGTGACCTTTCCGGGCCACTGCTGATCGATCTCCAGCGGATCTTCCTGGCCCCGGTTGACGGCCCGGGCCTTGGGGGTTCCAGCGTCGACCACCTTGATATGCAGCAGAGTGCCGCGCGAGGTCCGGCTCTTGACCGCCAGGAGGGCGGTCCTGCCGCCGAGCGCCTCGACGTAATGATCGAGGATCTGCGCCGCGCTCGGCATCTTCTCCTTCGTCTCCGGCTCCGCGTTGGTCGTGTCGGCGAACAGCCCCTGGCCGATCGGCGGCACCGCGACGGGGCGCTCGTGTCCGTTGTGGCAGGAGTTGCAGGTGACGACGGGCCGGCCCTCGAAATTGTTCTTGTTGATGTCCAGCACCATCTGGATCATCTGACGGGCGGTCTCCTTGGGCTTCTTGGTGTCCGACTCGTACTGGTTGTCTTCGGTGACGTGGCAAAAATCGCAGGTCACGCCCAGCGACGCCCGCATGAGGTGCATCACCGGCAGCATCTGCGAGGCGGGCATGCTGCGCAGCACCTTGATGTTCTTGAACTTCTTCTCGGCGGTGGGCTCGCCCTCGCTCTGGGGAGCGGCGGACGGGGCGCTCGCGGCGGCCTTGGCCGGACGGTCCGGCTTCGGCTGTGTCGCCGGCTTTGGCGGCTCGGGGGCGGAGGCACCCGCCGCCAGAGCGGTCATGAGGAGTACCAGGAGCGCCACGGCCAGACTGCGGGCCCGTGGAGATCGAGAGGGAACCGGGAGGGACGTCGGCATGGAAAGCTCTCCTATGGTCTGGTGGACTCGGGCGACGGAGCGGGATCGTATCAAGAGCACCCTGAAGCTGCCACAAGGCTCAGGGCGACGGCCTCGGCCACCTTGATGCCGTCGACCGCGGCGGAGAGGATACCGCCGGCATATCCGGCTCCCTCGCCCGCGGGATAAAGACCTTCGGTGTTGAGGCTCTGAAAGTTTTCGTTCCGCGGGATCCGAAGGGGCGAGGAGGTGCGCGTTTCAACGCCGGTCAGCACGGCGTCGTGCATGGCGAATCCCCTGATCTGCCGGTCGAAGGCCGGGAGCGCTTCACGGATCGCCTCGATCGCGTACTCCGGCAGGCTCGAGCTCAGATCTCCCAGGCGCACGCCGGGCTGATACGACGGCAGGACCGAGCCGAAGGCCGTGGAGGGCCGGCCCGCGAGGAAGTCGCCGACGAGTTGGCCGGGCGCGTCGTAGTTGCTCCCGCCCAGCTCGAACGCCCGCTCTTCCCAGTGGCGTTGAAACTCGACGCCGGCGAGCTGCCCGCCGGGATAGTCGGCCGGCGTGATGCCCACGACGATGCCGCTGTTGGCGTTCCGCTCGTCCCTGGAATATTGGCTCATGCCGTTGGTGACCACCCCTCCGGGCTCTGAAGCCGCAGCCACCACCGTACCGCCCGGACACATGCAGAAGCTGTAGACCGATCGGCCGTTGCGGCAATGGTGAACCAATTTATAGTCGGCGGCGCCCAGCAGCGGATGCCCCGCCTGCGGTCCGAAGCGGCAACGGTCGATGAGAGACTGCGGATGCTCGATGCGAAACCCGATCGAGAACGGTTTGGCTTCGATCTGGACGCCGCGTCGATAGAGCATCTCAAAGGTGTCCCGCGCGCTGTGACCGACCGCCAGGACGACATGATCCGCCGCCAGGCGCTGGCCATCGGCGAGGATCACGCCCCGCACTTTTCCCTCTTCACTTTCCTGCTCAATAATCAGATCCTCGACACGGTTCTGAAAGCGGATCTCGCCGCCCAGGGATTCGATCTTCGTCCGCAGTTTCTCGACCACCTTCACCAGCCGGAAGGTGCCGATGTGGGGCTTGTTGACGAAGAGGATTTCAGACGGCGCGCCGGCCTCGACGAGCTCGGTGAGCACCTTGCGCCCGCGATGTCCCGGGTCCCTGATCTGACTGTAGAGCTTGCCGTCGGAAAACGTGCCGGCACCGCCTTCGCCGAACTGCACGTTGGATTCCGGATCGAGCTTCCTCTGGCGCCAGAGTCCGAAGGTGTCGACCGTGCGCTCGCGGGCCTTCTTGCCGCGCTCCAGAAGGAGCGGACGAAACCCCATCTCTGCCAGCAGCAGACCGGCGAAGAGACCGCAGGGTCCGCCGCCGATCACGATCGGCCTTGACGCCAGCGCCCTCGGAGCCCGGGTCAAAAAGTGATAGGAAGTGTCCGGTGCCGGTGCAACGTGAGGGTCGGCGCGAAGCCGCCGGAGAACCTCGTCCTCCCGCGTCGTCTCGACGTCGAGATGATAAGTGACGGCGATCGCCCCCCGCTTACGGGCGTCGAAGCTGCGCCGATAGATCGAATAGCGAACCAGCTCTCGGGGCTCAATGCCGAGCTCTTTGACGATGGCGGCCCGCAGCTCCTCCTCGGAATGATCCAGGGGAAGCCGCAGCTCGGTCAACCGCAACATGATCTGCTGAGGTCAGGTCATCGCCCGGCCGCCAGGGTGCTCCGCTCGATCGCCTCGCAGCCTTGCTTTTTCAGATCGACCCGCCACAGGCCGTCATACCTCTCCGTCATCAGGCTTCCCGGCTGGCCGGTGATCCCCAGGCGCTGAAAACAATCCGGTTTCGCCCCCAGCCTCACCAGGAGCTCGGGGATGGTGTTTGCGTGCCCCACGATCAGCACGGCCCGGTCGGCGGCGTGCTTCTGCCGCAGCCCGGCGAGGAAGCCGGCCATCTCTTCCGGCCGGGTGGTGACATCGTCCGCCATTACAGTGGGGCAGTTGCCGGCCTTCATCAGAGGCTCGACTGTGGCCACGGTCCGAGTCGTGCGGCTGGTGTACGCGGCGGCGATGCCCTCGCCCTTGAGACGGTCGGCGAGCGCCTCGGCGCGGGCCACTCCCGCCGGGGAGAGGGGGCGGAACGCGTCGAGATCGCGCGCCGCCGGCCAGTCGTCCACCTTCTCGGCATGGCGGACGAGGTAGATGACGTCCAGGGCGGCCACGGGCGCCGAGACCATCAGCGCCAGGAGGAGCGGCAGCGCTCCGAGAGGGAAAAAACGTCTCATCCTTGTTCTCCTTCCAGGGCGGCGCGCAGGACGGCCCGTTGGGTGTCGAGGTAGTGAAGCAGCTCTTGGGTCCGTGGGTGCATGGTGCGGCAATTCTCCTGAGAGCCCGTTGTCGGTACAACCGGTCCCCAGCTTATCGCAAAGGGGGGCACCTAGAAGAGGGGGAATGGGACGCGCTCAAGCTTGACCCTTCTGCTGGAGAGACGGTATAACGTCTCCATGAAGACTCTCACCATCACCGAGGCAAGGAAGAACCTGAGTCACTGGCTGGCGGCTGCCGCCGGTGGTGATGACATTGGCATCATCTTGGGGGCCAACGTCATCGCCCTCCGCAAAGTGGAAGTGGAGTCCACAGACTTTGCGCAGCGTGAGTACGGTGCGGCTCCGGAGCAGGTCGCCGCTTTGCAGAACGCCGTGGACGACCGCTATCGTCGACTCAAGCGCTCGGGGAAGCTCAGGACGGTCCCCGTGGACGAGCTGAGAGGATTGCTTGAAGAAGCCTCTCTCCCTTGATCCGCGGCTGGCCTTGCGTTTCCTGTTTGAAAACCGATCTGAAGATCTTTTCGTCTTCTTCCTGGGTGATCACGCCGAGGTCCAGAAACTGCTCCGCAGCGGCAGCCTTGGCTGAAGTCGCAGCGCCACCCGGAGCTTTACAAGAAGCTTCCCGCCTACCGCGGCGCCAGCACCAGCCGCTCCTTCGCCGCCGCCTCGATCTTCTCGCGGCTGAAGAGGAGCGGGAAGTATTTCCCTTCCGACCACAGGGGGAGCAGGTCGCCGTAGTGCGGGCTCCCGGGTTGGCCGGACTGCCCGGGCACGCTGGTGGCCACCGAGCGGTCCCAGTCCGCCGCGTCCAGGATCTCGCGGAAGGAGGCGCCGTGGTTCGCCGCAAAGCCGGGGCCGCCGGCGGCCATCACGGTGTCGCCGTCGCCGCCGCGCTGCACGTCGGGCAGATCGAGGACCGCCCTGCGCGCGTCGTCGGTGGCCAGGGGATGGCGGAACGTCGTGGCGTGCAGGGCACCCCAGCGCCAAGCGTCCGGGTCGGGGCCGAGCTGCCTGCGCGCCTCCTCCACGGCCTCGCCCAATGCCCGGAACAGCGCGGCGTCGCGCGCCGCCCGCGCCGCCTCGCCGCTGCCGAACCAGCGCGGGCTCGCCCTCTCCAGGACGTCGAGCGTCTTCTCCCGCGTGATCGTGGGACCGATCAGCTTCCAGGCCGCCTCGGGCAGCTTCGGCTTGAAGACGGCGTCGGGCAGCTTCGTCATCCAGATCTCGTAGAGCGCCGCCGGCGAGGAGTCGCGGCCGATGGTGCCGTCCCACCGTGTCAGGCGCGCCGCCCAGGGCTGCAGCGCGGGGGCGCCTCCCGCGGCCGCGGCGAGCAGACGGACCATGCGGCGGGCCGGCAGCGAGACCGCGTCATATTGCAGGCGCTCGAAGTCCGCGACGGTGAATTTGCGGCCGGGGAGCCCCAGCTCCTGAGTAATACGCTCGAAACGGAAGGGCGGCGCCCATTCGTAACCGAGCTCCCGCGCATAGCCGGGAGGCATGACGTTGTGGTTCGCCGTGGCGATCGAATGCGATGCCGGATTGAAGGCGCGCGGCAGGTCGGCGAGCGGCAGAAAACCTTGCCATTCGTAGCGCCCGTCCCCCGGCACCGGCACCAGGCCGGACCACCCCTGGCGCACCGGGGTCAGGCCGGCCGCCTGCCAGCCGATGTTGCCTTCGACGTCGGCATAGACCAGGTTTTCCGACGGTACCTTCCAGCGCTCCAGGGCTTTCAGGAACTCCGGCCAGCTCCGCGCCCGGTCGAGCGACAGCGAGGCGAGGTAGCCGGCGGTGCCCGGCTCGCTGCCCACCCAGCGCAGGGCGTAGGCGCGATGGCGGGCGCGGTCCTCGTGGATCACCGGCCCGTGCGCGGTGAATTTCAGCTCGGCCTCAACCGGCTCCGCGCCCTTGACCCGGATGCGCTCGCGCTCGATCCGCATCGGCGCCCAGCGGCCCTGGAAGCGCACCTCGTTCGGGTTCGCCGGGTTGGTCTCCTCGACGTAGAGGTCCTGCTGATCGATACCGACAATGGTGAAGCCGAAGCCGATGCGGTCGTTGTGGCCGGCGGCGACGCCGGGCAGGGCGGGCTCGCCGGCGCCGATCACGTTCCAGCCGGGCGCCACCAGGTGGACCATCCAGCGCAGGCTGGGGAGCTGGATGGCGCGGTGCGGATCGTTGGCGAGCAGCGGCTTGCCGGTGGCGGACAGCGCGCCGTCCACCACCCAGTTGTTGCTCCCCTGGACGGGCGAGAAGGAGATCGGCGCGCCGGCGGCGATAGGTCCGGCGACGATCGACTCGTCGATGCCGGCGAAGTCGAGCCCGGGCGGGACCTCGATCTTCTTCGGCGGATCGGTCGTGATCAGCTCGTCGACCAGCTCGCCGCCGAGCTCGCGGACGAGCCGGGCGCGGATCACCTCCAGGCTGGCGTTACGCGTCATCCCCCAGCCGGCCATGCGGGTGAGGCACACCTCGGGGGTCCAGGGCTCGGGATCGAACCCGGCGAGCCGGAATTCGATCGGCCACCGGCCGCGGCTCGACTCGATGAACGCGTTGACCCCGCGCACGAAGCTTTCGACGATCTGCCGCGCGTCAGGGGCGTAGCTCTCGTATTCCGCCTTCAGGTCGCCGCGGTAGCGCAGCAGCCGGGCGAAGCGGTCGCGCTCCACCGCGTCTTTGCCGAGTACCTCGGCCAGGCGCCCCTCGCCCGCCCGCCGCCACAGCTCCATCTGGAACAGCCGGTCCTGCGCCGCCACGAACCCCTGGGCGAAGAAGAGGTCGTCCTGTGTCGCGGCGTAGATGTGCGGGATGCCCCAGGGATCGCGCAGCACGGTGACCGGCCGCGAGAGGCCGTGCAGGCGCAGGGTGCCGGTGGTCTGGGCGAGCGCGGCGCGGGCCTCCGCCGCGAGGTCGGGCGGGGGAGCGGCCTGGAGCGGGGACAGGAGGAGAAAAGTCAGGACGACGAGGAACAGAGCGCGTCTCATGGGACCTCCTTAGCCCTCTCTCTCCCGGCGGCCGGGGGGGAGGCTGGGAGAGAGAGGGTTGGGAGAGTGAGGGCCTCAGTCGGCCTTGACCAGCGGCACGTCCACGAGGTGCTGGGAGAGGAACCAGACTTGCAGCTCGTTGGTCCGGATCACGTCGCTCACCAGAAGGTCGTTGGTGCCGTCGTCGCCGGCGTCGTCGGCCTGCCGGGCCATCGAACGCGCCTCTTCCAGGAGGATCTCGTGAGCGTGCAGAAGCCGCGAGATCTGGACCGGGACCTCTTCCCGGCCCCGCGGGGGCCGCGGGATGATCGTCGTCTCCGCCACGTCCGCCGCCATCGCCAGGCTGACTCCGCCGAGCAGTTGGATGCGCTCCGCGATCTGGTCGACGAGCTCGTCCTGCTCTTCGTAATGCTTGTCGAAAAGGAGATGGAGCTGATAGAAAGTGTGACCGGCGACCTGCCAGTGATGCTTCTTGTAGAGGTCCCGCAGCGTCATCGTATCGGCGAGGACCTGATTCAGATTCTCCACGCTCTTGCGACAGGCCGTCTCGCTGAGCGCGATCGGCAGCTTGACGATCGTGCCATAGGGCTGGATCTCCACAGCCTTCTGCCCCACCAGCGGACGGGCCCTCCCCGGTACCTCGACCGCGGTCTTCTTCCCATTCTTCGTCATCGCTCGTACTCCTCTCGGGCCGGGCTCTCGCGCCGGCCCCTCCACAGATTGTCATGCCCCTCTTCCGACTCCCGAAGCCACACGCTTCATGAACATGCCAGCTCCTGAGGAGCACGCACGAGGCATGCCAAGCCCTATCAGGGAGTCGAGGCCGTCACTCGCCAGATGGCATTGCCCACGTCGTCGGCCACAAGCAGGGCGCCGCGCTTGTCGATCGCCACGCCCACGGGCCGCCCCATCGCCTCCCCTTGGTCGTTGAAAAAACCGCTCAACACGTCGAGCGGCTCGCCGGACGGAACGCCGGCGGCGAAGGGCACGAAGATGACTTTGTAGCCGCTGCGCGGCCTGCGGTTCCAGGAACCGTGCTGCCCCACGAACATCCCGCGGCTGAACCGGGCGGGCAGGGACGTCCCTCCCGACCAGGTCAGGCCCAGGGAAGCGGTGTGCGGCCCCAAGGCGTAGTTGGGCACGAGGGCCTTGGCGACGAGATCGGGCCGCGGCGGCTTCGCTCGGGTGTCCACGTGCTGGCCGAAATAGCTGTAGGGCCAGCCGTAGAAGCCGCCGTCGTGGACCGCCGTCATGTAGTCGGGAACGAGATCGCTGCCGAGCTCGTCGCGTTCGTTAACCGCCGTCCACAGGGCACCGCTCTCCGGCTCCCAGGCCAGGCCGACCGGATTGCGCAGTCCGGAGGCGAAGATCCGGTGCTTCCCGGTCGCGGGATCCACCTCCCAGATCGCCGCGCGCCCTTCTTCGGCCGCGATGCCGTTCTCTGCCGCGTTGCTGTTGGAGCCGACGGCCACGTAGAGCTTCGATCCATCGGCAGAAGCGATGACGTTCTTGGTCCAGTGATGATTGATCGGGCCGGCCGGCAAGTCGACGACTTTGACGCCGGTCGCCGTGATCTTCGTCTCGCCCGGCGTGTAGGGGAACCGCAGGACGGCGTCGCTGTCGGCCACGTAGAGCACGTTCCCCACGAGCGCCATGCCGAAGGGCGAATAGAGCCCGGAGAGGAACACCGAACGCGTCTCTGCGACTCCGTCCCCATCGGCATCCCGGAGCAGCGTGATGCGATTGGCGCTGGGCACGGCGCCGCCGGCCTTCTTCTGAAAGTGTTTGAAGAACCACCCCTTGATTCCCTTGCTGTCCTCCGGCCGTTCCGGTGCATTGGTCTCGGCCACGAGCACGTCGCCGTTCGGCAGCACGTAGAGCCACCGCGGGTGGTCCAGTCCGCGGGCCAGCGCGGCCACGGCCGTCCCCGCGGCAGTCGCCGGCTTGCCGCCCTCCGGCCACCCCTTGGCCGTCACGACGTGCACCACCGGGATCAGCGCCTTGTCGGGGGCAGGCAACTCCGGATGGGGTCCGGTGCCGGCCGAGACCGGGAGCCGCGCCGCGGAAGCGCATCCCAAAACACCCACGGCGGCCGCGACGAGCACACAGCGCTGGACAAGCGTGAACACGATCCTTCCTGCTGGTTGAAACATAGGTCGACCCCAAAGGCGATCGCCAGGCCCGTTCCTGACGCGCCCTCGGTGTCAGCAAGAATCAAGCCGGGCCGCTCACCCCTGAACGAGGAGCACCGAGGGCACGGCACTGGAGTCGTAGAGCCGGAGATAGAAGTAGCCGATGCCCGCAATGCCGAGCATCAGGTTGGGCGTCTCACCGCCCGAGACGACGCCGCACGGCCATGGATTCCGGTTGAGATGGACGGACTGAATGCCGCGGTCGCCGATGGCTTCAGCCACGGCGCGACAGCGCTCGTCGCCGAGGGTGTCGGCGGCGACGATGAAAAGCTCGGCGTTGCCGCCCAGGCCATGGCAGAGCGAGTAGCCGTCGGCGACGGACGGAATCGTCAGCGGCCGGTACGTGCCGCTGATGGCCGACTCGGCTTCGCGGCGCCAGGTCTCGTCCCCGGTGAGCGCGAAGGCGCGAACGCGGGAGAGGCCGATGCCCGGCGCGCCGTGGCACCAGGCCAGCGAGTAGCCGGGCTGCTGCGGATTCGGCGATGCGAACGAGCGGAAGTCGGGCCAGTTCTGCTGCTCGGCGGAGAAGTGCCGGCGCTCGTAGGCGAAGCCGCCCAGCGCGCCCTCCATGAACCGGGAGTCGTGGGTGCGGACGAACAGCTCGAGGAGCGCGAGGGCGATGCCTGCGGCGCCATGCGAGTAGCCGGTGAGGTCCTTCTGCTCCGGCCCGAGCGGCTGCATGGTCGTCCACGACCAGCCCTCGTCGCCGCGGTGGGCGTGCGCCAGCAGGTGACGCCCAAGCCGGCACGCTTCCTGGAGATAACGATCATTGCCGAGCCGGCCGTCGATCGCGGAGAGGCCGAGGATCGCTCCCGCCGCGCCGCTGATCACGTCGGGCGACAACGGATCGATCTCGTGCCCAAGCTGGGCGTCGACGAGCCGCAACGCCTCCCGCTTCAGCGATGGATCGTCGAGCAGCCGCGCGGCATCGAGCAGCACGAGGGCGATCCCGATCCAGCCGCTGTAGAGCGCGTGCCGCATCTCCGCCGGAATCTCGTCGACGCGCGAGAGCGCCTGTCGAAGGGCGCCGCGCGCCGTTTGGGCGATCAACCCATCGGGAAGAAAGCGATGCAGCCGGGCCAGGAAAAGGGCGATGCCGCTGGTGCCGGAGTAGAGATCGGGACCGAAGGATCTGTGCGCGACTTTCCATTCGCCTGCGTGGGCCTCCATCGAGTCGCCAAGCCAGTTGCAGCGGTCGTGGTCCCAGATCGCGTCGCGGCAGAGGAGCGTGCCGATCGACCACGCCACGTCGAGGAACCGTTCGCGCGGATCGGCGGCCGGAGCGACGTTGACCTTGGGGAGCGCGCTCACGCCGCGGCCTCCCAGACGCCGGAATAGAGGTCGGCGCTCGCGGCGCGCAGATGCGGCCGGTCGAGCGACAGCCCGATCCTGTCGAACTGAATGGCCAGCTCCATCATCCTCGACTCTTCGGTTTGCAGGCCGCGCGCATACGCGTCCCAGATCGCCTGCGCGATCAGACGGCTCCGGCTCATGCCGAAGCTCTCCCCGGTCGCCGGATCCTCGGCCAGCCCGATGCCGTCGTACAGCCGCAACGTCAGCAGCGGCGTGGCCGGACGGAGGTGGTTGCGGACCGCCTCGCGGATGCCGGGCAGCAGGCGCGCAATGATCTGATAATAGCGCGACGCAAAGTACAGCACCGCCGCGTCGGCGCGCGTGTAGACGCCGCTGTAGGACAAGGTTTTGAACCGGAACGGCACCTGGTAGCGATTGAGGAACGTCGTCACCGCGCTCGTCAGCGGCACCGCGCCCTCCTCCGCGACATGCCAGTAGATCCGGATCATGCGGCTGTCGGCGCCGAAGGGCGCGGGCGTCTCGCCGTTGGCGACATAGAAGCCCGGCTGCTGCGTGCGCGACTCCCGTGCCAAGAGAACGTGCAGCGGCGCGCCGGCCGACGGCGCTCCGCCGTGAGCGGCGGCGAATTCGCCGGGGGCGAAGACGTTCGCCAGCTCGCCCTTGCGCGCCAGGACGTGGCCGTTCGGCATCGTCTGCGCCAGCGACCACCCGCTCTCCCAGCGGTCGCGTCCCGCGTTCGCCGCGGAGAGCGGCTCGACGATGCTGACAGCGTTCGCGGGCGGCTCGGTGCGCGAGCCGAGCGGCCGGCAATAGGCCTCGTCGTAGAGGCTCGTCTGCAGATCGATCACCAGCGGCGGCTGTCCGGCGGAATACGCGCTCCACACCGGCGACTGTCCGGCGCCGAACGGAGCGACCTTGTGCGTGCGTCCCGCCAGCTCATACTCCATCGGCGACCGGATGAGGACCGCACGCAGCAGCGCGCGGAGATCCTGGTGAATGGAATTGTCGTCAGGCATAGACACCCGCCGGAAATCCGAGCAGATCGGTGGCCGCGGCGCGCGGCTGTTTGAGGATGTTGATGCACGCCTGCACCTGCCAGACCGCGTGCTGCGTCAACGCGGAGGCCCAGGCCATCGACTCGTAGACGGTCTGCAGCATCCGCGCGCCGACGTAGCTCACCGCGCGTTCGAGCTCTACGTCGGCGTCACGGCCCCCAAGCCGGCGAGACGAGACGTAGGAGTCCCAAAAAGCGCGGATGGCCGGCTGGATGGTCTCCAGCGGATATTGCGCGGCATCGTTCGGCTCCTTGCCGGGGACCCGCTCCAGCGAGGCAATCCACCACGTCAGGTAGGCCTGGAGGATCGAGGCGACATCCCATGCCGAGTCGCCGGCGTCGGCGAGCTCCCAGTCCACCACGTGCAGCGTCTGCTCGGGAGTCTGCGCTCTGCGGACGACGACGTTGTCGAACTTCATGTCGCCGTGGATGAGCGCGTCGCGGCGCCAGCCGGCGCGGATGCGATCGAGCGCCTGGCCGAAGTCGGGATAGCTTTGCAGGATGGTCATGAACTGCCCGTTGGCCGCGCTGAGGTTTTGCATCGAGCCGCGCGGCGTGAGATGCAACGACAGGATCCAGGGGGGCTGGCCCTGGAAGATCGCGGTATTGGCGCGCGGCAGCAGGTCGCGCATTGAAGCCACGTGATAGCGCGCCAGCAACTCGCCGACGCGTTGCGCGACGTCCTCGGGAAAGCCGTTGAGGCGGCGATGGAGCTCGGAAAGGTTTTCACCGCCGTCGATCAGGTCCACGACGAGGAGGTGCCGGTCGGGATCGTAGGCGCGGAAGCGCGGCATCAGCGCATGGATCTCCGCCAGCGCCGGATCGCTCTCCATCATCACGTAGCAGGCGGCCTCCTTCTGCAGGGTCTGGGCGGAGAACGCCTGGTCCGGCTGCATCTGCTTGACGAACAGCCCCGTGCCCTGGCGGCGGATGACGGAGTAGTTGTGATGCCGGCGCGCCCCCTCGACGACCATCACGTCGCCGTCGACCACGGCCCGGTGGTCGAGAAGGCCCCGTTCGAGGAGGTAGTGGATGAGGTCGTTTTTGGTCAAGACGCTCTTATCGTAGCACCTTCAGGAAGGTGGAAAGGAGGCGGTCCGGCACGACGGCCGGACCGCCCTTGAGTGAACCTCATCTCATTATATGCCCACAGCCCCACTGAGTAACGAGCACTAGACAATTGAAGTAGTGGGTGCAGTGCGGGCCGAACGTCCCAGCCGCTACGTGTGGACACTGAGGCTGGAACTGCGTGCAGCCGTGGAAGCCAGTGGGTCCGATCGGACCGGCAGCGGCGCCTTGCGCGGCCGCGTCGAAGAACTGCTGTCCGCCCCCGCAGAGGCGCGTCGGACAGGCGTCGACGGCCGATCGACAGTGCACTCCGAGCTGCGTGCAGACGGTCGCCGGCGTCGGCGGGCAGGCGGGGCCTGCGAACGTGCAGTGCGGTTGGGCATGCGTCGGGCACTGCGGCCCGCTCTGCGTACAACCGATCGGTCCCGCGACACCGACTTGTGGATTCGTCGGGCAACCGAAGAACGTGCAGTCGCCGCTAGGGTAGGTGGGGCATTGCGGGCCGCCCTGCGTGCAGCCAATGAAGGCGGACGGGCCGATGGGGCCGGCAGCACGGAAGGCCTGCGCAGGCTGGAGGCAGAACGGTGTGGGCGTCGGACACGCGGGAGGGATCGTGCACTCCGGCGTCGGACACGGCACACCGACCGACGGGCACTTCGGGCCGAACTGCGTGCATTCCACGGGGTGAGTGAGACAAATCTCGCCAATCTGAGTGCAATTCACTTGCTGGCTCTGACAGTCGGCTCCACAACTCGTGGGACATTGCGGTCCGCTCTGCGTGCAGATTGTTGCCTTGGTTGGGCAGTGGGGCCCGACCTGCGTGCAGGATGCCATCGCCGTCGGCGGCAAAGTCGGACATCCATGTATCGTCGGGCAGGTATCCACAGCACTGCACGGGGCTTGAGTGCCCGGATCGACCGCACCCGGCCCAGCCGCGCGGAAGGCCGCAAAGCCGGCCTGGGCCTGCCCCGGATTGATCACGGGCGTCCCAACCTGACCGAACGGGCAATCCAACGTCACCGGACAGAACGGAGACGGGTGCGGGAAGCAGTGCGGCCCGAAGCGCGTCGGACAGAAAAGCGTAACGTTACAGGCGATGTTCGTGGCGCAGAGCTGCGACGCCGGAGCGGCCTGCCCGCCCACAGCGGCGAGATCGATTCCCCGGCACTGCGGCGTTTCCGTCTGTGTGATGCACGGAACGTTGACTGAGACCTGACACTTCTGCGGCAGCGTCGGACAGAGCCCCCACGTCTGCGTGTAACCGCACCCGGGAATCATCGTCGCCGGCTGCGGCGGCGTGGGGCGCACCGCCTGACGGCCCCCGCTCTCGTCTGCCGCTTCCGCGCTCGCCTTCGCCGCCGGGTCAACCCCGCCGCCGAGTGGATCGACGACCGCACATCCGGGCATCCCGGTCGCGACGATGTTGCAGATCTGCTGGATGTGGGTGAGATCCCGGGTGGGGCAGTGATAGATCGTGCAGCCGACGTACTGAGTGGGATTGGGCCACGGCTGGTGCGTGCACTGCCCCGTGAATCCGGTCGGCTCGGAACAGTGCGGAATGGCCGTGATGCAGGGCCACGCGCCGCCGACCACGGGTTGTTTCGTACACCGCCCGGTGAATCCCGTCGGCTCGCCGCAGGGCACCTGGGTCACACAGCGAAGGCCGGCCTTCTCGAACGAGCCGGGGTCCGGATCGGCTCCGCCGCCGGCGCTGGCGAAGTCCTGCTGCACCTGCCCCTGCAGGAATCGCGCGGCCCGGCTGGAGGCGGAGCCGCCGGGTTTCAACGCGGCGTCGCGCTGAACCCAGACGAAGACGCCGCCCGCCGGCTGCGAGTCGCGAATCGGCTCGGTGTGGAGAATCGCGTCGGCAGGAATGTCAACATAAGCGCTGAGCTCCGCGTCGGTATAGAGCCGCCGGTATCCCTCCTCCGCGGCATCGCCGAGCCAGCCGGTGAGCAGGCGCGTCTCCGGCGGGTTCTTCGCGTCTTTGACCACGCGTCCGATGAAGTCTGCATTCCGAGGAGTGTCGTCGGCTGCCATTCCGGGCTCCTTCCTGGGGCGCGACCCTGTCGTGCGCGCCGCGGCGTCTCCCAACCTGCCACGCGCCGTACGAGAATCGCTGGTTGCCTTTCGATTGGCCATGATTTGCCTCCCGCGTCAAACAGCTCACACTGTACCGCGCGATCCTGCTGCCAGACAAATACAGAAATGCTCATCATTTCTATGCCCGGCGTTGTCAGAAAGCCGGCGTGGAAGGCGAAGACCCTGGAGAACGTCGGATCGCTGCTCACAGACGATCCTTATGGAGATATACAAAATGAGACACTCTTGCCACACCCTTTCGTTTCTGGCGCTCTTGGGCGCCTTGGTTTTCGTCGCCCCGGCCGCGGCGCAGGTTTGCACTCCCGCCGCGGACGCCACGGGCGTCAGCGTTTCCCTCATCTCGCAGCCGTTCCCGTACGCGAGCCTGGTACAGACGTTGGGCCAGGCCCCGGCGGCTCTGCCGAATCCTGCCGACGAGCTCGTCCACCGGGAGCACGTTTACGTTTCGAGCGCCCTCGCCAGCAAGCTCGGCATAACGACAGTGAACCTGGACTGGAGCGGGCCCAACCCCCAGATCCGTCTGTGGATCGAGCAGCCCGCCACGTTTGCGAACTGGAAGAGCGGCACCGTCTACCGTGATCGCAGCAGCAGCGCGGTTTTCACGGTCGTCGGCGTGCTCGGCGACGCCGCGGACCGCATCTGGGTCTATGGGAAGAGGAACGCGTCGGATCGCGACAGCGGTGAGTACAAGCTCTTCGCCACGGACACCAACAACTCCGGGACGCGGATCTATACCTCGCAGTCCTTTCCCGACGCCGACAACGACGGCATCCTCGACGGCGTGTATGCCTCGGCCTTTCGCACTCCGACGAGCTGGCGGCAGATCACCCAGAACGGCGCGACCACCTCGACGACGAGCTACTGCGAGCCCGACGCGGCCGGCAGCCTCAAAGAGTACGGCGTCAACGCGGCCGACAACCGGGTGGCCGCCCTGGCGCCGCACGGCGGCCAGACCGAGACCGGCACGAGCGATCAGCTCACGCCGTTCGTGACGGCCCTCAACGCCGCGCCGTACAGCGTGCCGGTGAACACCTGGGACGTGCAGGGCAAGTGGGAGGACGACCAGACGCAAAAGCGCTGGCACGCCACCGCGCCCACAATCAGCGAGGCGTCCTCGCCGGCTTTGCAGGCGGTGCTCGACCAACCGCAATTCGATTCGGTCGCGGGGAAGGCGTTCCGCTTCGTCGTCGCCTTCCACGGCTTCGCCGCGCTGACGTCGAACGCCCTCGAGGTCAGCGTGGGCGGCCGGGCGGCGCAGAGCACGAAATGCCTGGCGGTGCATTACATTCAGGACGCGCTCGTCGCTGCGAACCTCGACCTGCACGAGATCGCCTTCATCATCCACGACCCTGTCGCCGGCATCCTGGACGCCCCTGACAAGAACAACCATAAGGTAGGCCGCCGGGACCTCAAAGGCACGGAGGCCACCAACATCGTCAACCGCCTCGCGGCCGGCGGCGGCATCCAGCTCGAGCAGTCGAAAGCAGTGCGGGACGATGTCACCCTGCGCAACGCGGTCGCCGCAGGCACCGCCAAGGCGTTGGGTGAAGTGATCAACGGCACGGCGCCGGCCAACATCTGTGGCAGTTTGTAGGAGCGACGTTTCTTCGCCCGGGGATTGTTATACACATCTCGCCGACTCAGGGGTAGAACGACCTGCAAGCCATGTTTCGTGCCCCGAAGGGGCAGCGGCATGTAGCCTGGGGCTGGCGCCCTTTGCCAGCCCCAGGAACCCGGCCCCAAATCTACCAAAGCCCTGAAGGGGCGACGGCAGCTCATCGTTTGGAATAAAATGCCGCCGCCCCTTCGGGGCTTCTGATATTTTGTGGGACCGTCTACCTGGGGCTGGCAAAAAGCCAGCCCCAGGCTACATGCCGCGGCCCCTTCGGGGCAAAATAGCGAAATGCATATAAGAGGGTGGATCGAAATCCCGGGCGAGGCCGACCCCCTCCGGCGTGCTACAGTGAATGCAACCGTGAGCCAGGTCTTCCTGAGTTACCGCCACGTCCCGCCGGACGAGCAGCTTGCGGAGGGGCTTTGTGCCTTCCTCCAGGAGCGCGGGCTCCGCGTCTTCCTCGACAAGCAGATCGAGATCGGCCTCGAATGGGCGGCGGAGATCGATCGCCAGCTTCGCGCGTCGGATTCCTTCGTCGTCCTCCTCTCCAAGGACTCGATCCTCAGCGACATGGTGCGCCAGGAGATCGAGACCGCCCACGAGCGCCGGAAGGAGGGGAAGCTGGCGATCTTCCCTGTCCGGCTGGGCTTCCAGGGGAAGCTGCCCTATGACCTGGGGGGCTATCTGAACCACCTCCAGTACGCCCTCTGGAATCCGGGCGATTCCGAGGAGAAGCTGTTCGCCCGTCTTCACACCGCGATCACGGGCGGCGCCTCTCTCCCAGGGGCTCCGTCTTCCGAGGACGCTGCGGTCCTCTCCATGACCGACCCTGCGGTGGCGGCCGAGACGAAGGGGGCTCCCCTCCCCGCGGCCGATCCCCGGATCGTCATGGAGACGGGGACCATCCGCCTCGACTCGCCGTTCTACGTCCGGCGGCGGGAGGACGGGACCGCCGAGAGCTGCCTCGCCCAGCCGGGGAGCACCATCGTGGTCAAGGGACCGCGGCAGAGCGGCAAGAGCTCCCTTCTCGCCCGCGTCCACGCGCTGTCCAAGCGGGATGGGCGGCGCTCGGTCTACGTGGATCTCCAGAGGGACTTCGACGATTCCCATCTCCTGAGCCTGCACACCGTCCTCCAGACTCTTGCTCGGCGGATCGCCCGCACGCTCAAGACCGCCGTGCAGCCGGCCGACGTGTGGGACTCGGACCTCCTCGGGGAGAAAGCGAGCTTCGCGGAGTTCCTGGCCAGGGCGGTCCTCGACGGGTCCTCCTCCCCGGTCGTCCTCATCCTCGACGAGGTGGACCGTCTGTTCGATCGCTCCTATCGCGGCGACTTCTTCGCCGCCGTCCGCGGCTGGCACAACAACCGGGCGACGGACCAGGCCTGGGACAACCTCCACCTCGTCCTCGGCCACGCCACGGACCCGGCGCTGTGGATCGAGGACCTGAACGAGTCGCCTTTCAACGTCGGCGACCGCCTGCGCCTGGGCGATTTCACCCGCGATCAAGTGGCGGATTTGAACGCTCGCCACGGGAACCCCCTGCAAGGCTCCGAGGAGGTCGCCGGCTTGATGGAGCTGGTCGGCGGCCATCCCTACCTCGTCCGGCAGGCGCTCTACGTCCTGGCGACTGAACGCTGGTCTCTGGCCCGGCTGCGCGAAGAGGCCGGCAAGGACACCGGCCCCTTCGGCGACCATCTCCGGCGGCATCTCTGGGCCCTGCTCCAGAGTGATCGCCTGCGCGCCGTGGTCGGCCGGATCGCGCGGGGCCAGGGCTGCGATGACGAAGGGCTCTTCCAGCGTCTCTTCGCCTCGGGCCTCGTAGCCGGGGAGGACCGCTCCACGGCGCGCCTGCGCTGTGCGCTCTACCAGCAATATTTCTCGCGGCATCTTTGAGGGAGTGTGAGCGAGCCCACCACTCCCACCCGCCCGTTCTACGTCACCGGGGGCACCTTGAAGCCCGGGGAGCCCAGCTACATCGAACGGCGGGCCGATGCTAATCTTTTCGAAAGTCTCCTGGCCGGGGAATTCTGTTACGTCCTCACCGCGCGGCAGATGGGGAAATCCAGCCTCATGGCCCGGACCGCGACGCGGCTGGAGCAGGCCGGCGTCCGCTCAGGCCTCGTGGATCTCACCCAGATCGGGAGCGAGCGCGGAGACCAGGCCGCGGCGCAGTGGTATTTCGGGATCGCCAACAAGATCCACCAGCAACTCAGAATCGAGACTCCGCTGCGCCCCTGGTGGCAGGAGCGGGCCGATCTGCCGCCGGTCCAGCGCCTCACCGATTTTTTCCGCGAGCTCGTCCTGACGCACTGCCCCGGCCGCGTCGTGATCTTTGTGGACGAAATCGATTCGACGATCGGGCTCCTGTTCGCGGACGACTTTTTCGCGGCCCTCCGCGCCTGCTTCAACGCCCGGGCCATGGAACCCGCCTTCGAGCGCCTGACCTTCGTGCTGCTCGGCGTCGCGACGCCGGACCAGCTCATCCGGGACCCGGCGCGCACACCGTTCAATATTGGGAAGAGAATCGATCTCACGGATTTCAGTCCGGATGAAGCCCGGATTCTCGCGCCCGGTCTGCACCCCGATCCCGGCGAGGCGGACCGGAGACTGGAGCGCATTCTCCACTGGACCGGAGGCCACCCCTACCTGTCCCAGGCGCTCTGCCGCACCGTCCGGGAGCGGGCCGCGGAAAGCGCAACAGCGGAGGAGGCGGTCGATCCTCAAGTCAAGGAGCTTTTCCTCACCTCGCGAGCGCAGCGGGAGGAGACGAACCTCAAACATGCGCGGGCTCGCCTCGAGAGGCCCGGTCCCGAGGGCCGTCGTCTCCTGCAGCTCTATCGCCGCGTCCGAGAAGGAAAGCCGGTCCCGGACCAGCCCACCTCGCCTCTCTTCGCGCAGCTCAAGCTCGCGGGAGTGGTCAAAGCCACGGACGAAGGGCGGCTCGCCGTGCGCAACCGCATCTATGAATCGGTCTTCACGCCGGAATGGGCCAAGTCCGCGATGCCCGCGGACCGCGGCCGGCAGCTCGCGGCCGCCACAGTGGCGGCGACTCTGGCGGGCGTTCTGGTCTGGTACGCGGTCTTCCAGCCGCGGCCTTATGAAGCTGCGCTGAAAACTGCTACTGGGGAAGACGCTTACAAGAGTGCCCAGCAAGCCTACGAAGCCCTTCGCAGGAACCCTTTTTCTCGGTCCCGGGCGACCGAGCTGATGCAGCAGTTCTGGGAACAGCGAGCCCTACGATACGCCCAAGTTGGGGAAAGGGATGAGAGCCTTCTGAGCTACCTTCAGGGATTGGGCTTGAAGGATAGTGAAAGGCTCAGAAGGCGGGCTCGAAACTTGGTGGGTTCGGATTACGAAAGGCTTCTGCGCACACTTCGGCATACTGGCGCAGTAAGGGGCGTGGCTTTCAGCCCTGATGGCCAGAGGGTACTGACTGGGTCCTGGGACAACACCGCCAAGCTCTGGGACACTCGCTCCGGAAAGCCCCTCACACCCCCCTTGTTGCACCAGAACTTCGTCAACCTCGTAGCCTTCAGCCCCGATGGCAGGACCGTGCTGACGGGGTCTGACGACAACACCGCCCGGCTCTGGGACGCTCGCTCCGGAAGGCCGCTTTCCCCGACCTTCCGCCATCATGCACCCGTCGAAGCCGTGGCCTTCAGCCCGGATGGCGGGACCGTGCTGACGGGGTCTAAAGACAACACCGCCCGGCTCTGGGACGCTCACTCCGGAAAACCGCTTTCTCCAATCTTCCACCATCAGGCAGGCGTTTACGCCGTAGCCTTCAGTCCGAATGGCGGTACTGTCCTGACGGGGTCTGCGGACAACACCGCCCGGCTCTGGGATGCTCGTTCCGGAAAGCCGCTTTCCCCAACCCTTCAGCATCAGGCAAACGTCTTGGGCGTGGCCTTCAGTCCGGATGGCGAGACCGTGCTGACGGGGTCTGACGACAGCGCCGCCCGTCTCTGGGAGGCTCGTTCCGGAAAGCTGCTTCTCCCGCCTTTGCCGCATCAGGAAGCTGTCGCCGCCGTGGCCTTCAGTCCCGATGGCGGGACCGTCCTGACTGGGTCCGGAGACAGCACCGCCCAACTCTGGGACGCTCGCTCCGGAAAGCTGCTTTCCCCGACCTTCCAGCATCAGGGCCCCGTCTTCGGCGTGGCCTTCAGCCCCGATGGCGGGACGGTCCTAACGGGGTCCTGGGACAAAACAGCTCGTCTCTGGAACGCTCGCCCCGGAGAGCCGCATTCGCCGTCCTACCAGCATCAGGCACCCGTCATTGCCGCGGCCTTCAGCCCCGATGGCGGGACCGTCCTGACTGGGTCTTGGGACAGAACCGCCCGTCTCTGGGACGCTCGTTCCGGAAAGCCGCTTCTCCCGCCACTTCAGCATCAGGCACCCGTCGCCGCCGTGGCCTTCAGTCCCGATGGAGGGACGGTCCTGACGGGGTCCGCTGGCAAAACCGCCCGTCTCTGGGACGCTCGCTCCGGAAAGCCGCTCTCCCCACCCTTGCAGCATCAGGGCTCCGTCTTCGCCGTGGCCTTCAGCTCTGATGGGGGGGCCGTGCTGACGGGGTCTTCGGACAAAACCGCCCGTCTCTGGGACGCTCGCTCCGGAAAGCCGCTCTCCCCACCCTTGCAGCATCAGGGCTCCGTCTTCGCCGTGGCCTTCAGTCCCGATGGGGGGACCGTCCTGACGGGGTCCGCTGACAAAACCGCCCGTCTCTGGGACACTCGCTCCGGAAAGCCGCTTCTCCCGCCCTTTCAGCATCAGGCACCCGTCGCCGCCGTGGCCTTCAGTCCCGATGGGGAAACCGTCCTGACGGGGTCCAGAGAGCTCTTTGGCGAAGGCAACACCGCCCAACTCTGGGACGCTCGTACTGGAAAGCCCATCACGCCGCCCGTGCAGCTTCAGGACTTACTTGTGACCGTAGCCTTCAACTCAAATGGGAAGACTTTTTTCGTGGCCACAGACCATTGGCTGTACACCTATTCGTGGAACGGCACGAAGGCTGTGCCTCAAAGCAGCCAGCTTCTCCATGGATTCTGGAAAAAGGGCTTCCGCTTCCCCTCCGACTGCGAGCGTTGCGTCCAGGTAGCGTTGGGGGATGCGGGCAATTCCTTCCATCTCGAAACGCTTCACCTCGACGAGCCTATAGATCCTCCGATCAAGGGCGACCCGAAAGAGCTTCTCAAGAAATGGCAGGACCGCTTGGGACTGAGGTTTGACGAGCAGATGAGGCCGGTGCCGGCGGTAGACCTTCCGGGAGCGCCGGCGGGGGCGCCCGGTGGCGGGAGGCGGTCCCCGGGAGATCGGCAAATTCGACAGAGATGAGGCCCTGGTCCGCAGCCGCCGCAGTGCTATGATGCGTTCTGCTGCACGCAGCGGTGCAGCCCGCCTGACGAACGAGGAAGGAGTCTGTGATGACCGCCATTACCCTGCGCAACATCCCCCCGAAGCTCCAGGAGGTCATCCGGAAGCGCGCGGGCAAGGAGGGCCTGAGCCTCAACAAAACGGTCATCCACATGTTGGAGGAGGCCGCGGGGGAACGGACCACCACCAGCCGCGAGCTCCACCACGACCTCGATCACCTCGCAGGAACCTGGTCCGACGAGGAAGCTGCGGCCTTCGACGCCGCTCTGGCTGAGCAGCGCAGAGTTGATCCGGAGCTCTGGAGGTGAGCCGGATCTTCCTCGACACATCAGCCTACTCAGCCTTCAAACGAGACCATCCGCAAATTCGGCATCGAATCCGGGAAGCTTCGCAGATCCAGCTCAATCCGGTGGTGCTGGGAGAGTTGCGGGCTGGCTTTCTCAAAGGCACCCGACTCAGGGAGAACCTCGCCGAGCTGGCGCAATTTCTGGCCTCTCCCCGTGTCGACGTCGTCGCAGTGGACGAGGAGACGGCGGAGCGCTACGCCGTAATTTTCGACTCCTTGCGTCGAGTTGGCACTCCGATCCCGACGAATGACATCTGGATCGCCGCGGGTGCCATGCAGTGTGGCTCGGTTCTACTAACGACGGACCCGCACTACGAAGCAGTCACTCAGATCGTGGCGGAAATCTTCGAACCTCATCCGAAGAAGCCCCAGCCTGGGAAGTGAGGGCGGAGAAATGGCTCCGATCCAGGGCAATGGCCTCAACCTCGGCGATCTGGTCTTCAGGGAGCCCCTCATAAACCCGATGCCATGCCTCGAGCCCGATTTCCTCCTCCTTGCGGCGAGCGATCTCCTCGCTCGGTGAGAAGAGCTCTCGGCCGATACCGACCACCCGCCCCAGCCGGGCCTTCCGCTCCTCCTGCGAGAGATCCCGGAACGGGCGAGGATCCGCGGCCAACTCGTCAGCGAGGCTCACGAACCGCGCCTTGGCGCTCTCGGACGCCGCGACTTCTTCGGTTTCAGTTCCTCCCGGTCGCTCGATCATGAGTATGAGCTCAGCCGGCCCGGCGGGGACATCTTCGGGGACGTCCACCACGATCCGGTGGTCCTCTGGGATCACGACCTTCAGACGTCGTTCTACAATCATCTGGACCTCCTTCGACCTTCGGCATGGAGCTGGTGCGCCCGCCGATGCTCGCGAGGACGGTGATTCTACCGCGACTCGGGACGCCGGAGGGCCAAGGCCGGATGGCGTCGAGCGTGACGAGCGCTCCCCCGGAGCTCGCCGCGGGTGGACAAAGAACCGGAACAAGGATAGGATCTTGTCCCAGGAGGAGACGCATGGCACTTCGAGTGGGAACGAAGATCTGGCTGCCCTGTGAAGTAAAGCCCGGACCTTTCTCGGACGAGCGGCTCGTGCTGGTCAGCGACGGCGGCCGGGATTGGCTGGGGTTCATTCAAGAGAATCGACTCAAGGAGCCCATCACGGAGGGACGGACGTCGGTTCTCGCTTCCGTGGTCTCGGTGCTGGGAGAGAAGTTTCAGGCTCTTCTTCCAGGTAGCGCCTTGATGTCCACCTTGTTCGAAGGATTTGTTTCGAGGGTCCAACCCGTTGATCCTCTCGAAACCTGACCTCCTTCGCTATCTCTCGGAGGGAAGGCTCAAGATTGACCCGCCGGTTTCCCCGGACGAGGTGGCACAGGTCAGCATCGATCTTGGCCTGGGGAGAAAGTTCACGACCTTCAAGCAGCCTCCGGACTATCTGCCTGCCATTCACGTCGACCCATCTCTCTGGACGTCTGCCGATCTCTGGCATCACTTCGAGCAGGACGTCTTCCGGCTCTATCCTGGACAGTTTGTGCTGGCTCAGACGCTGGAGCGTATTCTGATGCCGCCGGACTTGGTGGGCTTCGTCGAAGGGCGGAGTAGTTGGGCGCGTCTCGGGATCACGATCCACGTCACGGCTCCCAAGATCGATCCGGGATTCGATGCTCCGATCACCCTGGAGATGGCGAACTTTGGGCGTATCCCCGTGGATCTCCGCGCTGGCATTGATCACCCAGCGCAGTTGATGCTTCAGAAGATCAGCACTCCGCTCGAGGAGACCGCGCTCTATGGTACAGGGAGAAGCAGCTCTTTTCAGAACCAGACGGATCCGATTCCTCACCGGCGGACGGAGGAGACCTGATCTTCTCTCTATCTCGCCCAGCGACGTCCACTGTCACCATTCAACCTCGCTGTAATGTTGTTTTTTGGTTAGAAGGCCGGCGGGACGCCAGCGGTCCCAGGGGGGCCCGGGGGGCAGGTTATGAGAAAGGTAGGACCCGGGAGCGGCCGGCTTCCGGTCCCGGGGTTTGATCGCATCAATTGTCAAAGAGCAAAGCCGCCCCTCTCTTTCCGTCTCCAGGACGGGCTTGGGAGAGGGGCGGGTCCAACCTTTACTTCTGTTACTTCTGTGGACTGCCGACCTTCAGCCTACAGAGTGGCTTTGGGCGTGGGTTGGGCGGCGGCGTACCGTCGCCGGTGCCGCCCGTCTTCACGGACCGCACGGACCGGTGTGGGTGATGGAGAGGGTTCTTTGAGAGCCCCCGCCTTTTTTCCTCGGTTACTTCCGAGCGCCGTTGAGCAGCTCGAGGTAGTGGTGGGCCTGGCGAACCTCGTCGCCGTACCGCTTTCGCGGCGCGCCGGCGACGAAGCGCTCGAGCGCCGCGCGCGCCTGCTCCGGACGGCCGTTCTGGGCCGCCTTGGTGCCGAGGTTCCAGAGCGTGTCCCACTGGTTGGGCTGGAGGTCGATCGCCGTCTGCCAGGCCTGGAGCGCCGCGTCGGTCTGCTTCAGCTCATAGAGCACCACGCCCAGGTTGTTCCAGGCGACCGGCAGACGCGGGTTGAATTGGACCGCCTTCTGGAGCTCCACGCGCGCCTGGTCCCAGTGCCGCTGGCGAATCTCGATCAGGCCGAGTTGCTGGTGAGCCCGGGAGTTGCCGGGATCGGCGGCCAGTACCTGGCGCTCGGTGGCCGCAGACTCCTGCAGCCGGCCCGCCTTGAAGAGCGCGAGCGCGTAGGCGTTGAGCGATTGCGGCAGCCCGCTGGCGGCGAGCGGCCGCAGCAACTCGATGGCCTCGTCCGTGCGCCCGACTTCAGTCAGAGTGAGCCCGAGCTGGCGCAGCAGCGACCCGGTCGCCGCGCCGCGGCGCCGGGCCTCCAGCATCGCCGCCAGGGCTTCCTGGGTGTGCCCGCTCTCCAGCAGGCAGTGGGCGAGCATGGCCTGGCCGTACGCCATCGAGGGGCGCTGGGCCACCACCTCCCGCGCCAGGCGCACCGCCTCTTCGGCCTGCCCCTTGCCGAGGCGGTCGCTCACCTCGTGCATCTTCTTGTCGAGCCCGATCAGCGTTTTGGGATCGTCTTCCGGGCCGTAGTGCGTGCGCGTGCGGGCCGAAGCGATGATGTAGCCGAGGCTCTCGAGGCGTGCCGCGACCTCTTGCCGGGCTTGCCCGCTCGGCGGCGGCCAGACCGACTCCCGCGGCAGCGCGGCGAAGGCTTCCCGCGCCGCCGCCCATTCGGCGCTGGCGAGGTTGTGAGTCTCCTGCGGGTCGCGCTGCAGATCGTAGACCTCGGGCAGGGGCAGGGCGATGAACTTCCGGCCCTGGTGGAGGATGCCACGCAGCGGCGCCCAGCCCCGGTTGAAGGTGGCTGATATCGCCTCGAAGTAGGAATCCGGCGGCACCCGGTCGGCGGGAGCGAGAAGCGATCGACCGGGGTAGACGCCGAGCCGGGTGGAAGCCGGCGCGGCCATGCCCGCCGCCTGGAGCACGGTGGGGAAGATGTCGACGTGGCGAGCCGGCCGGAGGTCGCGGCCCGGCGCCACGCCCGGCCCCCAGACCACGAGCGGCACCTTGAGCGTGGCCTCGTAGGCGAACAGGCCGTGGGTGAGCTCGCCGTGCTCGCCGAGCGACTCGCCGTGGTCGGCAGTCACCACCACCAGGGGCGCCGCCTCGCGGCCATCGAGGAACGGCCGGAGCAGCGGCGCGAGAAAGGCGTCGGTCGCCGCGACCTCGCCGTGGTAGGGATCGCCGGCGAAGCGCGAGGCGAACGGCTCGGGCGGAGCGTAGGGGGCGTGCGGATCGAAGAGGTGGACCCAGAGGAAGCGCGGCCGCCGCTTCTGCCCGCGCCACCAGGTGAGGGCGGCGCCGACCACCTCGTCGCCCCGCCGTTCGGCGCCGGCGAACCCCTCGATCTCCGAGCCGCGGCTGGTGCGGTCGTCGTAGACGTCGAAGCCGTGGCCCAGACCGAACTGCGAATCGAGGGTGAAGCCGCCGACGAAGGCGCCCGTGGCATAGCCCGCGGCGTGGAGGATCGTGGCGAGGGTGGGCACCGAGCTCGCCAGCCGGAAGCCGCTGTTGTCGCGCACCCCGTGCTGGTACGGATAGAGGCCGGTCAGGATGTTGGTATGCGAGGGCAGCGTCGCGACGTTGTGCGCATGGGCGTCAGGGAACACCCGGCCGGACGCGGCGAGGCGGTCGAGGACCGGGGTCTGGGCCCGGCGGTTGCCGGCAAACCCCAGTGCGTCGGCCCGCAAGGTGTCAATGGTGATGAGGACGATGTCGGGACGCGGCGGCTTCGGGGGCTTCGATGGCTTCGGAGACCCGGCCGGAAGGGCGGAGAGCCCCCCGGCCGCCAGCAGGAGCAGTCCCCCAAGAGCGCAGGGGGCCAGGCGGTCGGCAATCTTCATAGTTTCGGCATTCTAAGGGCACATCCTCTTCTCGACCTGCTCCCGCGCCCCCAGGGGTTGGAGAGAAGCAAGACTTCCGCCAGCGCCTTAGAGGCAGCCCCGCGTCGTGGTCACGATGTAGTAGGGCGTCTGCTGCCCCGAGCAGAACCGCGGAGCGCAGAAGCAGTCCTGCTCGCAGTGGCCGACGACCTTGGTATGAGAAGCGTCGCTGAAATAAGTCCAGAAGTCGGTGAAGTTCTGGCAGGCCTGTACCGGGGCAGGGCCCGGGAAGAGCGCGGTCATCACCAGCCCCAGAGCCAGTACCAACATCGCCGCTTTCCAACTACGGTTCGAAGTCCGCAAAGCCATTTTCAGCTCCTTTCGGGAACAAGGCCCGCCGATCTGGTTTCACGGGCCTCTGTTGGATAGGTGCTTCCAGGGAGGGCTTGCGAGCCGAACCAGGGCCGCTCCGGTTCGCCGCACCGGCGCTCCGGTGCGCTGCTTTTCGCCTGCCGGACGATACGGCGGCGGTCCCGGTGGACCGCCGCCGCGCTGAGGTCAAGGCCTGGGGGTGGTGTTCGCGGGGCAGGTGACGCAGACCCAGACGCAGTGCAGGTGATCGCATCCTGAGCTGGACTGATGGGGATCCGTGCTGTTCGCATCGCAATGGCAGGACTGATAGGGGCACTGCCCCGCCGGGCAACTGGGCATCTGCGCAGGCGCAGGGCTCGTCGAGGCGGCCAGGCGGGGCCGGGCTGGCGACTCCCCCTTGAGCACGGCGGGTGACACGCCGGCGAGGAAGTTCGAAGAGGTTGGCAGCACGGTGTCCGGCCGGCCATCGCCGTCGGTGTCGATCTTGACACCGGCCGGATACTGCGGCGCCTTGACGTACGCCCACACCGAGCGGCTGCCCGGGCCGAGCTCGATGCGGCGGGTCACCTCGCGCCGGCCGCTCCTGTCGCCGTTGACGGGCGTGAACACGGCCTTGACGTTGAGGGCCAGCGGCGCCGAGTAGGTGCCCCCCAGCGCCTCGGTCCGGAAGATGCGCATCGTCGTGACCGGCTGCTCGCCGGCCAGGCTGACGGCGACGTCGTACGGTCCGCAGCTTGTCTCGATCGGCTTGACGCTCACCAGCGACAGGGCCAGCAACTGGATGCGGGTCGTGGCCTCCCCCTGGGCGTTGAAGGCCGCGTCGTCGAGCCGGCGCACGGCGGTGTCGATGCCGCCGAGGCTGCCGGCGGGCGTTGCCGCGAGCGGCACGCCCTGGAACAAGACCTTGCCGGTGAAGGGCTGCGAACCTTCGCAGAAGAAGCCCGCCGGGATGGGCTCGTTCGCGAAGCTCGTCTGCGCGAACCCGGCGACGGTCATCCACAGGTCGACGCCCTTGTGGACGGCGTCTCCCGCTGCCGCGAAGGCGAGCGAGCCGCCGATCAAGGCAAGGAGCAGGGCTCCTGGGACGGCTGAACGGATCCAAGACTTCGAAATCTTCATCCTCCGCTCCTTTTCTGTAATTGTGGAACGCGGCGTGCTCCGGGCAGGGACGCCTGCGAGCCACACCTACAGGAACAGTGCGCCGGAAGGGCCGGCGGGAGACGGCAACTCCGCCGCCCGGGCAATCCTGCTCGAGCGGGAGGCCAGGTCGCTGGATCAGGCCCTGGGGCCCAGCCGGCTAGGGGCAGACTTTGCAGTAGGTCTCGTTGCAGTCCGTCTGGCAAGCCGAGTTGCCGCCACAGGCGAGCGAGCAGTCGTGGACGCAACTCACATCGTACCAACACACAGGCGGCCGGGAGGCCGCGTTGAGGGAGGGCACCAAAACCGCCCCCGCCAGCAGAGCCGGAATGACCAGGAGACGCAAGCGGATGCGAACGTCTTTTCTCATCTCTACCTCCTGTCGCATAGAATTCATGAAGATAACTTACCATAATCCATCGATGGCTGGAGAGGGAGCAGGGTTCCGCACAAGTTAGTGAGATGGTCATGTATACTCGCGCCGCTGTCCGGAGGAAACGCCGATGCCGAAACCCTCCCGACCCATCGCGGTCTACCATGAGCACCCGGACTGGTTCCGGCCGCTGTTCAGCGAGCTGGACCGGCGAGGCACGCCCTACGTCCGGATCGACGCGCGGCGCCACCACTTCGACGTCGCCGCCCGCGAGCTCGACTTCTCGCTGCTGTTCAACCGCATGAGCCCGTCGGCCTACCTGAGGGGGGAGAGCCACGGCATCTACCACACGCTGGCCTACCTGGATCACCTTGAGCGGCTCGGCGCCCGCGTCGTCAACGGCTCGCGCGGCTTCCGGGTCGAGATCTCCAAGGCGCTCCAGCTCTCGCTGCTGGAGTCGCTGGGCCTCAAGTACCCGCGCGCCCGGGTCGTCAACCACCCGGCCGAGGTGATCGAGGCCGCCCGCGGCCTGCGCTTTCCGCTCGTGGTCAAGGCCAACGTCGGCGGCAGCGGCGCGGGCATCGTCCGCTACGACGACGCGGCCGCGCTGGCGGCGGCGGTCGAGGGCGGGGCGATCGATCTCGGCATCGACAGCACGGCGCTGGTCCAGGAGTTCGTGCCGGCGCGCGGCGGCCACATCGTCCGCGTCGAGGTCCTGGGCCGGAAGTACCTCTACTCCATCCGCCTCTGGAGCGCCGGCAACTCCTTCAACCTCTGCCCGGCCGACGCCTGCCAGACGACGAGCGGCGCCGCGCTGGTGGGGGCGGCCTGCGCGCTGGACGCGCAGGAGCGCGGCATCCGGGTCGAGGGCTACACGCCGCCGCCCCGGGTGATCGCCGACGTCGAGCGGATCTTCGAGGCGGCGGCGATCGACGTCGGCGGCGTCGAGTACATGATCGACGACCGCGACGGCGAGCTCCTCTATTACGACATCAACGCCCTCTCGAACTTCGTCGCCGATGCGCCGCGCGTCATCGGCTTCGACCCTTTCACCCGGCTGGTCGACTATCTGGAAGCGGAGGCCGTGGGATGAGATATGGATACTGGCTGCCGGTCTTCGGCGGATGGCTGCGCAACGTCGAGGACGAGGGCATGGAGGCGAGCTGGGAGTACGTGAGCCGGCTGGCGCGACGCAGCGAGGAGATCGGTTACGACCTGACGCTCATCGCCGAGCTGAATCTCAACGACATCAAGGGAACCGAGGCCCCCGCGCTCGACGCCTGGTCGACGGCCGCGGCCCTGGCGGCGGTGACGCGGCGCCTCGAGCTGATGGTCGCCGTACGGCCGACCTTCCACCTGCCCGCCCTGCTCGCCAAGCAGGCCGCCAACGTCGACCACATCAGCGGCGGCCGGGTGTCGCTCAACGTGGTCTCCTCCTGGTGGGCATCCGAGGCGGCGCAGTACGGCGTCGCCTTCGACACGCACGACGACCGCTATGCGCGCACCGCCGAGTGGCTGGAGGTCGTCGACGGAGTCTGGAAGCACGATCATTTCTCCTACCATGGGCGCTACTACCGCGTCGAGGACACCGTCCTGCAGCCGAAGCCGCTATCGCAGGCCTCGCGCCCGCGGCCGACGATCTACGCCGGCGGCGAGTCGGAAGCCGCCAAGGAGCTCATCGCGAAGCAGTGCGACGCCTACGTGATGCACGGCGATCCGCCGGAGCGGCTGCGCGAGAAGGTGGCGGATCTCGCAGCGCGTCGCGAGCGCCTCGGCCTGCCGCCCATGAGCTACGGAGTCGCCGCCTTCACCATCGTGCGCGACTCCGAGCGCGAGGCGCAACGCGAGCGCGAGCGCATCACCGACGTGCGGCAGAGCGCCGCCGGCTTCGCCAACTACCAGGAGTGGCTCGCCGGGACGCAGCTCGAGCGGCGGATGTCGATCGAGGAGTACTCGGTCTCCAACCGCGGCCTGCGCACCGAGCTGGTCGGCACGCCGGAGCAGGTGCGCGAGCGGGTCGAAGAGCTGGAGGCGGCCGGCATCGACCTGCTGCTGCTCCAGTCCAGTCCGCAGTACGAGGAGATGGAGCGCTTCGCGGCGCAGGTGATCGATCAACGACCGGTAGCAACGGTCGCGGCGGCGTCATGAGCGCTCCCGCCGACAAACAGGCGGTGACCCGCTATCCGGTCGATCCCTTGATTCGCGAGCGCTGGAGCCCCCGGGCCTTCGCCGATCGGCCGGTCGATCGCGAGACGCTCGGCTCGCTGCTGGAGGCGGCACGCTGGGCGGCCTCCTGCAACAACGAGCAGCCCTGGATCTTCATCGTGGCGCGCAAAGAGGACGGCCCTGCCTTCGAACGCATCCTGCGCTGCCTGGTGCCGGGCAACCAGGCCTGGGCGCAGAGCGCGCCGGTCCTCATGGTCTCTCTCGCCCGTACCACCTTCGCGAGCAATGGCCAGCCGAACCGGCACGCCCTCCACGACGTCGGCGCCGCCACTGCCCAGCTCACCCTCCAGGCGACGGCCCTGGGGCTCGCGGTGCACCCGATGGCGGGGATCGATCGCGACTGCATCCGCGCCGAGTTTGCGCTTCCGGACGACGTCGAGCCGGTCGCCGGGATCGCCGTCGGCTGGCCCGGAGATCCCGAGACGTTGCCCGAGCGCCTGCGGGAGCGCGAGAAGGCTCCCCGCGAGCGCAAGAGCCTCGACGCGATGGTGCTCGGAGGCTGGTAGACTCCGCGAAAAAGGAGCCTCCGATGCGACAGCAGCAGTGCCGGTTGGTTTCGTGGCTGCTCTTCCTTCTCCTGGTTCTCCCCATTTTCCCCGCGGTGGCAACCGCTGCCGAGCCGCGGGTGGTGCGGTACGAGCCGAAGGACTCGGATCTCAAATACGTCTACGGGACCATGGCGCCCGTGGCGACGCTGCGGCCCGGCGACGTCCTCGACACGCGAACCGCCGACTGTTTCGGCGGCGTGATCCAGAAGCCCGGCGACAGTCTGTCGAAAGTGAAGGGCGACAATCCGCTGACCGGCCCATTCGCGATCGAGGGCGCTGAGCCGGGCGACACGCTGGTGGTCAAGATCCTCGACCTCAAAGTCGATGGGCCGCGCGGGGTGGGAGCGCTGGCGCCGGGGTTCGGGGTGCTCAACCCCACGACCTATACCCCGATGCTCAACCCGCCGCTCCCCGAGCACGTCTGGTTCTACGACATCGACGGGGCCGCCAACACCGCCACCTTCCACGCTCTCGATTCCGCTTTCAGCGTAAAGATCCCGGCCACGCCGTTCTTCGGCTGTATCGGCGTCGCGCCGGCCGGCGGCGAAGCCAGGAGCTCGATCACCCCGGGCGAATGGGGAGGCAACATGGACGCCAGCGAAGCGCGGGCCGGGAACACGGTCTACTTCCCGGTCAACGTGCCCGGCGCCCTTCTTTTCATGGGCGACGGCCACGCGGCCCAAGGCGATGGAGAAGCGGCCGGCACCGGCATCGAGGTCCCGCTCCGCGCCAGGGTGCAGGTCGACCTCCTCAAGAAGAAATCGATCCGCTGGCCGCGCTTCGAATCGGACCGGATGCTGATGACGGTCGGCGCCTATCGCCCGCTGGACGACGCCCTGCGCATCGCCCTCTCCGAGCTGGTCGCCTGGATTCACGCCGACTACGGTCTCTCCGAGCTCGACGCCTACGAGCTGCTGACGAAAGTCGCGACCCTTCACCTCGCCGAGATGGTGGACCCGAACTACGTGATCGTCGCGGGGATCGACAAGCGGTACCTGCCACCCAAACCGTGAGGGGTGGCGGGACGGAAGCGCCGTCTGATTCGTATACATTCCGAAGGCCATTCTTTTAGATTTAGACACCAGACCGGAGGTCGCGGTCGCGGAGATCACGGATGCCCAGGATCGTGCGAATCGTCCCAGCTCTCCTCCTTGCTCTCGGCTCCCACGCGGCCGCCGCACAAGAGCCCAGCGACACCCCGCGGCTGATCGCCCAGACGCGCAGCAGCGTCAACGGCTACCTGGCCGATGTGAGAACCCGCACGCTGGAGCTGGGGCGGAAGATCGAGGTCCTCGGCGACCTGACGGAGGCGGCGGACTCCCTGTCGCCGATCGCCATGACTCAGTCGTTGACTCGCGCTCGCCAGGAGGTGGAGGAAGCGCGGCGCACCGCCGCCAAGGAGCCGGCGCTGGGGGAGCCCGTTCCCACCGTCCTCGACATCGTGTCGCAGCTCGTCACGACGCCGCCCTTCGGAGTGCCGGCGGACCAGCTTCGCGCCAGGCTCTTCGTGGAGATCAGCAAGCTGGAGGAAGACGTCCTCCGGCAATCCGAGGCCTTCCAGAGCGAGGCCAACGTGGCCGAGTCGCTCGAGCGAACCCTGGCCCAGATCCACGGCAATCTCCGCGCCACCGCCGTCGCGGGGGGAAAGGCCTCGCTGCAGACGCGAAAGCGCGCGCTCAAGATGGGTTCGTAGATTCTGGCCGAAGACGGTGTCGCCGCCGTCGAGCAGGCTGGCGCGGCAACACCAACAAACCCGAGCTACACCTGTCCGACTTTGTGCGGCCGGATCGTGCTGCGCATCCGTTCCGAGGAAACACAGGACACTTTGGGCGGCGGAGCCGCTCGTCCCCCTCGGACCCTCCTGACGCACCAGTTTCTTTAGAGATGTGGATCGCGCCTTCGCCTGATCCGGAGGTGCCGCCATCCACAATCCTGAAAGGAGCGGACGATGACAGTGTCCAAGGCCTTGATCCGTTCAGCCGCAGGAGCCGCCCTGATCTTTGCTTTGATCGGCGGCTCACCCCTCTTCGCCGGGGAGACCATCCACAACGGTGTCGATCTGTGGATGACCGTCGCCGGCTTCGCGCAGACGAGCTTCGCGACCGACCCCATTCCGGCGGGCTTCTTCTGCGAGGGCTCGCAGCCGTTCACCGGCACCGTGAAGTTCAAGGGCGCACCCCTGACGGTCGAGCCCGCCGGCAGCCTCGGAGCCATCGACACGATCGTGCGCCGCCTCGACAACGCGAAGTTCGACGCCAAGGGGGAGGCGGTCACCCGCATCCAGCTCATGGCCCTCTCGCTGGTGAGCACGAAGCCGATCGAGACGAGCTGCGGGCAATATGACGTCGCGGTCAGCTTGACCGGCAAACAGCCGATCACGACGATGCGGATCTTCCAGACCGACGCCTTCGGCGGCACCTACTCGGCGCCGCTGGAGCTCAACGTCAAAGCCGTCTTCACGCCGGCCAACGGCGATAAGAGCGGCCGGCGCGAGGTGACCCGCCGCATCGATCTTGGGCCCGGCACCCACTCGGTCTGGGCGTACGTCAACCTGCCGCGCTACCAGCAGGGCGTCCGGGTCGACACCAATGGCGACGGGCAGCCCGACCTGGTGCTGCCCGCCTCCTCGAACTTCCTGGCGGGCGTCTCCCCGGCCGTGCTGAAGTCGCCTCCCCCGCTCCCCAGCCTGGCGTCCTCGGTCGCCTCACCGTGCCCGGCGGGCCAGTGCCCCTATCAATCCTGCCACTGCGCTGATCCAACGACCTCGCAGTGGAACCAGTCGTCCGCCGGATGCGACCACCTCCACTGCATCTGGACCTGCGCCCCCGCCGGGGCCACGAGCCCGGACGGGCGCTTCATCGCCTGCGCCTACCAGGACCAACCGGTGGGCCCCATGGACTGATCCCCTCCCGGCGGCGGTCTCCGGACCGCCGCCTGTCTTCCCTGCTCAGATCAAGGCCTGCTGTCCGGATCCGCCGGATCGGTATGAGCGCGTCGCTCGTCGCCATCCCAGGCGCCGTCCCCATCGCGGTCCACGCCGACGCGCTCGCCGGAGCCGGGCGGCACGCAGGTGTACGTCACTGGGAATTCCCTGGCCAGAGACCGTAGCGCCGCGTCGGTGACGGGCGGCTGTCCGCGCCGATCTCTCAGGAACAAGCCCGAGCCCACGTACAGGAAGCCGGCCTCGTCGTCGTCGATCCTGGTCTTGGCGACGAGATCGCACTCCCCCGCGTCCGCGCGCTGGCGCAGGAGATTGATGCGGGAGCCCACCGCCGTGGAGCTCGCGGCCGCGAGCGTGACCTGCTGGCCCACGACGGGCGCCAGGTTGGTGGGGAATGCCAGGATGAAGGCCTCGAGCTGGCGCCGCTGGAGCTCCCCCTCCGGCCCATCCGGGATGCTGTTGCTGCCGAGCCCGTTGAATTGCTCCGAGAAGCTGATCCCATGGACGAAGCGGAACACCGTATCCAGGCTGCCATCGTTGAGGAACCCATAGCCGCGCACCTGGTCTCCCTTGAAACCGTTGTCACCGCCGAGGAACCCGGGGTTCTCGGGACTCCCGAACTTCCCGATCTTCTGATAAAGGTTGCGCAGGTGGGGGACCTTGAAGAGCTGTGGATTGAAGTCGAAGCTCGAGCGGCTGTTCGAGCCGAAGAGCCCGGGGGCCGCGGTGCCGGGGTTGGCCTTCGGGTCGATCTTGTGGCAACTGGTGCACGTGAGGACGGCGCCGTTGAACTCCGGAGCCGACGGGATGCCGCAGTTGCGGTGTCGAAGAGCTTGCGCCCGGCCTCCTGGTCCGCCGTGAGCACGTTGTTGAGCGGCCGGTTGGGGTTCGGCGGATAGGTGACCCGGAGAATGAAGTCGGTGAACGCATCCATCTCCGCTTGCGAGAGGACCGCGTGGCGCCCGAGCAGGTCGGGAAACGCGCCATTGAACTGCGCGAACGCCGCGTGCTCGTCGAAGGTGCCGCTGTCCGGCTGGGCGCTCGGCGCGTCGTTGCCGCCGGTGCGGTCGCCGCGCCAGTGCATCGGGCCGTGGTTGGCCATACCGCGCAGGCTCTGCGTCGCCATCGGGCCCTTCATCGGATGGAAGATGGGCTCCATGGGCTTCCCCGTGACCACGTCGACGAGGGTGCTGTTGAAGGGGCCGGGGTTGTCGATCACCTTCGCGTCCGGATTGCCGAGATCCCACGCCAGGCTGTCGAAATCGCCGAAGACGTGGCAGCTCGCGCAGGCGGAGTCGCCGTGGCTCGACGAGAGCTTCGCGTCGTAGAGGAACCGGCGGCCGGTCACGATGCTCGGCGGCTCCGGGTTGTGCATCTTCACGTGCGCCGTTTCCGTCCGCGCCCTCGTGTCGACGATCGAGATCCCGTTGTCGAAACGCGTCATCACGTAGAGCTGCGTTCGATCCTCGTCGAGGACGAGGCCCGTGGGGCCGCCGCCGCTCACTGGGATCTGGCTCGCCGTGCTCGGCACGAACGTGTCGGCCTCGAGCTGCGCCGTGGAGAAGACGCCCACCTTGCCGGACCCCAAGGCCGCGACGTAGAGGGTCGCGCCATTGCCCGTCACCGCCAGCCCCTGGGGAAAGGCGAGGGACCGGGCGTTCTCGTCGTTCGGGATCGGCGCGCAGCAGTGATCGTAGTCGATGTGCTTGTTGAGGTGCCTCGGGGCGACCTTGGGGGTACCGCCCCCGGGTGAGAGCACGGTGATGCGGCTTTCGTGCAGGTGGCCGCGCAGGCTGTGGCCGGCGAGGGTCCCCGGGCCCTCGAACCGGTCGGTATTGTTCGCCTCGGTGTTGGCGACGTAAACCTTGCCATTCACGGGATTGACGGCCATCGTGAACAGGATGGTGCCGACGCCCTGGAAGAAGCCGGACGCTCCGGCAAGCTGGCGTGGCGGGTTGGCCATGGCGTCGAGCACGAACACGTCCTTGTCGGGCAACGAGAGCTTCACGTACTGGTCGCGGGAGCGGCCGAGCGAGTCGACCCAGTGAGCGCCGTTCCACTTGACGATGGTCCCGACCTCGGGCGCGGGGCGGCCTTCGGCGTTGGTGGCAGGTCCCGCGACGCCGTCCGCACCGAAGCCGTCCGGAATCGACGTCTCGGGGATGCTGGTGGTCCGGTTGCCCGTGTGGAAGCCGGCGGCGTAGACGCGGGAGCCGTCGGGCGTCACCGCGAGAGCGCGCGGAGTGTCCGTGAAGAGGGTGACGATGGAGAGCGGCGTGCCGCCCAGGGCACTGCCGAGCGCGTCCGCGTCGAACACCCATACGTCCGCGCGCCCCACGCCCGGGGTCGAGAGCTGGGGATCGAACGGGATGTTCTGTCCCCGATGGGCCGTCGTGATGAACGCCCGCTTCCGCCCCGGTCCGGCGAAGACGATGTCGCGCGGCTCGTCGCCCACGAGGAGCGTGCGCTCGACCTGCCCTGTCAGGTCGTCGCCGTGATCGCCGTGATCGTCGAGATCATCGAGCTCGACGACGCTCACGCTGTCCGAGAGGTGGTTGACCACCCAGACCTCGCGATCCGACCGGGCCGCGACGGCGACCGGCTCGAGGCCCACCGGGATAGAGGCGGTATGGATGAGCCCATGGTCTCGAACGCTGAAGATCTCGAGTCGGTTGTCAGGCGTGTTGACGGCGAACAGGTGCCGCTTGTCCGGAGACATTGCGAGCGGTCGTACCTGTCCGCTCTCGAAGAGCGTGTACGGGGAAGAGGCCTTCGGCGAACTGCGGGATCGGCTCGTGCCAGGGGCGGAAGAGAGCGCTGCAGTGAGCGCGAATGCCGCAAGGACCATGAGCGCCATCATCAAGCCGCGGTAAAGGTGCTGCGGACGCATGACGATTCCTCCTTTATGTCTGGTTGTGCTCGCTGCCGGCAACGACAAGAAGAGGAACGCTCCCGCTGGCGATTTCCCCTCACTTGGATGGGGACCTGAACGACTCGGCCTCAAGGGCAACAAACCGGGGGAGGAAAAGGATCGAAGAAGCTGGAGAAGGGCAGTGCCCCCCCGAGGACCGCACGGCAGCCTCGGGGAAGGGAAAGAAGAGGGCTGAAGCTCAGGGTTCCTGGCAGAGAGCGCAGGTGGTGCAATGCTGACAGCCGTTGCTGAGGTGGCAGGTCGTGTAGCTCTTTTCCAGGCCCCCCCGCGTTCCTGGCTTGCCCTGCGTGCTCAATACCCCGGCGAAGAAGTTCGAAGTGCCGGGCAGATAGATGTCGGCGACGCCGTCGCCGTCCGTGTCCACCCGCACGAAGCCGGTGAGCTCCGGCGCGATGCTCTTCGCCCGCCAGGGATACTGGATGTTGTCCCGGAACCGCACTGCCAGCGGGATCTCGAGCGCCTCGCGGCTGGCCCGGCCCACCGGCGTGAAGCTCACCTTCACGTTGAGCCAGAGAGGGCCGGAGAAAGTCCCGCCCTTCTCGTTCTCCCGATGGATGACCATCTGTGTGATCGGCTGAACGCCGTCGAGCCTCACGGTGGCGTCGAACTTCCCGCACCTGGTCTCGAGCGGCGTCACGCTCCTGAGGGACAGGGCGCGGACCTGCGTCCGGGTCACTGCCGTACCCCGCTTGTTGAACACCGCGTCATCCAAGCGCTGGACGATGGTATCGGTGTCTCTCAGCACCTTGTGGTTGTCGGTCACCAGGGGCACTCCCTGGAACGCCACCTTGGCGGTGAAGGGCGCCGAGCCGGCGCAGAAGAAGCCGGCCGGGATCGGGGTCTGGGCAAAATCAACGAAGGTGGAGCCGTCGCCCGCCGTCGACCAGACGTCGATCCCGTTCTGGATGGCGCGGTCCGCCGCGAAGGCGGACGTGGCAAAGCCGGAGATCAGCAACATAATCCCTAAAGAACGCACTCGCATAGAAAACCTCCTCTTGAGTTAAGCTTCCACCCTCTATGGGTGCACGGCAGGGCTGAAAGCGCGCCGGCTTCATGCGGGGCCTCCAGTCCAAGGTGGCCCGGGAGGTCAACCGGCTGAACGGCTGGCGGGAACCGGTCTCGAGCGCCGCTACGAGATGACCGTCGTCACCGACGAAGAGGCCCGCTTGTGGGTGCCTTTCGGGCGGCGGCCGAGGTGCTCCGACAAGGCCATGCTCACACGGCTCACTGGCTCGCAGGGGAAGGGGATCGCGGAGCTCAAGGCGGATCAGCGTGCAAAACGGAGGCCGAATGGGCGTTCTATCGCGTCAGGAAATCCCGCTCGCCCAGCCGGGCTACCGGGTGGACGGCCAGCCGCGTCATCAGTTGCGTCTTCGGCCAACGGGTCAACTGTCATGGGAACGGTGATCCATTCATGGGAGGCAAGACTCGAAAGGCCGGAGGTGTGCCCGATGAGCAGGCAAGACGAGCCCATTTACAGCGGTGAACAGCTCATTCCGGACTCTCGGAGAAGACTTCGACCAATTTGCGGCCGATGTCTTCGATCAATCCCTGCCACCTACGGCTGGAAGCGGTTGGAGAAGCGGCGACCCGCGGCTTCCGCCTACCTGAGGAGGGCGCTCCTTTTCCAAGCTCTTCTTGGAGAGAAATCATCATGCCAGCGCGGCATCTCGACTCGGAATCGCTGACACGACGCCTCAAGGACCGGCAGGTGTCGCAAGCGGTGGTCAAGGGCGAGTACGAACTGATCCTTCAATTCTCAGACGGCACCGTTCTGCATGTTGAAGCGAGCTCCCAACTGCGCACGCGTGTAGAGGATGCGGTTACGCCGGAGGCATTGGGCGCGCCGGAGCGTCCCACCAAACGGCAGCTCGAATACCTCGCTTTCATTGCCAAGTACATGGACCACTTTGGCAGAGCACCTGCTGAGTCGGACATACAGCGGCACTTCCTGGTCTCGGCACCGAGTGTCAATCAGATGATGCAAATGCTCGAACGCCGTGGCTTCATTACGAGACTCCCTGGCGTACCACGATCCATTCACATCTGCATCGACCTCGCGGCCAGAGCACGGTAAGGGGATTAAGATTAAGCGAGCTGCGTGTCCGATGCGAACTGCTGCTCGACGATCTCGTGGATCTTCGGGATCGCCGATTCCTCGACGCGGCCCGCGAGCGCGAGGGGGACCAGCGCGAGGTCGACGGCGTCACGGACCACCGGCAGCCGGAGGATCACCTTGCGCGCCATCTCTCGATCGGCGCCGGGGCCTCGAAGGCGGTAGGTGGCCGCGATGGAGCTGCCGCAGATCAGCTTGTAGAGGAGCGGGGGATCGTCCAGGTAATCCGTCAGCTTCGGCGCGCAGCCGACGAGCTCGGCGACGCCGTCGAGGAACGTGTTGAAGTCGACGAGCGTACGGATGTGCCGGCTCTGCGCGAAGGCCAACTCCTCGTGTGCGAGGTCCTCCGCGATCCGCTGCTCCATGTCCGGACGGGCGGGGAGCTCGCGCTTGCCGCTGCACAGCAGGGCGAAGTACCGCGAGATCATCTCGGAACAGGCCGGCACGCCACCGTTGAACGGACGGGTCCAGCCGATCAGGGCCAGACGAGGTCCGATGTCCGGGTGGAACGCGTGCTTGAACAGCCCGCGCACGTCCTTGACCTCGAGCCCGCCGAGCCACTCCGCCGGAATCGAGCTCTCCTCGTAGCCGGTGCAGCACATGACCACGTCCGCTTCGACGTGCTCGCCGTTCGCGAAATGAACCGTATTCCCCTCGAGACGGGCGACGCCGTGGGGGACGTGACGGATCTTCCCGTTCAGCAGGTTCGCGACGAAGTCGTCATTTTTCTGAAGGGACTTCCCGGTGAAGCCCGCCTTGATGAACCACTCGCTGATCAGTTGCCTTTGGGCATCGCCTGACTCCAGGTCTGCCTGGACGCGCTGACCGTAATACTCCTGTATCTGCTGCCGCGGAGCCCACCCCAGCAGCCGGGTCGTGTAGCCATCGTTCGTCGCGCTCCCGCCATACGGAAAGCGTGAGATGAGAAGCGGGTAGCTCCGCAGCGCCAGATGGCAGGCCAAGGCCACCTCGGAGATCTGGCTCGTGACGTCCGCAGACGTCTCGCCCATTCCGAGGCACACGACCCGCTTGCCGCGGAAGGGCTCCGCGCCCTTGTACTCCGCGGTGTGCGTGATCTCTCCCTTGAACGTCTCGGCACCGGGAAGATCCGGCATGCGCGGCGCTTCGGCACGGAACGCGCCGCGGCAGATCGCGACGGCGTCGAAGCGGTCGCGGACCCTCTTCCCCGCTTGCGTGGTTTCGACGGCGAACGAGCCGTCCGCCTCGCGGCTCACCGTCTCGACCGCGCAGTTGAGACGGATGTGCGGGTCGAGCCCGAATCGCTGGCGAAAGCGCCCGAGGTAGCCGGCGTACTCCTGACGCCGCCAATGGCGGCGCTCTTCCTCCAGCGGCGGAGGAAAGGACGAATAGGCCATGAAGTACTGCGAGACCGTGAGCTGCATCGGGTCGTAGGCCACGCCCGTCGTGAACACCCCTCCCGGAACGTTCTCGCGCTCGAAGCAAACCGCGCTGTGGCCCTCCTCCAGGACCTCCTTGAGCGCGGTGAGACCGGACACCCCGGCACCGACGACGCACACCCGCAACTTACTTGCTTCCATGCTGTTCGCTACTCCCGCATTGGTCAGCCGCCGAGAGTGCCCGGCGGGAAACTCCCCGCAGAATCCACGATCTATTTCATGATGTCAAGCAGTGGACCGCCGGCGGCTGACGCCTTGCCGGTGCGGCGCACAAGCCGCCAGAGCACAGCGCAGATCGCGAGGCTGACGAAAATATTGTCCAGCGAATCCTCCGGACCGAAGGCTCCCCCGGTCCAGAGGACGGAGCCGTGGGAAACGGTCTCGAACGGTGCCTGTGCGCGCCAGTCTTCGCCGGAAAGGGGCAGGCCGATCATGAAGATCGTCGCGTTCCAGCAGCAGTGACAAGCCGCGACCACCCAGATATTTCGCGACACAATGAACACGGCCGCCAACATCAGGCCGGCCAGCGTGACCGAGAGCACGGTGACCCAATGCACTCCATGGTTCGCCAGGTGCGAGACACTAAAGATCACGGCACTCCCGACCAAGGCTGCTCTGGTGCCGATCCCCTCTTCGAGGATCCGAAAGAGGATCCCCCGGAATGCCACTTCCTCGAGCACCGCCGCGATCCAGATCGTTCCGAGAATTCCGAACGCCTGACCGAAGCCTCGGAAAGACACGAGTTGGTAATGGCCGGTCGCATACAGGGTGAGGATGGTCACGCCGATCGACAGGGAGCCAGCCACCGCGGCGAGCACGATCCACCGCCATTGGAGCGAGAGCTCGTGCGCGGCTCGCCGTTCGTAATATCGGACGAACGCCCAGTAGGAAAGGACCACGACGACGAAGATGTTCACTCGGCGCACGATCGACGAGGCGTGCTCGCCGAGCGAGAAGGCGGATTCGATCAACGGATGGAGGAGGAACCGGTACGCGGCGATGGCCACCACCAGGCATGCGGCAGCAACGCAGAGCTTGAGCAAAACTTTGAGAAAGAATCGTGACTTGTGCATGGCGGCTCTCCCTTCACTCTTTACGCCGGGAGGGGCCGAATATTTCCAGGGCCTGAGGTAGACTTCGAAGCCCATGATCTGCCTGCCACGACGAACCGGGTGACGCCATGATGGTTCATTTCCTCGACGGCACGTACGAGCTGTTCCGCCATTACTACGGGCGGCGCCGCTTCGAGAAGGGCAAGGATGCCCCGTTCGGG